>JACLAC010000711.1_pt1 | contig 23065 bp, 19 predicted proteins | sample 8027881 | NCBI WGS metagenome assembly JACLAC01 (sample SAMN15725517, study PRJNA655200) | protist metagenome | isolation source: fluorescence activated cell sorting (FACS) single amplified genomes of... | place: Spain: Blaines Bay Microbial Observatory, Mediterranean Sea | collected 2016-01-19 | reverse complement strand
CTCTTATTTTTAGAGATTCGGTTAGATCTTCAGCATGAAAGAGCTCAATCTCTCCGGCTTGAAGTAACAATTCTTCTGCCAAAGCCATTTTTGCTCGCGCTTGTAGCCAAGCATGCTCTTGTGGAGAAACGAGTTTACCAAGCGTTTTTTGAACGCGCTTAATTCCCTTACCTTTCTTTCCAGACTTCAGTTGCGTCGTTCCTAAGATCAAAGAAACTGCTCTTCTGTCTGTTGCAGACAACGAAATGTTCCTGCGGATTTTTCGAGCCATTTTATTTGCTTTTTTATGACGGCCAAGATCAGAAAGAACGATGCAATAACGATAACGAACATTCAGCTTCACATCTGAGGGTAATTTTTCTTGTAATAACGTCTGATAAATATCTGCTGCCTCCAGATATTTTTCTTGATATTCTGCATTCTTAGCATACTCAAAACGTAGAATAATCGAAGAAGCTTCTTGTGCTAGCAAAAAACGTAATCGTTTGTCTGCAGATCTGTATTTTCCGGAACGCTGAAGCGCATAAACCATCGTCAAATGTTCTTCCGTCGACAAATATTTCCATCCTTCTTCCACTTGAGAAGATGAGGTGGTTTCGCCACCCTCTGCAAATGCCAATGGCTCTAAAAACAGGAGTATTATTAAAGAAAACATTTTCTTCCTTTTCTGATCAAGCAACAATATCTTGTAACAAAATTAAAGAAAATTTGTTCCGATTAAAAAAGATTATACAAATTAAGAAGAAATCACTTATCATCAAAATAGAATACTGCTGGGCTGGTGATTGCTACGAAACGGACCCCGTGCTTAACGAAACCTATCTCGCTGTACTTCCTGTAGATGTCAAGCCCCCCATTTTTCCGGTCAGGGGAAGACTGAAGCACTGTTAGCGAGACCTCATTTTATAAATGGGGACCGGTCTCAATAACGCACACCGCTCAAGCAGTATTTTCTATTTTTGATGTAAATGAGCATTTTTTACTTAAATGGTCGAAGTCTCATTATAGCCTCCTTTACAAGTCCGCAACAATATTGGAATCTAAGGTGTTAATATAGGGACCAATATCTCTAAGAAAATCTGGAATAGTACCATTAGAGAGTTTCCGGCGGATCGTACCATGATAATCCACAGGATCCAATACTCGGTTCCCTTTGTTTAATTGATAGTGAAGATGAGGTGCATATGAGCGTCCAGTATTTCCAACCAATGCAACCGTTGTGCCGGCTTTGACATATTGTCCTTCTTTTACCAGAATCTTTTCCATATGAAGATATTTCGCCAAGGTACCATCTGAAAATTCAATCTCTACACAATTACCATTATATCGAAAATTACCAAAATTCACTCGGGTAACCTTTCCAGATTTTGCTGTGACTGTTGGCGTTCCCACCGGTGCTTTAAAATCCATTCCTTTATGATTACGCCCATCTTTTAACAAAGAAGTGATTTGCTCAAATTCTGCTATCGGAGAATTCTTCAATCGATGGTTCATCTCTGTTCCATCAAAAGCCCAATAGCTAGAAAAAGCATCCTCTGGAGCTTTCCATTTAAAGGCAGAATATGTCTTTCCATGCTTCTTGGATACCAAACGAGCGGCACCAATATGTGGATGACCATCATCACCGATTTTATAGATCACCTCAACCTGATCACCCTTCATCAGATCACGTGTCATTTTAAAATCCCAAATAAACAGACGAGAAAAGACCATGGAAAGAGCATCTGCTTTATCAACGCCAGCCTTAGAAAAAGTTCTTGTCAAAGAGTGAGAGATCGTAGCTTTTACAACGATCCATTCATCAGATAATGTTTCCGGAGGCTCTTCTTGTGCCTGCTGTGCGATTCCTTCTTCGATATCTTCTGGCAACACCTGTTCTTGATCTGGATTGTTCATTGAAACTTCTTCTTCTGAGTCTGAAGAAAAGATGTGACCAATATTAAATAAAATTGATCCCGCGAGAATTCCATACAAAATATACTGCTTATTATCTGACATAATCTCTCCCAAAAAGCACTATTCACAATATGCTAAATTGCTATTGACATGTCAAGTTTTTTTTAATTAAAAATTAACAGCTACGAATTCTTTTCCTCCAAGATAGATTTTGTGTTGGCCTTCACCTCTTGTTTTTGAGAGAATTTCGCAACAATGCGCTCATATTCTTTCTTAGACATTTTGCCGCGAAAATAGGCTGTCTTAGCCCATGCAACTTCCTCAGGGACGCCTTCATCAATTAACAGAGCCACCTCTCCACAAATACCCACTTTTAACTCCGAATTACGGTTTTAAAACTTAAATATTTTGCTCAACAATTTTGATTAACGGTTCGAGGTCCTCTTTTGGGACAGTAGAATAGCTCAATCGAATTGATTTTACAGAAGGAACAGAAACGACCCCAACTCCTTTCTCAATCAATCGTAAACGTGTTTCTTCAGCACCATTTGGAGCAGAAATGAGTGTGAAAAATGCTGAATTATACTTCCAATTTCTCAAGGGAGACGCCGTTAACAATGACTTCAATCTCAAATAGCGTTCTTTCAACATCTTTCTAATTTCAAACGTTTCCTCTCGCAGTGTTTTCGATTCCAAAGCTTTCAGTGTCAATGCTTGGGAAGGAGATGGTAACGCTGAAACAGAAGAGCGTATCGCCCCGAGTACTTTTTCTTCCAAAGCTTCTCCAACATCTGAAGAGCAAACAAAGGTTACGAAAGCTATTCGACCACCAAAAAAGAACATCTCCTTTGTGGCGCCATCAACCTTCATTACCAAGAATTTTGCTGGATCGAGCATTTTCAATTCTTGGATTAAAGAGTGATTAATAATACCTTTTTCCCATTCCATGCCTTTATACGCTTCGTCCAAAACAATGGTCAGTGGCTTTTTCGCTGTTTTGATAGCCTCAACTAGTTGTATTACCTCTTCCCAGCTTGGACTGTATCCAACCGGATTACTTGGAATATTGAGTACCAACACACCCTTATGGCGAATCTGAGCAATTGCCTTTGCGATGCCAGAAACATTAAAAGTCCATTCAAAGGGATCATCTCCTGGACCATCCATCACTTTATAATTTATGATATTTCCAGTCTGTCTAACGCCAAAGATCAGATCGTAATTTCCCCAACGAGGATTTGGTAGTAAAACATCGGTGTTTTCATCTACAAATAAGTCTGCTGCGATGCTCAAACCCTGGGTCAAACCCATACAAGTAACCGGCATTGAAATATTTTGACAGTCGACTTCTCTTAATATTTTATTCTTCCACTGCTCTCTAAGACGCTTTCTTCCGCCTTGCGGCTGATATTGAAATACCTCTTCATTGCTAAGCCCCGAAATAGCTTGGGCCATAGAGGGCAAAGGACTTGCCTTTCCAGAATCATTCAGCAATTGACCAATTGTTGCATTAAAACGACAATCTTTCGCTTGTGCTGCTTGTACTGGTACTCCCTGTGGAAAAAAAAGTCTTCTACCCAAGGGAGAAAGACAATGAAAGGCTGCTGGATGCTTCTGTAGGAGCTGTCGATTTAATTCTTCTACTCGTTTCATTCTATCTACCTTACCTTAAATTCGAAAAAATAGACACCAAAAAAGAGATAAAACACGTATTTAACATCGAAGAATTTATATTTTAAACAGAGTATAACCAAAAACGTGATATCTCATCGCCATGAAATACCCATATTATCGCAGCGAAAGCTAAGAATGGACCAAAAGGTAACGCGGCTTTCAATCCCTTTCCCTGTAGCAAGCTCACTGGAATTCCAATAAAAATAGCCGAGACTGCAGAACACATAAAAACAAACGGCAGCGCAGGCCAAGGACCAAGCATCGCTCCAATCAACAAAAGAAGCTTTACATCTCCCCACCCCATGCCCTCATACCGACGGATCAGCCACCACAGAATTGCAACGAGAGCCAAGGTTCCTCCGCCAAAAAATGCTCCCAACACCGATTCCTTCCATGTAATTCCATGAGAGGAATCGAGATACTGTAAAAGCCACATGCCACCAATGGCAAACGGAGCAGCATAAATACTCAGAGCATCTGGAATAATATAATATTTGATATCAATAAAAGATTCTGCGACCAGAGCGGAAAGAAAGAAAAAATACAGCACAAACGCGGTGATATTTCCTGCTGTAAAATAGGTGACCGAAGGAAATATTTGAAAATAAAGAAGCAGAGCCGTACATCCCATCATCAACTCAATGGTAGGATACAGTGAGGAGATTGGAGAACCGCAATCCCTACATTTCGCTCGTAAAATCAACCAAGATATCACAGGAATATTATCATATGGTCGAACAGGACTTCCACAGTGAGGACAATGAGATCCAGGGGAGACTATCGATTGCTCTTTTGGAAGTCTTCCAATCACAACATTCAGAAAAGAACCGACCAACAGTCCAAATACAAAAGCAAATCCAGCAAAAATATTCAGGGCAAATTGTGGATCTGCAAGAAGAGGCGTATTCATTTGATGTCCTTATTCTGAAAGATCTGCACCGCTCCGCCCAAAACAATCGTCGTATAGACAACTCCATATCCAATGGAAGGAAATACTTGCGACCAAGGAATTTGTTTTCCATGCACAGCTGCATCTCGAATACTCAGAACCTCAAAATTGGGCAAGACCCAGTACAACGTTTTCAGTAAATTTTGTACGGCCATCGATTCCGATTTCATCCCTAAAAGCCACAAGTCATCCGCTAAATGTCCGATACAGAAAATCGCTACAGTAAATGCCGAGGCTGTCATCGGAGAGGAATAAGCGGAAAAAAGAGTTGCCCACGCTGTCAATAACGCAAGCTCTACAAGTAATAGGCCAATAGAAACAAAAAATACAGGCGGAGGGAAACCCTGTTGAAAGGTCATCATTATCGTATATAAAACCGTTAAAATAAAGACCTCAGCAATCACAGTCAGCATCAATCCTGTATACTTCCCCAAAATGAAAACAGGACGTGAAATCGGTTTTGATAAGATTGTATAAATCGTTTTCTTTTCCAGCTCTTTCCAGACCAAGGAAATCCCTAAAAATATGGCGATCACAGATGCAAAAAGATCAATCCCTCCTTGCGCCACAGATCGTACCACTTTTTCTTGATCTCCAACGCTTACATCTTTTAAGATCAAGGAAAAGATAACGACTCCAACGGCAAAGAATAGAATCGAGTGAAAAACGCGATCGCGAACAGCCTCGCGAAAAGTATTGGTTCCCAAAACCCAAATTTTTGATACATTCATACAAAAACTCCCGAGTTTTTCAGGTCAAGCGATTTCTTTTTCAATGCCTCATCCACGAAAACTTCCTCGAGACTACGCTTCACTGGTATAACCTGCTCGACTATTGCCTTCTTGGATTTCAGCAGCTCCATCAGCACAAATAGCTGTTCTTCCTTTATGTGAACTCTCTGAATATTCCCTCTTTTTTCCAGCTGTTCGCCAAAAATAATCTCTTCCTCACAGATAAAAGAGCACTCATATAATTTTGATAGACCGCCTGTTAACTCTTCTAATGTACCCACGCCTCGTAATTTACCTTTTACCAAGATAGCGATGCGATCTGATATTGCCTCAACATCAGAAAGAACATGGGAGGAAAAAAAGATCGTTTTTCCCTTATCTCTTTCCTCTAAGATGACATCTCGAACCAGCGCACGTCCAAGCGGATCCAACCCAGACATTGGTTCATCAAAGATTAAAATCGAGGGCTCATGCAACAAGGCCTGACAAAGTCCAATACGCTGTAGCATTCCTTTAGAGTATTGCCCTAGTGGAATGGAAGCAAAATCTACCATATCTACACGCTCTAAAAGCTTTTGGATCTTCGCATCTAGATCTGGATTAGAAATATTGAACAAACGCCCATAAAACCGAAGCAATTCCCAAGCAGAAACATGCGTATAAAAATAGGGTCTCTCCGGTAAAAAACCCAACTGATGTCGAGAATTCGAATCTGTGACAGATTTTCCCAACAAGGTTGCTTCGCCACTAGTTGCATCTTGTAACCCCGCAAGAATTTTTAACGTGGTTGTTTTTCCTGCTCCATTTGGTCCAACAAAACCAAAAATTTCGCCCTTCTCAACCTGAAGATTTAAATTGGTAAGAGCCTGAAACTTTGTCATCCAAAAACCTGACCGATATGTCTTGCTTAAACCAATCGTTTCAATGGCATATTGCATGGTTTCTTATCCTATAAAATCAAAATTCTCCGCAACCAATATAACATACGTTTTCTTCTAGAGGAATATTGTTCTTTTGTTTTACTCTCCTTTTCCTGTTTCCGTAACCATTCTTCAGCTCGATCTTCCGAAAGCCCGCCGGCAGATCGCCAGTTACACCGCAAACAGAGTGGTCCTGAATCCTCGAATCTTCCATCGATTTGAGCTGCTCTCCAGCGATTCATTTTCTCAGAATTCCAAATACTCTCCAGCGATTCCTCCGCAAGATTACCTATTTTATTCTCTAAATGCTCATCCAAACAGCAAGTTGTCACGTCACCATTCACATGCACCATTGGCGTATCCCACAGTCCTGCGCAAGCTGGTCTCTTGACTGGTTCGCTCATAGCTCTCGCGCCTCAGCTCTAGATATTTTAGAATTAGGAAACTCTTTCCAGCGTTCAAGAACCCTACGTTGATGGGGATAAAATCGAGCTTTATAATTTAAATGAGAGCAATCCTGCACATATAAACCAAGATAATAAAATCGTCTATTCTGAGACTTCATCCAGAGGATCTCAAACAAAGCAGAAAAAGTACCAAGGGAACGATTTGAAAGCTCTGGATCAAAGAAAAAATACACAGAGGAAATATCCTGCTCACCAAAATCTAGGATTGAAACCCCCACTAATCGGTCTCCAATTGAATAATGAAACTCACGGGTATCCAAACAAGAACGTGCAAACCAATTATCATATCCGGTTTTCGTCATTGCCGTCTCTTTCTTGTTCAATCCTCGAAGCGTTTTATGCCGATTGTAGATATCAAGTTTCTGTTCTGAGCAGGCACTCCCTGTCATTTCGACACGAATATCTTCGTTTTTTCGAAGAACTCGGCGCTGAGATTTTGATGGTGTGAAATCAGAGGCACGAATTCGTATGGCTTCACATTCATTACAAGATGGACATTGGGTATGATAAAGCATCCGTCCAACACGACGATCTCCATTCTGAAAAGACAGATCTGTTTGCGTCCCGTTTAGCTGCTGAAATTGATAGCGAAGAGGGGTCCTAGATTCACGTCCTTCTAAATAAGGACAAGGATCAATCTCTTGATAGACAATTTGTTCTCGCATTCCTGTATCCTTTGTTATAAACTTCTTACCATGATTCAATGTACAATACAGCAACAAATTGCCTTTATTCAGATCAATCGCCCCCAAAAAGCACACGCTTACACCAAGGAAATGCTGCTTGATCTTCAACAGAGCTATACTAATATTCTCGGACAATGTTCTGTAGCTATTATCTATTCCGAGCATCATCACGTTTTTTGTGCGGGTGCAGATCTGAATGAAATGAAAACAAAAGGAGCTGAAGAAGCTCTCGATCTGCTAAGTCAAAAAGTATTTGCGCAAATTGCTGATTCTCCAATCATTAGTATTGGGGTAATTCATGGACCTGCGATCGCGGGGGGATTCGAACTTGCCCTTGCATGTGATCTACGCGTTGCATCCACACAAGCAATATTCTCTCTTCCCGAGGTTTCTCTTGGATTAATTCCTTCCGCTGGAGGTTCTACCCGATTAACCCAGCTTCTTGGCTCCTCAATTTCGAAGGGAGTGATTCTCGGAGGAAAACACATTACGGGAGATGATGCCTTCCGCTGGGGCTTGGTACATCGCCTGACAGAGAAGCCTCTGGAAGAAGCAAAAAACTGGGCTGCAGAGCTAACCAAGAAGAATCCCCTCGCCCTTCGACTTGCTAAATCTGTAATCAATGATCCTTCATTAGAAAAGGAGCGTTTAGCAGAGGCAATATTATATGAGCGTAAATTTGGGACATCTTCTTCCTCTCTTTCGTGAGATGCTCTATGTCAGTTTTTTTCCTATTTTTCAGCATCTTCTTTACCGCAAAGGCGCAAGCTGAGATTATTCTTGACGAGAAGACACTCCAGCTAGATCAAATTATTGAGCGTTTACAGCTAGCTCAAGCGCGATATGATGCTGACAATTTAACTGCACGATTCAAAATAATAAGACAGACAGAAATAGCAAACTCGGAGATTACAGCTCTTAATCTTGGACATGACTATGATTGGATATTCCTACCAGAGCTTCAAAAAATCGAAAAAGATGAATTCGAGCTCTTACTGAAGCTTAATTTCAGCAGAGGTTTAGTCCTTCCAATTCAAAACCTCTCATCCTTTCCAACCTGTATAGATCCACCAAAACAATCTTCACAACCGAGAAAGAATGTTTTCCTATTGGGAAAACAAGCTGTTCCGAAAAATCTATTTCATTGTTATCCAAATATTAGTTTTACGATGGAAGAGATTATCAAAACAGAAGAAAAACTGGATAGGATGCCTTCTATAATTTTAGCATCAGATTTTACTCCAGAATCTGTAGAGCATCTACGCAGCTACAAAGGATCCGTAAGCATAAAAGGAGAGGAATTTCCTGACTGGTTACAGGATCATATTGCCGAGTTTCAATGGTCTTCCCTTGTTTTCCTAGACATGAAACAAATATCGAAGAAGCAGCTCAAAATTCTGTCTGATTTTTCCGGAAGAAAGATCGTCTTCTCCAACGTAGAGGAGTTGAAACCAGAGGAAGCGAAACAGCTCAATCATCTGAATACAAAAATAGTACTCTCTCTACCTAAAATACAACGACTACATCCCAAGGCGCTCTCTTTCTTAGTCAAAAATCAAAATATTCAGCAGCTGAATTTAGGCCTACATGAACTCTCTGTAGAACATATTGAAGCTCTTTCCGGTACCAAAATAAAGATCGTCTTTCCATCCGTTCAAGAATTCTCAGATCCAACAGCCAAAGCCCTAAGTACTCTTCTCGATAAAAATACACAGACCAGCAACTCTCTCGATATCCATTTCCCTAATCTAGAAAAGCTATCCGTAACGCACGCAAAACAATTGCTGTATGGGCTTCTAATGGAGAACAATGAGCGCGATTTTTTCTACCACAAGGTTTCATTTAATATTCCAAATCTAGATCTAGAGCTGCTGGAAATTTTAGTAGAATTTGTTCAGCCTCATAGAAGTAACCGCCACTGGTCACAAGACATCGGCAAGATATTTATGCAAGCGAAAAGTCTCAGCCCTGACGCTATTGACTGGAGACATAGCAATCTAGATCAATATAGAAATCGAGTTTCTGCTACCTATATTTGTTCTAAGTCCATCGGAAATTTAACCCAAATCAGCCCAGAGAGTGCGCATAAAATTTTAGACTTCTGCTCAGGGAAAAGACTCGTTTTTAAGAACTATACCGATATCCCAAATGAAATATTTGAGATTCTCCTTAGTCATAATGCCAGTCTTGAGTTTCCAGCGATAACCACCGTTTCACAACAACAAGCAGAGCTTCTCTCTCAATCCAAGCTCCAAAGTATTTGGTTTCCAAATTTACGCTCAATCGATGAAGACTCTCTAGTTGCTCTTGCAAAATATGAGGGTAGCTTCAGTATTCCTCGCTACTTTCAACAGCATCCCAAGATCCTAGAAGCCTTCTTTCCACAGCATATTTCTTTGGGGACTGTGCTTAGTTTTGATCCGCTTCCTGATTTTGTTTTCGAAAAGATACCCACTCTAGACCCCAAAGAGTTTAAGAGTCTAAACCTAAGCAACCTCACCTATCTCTCTCCCGAGCAGGCGCGAATTATTGCCCAGTTTCCAGGTCAGGAGCTCGTTTTTGAGAAGCTTCAATGGCAACCAAAAACCGTTCAGGAGCTGGCTTCTTTTTCCGGAAAAAAGATATCAATCTATCAATTTGCAGAACAGGATCTACAAAATCTACACGGGCTGAGTGAATTTCAAGGGGAGGAAATCCAGATTTGGAGAATTACCAGAAATTCGACCGAAGGCCTAGAAGGTCTGACACAATTTAAGGTAAATAGCTTAGATTTAGGCTTTCAGGAGCTCGATACTGATCTATCTCCACTCGCATCGTACCAAGGAAACCTAGAGATCATCGAGGCTCACGCAGAGCAGAATCTAGAGGGGTTATTCCAGAAGTTTCAGGGTCCATCCTTGGAAATTTCTCGTGTGGATTTTGTAACGATTGAGATGATAGAGGCAATCGCAAACAGCTCTACTGAGATTCGTCTAGATGGGATTAGCGATATCGAAGCTGGCGTTAGCGATGTCATCAAAAAATATCCCGAGAAGATATTCTTCCTCAATTATGCTGATCAAGAATTCTGTACGCTGGAGAATGTCGGATCAGAATCCTGTGAGGTTATGAAAGAGATGGAAGAGAGCCTTCACTATTGGGAAAACCATGATTGTGGAGAGGATGAAGAGGAGCATGAGCATTAAATACTCTTGGATCTGAGTGATTATTTCTCAACGAGAATTAAAAACTCCTGATTTCGTTTCTGGTCACCGAGCCATTCTTGATTGATTGTGGAGTGCTTCATAGCATTTTCTTTGTGATCAAAGGCGGCGAACTTCAAAAGGGTATAGGGTGCAAATATCTTGCGAAGATCCTCCTCCGATAGCTTTCCTTTGTTGGCATAGGAGAACAATATATAGCGACAATTGAGGTTATCAATTAAGCGTTTTGTTTCATTAAAAACAACGGAGTGATCCGTATTTTCGAAAACAGATATACCTTGTGGTAGCGAATCTGACGAGGCATCATACCGCCGTCTAGATGCTCCATGAACAGAAGGTTCATCATTCTTGCAAACGGTTGTCCAGAGATGATAATAAGAGCGATATCGAACTCTTGTTGTCTTGGTTTTTTGATTGTTTGTTCCATAAGGTGGATCGAGATAAACCAGATCATAATAATCGTTGACGTCAAAGATGGAGCACTGAGAGATTCCACAAGGTTGTCCCTCTGGAATCAGCTTTGGAAGTCGTAATCGTATCGCATCATAGCTTCGTTTGGACCATTTTTTGAGATAGGCAACCTGATGTCCCATCGTATTATCCACTTTATCCATCGCTAAGATGGTGGCAGTTAACAAAACTCCCTGCTCGATGAGATCTTTCGTCAGTATAGGAATTTCCTTTAGAATTGCATCGAGTTTTTTCGTATTATGCACCTGCCATGGACGCTTCTGTCCATCTTTCTGAATCGCATTCCCACTTGGATTGTCCGAAACAATTCCCCCATAATTCTCGGTAAACCAGCCAGTGATACCCTTGAGCTGATTCAGGTGCTCAATCCAGTTTTGATAATAATCTCTATCCTTCAGATTGAGCAGATAACAACGTCCAAAAACCTGCGAATACTCTGACAGATCATTCGCTGTTACCTGAAAACCATTTCTGCGGAAAGCCTGTGATACCCTGGTGGTTCCTGCACAACCATCTAGAATTGTATGCACGGAAGAACAGTTCTCTTCAATTAGATCTAAAATTCGTGGGATAATTTCTCGCTTTGAGCCGGTGTAACGAATTCCCTCTGTTTCTATATCCCACGATGTTATCATATTCTCATCTCAGTGATTATGGTTATGCTCAGATGAATGATGCTCATGAGCATGAGAGTGAGAATGCCCTGATTCTTCCGCCTCACCGTGCGCTCTGTAATGCTCATCAGTCCCATATTCAAGAACCTCAATCGTAATATGAAAAAAAGAGGCTACCTCTTTCAATTGATTTCGATAATATTGCACTGATTTTGGATTCCGATCTACGATAGATAACAAGCAGGCTTTTCGCCCCAACCCGAGATCCCAAAGATGAATATCTACCACCCAAACCGTGTCCTCTTCTGAGAATCGAGCACAGATATTCCTCGTCAACTCAGTATCACCTTGTGCATCCAAAAGAACCCAAGAAGTCTCTTTCAAGAGCTGAAGCGCCCAGCGACAAATCACCACCCCTCCAACAATACCAATTAAGGGATCTAAGACTACCCATCCCAATAATTTCCCAAGAACCAAAGCAACGATAGCAAGCACTGAGGTCAGGACATCTGCTAGGACATGGAGATAAGCACCCTTAAAATTCAAATCCTCAGCACTATGATCATGACCATGAGAATGTCCATGGGAATGTCCGTGACTCCCTCCCTCTGTAGACTGATCGTTCCCCAAAATAAACGCACACAGCAGGTTAATAATCAAACCAACAATCGTTACCCAGATCGCAGTAGAAAAATCAATATTCTCTGGCTCAATCATATGGTGAACGGATTCAAGAGCCACAGCAACACCAGCTAAACCAAGTGCAATCGAAGAGGCAAAACCTGTTAGTGCAAAAACCTTACCGGTACCAAAAGAGAAACGTGGATCATCATCATATTTTCGAGCAAAAGCATATCCAAATAGAGATAGTGCCATTGCTCCTGCATGCGAGCCCATATGCCAACCATCTGCCGTCAGTGCCATTGAGTTCGTCCAATACCCCACTGCTAATTCTACACACATCGTAATCAGCGTGATGAGCACTACCAATCGTGTTCGCTTCTCATTTTTATCGAGGATTGGGGTTTTATGAGAGGTCTGAAACCGAGAGACCTCTGGCGGAAGATCATTATTGTGCATATTGTGAAAAGATATATCCTGATTTTATAAAATCGCTATTGTTTATTTCAAACAGTCAAAAAATACAATATATACAAAGGATAATGGAAAGTCACCACCCTAAAAATGTTATCTTCACAGCAATCTATTCCTTCGTTTTCATGACTGAAGCACAAAACTGCGTTAAATCTTTTTTAGCAATAGAACCATTCAGCTCCGCCAATCCGTATGCTAGCTCATATTTAACTGAATTTAGACTGCGTCCCTAACGAGCAAGTATCGGATTAGAAGCATCAAGATTATTGTTTGAGCAACTTCTCTTCTCTAGCACTGACTCGTACTCTACAAAATGAACACCATCATCTTCAGACGGCCAACCAATAAGGCAAGTCATAAGCCCCCAGCTTTTGTCAAGACTTTGGCGCACCTCCCATCGATAACCCTCAGAACCGGCTTTATGTGCGAGTTCTTTTAACTCAGGGGTAGAGTATGTTCGCAATACAGATATCAAACCATCAAATGCCAAAATGAACGGAACGATAGGGATAATTGTAAAAATTAGCTTCGACCAGCTAAAGCGTGTGTGAAAAAACTGGAGAAAAGAAGCGACCGGTACCACAGCCAGAAGAGGAAGACAAAAGATATCTAGAAGTCTAGCGCGCTGAAACTCAAAAATAGCAATCGGCTGTTTCGAAGAAACGGCATCAGATAAAATTGTAACCGCATCCTCCGGCTTAAAATGATGAAAGGCTTCAAAGAGAGTACGACAACCCTTTAGAGTGTCAGGAACATTTGTAGCATCGATTGAATCCGCTACATAAGATATTACCTTGCTCTCACCCATTGGATTTTTCCAGTTTCGACAAGGGTAATAATCTGTCAGTGCAATCTGAATATCAGGGTGTTGTTCGAGTAGAATATCAGTAAAAAGAGGTATCGGACCACCTGAGCCAGAACAGAGATCTATTAATCTTGGATGCTCTGATTTCGAGAGTAAATCATTGACATGAGGGAGAGCATTTCTCCAAAATAATATTTTCCACGCTGTAAATAGACCATCTCGAACAGCATCCTTTATGACACTGGGGCACCAGCTTTGCTCATGAATTTCAAATAAATGTAGACGACGCATTACCACTCCTCACTTACTTATTCTAGCCCAAAAATACCATACGTCTATCCTAAGATTATATCTTTTTGAATGATCTTTTCCACAAAATGATTTCACTAATCCATCCTCTTCCTCTATTCTCTCATCTAGAGGCATCGTCCTAGACGAAAACTAAGGTTCATATATCGGTATGAGGGAACGATGTGAAAGCGGTATGATACTCGTGGATATCTTGCATCGTCAAACCAGCTACCACCACGAACAACTCGTTCTGAAGTATCTTCAGGACCACTACGATTAGCAGTAACACGACTATTTTCTAGCTCTAGCTCCGCCCAATCTTCTGACCAGGTACTCCCCGTCCAGTCTATCATGTTACCAGCCAGTCCCCGAACACCATAAACGCTCTGATCGATCGGGAAAGAATCAACAACCTTTGGTAATGCTCTTTTCTGATGACTTTGTCTCATACAGGCATAAGAAGGATCAAAATCATCTCCCCACACAAAGAAACGACCATCGACCCCTCTGGCTCCTTTTGCCCACTCCAGCTCATGCAATAATCTCCAAGACAAGCCACTTTTCTTTGACATCCACTCCGAGAAAGCAAATGCACAATCCCAATACACCATGAAAACAGGCCACTCTTGCTCCCACATATCGCCATCGATGTCAGGAACCAGTATAAACTCACCATTGTCTCCTCGACCATAGATCATCGCTCCGATTTGACCGACTTGTCCGCCTCTCTCTCGTGGAACCCATTTTAGAGCGTCTTCTTCCCGTCCCTGTTTGAGAAGATCGTTCAAAAATTCTAAATATTCTCGATTCGTCACAGGAAATTTTTTCATCACAAAGGGATCCACCCAGACCTTTTTTCTGGATAAGCTTCGTAGAGCCTCGCTATCTCCTCCAGCTGAAAACCAGCCAGCTGGAATATAGCAATCATCAGCTTCGAGAGTTCCCAATTTTGGAAGTATGATTGGTCTTTGCACTCCACTTGGGTCAATTCCATCCCAATGCTCTCCTCTCCCAATATGAACGGGATAAAAAACCTCGTGATGACCTTCCTTTCTTAATCTCAGACGATACGAGCCCATCTCTAAACGATGAGAGACAATCGGTGTTGTACCTAAATTGGCGATTAATTTGGGAACCAGACGACGATGATGAGGTACATATTTCTCCAACAGAACCTCAACCCCTTCTACATTTGCCACTACAGAGACTGCTCCTGTTCCTTTGAGATATTCAAAATGCTCTATCCGTCGTGGATGTTCAGCGGGCAAAGAAGAGGCATGCTCACGCAATCGAACCTCCATACGTGAAGCTTTTTGACTATCTCGTTCCAGCTCCGCTTTTTCATGAGCATTTCTATACCTCTCCGCCAAAGCCATATGAGCTTCTTCCAGATCTGATTTATGGGTTAAAGCCCCCTTTAGCAGATGCTCCTGTGCAATATCTAATAGCTGTGATTGGTTGGATAGCTCCGTCGCTTTTCTTTGTTTCCCCCACCATTCTCCTTTCACAGCTTCCGTTTCCCAATCCGGAATATCCCTCAATCCTGCGTCTGCTTCTTCCAATAATTTTGCCGCCTGTTTCTCCAGGTTCTCTCGCGTCTGAGTTAATTCTAGAGCCTCATCAACAACCTTCAATGCTTGTTCTCTTTTTTTGGCACCATCCAGCCAGTCTGACACTGCATCAGCGAGTTCCTTAGCGCTAGGATAACGAGCATCCATCGCTCTCTGCATCGAACGCTCACATATCTCTACCAACTCTTCTGGAAGGGGAACTCCCGATTCTTCTACGCCATCAAGAATATTAAACTCCTCAAAGAAGCCGGCGTCAGAAGAAGCAGCTTCACCAGTTGTTCGAATCGACTGTGGTGGTCCGGAGAGAACCTTACGAAGAATCTCCATACTTGAGCGCCCCTGATAGGCAGGACGACCGGTCAATATTTCATAAAGGATTGCTCCGAGCGCATAGACATCTGTTCTCCCATCCAATTTATTAATATCTCCTCTGGCTTGCTCTGGACTCATATAGGCAGCTGTTCCAGCTACCTGTCCGATCATCGTTGCATTCAGTCCAGATGCGGACCGATCAGTAGAAACCACATCTAACTCTCCGGATTCCGCCGCAAGATCTCTTCTTCCGAGAACCTTTGCAATACCCCAATCTACAACCAGTACCTCACCATACTCCCCAAGCATGATATTCTCAGGCTTCAGGTCTCGATGTAATACTCCCTTCGAATGAGCATAGGCCATAGCGCGACAAACATCCTTAAAGGCGTCAATTAATCGACGAAGTGACCAGCCTGATTTTGTTGTTTTCCATCGTTTGTTCTCCACAGCGGCATGAACCTCGGCAATCGCATCTCCAAAAGGACGTCCTTTTACCTCCTTCATTGTGAAATACAATCGTCCGTCATCCAGCCTTCCCATCTCATGAATTGGAATAATATTAGGATGTTGCAATTGAGCTCCAATCTGTGCTTCCTCAATAAAACGAGAAGTGAGATGATGATGCGAGAGCATTTGGGGATGAATAATCTTCATTGCCAGCGTTCGATTCAAGGTTCGATCTCTAATCTTACGAACCTCTCCCATTCCACCAACGCCTAATTCTCCAAGATCATCATACCCTTCCAGAGAGGGAGTCAGCTCCTCCCCTACATCATCAAAAAATAACGTTTCAGTATTCTGCTCACTCGCCTGAAGAGTTTCATCAAGTGGTGCCTTGGTATGCGAACGCTGTAGATTAACTTGATTCTCAAATATCGTTTTATCTATCGCATCCATTGGTCTTGCTTGCTTAGATAATAGGGAAATGATGTCCGATTTAATTACCTCTGGAAGCTGAAAACTATGTTTCTCAAGCACCTCTTCGAGTCTTTCTATGAGCATATAATCTCCTAATACTAATCTCAGAAAATCATATCACGAATCAACATTACAGAAATAGCAATCTGCTTTCAATTTCAATATTCAGACTCAGCGTAAATTACCATATACAGCTCAAGCATTAGACTCTTCAATAGCAGAAGCAACTCTATAAGGAATTATACGTACTTGGAATCTCAACAGACTTCTTCTGTTTTGAAAGAGACTTGACCTCGATCTGAACAGAGAACGAGACATCTCCTCCATACTCATTTCGCCAATTTTGCTCCGCGTAAGAAATAAACTGTTTATGAAGAGTTTCCAAATCAGAAACCTGAGCAGACGATATATTGGCTCTAATATCTTCCTCCAGCTCATCCTCCTCCTCATAGTCCAATATCCACTCAATATATTTTTCCAACCAGCTTTCCACGGCATATGCATATGCTGTAAAAGCATCTTCTGTCATCGCAACAATCTGTGTGTAGCCATCTGAACGACGATGATCTGCCCACGTTTTTCTCTCTGAGACAATGTAAATCTGCTTCATTCTTTCTACTCCTTATCTTCGTTTATAGAGCCGGCACACAATCAATCTATCACGAACAGTACCTCTATTTTAAAATTACATAGAGCCCCTATTTTTTTGAAATGGAAGAAGATGATGTGGTTTCGAGATATTGTTATATAAACGTAATTATTCAGACAGATTTCAGCTCGTTCGATCAAATTAAAATAGGATAATATGGGTTCGAAATTTCTATCTACATCATCAATAAATAGCGAAGAGAACATTGCCACACTGCTATTATTCATAGAGAGGGTACAGTGAAGAAAACGATATCTATGTCTCGTGTGCGTGAGGCGACGGAAGAAAACCCCTTACGTATCATTACGAGTGCCTGTCTTGTGGGTGAAAAGGTTGGCTGGGACAATCGTCCCTACACGTCTTCTCTGGTGCAAAGATTAGTTCAACATCCAAAGGTTAAGGCGGTTCGCTTTTGCCCTGAAAATTTAATTTTGGGAACACCACGTTTGCTGACAACCTTACACAAAGGAAATGGATTTGATGTCTTGGATGGTACGGCAGAGATCCGAGATACAAACAACAATGATCTGACAGAGAAATTTATTTATTCCGCACAGCAATTCCTTCAATTTGCACAAGAGAACAATGTAGAATTAGCGGTGTTAATGGAAATTAGCGATAGCTGTGGCTCGACAGCCGTTTATCTCGGAAAACCAGAGGACAAGATATACCAAAAAGGTCCTGGTGTGAGCTGCGCACTGCTTATACGAAATGGTATCCCCGTTCTTGGTTCACGAGATTATCAAAGTATTGGTCAGATCATACATGCCCTAGAGGGAAATGAGGAAAAAAAGGTTGAAGGGATTGATTTTATAGAAGATCCTTGGTTCCTTGAATATTTTTCAGGAGAGTCAAATACGAATCCTTGAGAGTACCTATAGGGTCTAATAAATTCTCCACAGAGAGTATGATGGGCTGATTTATCTGACGAAAAGTGGATCCTACTGTCGTTTTTGAATGAGGAAAACAGCATGTAAATTCGCCATCTGTAATTCACTTGTGTAGAAAATGGAATTTGTTTTCAAAATCAGTTCTCTGATCCATAATAAGCTCAACTTCCTCTCATTATCTGATAATGAAGAATTACAATTCGGCTGGAATCAATCTTGATTTTTCGTTTTGAAGCGATCACTAAATTATAGTAAAATCTAATTTTTTAAAAAAAATCTATTTTTTTGGGGATGTGACAATGCGTTGAATTTGAATATAAAAATGATGAAACTCATAGCTTTTCGCATAGTAAATCTACGCAGAAATCATCTCGAACATAAAGAATTCGCAGTTTCATGTCCCACCACAGATCCAAACTATAGCCTCGAAGCCCAGACGGCTGTTGCAGATATCTCAATGATGATGTATTGGATGTCAGGAATGAGATGGAATGGGATGGAAGAAATCATGCTTAAGCTGAATCGGAGACAATTTTTATATACAGCAGCTGCGTCTGGAGCAATCACACCTTTGAGCGGATGCCTGAAAGAACCTGAGTATGTTGGTGAAAAATGGTGGACAACCGGAGGATTTACACCCGTTCGAGAAGAGATAGAGATATCAGAATTTCTCATTGAAGGTGAGATCCCGAAACATCTGAATGGACTCTACATTAGGAATGGTGTAAACTACCGCGGCAAAGAAGCTCCTCATTATTTCATAGGGGATGGTATGCTTCACGGTCTTTGGTTGGAAAATGGGAAGGCCAAACACTATCGAAATCGGTGGGTGCAAACATCCCTTGTCAAGGAAAACAAATCACCCTCACTCGATAAAGTGGATAATATGAGTAACACAAGTATTGTCCATTACAATGGTCGCCTTCTATCCTTGATGGAGATTGGCTTTCCATACGAGATCAACAACGACCTAAGCACAAAGGGTGTTTTTCGCTTCGATGGAACCTTAGAGGCGGCGATGACCGCTCATCCAAAGATACATCCAACAACCAAGAATCTTCAGTTTTTTAGCACCTCCTTTATCTCGAACCCTTATCTTCACTATCGTGAGGTCAACCTCAAAGGTGAGATCACAAAACGCGTCGATATAGATATGCCGTCATCTTCTATGCAGCATGACTTCCAGAGAACGGAGAATTTTGTTCTGTTTCTCGATATGCCCATCGTCTTTTCAAAGCTCAAAGCCATCCGTGGTGAATTCCCATATGAATGGCGGGGGGACAGTCATGATTCGAGGATTGGAGTGCTTCCTCGTAACGGTACTGCCAAGGATATTAAGTGGTTCTCCATAGAAACTGGTTTCGTGTTCCACACAGTAAATGCCTATGAAGAAAAGGATGGGACAATTGTCCTACAGGTCAGTCGAGGTGACCAAATGTGGGTGGAAACGCCCTATCATATCAATGAGCCAGTTTATCTATATGAATATCGAATCCATCCTAATCATGGGGTTCTATCAGAGGGTCAGAAAGGAGATATCCGGGCTGATTTCGGTACAATTGACCCACGATATGCTGGTCGTCAACATAGCACTTCTTTCTTCTCTACCCTTACTCCATCGGGAGAAGAAGTCACTGATTATGTTCGTTTTTCAGGTGTAATTCGCTATACCAATTCTGGTGAGGTTCTCTCTGAGTATCATTATGCTGATTATATTGATGGTGGCGAGTTCTTCTTTGTACCTCTTTCTGAGGAAGCACCAGAAGGTATTGGGCATCTGATGGGTTTTGTATACGATCGTAGGGAAGATAAGAGCTATTTTGATATCTTTGATACGGATAATATTTCGGCTGGTCCTGTCGCTCGCGTTCAAATTGGAAGACGTATTCCCTGTGGCTTCCATGGCACCTTCGTTCCAAATTTCTCTCCACCGGTATAGTCTAACTCTCAGGAATATCCTTGATTAATTGAAAATTCTAAATTTGTCATTCTAAGAAGTAAGGCTAAACGAGAGAACATGAGGTGACTATGTTCTTTTTTGGTATTCTATCTGCTCTTGCTCATAAGCCGTCCTTTGGTGGAAGCTATATTTCGGCTGAAACAGCCTACATCGTATCAGACCCCGATATCTCTATCGTTGTCTATCAGGAGCTCACATGTGAGCAGCCGGAGCTTTGGCTCCAATTTGATGCACCAGATAATTTTGAGCTCTATGTTCAGCTGGGCGTTCCCGTAATGGATTGGCTTGATGGTTATCAGCCGATGGTCGCTGTGATCGCAGAAGGATTACCTTCTGCTGAGGGTCTCCCCTTTTCGATTCCAGAAGGAATGGGTGCTGTCGTCTATCAGCCCGCAGCAAGTCCGGACAATTTTTATGAGCCATTCACCCAAACAGAATCATGGGTCTGGGTGGAAGAGCGCCTCACTGTTTCTGGAGAAGGCTATATCGTAGGCTGGCATCCAGAAGATATGACGGGAAAAATATGGCTAGCAACCGGTGAAACTGAGGATTTTTCTGATGTCTCTATCTCTGATTTTGCCTACTGGACAGAGGCTGTTAATAATTTTCATGAAACCGGTCGATTTGAGTATCCAGAGCCCAAAGAGACGCAAAGCTGTAATCTCCTCGAGGAAGAAAAATCAAGCTCTTGCGCCATGCTCTCATCTAACGATTACAGCAGCGCCCTGCTTCTTCCTGTGCTGCTTTCTCTCCTGCTGCAGCGTAGACGAGAGAGCTAAACACTGCTCCTAGTCGGAAACCAAGGTAGCCGATACGAAACTCGCCGGCGCCAATACCTACAGCAAGCAGAATCCGCAGGTCGCTTCTATAACCATCGCATCAAGTGACGATTATCATCCCTGCGCTGGTTTTAGATGATATCGCAGATTGTCTTTGGTCCATATTAGACTAGATGATTTCTGTGACCCGAACGTTTTCGTTTGTTTCGCGCACTCATCACATCCGAATTGGGGGCCCAATGTTTGCCTGGTTTAAGACAGATCCAAAGAAAAAATTGCAGAAAGAAATCGCCAAGAAATATGAGCAGTCCGTTCAGCTTCAGCGTAATGGCGACTTGAGAGAATACGGGCGTGTGATGAAGGAAATTGAAGACCTCGAAAATCAGCTGTTTGCACTCTCCGAAAAATAGCGCTGTAGAGCTGCTGTGCGTACAGGCCTTTGTTGGCCAGTATCTCCAAGGACTGCAGCTGTCAGATGTAGCGATCTTGGACCCGTTGACAGTCTAAAACAGAGGACATGGTTCTGGACTGTGGAGAGATTCCTGTTCAACGGCCTTCGTTTTTTATGTGGCACGTTCTTCATGCAAAATTGGAAAAGAGAAACCTCGATTTCTCTCTTGACTGCCCCGTCCTGATACGCTCATATCAGAATCAAGCCAAAACCTGAATATTTTCACCAATATAGCAATGTCTATCACCAAATTAACAGCGATCCGCCTGCACCCCAAGAGTGAAGCAGGATGAGGGCTGTGAAAAGCCTCAGTATTCGACTGACACTACCTACCGAGTCCTAGACGAAAACCGAGATCGTAAATGCGACCCGCCGGAACCAACCAGTAGCGAAGCGAAACACGAAGGAGCCTCGGATTAACGTCCCAGGAACCACCCCGAACCACTCGGCGGGAGCCAACATCAGACCAAATATTCTGCGGAAGCAGCTTTCCTTTCTCTAGAGTAATTACAGCCCAACTTTCCGACCAAGCAGATCCTGTCCAATCTCTCATATTTCCAGCCAAACCATGCACTCCATAGACACTCTCATCAATGGGAAAAGAGTCTAAGACAACGGGCAAGACTCTCTTTTGATGACTCTGTCTCATACAAGCATAAGAAGGATCAAAACCATCTCCCCATGGAAAAAAACGACCATCGACTCCTCTGGCTCCTTTCTCCCATTCCAATTCATGTAACAATCTCCACGACAAGCCACTCTTCTTTGCTATCCATTCAGCATAGGCCACAGAACAAGACCAATCGACCATGCACACTGGCCAATCCAGCTCCCAGATATCGCCATCAAAATCGGCAACCAAGATGAACTCTCCATTCTGTGATTGACCATAGATCATAGGTCCCAGCTGACCTGCCTGTCCAGCTCTCTCTCGTGGAACCCATCTCAGTGCCTCTTCCTCTCGTCCCTCTTTGACCAGATCATTTAAGAATGCCAGATATTCTCGATTCGTTACAGGGAATTTCTTCATAATAAAAGAATCCACCCAGACTCGCTTTCGCTCTAAACTTTGTGGTGCTACGTTTTCTCCTCCCGCCCAAAACCAGCCGGCGGGAATATAACAATCATCCGGGGCTAGCGTACCTAGCTTTGGAAGCACTATCGGCTGCTGAATACCACTCGGGTCAATTCCATTCCAGTGCTCTCCTCGACCAATATGGACGGGATAAAGAACCTCGTGATGACCTTCTTTTCGTAATCTCAAACGATATGAGCCCATCTCTAAGCTGTGAGAGACGAGTGGTTCTGTACCCAGATTGGCTATCAACTTTGGAACCAGACGACGATAATGAGGAACATATTTCTCCAGTAGAACCTCAACCCCCTCTACATCCGTGACCAAGGAAATTGCCCCCGTTCCCTTCAGATACTGAAAATGCGAAACACGCTGCGGATGCTCATCCGGTAGTGCGGAGGCATGCTCTCGTAGTCGGATCTCTGCCTGAGAGGCTCTCTGGACATCTCGATCGATCTCCGCCTTCTCATGCTCGGCTCGATAGCGATCAGCTAAGGCAAGATGGGCTTCCTCCAGATCTGACTTATGGGTTAAAGCACCCTGTAATTTTTGCTCCTGTGCGATATCGAGCAATTGCGATTCTGTTCTCAGCTCTGAAGCTTTCTGCTCTTTATCCCACCATTCTCCCTTGACGGCCTCTGTCTCCCAGTCGGGA
>JACLAC010011042.1_pt1 | contig 23067 bp, 25 predicted proteins | sample 8027881 | NCBI WGS metagenome assembly JACLAC01 (sample SAMN15725517, study PRJNA655200) | protist metagenome | isolation source: fluorescence activated cell sorting (FACS) single amplified genomes of... | place: Spain: Blaines Bay Microbial Observatory, Mediterranean Sea | collected 2016-01-19 | reverse complement strand
CGCGTTATCTTAAAACCATTGAACTGAAGCGGCTCATATGTCTGACCTGACGATCCCTAAAAACCTCCTCCAAAAAAAAGAGAAAACCTACCCGGTCCAGATCGCAACACCTGCCGAAAAAATCACCGAATTCACTATCCAGTTGGATTCTGGATTGGAACGAACAAATGATACAGCAAACCAGGAAGCTGCTCGCCTGCAGGCTCAAGCACACTTATTATTAGAGCAAGCACAGCTCGTGGAATGGCAAGCTGATATTCGCCAGAAAATTCGATCTTCAAGCATTCGTTTCAAACCAGCAGTTCATCAAGACTACTACCTCTACGAAAACGCTGGTGACCCTCAATTAACAATGATTTCACCTGATGAGTGGGCCGGACCTTCCCCATATGGGGCCTGTTTGGCTAAAGTTCGACAATTAGGGGATCTGACTTGGGATGTCCAACACCCTTGAATTCCTGATGCAAAACCTCCGAAAAAGACGCATAGAAAAAGTCCTCGTCGAAAATGATTTATATTTGCTTTGGAAAGATGGAATGGAGGCCCGACTTCCCTACTTCGATCTTAGAGATGCCTGTCCTTGCGCACTGTGTGTAAACGAGCTCACAGGTGAGAAGATCTTAAAATCCTCTGATATTCGTCAAGACATTCAGCCATCGCGAAGTGAATTCGTTGGAAATTATGCGCTAAGGTTCTACTGGAATGACGGACATGACTCAGGCATTTATAATTTTCGAATGCTCCGTGAATTGTGTGAGCATACTCTTTCCAAATCCTGAATCATCGGAATACTATGCAGGAACTCAAAGTAAATTTATTAGCCGAGGGGCTCAGGATCGTAATTGTCGCGTCAAGATTTAACGAAATGATCGTCGACCGACTCATCGAAGGCGCATCAGACACTTTCCGGCAATTTGGGGGTAGTCCGGATGATTTACTGCTTACGAGAGTTCCAGGTGCTTTTGAAATTTCAACTGCCGCTCGTCAATTTGCAGAAACCGAAGCCTATGACGCAATTGTTTGTTTAGGAGCTGTCATTAGGGGTGCCACTTCGCACTATGATCACGTTTGTTCGGCCGTGACCAGTGGAGTGGCTGCAGTAGGGGCAGATACAGGCATTCCCACAATCTTTGGCCTGCTCACTACAGATACGATTGAACAAGCTATTGAACGATCAGGGACAAAGGCAGGAAATCAAGGAAGATACGCCATGCAAGCGGCTATAGAAATGGCAAATCTGAGTAGAGTTATTGGGAGTCGACATAATTAAGTATTCGTAACAACAAATCACGATGCAACGGATAATTAAGTTGTTTGGTGCCAAAACCAAAAATTGAATCTTGCTTCAGACCAATGACCAACAATTTTGACCAAAAGCCACAAGACAAAGAAGCTGAATAAGAATCTACAAACCAAAATGCCTACCCAATCCGCACCCAGTAGCAGCATGAGTAACGTATCTTCAATAGCACTATGGAAGATGCTCATCAACGCAAGCGAGAAGTAAATATCTTTTGTTGATAACAATCCTGATCTTGCTTCCTTCAAAATTAGTCCGCCCCCGTAAGCTAACCCCAAGGTTATTCCTATTACAGTTAAGTTAGTTGCCTGTTTACTGATTGAAAGAACTCTCAAAATAGGTTCCAACAAAGTCTGAAGAAATTTAGTTATACCCGATTCATCCAAGATTTTCATCAGAGCAACGAGTCCGACAAGTATTACGAAAATCCAAAAAAAGTTTTCGATTTCACTCAGAACCCAGTTTGCAATTCCAGGCTCTATTGGACTAGGCTCCCAAACCAACTGGGCCGCCTGCTGGTTCCAACCCATGGAAGACTGAACGAGATGGAGTATGTATCCGTACACAATCGCTGAGCCAACTCTCAATAGGCCGATACTCCAAATTCTAGGCCCTGTCTTCTGAACAATTCTCAGTTCAACTGGCAAACTATGCGCAAAAAGCATCATTGAAGTCAGTACTGTAACCTGAGCAATACTAAGTGTCTCAACATCTCCCATTAAATTGATGTATACCAAGACAGCAGCGTAAAAGTTAGTAAACAAGGCAGTTGCCCAAACCAAACCGGTGTATCCGGGCAAACCTAAGAATTGCATCAAGGGTGTTAGCCACTCTCCTAGAACTGTGATCGCACCGAGTTCCTGTAAGATCTTCACCAAGATCACCACCGGAATCATCACTTTGAATAGCTCAAAACTGATCTCTAGTGAATCTTTCCAAACATCTTTCAGTACATTTCCCCAGCGTGAGTTGATTATCATGTCCAGCCACCGTCAACGACAAGTTGTTGAGCTGTGATCATGCGGCTAGCATCTGAAGCCAAAAACAGCGTCGCTTGCGCTAAATCTTCTGGTTGAATATAATCTGGCAGACATTGACGCTCTTCTAATTGTTTCAGCCCTTCTGGGGTAACGTGGAGGGTCAATTGTCTCTCGGTCATGACCCATCCAGGAACAAGCATATTGACTCTGACTCGATCTGCTCCGCCTTCATTGGCCAGGGATCTTGAGAATCCCCAAACCGCTGATTTTGCAGTGGTGTAAGCTGGCATGCCCGTTTGCTTAGCCATCCAGGATACAGAGCCATAGTTGATGATGGATCCACCACCATTTTCCTTCATCTGTGGCAGAACGGCCTGAGCCGTAAAAAAAAAGTGTCTCAGATTGGTAGCCATGCGCTCATCCCAATACTCTGGGGTCACATCTTCAAGCTTGTGCCGGGTGTCGTTGGCTGCGTTATTGACCAATACCTGGATTGGACCATGCTGAGCGTGGATTTCACGAATCCAGCCCTGTAATTCGTCAATCTTCAGCAAATTGATCGCTTTAAAGGTCGGGATACTTCCCCCAGCATTTGATAAGTGCTGGCAAAGGTCTTGACCAGCCTCAGCGTTCAAATCCACGAAGAAAACTTCTGCTTTTTGAGCACAAAACGCTTCCACAATGGCCTTGCCGATACCACTGGCCCCACCAGTGATGAATACTCTCTTGCCCACAAGATCTGAGTAAATAGGATTGGTCATCAGTCCCAAATTATTTGATGTTGGAAAGTTCAATAAGTAGCCCGTCCACCTGAGAGATCGAAGGCGGCTCCGGTCGTAAAGGAATTTTCTTCAGAAGCAATCCAGCAGACCATTGCAGCAATCTCTTCTACTTGAACAAAACGGCCTCTTGGAATCTTTGAGAGCATATACTGAATATGTTCCTCGCTAATTTGCTCAAAAATTCTTGTTCGGGCCGCAGCCGGAGTGATGCAATTAACAGAAATATTTAAATCTGCAGTTTCTTTGGCGAGTGATTTCGTCAAGGCGATAACACCCGCTTTGGATGCGGAATAAGCCGAAGCATTTGGGTTCCCTTCCTTACCAGCTATCGAGGCAATATTGACAATTCGTCCATAGTTTTGCTGACGCATACCCATGATCACCGCCCTACACACATAAAAAGTTCCGGTCAAATTGATATCCAGAGTTTTTTTCCATAGAGCCAAATCGTAGTTTTCAACAGTCGCAGTATCTCCAGCAATTCCCGCAGAGTTAACCAACACCTCTGCACCACCAAATTTATCTTTGGTGGAATCCCATGCGCTGTTAACAGAGTCAAGATCAGCAACATTGACTTGAATCGAAACAACCTGTCCTTCTGGATATTCAGACGCAACCGATTCGGCAAGGCTAGCATCCATGTCCCAAATGGCGACCTTCGCACTCCCTGCGACAAGCCGATCCACAATCGCTCGGCCAATTCCTTGGGCACCGCCAGTCACAATCGCCCGTTGGTTCGTAAAATCGTAATGGTTCCTCGCCATGGATTCTCCTATTGGTTAAGATTCAGGCTTTAGCCCTAGATTCGGCTCAAGAGACACTGAAACGAAGATGAATGAGGACTTGGCAAGGTTTAATTTGCCATGTATGTTTTCGAATTTAATCAAATTTTCAAAATTACAAAAAACTTTAGCATCTCTTAAATCAAAGATTCTGCAAGCCATCAAAAGAATCTACGATTAGCAAAACATAATTCTAACTGTAAAGGAAACCATGAGTTCGTTTCGAGTATTGAGCCCTGACTTTCAATACACCGATGGAGGTATTGTTGAGAGAGAAGTAGCTACAAGCTATCTAAATCTTGACCTGTATCAATGTCATCAAGAAGTCTCTTCGGAGAGCCTTTCAAAATATTCTGGACTCCTAGTATATCACATTGCAAAAATCGATGACTGCTTCATGGATCAACTAACTAACTGCCGTATAATCGTTCGCTGTGGGGTAGGTTTCGACAATGTTGACCTGAAAGCAGCAGCAGAAAGAGGAATTGCTGTTTGTAATACTCCCGACTACGGAACCGGTGAGATTGCTGATCATGCGATTGGTATGATTCTCGCGTTGGAGCGGCAATTCGTTTCTTATCATAACCTTTTACAAAATGACCCTTTCACAAACTTCAGCCACTTAGGAGCTCCCCCAGGAAGAAGGCTCCGAGGAAGAAGTATCGGATTGGTGGGAATGGGGCGGATAGGCTCTGCAACCGCGCTTAGAGCCAAAGCCTTTGGGATGCGAGTGGTGATTTATGACCCCTATTTGCCAAGGGGACAGGAAATTGCGGTCGGAGTTGAGAGGGTTGAGAGCCTTGAAGAACTATGTCGCCAGGTCAACATCCTCAGCATCCACACACCTCTGACTGAAGAAACCCAGGCAATCATCAATGAGAAATTACTGCGGTTATTGCCCAAAGACTCGATTCTGATCAACACAGCGAGGGGGCCTATTCTTGATTTAGATGGCGTTTATAATGTCCTCAAGGATGGCTATCTTCGTGCAGCAGCGATCGACGTCTTTCCAACCGAGCCTCCAGACCCAATGCCAAGATTGTTGGAAGCTCTGCATAACAATGAAACCTGGCTTCAACAACGACTGCTCGTCACCCCCCACACAGCTTGGTACAGCGTTGATAGTGCGCTAGACCTCAGACGAAAATCCGTAGAAACGGTTCTTCTGTATCTCAAAGATAACAAGTTGAGAAACTGTGTAAATGCTCACCTTCTCCGGCCAGGACAATCCTTCCACTGATTTCTTGCTCCATCATTTTTTCAACTTCATAACAGGTAAACCATGTCTTCAAATAACAACTCCAAAGTTGCCATCATTACTGGGGCTGGAACCGGTGTTGGGCGTTCAGTCGCTCAACGATTTTTAAACGAAGGTTACCAAGTTGCGCTTCTAGGTAGGCGTCAAGAACTACTTGCTGAAACAGCAGCAGGGGCTGAGAATGCGCTCGTTCTACCCTGTGATGTAAGTCAACCTGAAGCAGTTGAAAACGCATTTGCAGATGTTGTTAAAAAGTGGGGTCGCATTGATGTCCTTTTCAATAATGCTGGAATGGGAAGCCCTTCAAGAACCATCGATGAAACCCCAATCGAGGACTGGCTCAAAGTCGTTGATGTCAATTTGACCGGTTCCTTCCTCTGTGCGAGGGCAGCTTTTGCACAAATGAGACGTCAGGATCCACAGGGTGGTCGCATCATCAACAACGGTTCCATATCCGCCTACGTTCCTCGTCCTGGCTCTGCACCCTACACGGCAACAAAACACGCGATTACAGGGTTAACCCGCTCACTTTCTTTGGATGGCCGTCCTTTCAACATTGCTTGCGGACAGGTTGATATTGGGAACGCTGCTACTCCGATGACTGATCGGATGGCAACAGGTGTACCCCAGGCTGACGGCAGTGTTCGGATTGAGCCTAGAATGGACGTTGAAAATGTCGCGACAACTGTCCTCTACATGGCAGAATTGCCCTTGGAAGCAAATGTACAGTTTGTCACTGTGATGGCTACTACGATGCCGTTCATTGGTCGTGGATAAACACCATTCAAAATTTTGAAGATAAATATCAATAAAGGAAATCTTGATGAACAAAGTCATGTTGGTCACAGGGGGAAGCAGGGGAATTGGAGCGGCAACAGTCCGTCTGGGTGCGAAGCGAGGCTATGCGGTCGCAATCAACTACCAGAAACGAGAAGATGTTGCGAAAAACTTGATGGACGAAATAAATAATGGAGGTGGAAAGGCTATCATCATTCAAGCGAATGTGAGCGTAGAATCAGAGATTATTGAGATGTTCAATCAGGTGGACAAGCAATTGGGGACTCTGACTGCCTTCGTCAACAATGCTGGAATCATCCAGCCTCCGAAACCACTTGTTGAAATGACAAGGGAGCGTTTGCAGGAACTTTTTGATGTGAATATTCTTGGGGCAGTTCTGTGTGCCCGAGAAGCCGTCAAACGAATGTCTACTCGATTGGGAGGTTCTGGAGGAGCAATCGTCAATCTTTCATCCGCAGCAGCCAAGATGGGAGGCCCTAACTCATTTTTAGATTATGCAGCTAGTAAAGGTGCTATCGACACTTTTACACATGGCTTGGGTCAGGAAGTGGCGAATGAGGGAATCAGAGTCAATGGAATCCGTCCGGGGCTAATTTACACCGATATCCACGCCAGTTTGGGTGACCCGGACCGGGTGAAAAAATTGGAAAACGTGGTTCCCATGAAACGAGGTGGGCTTCCAGAGGAAGTCGCTGAGGCGATCATGTGGTTATTATCTCCCGAAGCCTCCTACGTCACCGCATCCACATTGGATGTCGGAGGTGGACGCTAACCATCATTGGCTAATCAAATTTTTTAGTAGCATCAGGAGTACCCGATGAAATATCGTTATCTTGGCAGATCCGGTCTGCTTGTTTCCAGAATCTGTCTAGGCACAATGACATTTGGAATGGCCAACTGGGGCTGTGATCAAAATCAGGCTTCACGAATTGTGGATACCTTTGTCGGTGCTGGAGGAAATTTTCTTGACACAGCAGATATGTATAGCGCTGGAGTTTCAGAAGAAATGACAGGCAAGGCGATCAAATCCCATAATCGTGATGAACTCGTGATTGCCACCAAAGCCTGGTTTAGAACTTCGGATGGAGCGAATGGCAGCGGCAGTTCCCGCAAGCACATCTTGGACGCAGTGGAGGCGAGCTTGCGAAGATTAGGAACTGCCTACATCGACCTTTATCAAGTGCACGGTCCAGACTGGTTCACTCCGATGGAGGAAACCATGCGAACCTTGGATGATCTGGTCCGCCAAGGCAAAGTTCGCTACATCGGTTGCAGTAACTATTACGCTTGGCAAATGGTCAAAGCCAACTCAATTGCAGAAAAGATGAACTTGGAAAAATTCATCAGCGCTCAACACATGTATAACTTGGTACGCCGGGATATTGAACGTGAGATTCTGCCAGCCTGCGCTGACCAAGGCTTGGGAATGCTCTGCTGGAGTCCTCTAGCAAGTGGATTTCTGAGTGGCAAATACCAAAGGGGAGGCGATATCCCAGAGGGATCCAGAATTTCATTTAGAAAAAGCGTTGATATTCCAAGATATTTCCATGATCACGCCTTTGATACCGTAGAGACACTAGTTGAATTGGGAGAAGTGACTGGGAAGCCTCCGAGCCAGCTTTCCACAGCCTGGCTCCTTGGAGATCATAGAGTTACCTCGGTCATCTCAGGCCCAAAAACTGTTGCCCAAATTGAAGACGTTTTAGCTGTGGCAGATTGGGATCTCGATTCAGATCACTGGAATCAATTGGAGGAAGTCTCCAACTTCAAACATGGATATCCATTGGAGTGGATTGACCAAAGCTACGGAAATATTGGTGGAATGGAAGAATTTCCACCCGCCCACCATCGCTTGGTTCGAGATCGTAGCTAAGCTGCCAAGCAGCTCTTTAATTTTAGAAAGATCTTTCAATGTACTAAGGTTTACATGACGAATTCTTCTTGGCCAATATTCAAGCTAGGGCTCAATCCCTATGGAATGACCTATTATTTAGGTTTGCAGGGAAGAGGCACGGCTCGTCAAAATCCAAAGGGAACTGGTCTGGAGGGATTCCTAGCAATTGCTGAAGAGCTTGGCGCGCACTCTTTAGAACTTTTTGATCCTTGGCTTCAAGAATTATCTGATGGTCAGTTAAGTGAGTTGAAGGAGCGATTGAATCGTCTCTCCATCACGCCAGTCATATCTGGAGGATACATTTTAGAGGAAACGGGCCATGTCTTTAGGTCAGCGCAACTGCTGGAGGCAAAAACAATCCGCTTCGCTTTGACCAACGTGCTTTGTGGAGGTCGTGCATTCCGGACAGATTGGGATGAACTTCGCCAGAATGTCAGGAAAAAAATACTGGGATTTGGCAAAACAGCAGCTGATGCGGGTTTGATGATCGCAATCGAAAATCACCAAGACTTTACTTCTGCTGAATTGGTTGAGTTCTGTGAAATGACTGACGGAGTTGGGATCACTTACGACACAGGTAACTCTTTTCCAGTGGCAGAGTCGCCAAGTCAGTTCACAAAAACGGTTGCCCCACATGTAAGACACGTTCAATTGAAAGACTATCGTGTTCAGCATAGCAGAGAGGGTTTCAAGCTGATGCGCTGTACAATTGGGACTGGTGCAATCCCTTTCGATGAGATCTTTTCAGAGCTTGGGAAATATCATGACGAACTTAGTGCTGTGTTGGAACCAGGAGCTCTGGAAGCTCGTCATGTTCGCCTTTTCAACGCAGACTGGTGGCGTGGCTATTCGCCCAAAACTGCTGCTGAATTGGCAGAATGTTTACTTGCTTCTCAAAAGAACAAACTTTCTGAACAAATAGATTTTCGGACTCCATGGGAAAAGGAAGAGGACGATCAGTTAGTTGACTACGAACTCACTATGTACCGTGAAAGTTTTGCGAACATGAAACAACTAGGAATGTAAGGGAACTGAATTGAATAGTTTGCAGGGAAAAACAGCGCTGATAACTGGATCAGGTAGAGGCCTTGGCAACATCATGGCTCAGCGATTGGCTACCCAAGGGGCCAACATTGTGTTGCATGACAAAAGCTGGGATACTCCCCAGCAATACCAGGAAGCCCAAAATCTTGATGAAGTTATCAAAAGATTCGGGAAATTCAGAATTCAAACCTTCGCAGTTACCGGAAATATCGGAGACGTCCAAGCAGTTGCAGCGATGCGAGATCAAATCTTTGAAAAATTTGATGGGATCGACATTCTTGTGAATTGTGCCGGTGGAGACATCGGGGCAAAAGGGGGGAAGCCCTCACCAAATAACGCGCTAGAGATTCCAATTGAAGATGTGCAAGCACTGGTCAACATCAACCTGATTGGAACAATCAACGTATGTAAAGCATTTATTCCGCAAATGCGTGATCGAAAGTCTGGTGTGGTGGTCAACATTGGTTCAGTAGCTGGTCAATTTGGTGTTTCTGACGGCGCTGTTTACGGCATCCTCAAAGCAGCTGTAACCCACTACACTCGTTGTTTAGCCGTTGAACTAAAACAGCATGGCGTAAGAGTGAATTGTGTGGCACCAGGCCCCACCAAAACGGCACGATTCGAGGCTACTCGCGTTGTCGATCCTGAGATGATGAATTCCAATAAAGCTTCTTTTGTTCGCTATGGTGAACCTGATGAAATTGCAGATGCAGTTGCCTTTCTCGTCTCTGATCAAGCGAAGTTTATCAATGGCCAAGTGCTTTGTGTGGATGGTGGATTGGTCAACTTTCCAAGTTAAGTCTCCAGGTATTATTGTAGAATACTTCTCTTAAGAGATCGATGATTCCAAAAGTCTCCAATGAGCGCTCTGTTAAACCCTGATCGACTGAATCGGCTTTACGGTTTTCTGGAAGCAGCAGTCCATAAAGATGAAATTCCAGGAGCAGCTTTGCAAATTTCAGTTGGTGCAGATTGCAATGCCGTAAAAGCTTTTGGTAAGTTTCAGCCGAATCTTGCTGATCCAATGCAACAAGATTCAATCTTTCTGGTAGCCTCAATCACTAAGCCTCTCACGGTAGCTGCTGTCGTCTTGTTGGCTGAACACGGCCAGCTCCTACTGGATGATTCTGCCAGCAAATTCGTCCCTGAATTTGGAGTGAATGGGAAGGATCTGATCACGATCCGCCAACTGATGACTCACAGTTCTGGGCTACCAGACATGCTTCCAGAAAATCAGAGCTTGCGTGAGCGGCATGCTTCGATGCCTGAGTTCATAGCGCAAATCTGTCAACTGAAGTTAGACTTTCCTGCTGGGACTGGGCTTCAGTATCAAAGCACAGGTTTAGCGATTCTTGGCGAGATTGTTCAGAGAGTGAGCGGAATTTCCCTCAAAGAATTCCTCAGAAAAGAGTTTTTTGAACCCTTACGTATGCAGGACACTTCACTTGGTTTGGAGGGACTACCTGAAAAACGATTATCAAAAGTTAAACTACCTCCAGAGCAAGAGGGAAGTAACTGGGGCTGGAATAGCCCTTACTGGCGCAATTTTGGTGCGGCCTGGGGTGGAATGTTCTCCACAGTTGCTGACCTGACTAGATTTTTGAAAATGTTCCTAAATGGTGGCGAACTAGATGGTGTACGAGTCTTTAGCAGAGCGGCTGTGAAAGCGATGACAACGGACCAGACTAGTCAAATGACTGGGATTCCATCCTCACAAAAGGTTGCAATGCGTTGTGGTCTAGGATGGCGGCTTGCACCCTCTTCCTGCTGGGGATTCTTTGGAGACTTTCTCTCACCTGGAAGCTTCGGACATGGAGGAGCAACTGGCACAGTCTTTTGGGCGGATCCAGATCGAAACATGACTTTCGTTTTATTGACTACCCAACCATCAATCTGGAGCGAATCTCTCCTCAGGAAAGCCTCAAATCTGGCCATAGCTTCTGTCAATTGAAGCCACGGATCCAAGAAACTCAATCAACCATTCCCCTTCTACTTTTCAGGAAAAAATGACAGCAAAGATGGATGCGCTTCAAGTTGTTGGACGAGGTAAAGCAGAATTTGTTCGAACGAGTTTTCCAGAACTCGTCGCAGGCAGAATAATTCTTTTAATTTGTTTTCGATCAAATCATCCATTTTTTATCATCCAACAATGTTACCAACTCGAAAAATAGGGCTAAGCTGATTCCCCAGCGACTAAACTTACAGGGAAGATAATTTCATTAGTATCAATAGCCTTATGCTTAATTATATCTATTAGAATTCTTCCTGCTTCCATCCCAATTTCGTAAGCTTTTGATTGAATAGTAACTAAATTTGGTGTTATGTATGCGGCAGTTTCAAACGCATTGAATCCAGTAATCTTTACTTCATGCGGAACACTAATTCCTTTTTCACTTAAAATTCTTATGGCAGCCATCGCCATTTTATCATTTCCACCTATAATCGCTTCTGGAAGATCTTTTTCTTCAATATAATTAAGAACTGCTGATTTAGTATCTTTCAGTCCCTCTTCTCCACATTCAACAATTTCAATATTAAGATTATTCTTTGATAATATTTGTTTTACACCAAGAATTCTTTGTTCAATAGCTGGCCAATTTTGCTTGGGAGCCAGAAAAATAAATTTTTTGCATTCCTTTTTTACCAAAAACTCAGTAATTAACTTTCCGGCAGTAAAGTCGTCTTGAATGATACTGTAAATTCTATTGTCAGGATATTTCTCCTGAATAAGAACAAAAGGTAAATTTAGATTTAAAATTTTCTTTATTATTTCCTCTCTTGTTTCTTTGCTGCCGGATAGAATTGCACAGATTCCATCTGCATGAATCTCTTCTAAAATACTTTTTTTCTGGATGCTTTTTGATCTAATTCCTTGCAATATAAGGCTATAATTTCGATCAGCTAAATAATTCGATAATCCAGAGGCTACTTGTGAGGTATAGGTGTCTGCCAAAAATTCTGGTACATCATCCAAGATTACCATTCCAATTGATAAACTACTTTTCGTTCTTAATGTCTTTGCCGCATGGTTTGGTTTATAACCAAGCTGTTCAATCACTGCCTGTACTTTTTCTCTGGTCTCCTTGCTCATTTGATCTGTTCTGCCGTTAACAACGTTAGAGACCGTCATCATCGTTACTTTGGCGGCTTCCGCTACTTCTCGAATTGTTATTTTTTTCTTCATGGTTTTTTTGCAGCAATTTACTTTAACGTTAAAGTAATTTATCACTTTGAATTTGTCTAACCAAATCGAATCACTCCTATTATTTATCTAAAGTACTGATATTAATTGTTAAAATTAATTTATTGTTTTAAGTCCGGCCGCTCTTTCAGGAATTTTTCTAATCCTGCCTGATCCTGAGCAGCAATGCTGAGGCGTTTGACACCATCTCTCAGAACACCAAGTTCAGATGCTGTGGAAAGTCTCAGAAAATGCTTACCCTCTGCTCCAATTCGACCAAAGGAGAGGCGATCCAATACCGCTACTTGATGCTCATACAATGCGAACATTTGAAATAGACCAGCAGGGGAGTTTTCGCCTTTTTCTGATTGATCCAGCTGAGCGTGAAAATCAATCAAGCCCATAGACTCGCAAACCCCTCCAATATTTGGGAAAAGGTAGAAGGCTCCACCTGGCTTTTGACACTCTACACCTGGAATGGCTCGCAAATCTTCTAGCACAACATCTCTTCGCTCTTCAAAGGTTTGCACCATACCCAACACCTCTTGCTCCACTGTTGAATCAGTAAGCGCGACTACTGCTGCTTCCTGATTGTAGGGAGCAACACATGAGAAGTAGTTGATATTTAAAGTTTTGAACATCTCTGCTTCTTTGACAGTTGGTAAAACAGCGTAGCCGATCCTTCCTCCAGTCCAGGCAAATGTTTTGGAGAAACCGCTGGCTAGGATCGTGCGTTCTGCCATTCCCGGCACTTGAAGAATCGAATAGTGCTGCTGGCTATCAAATACAATCCGCTCATAGATCTCATCAGAATATACTCTCACATCAGCTGGAGCTTTAAGAAGAATCACATTTGCAATTTCTTCAATCTGAGCCTGACTTGCTACCCCTCCCGTCGGATTTGAGGGAAAGTTCAAATAAATTACCTTTGTCCTTGGTGTGATTAATTCCTCAAGCTGTTGTGATGTGAAGGTAAAACCAGCTGATTCATCCAAATGTAGTGGAACCGGGACAGCTTGAACGTAGCGAATGAAAGATTCGTAGATTGGGAATCCTGGACTCGGATAAATCACTTCATCACCAGGATTACAATAAATTTGCTGGGTCAATCCAATTGATGGCTTACTTCCTGGGAAGACAACGACATGTCCTGGTGTGGTTTTCAGACCCCTTGTGCGATTAACATACTCACTGATGGCACTTCGCAAATTTGGAGTACCTTGGGGATCACAGTAGTGTGTATTCCCTAAATCGAGTTGTCTCTTAATTTCCACGTTGACTGCCTTGGGCAAATCGTAATCTGGTTCGCCAAGATTTAATTTTACAACTGGTCCACGGGATTGACCTACATGAACAATGTGTGGTCCCACTTTAAAGGCATTTTCAGAGCCGATTCTTTGATTTCTTTCAGCGAAAAGAGCCATATTTCTGAAACATGAAAAAGGTTAAAAAAATTAGGCCACTGGGGTCAGCAAAGGTTTTTTTGCGTAATATGCATCAACGTTATCCACTACGAGTTGTCCCATTGCGATACGGGTTTGCAATGTAGCTGAGCCAATGTGAGGCTGTAGTACGACTTGTGGTATCTTGAAGAGAGCTTCTGGAACATGAGGTTCACTGGTGAACACATCCAAGCCCGCTCCACCAAGTTTTCCCTCTTCTAGACAAGCAACGAGGTCACCCTCATCAACAACTGATCCTCTTGAAATGTTGATCAACACTCCATTTGGTCCGATTTTTTCCATTATTTCTCGGTTGACAATTTTTTTGGTCTCCTCCCCACCGACACAACTCAAGATCAGGAAATCTACATCTTGAGCCATCATGGACAAACTGGAGTAATATTTGTAATCAACATCCGAACGTTCCCTACGATTATGATAGTTGATCTCTATCCCAAAGGCTTGGAGACGCTGAGCGATCGCAAGTCCAATTCTACCAAGTCCCAGTATCCCAGCCTGTCGTTCACGAAGATGGCTCATCAAAGGAAAATTTGCCTTTAGCCACTCCCCATCACGAACATATTGGTCCCCAACCACCATTCCTCGGGTTACGGCAATCAATAAGCCAATCGTCAGGTCGGCAACAGCATCATCCAAAACACCTGGAGTGTTGGTGACTGCGATCTTTCGTGCTTGAGCAGCTCCTAGATCCACTCCATCGTAACCAACACCATGACTGGCGATTAACTCTAAATTTGGGAATTTGGCCTGAAACTCAGCTGGAGCCCATCCTTCTGTGACAACAACTCGAATTTGCGGAGCAACCTCTGAGATTAATGCTTCCTGATCACTTGCTTCCCAAAGACGGTGCACTTCGTATCGGGTCTCTAACTCAGCCAAACATTCTGATCGAAAAAATGCTTGGCTTGTCATTAAAATTTTTTCGGGCATTAGATCTCATTCTTTGATGGGCTTACTTCATGAACACGGAGAAAAGTACCCCAACTAATCACTGTTCCTTTGTAATGTCAAACCTCGTAAAAAGAATATGTTTAACTCTAGGATCAAACTTCTTCAATGATAACCGTACTCTGAACTCTTCGAATTGATCCCTCGAACTTCATTGCCTTTTAAAAATGGAACCGTTTGTTACTAAAACATTGGTGGGCCATTGTTGTAGTGAACCTAGCATGGGGGTCGGGGTTTCTTTCCATCAAAATGAATGTCGTTCATTTTGGTCCCTACTTGTCCTTAAGCATTCGCTATGCAGGTTTAGTCCTGTTGCTTCTACCTTTCCTGAGAGGATTCCCCAAAGAAAATCGAAGATCATTCTTGCAGGTCACTTGTTTGATGGGAATTCTGCACTTTGGCTTGGGGATGACCTCATTTCATCTGGCAGTTGATATCGCTTCCCTGGCACTCGCCTCCCAAGCCTACATTCCAATCTCAGCCATCCTTGCTTTGATTTTTCTGAAAGAAGAACTCACTTGGAGCATTGGACTGGGAATAGGTGTCGCCTTTCTCGGATTTGCGGTGATGAGCTTCGATCCGGTTATTTTCACACAACTGGATTCGATGGTGATCATGCTGGCTGCCACCGCAGTGATGGCAATTTGTAGTTTAATGGTTCGGCACAAACTGAAGGGAATCAACCCAATGACCTTACAGGCCTGGACAGGCCTCTGCGGCATATTACCGATATTTTTACTATCACTGTTGGTGGAACAAAATCATTGGCAAAAAATTGAATCAGCTACTTGGATCAACTGGATCTCCGTGCTGCATGCAGTTATTTTTTCCTCGATCATCGGTCACGGAATCAACTTCTGGTTGTTACAGCAACAACCTGTCAGTCGTATCACGCCTTACTACCTCTTGACCCCCATCTTCGCTGTGTTGATGGCAATCATCTTCTGGGGAGACGAACCCGGTCCAAAGGTATGGTTTGGTGGTGCTATGATTCTCTTTGGCATCCTTATGGTTTCATCAAATTTTGATCTCAAACGATGGAGAAACGCTTGAGTAAATTTTTGAGACTTCGGACAAATACGTTGACTAGTCTCCCTGATGAGATCAACATGCGCGTTAGTATTTCTGGAGCTTAAAGAGTACTTACCCATTAAGTTTTTCCCTGCAAATAAAAAGGAATTGGGGACATTTCAATTTCTTTAGTACGGCTAGATTATAACCCTATCTTCTAACCTTGAGACATGCATGTATTGATTACAGGTGGAGCTGGAATGCTGGGACGCAAATTAGCCCAGCGGCTGATTCAAGATCGGAAAATTGGTGAACAAGAGATTACCAAGCTAACCCTCGCTGATATCACAACACCCAAGGGACTACCCAAATTTCAAGGTACCTACGCTGAGCACGCGATGGATATGGGAGATCCAGGCTCAGCTGAAACACTCATTCAACAAAGACCAGATTTTATTTTCCATTTGGCTGCTGTCGTCTCTGGAGAGGCGGAAGCTGAATTTGAGAAAGGCTATCGCGTCAACCTTGACAGTACTCGATATTTGCTGGAAGCGATCCGGGCACAAAAGGATTATTGTCCCAGAGTGATCTTCACTTCATCAATTGCTGTGTTCGGTATTCCATTTCCAGATCCCATTCCCGATACCCATCACCGTACGCCCCTTAGCAGCTACGGAACCCAGAAAGCCATTGGTGAGTTGTTGCTTGCTGATTATTCCAGACGAGGAATTCTTCAAGGAATTGGGCTTCGGCTCCCGACCATCTGCATCCGGCCTGGATTGCCTAACAAGGCAGCATCTAGTTTTTTCTCAGGAATTCTTCGAGAACCTTTGAGTGGTAAGGAAGCTGTCTTGCCTGTGTCAGATGATGTGCGTCATTGGCACGCCAGCCCAAGAGCCGCCGTTAGTTTTTTCTTACACGCAGCCACTATTGATCTGGAACTAGTTGGTAGGGACTGCAACCTGACGTTGCCAGGTTTGTGTGCGAGTGTTAAGGAGCAGATCGAAGCGCTAGAGCGTGCTGCAGGTAAGAATGCTGTCGCATTGATTCGACGAGAACCAGATCCTTTCATCGAGAAGTTGGTCTACAGTTGGCCCCGGTCATTTGAGGCTAAAAAAGCGAAATCATTGGGCTTCAAAGCAGAAAATAACTTTGACGAAATCATCAAAATTTACATGGAAGATGAGTTAGGCGCATCTGCTTGATCATGACTGATTTCGAGTTGTCCCACGTAATTTTCTCTCTCTGAACCTAATCATTGAGAAACACTCAGAAGATCAATCCATTATCCAGAGTTTGATCCTTCTGAGTGGCAAAAATCATCTCACCAATTCCACATCGTTCCATCTTCAAGCCGATTCACTGGAAGAAATGCTCGTTGGTAAGGGTATTTCTCGGCCAAGGTCTCGTCGATATCCACTCCATGACCAGGGCTCTCCCCACAATAGAGAAAACCATCTTCGAAACGGTAATCATGAGGGAAAACCGCATCGGTCTCTTCTGTGTGTCGCATATATTCCTGGATCCCAAAGTTCGGAACCCAAGTGTCAAAGTGCAACGCAGATCCCATACAGACTGGAGACAGATCTGTTGCACCATGGCTCCCCGTACGAATATGATGTAGCCCTGCCAGATCAGCAATTCTCCTCAAGTGGGTAATCCCCCCGGCATGAACTACTGTGGTGCGTATGTAGTCTACCAGTTGTTCCTGCAACAAGGTTTTGCAGTCCCAAATTGTGTTGAAGACCTCACCTACTGCAAGAGGAGTGGTCGTATGCTGGCGAATTAACCGAAAGCCCTCTTGATTTTCTGCAGGCACCGTGTCCTCCAGCCAGAACATTCGGTAAGGCTCGAGCATCTTTCCTAGCTGTGCAGCTTCGAGTGGGGTTAATCGGTGATGCACATCATGAAGAAAGTGTGGCTCAGGGCCATACGCATCCCTTAATTTTTCAAATAGCTTTGGAACAAAATCTAGATACTTGGACGTAGACCAGAAATTTTCCGTGGGTAAGTCATTGTCAGCTGGTTCATAAAACATTCGATCCTTCGAGACCCCGTATGTGCTGTCCAGTCCTGGTATACCGGATTGTGCCCGGATGGCCTTGTAACCCATCTCGCGATAACGCCCCACTTCATCAATAGTAGAGGAAAGATCAGCACCATTGGCATGTCCGTATACCAAAACCCCTGTACGGCTCCTACCCCCCAACAATTGGTACAGCGGCAGATTGGCGATTTTACCTTTCAGATCCCAAAGAGCCGTATCCACCGCTGCGATTGCTGTCATTGTTATAGGTCCTCGACGCCAATAGGCACCTCGATAGAGATATTGCCAAATATCCTCAATCTGTTGGGGGTCACGTCCGATCAGGCATGGAGCCACATGGTCTTGAAGATACGATACTACCGACAGTTCCCTTCCATTTAAGGTAGCATCTCCAAGACCATAGATCCCCTCATCTGTAACAATTTTCAGGGTCACAAAGTTTCGCCCTGGACAGGTCACAATCACACGGGCTTCAGTAATTTTCATGCTCATCTCCTAAGTTTGAGAAAGATACAAATTCACCTTAATCAGTAGTTTTTGATTGACTTTAAGTCAATCACTAATATACCAGAAACACCTTTTTAAGGTGACCGTTCAGGCTGTGCTGCCTTGGTTCATACCGTTGATTGGTGCCCTGTTGCTCATAACGTACGTCCCAGAAATAGTGTTGTGGCTACCAACAATGCTTTATCGATAAATTCAAAGCTCAACTTTAGGAGGACCCTTGCTGCAATGTAGCATTCACGGAGCGGAAGACCTGAGAATCGAAGACGTTCCTTGTCCGCAACCTGGACCCGATCAGGCGCTGGTAAAAATGGGAGCGGCAGGAATCTGTGGTTCTGACATGCACTACTTTCGTGATGGACAGATTGGGAAATTCAAAATTCAAGAACCCTTGATCCCTGGCCACGAGGCATCTGGAGTCATTGCTTCTCTAGGGTCCAATGTCACTGGTCTTGAAGAAGGACAACGTGTGGCGATCAATCCCTCCCACCCCTGTGGAACATGTTCTCGATGTCGGGAAGGGCGTGAAAATCTTTGCGACAGTATGTTTTTTCTTGGGAGCGCCAGTGTTTTTCCACATGCACAGGGAATGTTTCGGGAGTATTTTTTAATTTCAGCCAAGCAGTGTATTCCTGTTTCAAATCAGGTTTCTCTTGAAGAACTGGCATTGTCAGAACCACTCTCCGTAGGGCTCCATGCAGTCAACCGGGCAGGGAACTTGTGTGGGAAAAAAGTCTTGATCAGTGGCTCGGGAACGATCGGATGCATGGTTTTGCTAGCCGCTAAACTGGATGGAGCAGAACAAGTCACCATGGTTGACGTACTGGAGGAACCGTTGGCAATTGCCCAAAAAGTTGGAGCGGACCAAACGCTTTGTGTTAAGCCATCAGCAGCACCCTCTCCCGAATTACTTAATGAATTTGATGTGGCGTTTGAGGTTTCCGGGGCAGCATCTGCCCTTGGCAACTGTATTGAGCTAGTTCGTCGAGGCGGCACCATAGTGCAGGTAGGAACGCTTCCTGTTGAGGGAGTTCATCTCTTTGCGAATCAGATCATGGTTAAGGAATTGGACATCAGAGGTTCTATGCGTTTTGGTAATGTGTTCTCACGAGCCGTCCGATTGCTAGAGAGTCAAAGACTGAACGTACAGCCGATCTTAACCGGTCGATTTCCAATTGCAGAAGCGGCCAAAGCCCTCCAATTAGCTTTTGATAAAACGGTTTCTATGAAAGTTCAGATTGTCACAGATTGATAAAGTCAATGTGAGTAGTCTCATAGAATGATAATTTTAAATCCCAAAAAACCGATCGAAGGAATACTCGCCCTCTTCCAAAGAAATGGCCTGACCCGACTGGATGGACTCTTGAGCTGCTAGTCCAAGCAGGACCGCCCTGGCTCCATCTTCCAAACTAACTTCGATTTCCCCATGCCCTGAAACTACCTGTTGAAATCGTTGATGCTGATAAAATGTGGAACCATGATGATCCCCAGCAGCTAGAATCAAAGGATCGACAGTGACTTCTTTTTTTGAAACACCTTTTGGAAATCTAGGGCTGAAAATCAACTCTGGTGTGGGTGGTTTGCCCAAATCTTCTGGCCAGAATCGATCCGGGCCGGGAATTTTACATTCTACCTTTCCTGCTGATCCGACCGCAGCGATTTCTTCCTGAAATAAAGATCCTTCAGCGAACATGCACAGGTCAAGGGTTGCCCTCATTCCATTTGCAAACTCTACAATCACAAAGGCTTGGTCAATAATGTCTGGCTTCATCCCTGAGTAGCTCTCATCGAGATGATTGACTTCTATCCCGCCTGACGCGAAAACCTTTGTTGCTTGGCTTTGTGTGATCAGATTCATCAGGTCAAAAAAATGGCAGCACTTTTCTACAAGCGTTCCACCAGAGTTGGCATTGAAACGATTCCAATTGCCCACTTTGACTAAAAATGGAAAGCGATGCTCGCGAATACTGAGTGTTTTGAGTTGACCTAAACAAGAAGGATTGCGAATCTCTTCAAGCAGAGACGCCAATGGAGGCATGTAGCGATATTCCATCGCCACCCAAATCGGAAAATGAAAATTACTCTTCAGTTGAAGTAATTTTTTGAGTTGCGCGGGAGATGTGCAGAGGGGTTTCTCCACCAAAGTTGGCTTAGGTTGCAAGTTGCTGATCAATTCTAATTGCTCAGCATGTCTAAAATTAGGGCTCGCAATCACCCAAGCATCGACTTCTGTATCCTTAAGCAGTGCCTCGATGCTGTCATGAAATTGGATCGAGGGAACTCGCTGTTTCATCTGTGTTCGCATCCCCTCGTCGGGCTCATAAGCATGCGTCAACTCAACATTATCCAGCAATTTCATATTTCGCACGTGCTCCTGGCCCATCATTCCACATCCAATCATTCCATATTGAAGCGGCTGTTTTTCAGTCGTCATTTTTCACTCACAAAATCAGTTAGCTAAAGTCATGTCCAATTCTCAAACAGTCGTACCCATTCAGAGTGCGGATCTAAATCGTGTTGAAGTGGCGTGGTTTGCGCCTCTTTGTTCAGATGATTACCGATATCTTGGTGTTCCAGATGGGCAACTGCGCAGTAATTGGCAAAACACCAGTGAAGTATTACTTACTGCTGAAAAGCTGGGCTTCGGCAACATTCTTTGTCCCTCTTCCTATCAGGTTGGCCAAGACACACTAACATTCGCTTCCGGTGTAGCACCGCTGACCAGTCAAATCAATGTGCTCACGGCTGTACGCTGTGGGGAAATGCACCCAATCATGTTAGCTAGAACGGTCGCCACCATGGATCATATGATGAAAGGCCGCCTAACGATCAATATTATTTCTTCGGACATGCCCGGAGAGAAAATCTCCAGTGAAGATCGATACGAACGGTCCAAGGAGGTCGTCGAGATTCTCAAACAGGCCTGGAGCCAAGAGGAAATCAACTATGAAGGTCGTTTCTATCAATTTCAAAAGCTAACAACTGATCCCGCCCGACCCTATCAGCAAAATGGCGGACCACTGCTCTACTTTGGTGGATATTCTCCACCAGCACTTCAACTTTGTGGCCAGCACTGCGATGTCTATTTAATGTGGCCAGAACCGGAAGATTCTTTGAAAGAAAGAATGCAGGCCGCTCACGCTCAGGCCCAGTGTTTTGGGAGAGACCTCGATTATGGGTTGCGAGTACACATGATTGTTCGTGACACCGAAGCCGAAGCAAGAGAATATGCGCAGTCTCTTGTTTCTCAGTTAGAAGACGAAATTGGTCAGGCAATCAAAGCCCGGGCTCTAGACTCCACGAGCCTTGGCGTTTCTTATCAGGCAAAAAATGTCATTGATTCCGATAAGTTCGGCTTTGTAGAACCCAATCTCTGGACAGGGGTCGGACGAGCTCGTTCTGGTTGCGGTGCTGCGCTTGTTGGCAGTGTTGATCAGATTCTGACCAAGCTGGAAAGATACCAGAAAATGGGTATTCGGGCTTTTATTTTCTCCGGCTATCCCCACAAGGATGAATGCGAAAATTTTGGGACAAAGGTACTACCGCAGCTCCAAACCTGCCAACTTTCAAAAGTCTATGGAAGGGTTTCAGATTCTCTTCCCCTGACACCTTTGGGAGTTGGAGAGCGGCGTTGAGTCCAGGTTCTTCAATGAATTTAATAGGCCCTTCAAAAAAACCAATTGCGCGCAGCTGTCTTGGAAGAGGGTATTCCGATGAGACTAATGGCAATCTCCAATACAGGAGGGTGGAGAAATATTGCTAATACCAAGAAGCAGATTCGGACACCAAATGACGTCAACGGCTTAAAAGTCCGGACGATTAAAGCGGATGTACAAATTGAGTTGGTTAAAGCCATGGGGGGAAATCCAACGCCAATTTCATGGCTTGAGGTCTATACTTCCCTAGCAACTGGCGTAGTTGACGGGACAAAAAATGGCATTACAGATATCGTGGGAATGAAGTTTCATGAGCACTTGAAGCACATCACCTTGGATGGTCATGCTTACATGGGAGCTTTGTGGTTCTTCTGTGAAGCAAGATGGCAACAGTTCCCAAGAGCGCCCCAGCGAATTTTGTTTGATGAGTTTTAGCACCTCAAAACAACTGCTCGAGCGTTTCCAATGCGTAAGCAAGTACCCGCATATGAGGATTTCAAGCAAGCTGGAGGAACCATCTATGTTCCAACTCCTTCAGAAAAAGCTGCTTTCAAAACTGTTGCGGCACCAGTCTATGATTGGTACCTAAATAAATTTGGCGATGAGTGGCTATTCAAACTGGAAAATGCTGTCGCTCAGTGTAATGCGTCTGTGACCGATGAATTCCTGACCAGGACGCAACCAAAGCTTAATGACTAAATTGTTCACTTAGCTCGGGTTCGAATGAGCCCGAGTTTGCGTAATTCAATGACATAAATTCCCATCAATCATCTGAAAGAGGACTACCTAACCAATCCAGCATGTCTTTACTTGTAGAAATCAAATAGCCCCCCGCCCCCTTCAATCCTGAAACAAATCCATCTACCGTTTTTTGAGTGATGCTATCATCACAGGATCCTTGCTGTTCTAACCAATGGACTGTGTTTCCAACGGCCACAACACTTCCTGATACAATCAAAGATCCTGCGGATACAGTTATTGCACCAGCAGTGACGATGGCTAGGTTTGCCAAAACACACTCAGCGTCTTGACATCCTCGAATAGCGCCAGAGAGCCCTTCAATCAAGACTGTATCAGAATTGTCGAGTCCCTTGACTTCGAGAGACCACTCCTTCGTAACTAATTGGCAATCATAGTTTTGGTTTGGCTTGGTCTCTGGGACGAAACAAGAACTCGTTAGCAAACAAGCAAATACTAAAGTGAAGCAACTAGGGTTTTGTCTAAAAATCATGTGGCCAGAATGTTTCAAAGAAAGAGTATTTCTTAATGTCTAAACAGCTTGTTACATTCCTACTATTTCTGATTTCTTTGATAGTGGCGAAGTCTTATTACTACTATTGGACAGTTCCAGCGAATAGTATCTGGTATGACCAAAGAGCAGCCATTGAAGTTTTCCAAAATATTATCGACGGAAAATTC
>JACLAC010017336.1_pt1 | contig 23072 bp, 22 predicted proteins | sample 8027881 | NCBI WGS metagenome assembly JACLAC01 (sample SAMN15725517, study PRJNA655200) | protist metagenome | isolation source: fluorescence activated cell sorting (FACS) single amplified genomes of... | place: Spain: Blaines Bay Microbial Observatory, Mediterranean Sea | collected 2016-01-19 | reverse complement strand
AAAAAATCCAACGGCCTGAGTTCCTTTGCATAAGACTTACTACGGAAACACAGAGAGGCTTTCCGAACTTTCTGGCAATGGTCCGATGGTAACGTGGACTATGCGCTTCTGCACAAAAGTCTCTGGACTGTCCTTGGCTGGCAGATCCAAGTGGCTGGGGAGATCAATGCCCGTAGCCTGGCCAACTTCCCGATGCAGGCCAATGGTGCGGAGATGCTGAGGATTGCCTGCATCCTGATGACTGAAGCGGGTATCCGGGTCTGTGCACCGGTGCATGATGCTGTGTTGATCGAAGCTCCTCTGGAAGAGCTCGATGACAGAGTCCAGCAAGCACAGGAGTTGATACGTGAAGCTTCCAGACAGATCTTGGGAGACTTTGAGTTGACGACTGATGCAGATATCTATCGCTACCCTGATCGGTACCGAGATGAAGAACGTGGAGGAGCCTTCTGGGACAAGGTGATGAGTCTGCTTCCTGACCCCGATGTTGATTAATCGAAGTTGGGACCACCTGCACACTGGGGAGCACCTACCTGCACACCAGTGTGCACCCGGGTCCTCTATTAGAATATCTATTTATAATATTATGGTAGCTATTAGAGAAAAGAAGTTAGCCTACAAACATCCCAATCTTTGTGAACTCCAGGCCAAGCAAGAGATAAAGTTCTTTCTTCATCCAAAAGTACAATTGATCTGGATTGAAAAGGCAGCTGAACTCGGGATACAGGCACTAGTAGTCGGTTTACTGCTGCAGTTCAGGGTAGTGCTGAGTGGTAATGAATCAGTAACTCTGCCAAAGGATTTCTTAGCGAAGTTTTGGATTTCCTGCGGAGTCAAACGAAGAGCACTGAAGAGGTTGGAAGAAGCCAGTTTGATCCGTGTGGTTCAGGAGCAAGGTTGTAGTCCTGAGATCGCAGTGCTGAAGGTGTAGTCCAAGAAATTCAACTCATTCTCCAGTATGGGGTGCAGGACCAAATACCCCTACCCCTTCAGTTCTTACCTCCCCTAATTGATTTTCTCAGATAGCCAATACGCCCTTAAGATCTCAGTAATCACCCTTTGCGGAATAAAATGGTTGCATTTTTGCTGCTTCATATCTAACTATTCCACAAAGGCTACACTTTGACTAATTTCACTCTCCGGTTGGCTGATGCCACCAGCACCCTGCGCTTCTGCAAAATAAGACGATGATTTAGGCAGACCCCAGATTCATTGAAGAATACCAGCATCTGCCTGTGTAGGATTCCAAATGAAAGCCAAGTTCTCACTCTCCCAACGTTTTTCTTTGCTACTTCTGCTTCCTTTCCTGGCCGTGCTCTCGCTCTCCTGCATGGAAGCTCCTTCTAATCAGCAGGCTGAAGTAAGTACAGACCACGAACCTGTCATGGTTCGCCTAGTTGGGACTTCCGGAGAGCGCCTCGAGCGCTACAAGGGCACCTACCTCGACGTTGGCCTGATCACGTTGTACTACAGTCCAACTTCGGATAATGCCGACCCTGATAATAAGACCAGTTACTACTTCTCGGACAACCTGACCAAACAAGCCAACGGCCAGTGGATCGGAGTACTCAACAATGCTACTCCAGCCAACAGTCCCTATGATTTTTTTGCCGAGGCCCTCGGCAATGACAACATCACCGTCTTCTTCAAAGGATCTCAATCCAATGTCAGCCTGAGCGGTGGCCTCAATAACTTAAGCCTGCGTCTCAGTCCAGTCCCCGTCGAAGGCTTTGATCCGGACAATGTCACCATTCCGGTGATCACCCGAGTTGAACACTCTGGCAAATACCAGCCCAACCAGGGCTATGCCGTCACTATTGGGATACGTGCAGATTCCGGAGACAACCTGACCTTGCGTCTGTCGGCTTTTGCCAACGAAGACGGTCCTCCACTTTTTGATAACACAACCAAAGTCGTACACCGGCCAGGATATGGCGTACCCCAATGGGACAACTACACGCTGAGCCTGCCGATGACAGTGGCGGCCAATGCAGAGTTGCCACCTCAACTGACCCTCAATATCGAAGTGGAAAATAAGTTTGGCTACAGCACCCGGGTAGTTGTTTCAGCTTCGAGGCAGGATGAGATTGCGTTCAATTCGATCAGCTTTGCTCCGGTAGTTCAGCAGTTCATGATTGGTCCCTCGGCAAACCAGAACAATCAACACGGCCTAAAAAGCTTCGACTTTGGTTTTGAGATTTCTGGAATGTACGATGCCTCGCAGAACCAGGACCATCAGCTGGGAATCAATTTTCAGTATGCAGACGGGACCCCGTACAACACCCAATTTAGTGTCTCCAGTCCGTCGTTTCAGTCAATGTATGACAATGGCACACTGGTGCGCTATGACAACGGCACTCCGATCCACCACCCGCACCAGTTTTTAACATCGCTGGTCAGGGGAGTACTGCAGAAGAGTGATAATTACAGCGGCAAACTGGTTTTGAACTTCCAATTGACCAACAACACGGTGGACAATAAGAGTTTTACAATTCCAGCTAACATGATGCCACAGATGGAGACGTCAGATGGTTCTGGTTCACCTTCTGGCCCAGCACCGATGGTCCAGTCCTTCTATCCAGCAAATGGAGCAGTGCTGGAGCAACATCATCAGGGAGTCAATATCACGGTGACCTTTGACCGGGAGATGGACTCTTCGAGTATCCACACATCCAACATCACTCTCAGAGACAACAACAACAATGGCGTCCCCGGACTGATTGATTACCACAACCGGGTAGCGATCTTTGATCCGAGCAACTTGCTCAGTTCGGGCAATTACACGATCACTGTTAATACGGGAGTGCGCAGCAGTACCGGAGTTTATCTGGCAGACCCACAATCAGCTAGTTTCCTAATCTCCTCTGGTGGTGGGCATCAACCCACCTCAATGGGCCGAGCCACGATGTTGCATCGAGATCAACAAGGAAATTACAATTCGGTTGGAGTATTCGACTTTTTTGATGGAACAAAGATGGGCAGCAGTTTTGATCGAGTTGTCCTGGATAACTTGTCACATGACTCACTTGATATCTTCACCATTGAAAACAAGTTCCGCCTGGTAAATAACAACACCATTTACCACGACAACATCACAGTGCGGATGCAGCATCCGAATGGGATGAACCACATCATTTACGACAATGCTTCCAATGGCTTTCCGGGCTGGCCGGAACTGGAGGGTCAGGTACATCAGGGAAATATGATGGGAGCAGCAATTGACAACATCACCATTGATTTTGCTAAGGTGAATGATGGCAGCCGCAAGTACTGCCAGTACATTCGCTTTGGTAACTACTGGGACAACTCGAGTAATGCGAGAGCGGAGGCCCAGAATCTATGGGATGAGAGTTGTCCCATCTGGTAAGGCTTTCAGCAACTTGAGATTTCTGCTTCTGATAATGGGTCTGGCATCACTAATGACTCTGGCGGAAATATTTACGTGACTGGATCCACTTCTGGTGGTCTTGATTGCAATACCAGTACTGGAAATACTGATCTTTTTCATGGTCAAGTTTAACAGCAGTGGAGCCAAGCAGTGGACAAAGCAACTCGGTACTTTTAATTCTGAAATGGGGAATGACATCACCAGTGATTCCAGTGGCAATGTCTATGTGATAGGAGGAATAGGTGGTGGTGGTCTGGATTGCAATACCAGTACTGGAAATACTGATCTTTTTCATGGTCAAGTTTAACAGCAGTGGAGCCAAGCAGTGGACAAAGCAACTCGGTACTTCTACAACTGATTATGGGAATGACATCACCAGCGACTCCAGTGGCAATGTCTATGTGACTGGATCCATTTATGGTGGTCTGAATGGCAACACCAATGCGGGTGCAAGTGATCTCTTTGTGGTCAAGTACAATAGCAGTGGAGTCAATCAATGGACAAAGCAACTCGGGACTTCTCGTAGTGATGAAGGGCAAAGCATCACCAGTGATTCTTCAGGCAATGTCTATGTGACTGGATACACTTCAGGTGGTCTGGATGGCAACACAAATGCTGGATCAACCGATCTGTTCGTAGTCAAGTACAACAGCAGTGGAGTCAATCACTGGACAAAGCAACTCGGGACTTCTGCTGATGATCGTGGGTATAACATCACCAGTGATTCTGGTAACAATGTCTATGTAACGGGATCAACTTTGGGTGGTCTGGATGGCAACACCAGTGCTGGGAATGCTGATCTCTTCAAGGTCAAGTTCGACGAAAATGGGAATAAGCAATGAACTTCACAATATTCTAGCCACATCATCTTCTGGTTTGGCCTTCATTTTCTGGCCAAAAAGATTACGGGAGAGCCACACCACATTTAACTCACTCCGCGAAGTAGTTAGATAGCAGGCCGACTGCCTCACGACCCGACGCTTAAATGAATTTATTGAAAATCCTCTTCATAATTTACACATTTCTTGTCCCCTTATTGCTTTCAAGCTGCGGTGGATCAAGCTCTGGGTCAGCTTCAGACAATTCATCAACAGCTGACGCAGTTGAAACCACAACGACTCTAGAGGCAAATGGTAAGCTGGCTCAAGGATACGTTGTGGGTGCGCAAGTATGGCTCGATACAGTCAACGAAAACGGACTTGGAAACTTTAAGCGAGATCCCGGCGAATTTGATACAATTTCGAATGCAGCAGGCAGTTACGAACTAACTATAAAAGGGGGTGCTCACGTAATCGCAAGTCAGGGAGGGGTGTATTTGGACAGCAGTGGGAGAGAAGTTAGTGCCATGCCAATGTTGGCACCATTGCCCTTACCTGCTCAAACAACAACCAATATAACTCCGTTGACAACACTTGTTACAACCCAGCCCGGTTTAAAAGATGTGTTTGATCAGCTGGGCGGATGGAATGTAGATATTGCTGATCCTAAAGGCACACCAGCTGGAGTTTTGCGGGTTGCCAAAACTGTCGAAAGCATTTCCAAATTGTTAAACAGTGGAGATGACCCAATATCTTTAAGCAGTGAAGCAACCATAAAATCACTTTCTATTTTTGCTGGACAGTTAGTTGTTTTACCTGCTGAACAAGTGAGTTCCCAGACAGCACTTAAAAACGTTAGCCTGGCTGCTCTAGATGATATTTTAAGCGATAGCAATCTTACTAGGCTTCTGGGCGAAGAAGAAAAAAATCTGGTAAAAAGTTCTGCCTCCCAGCTGGTAGACGCAATAACTTCATCCATTCCAGAATCCGGTCAGGTTGTTGAAAACCAAGTTGTAGCAAATATTGAGAAAAAGACTGAAGAAGTTGAAGGGAAAATTAATCAAGCTTTGGCAGAGCAAGTTATTGTTGTGTTCGGAGGAATTGGTATTAACTTTGATCCAATCATCACCGAAATAAAATTAGAATGGATAGGGAGTACATTACAGTTAGCGGCAAAAATCTCGCACGAACAACCTGAATCCCTTACCCTCAAATGGTCTAATGAGCGTAACTTTTCAATTGAAAAGTCTGCATCACTCAACGCCAATCTATTAAATTTTGATAATGAAACAGTTAATATTCTATTTGAGGTTACAGCTCCCTCAGGTGTTGTAGTTGCTGAAAATTGCAAATGGTCAGAAAACCCAACCGTTTGTACTTTTATCAGTACTCAATAACTTTATTTAAAAATTTTAAATAAAGAAATTAATCCAATTAAAGATTAGACTGACATCCAGGCAACCAAATTAAATTTCATTTTAACTTTTGAAAAGCGCGCAGATAATAAGTTTTACACTGGGCTATTGAATCTATGTTCCGCACATTACCAAAAATCTTAGTCTATACAAAAATTTTAGATCATCCTGACTTTCCCATAATTTATTGCGTTTTGGGCAGTTGAGTGACATCCGAGTTTGACCAATCTGAAGCTTGATTGTGGAGCTAATTGTTGAGTTGTTGACATGAGCTTTAAATTCCGCCAAAGCAGACAACATTTTCCACGTCACTCTCACCCAACTTTTTTTTTCTGTATCCTGTTTTCATTTCTATTCATAAACTCCTGTGGTCCCTTGCCTAAAGAGGGACCAAGTGAGTGGGTAGAAATTTCTCTACAATTGCAAACTCAGGATACAGCGGGGAGGAAGCGCATTGGAACTGAAACCCGAGGTTCCGAGTTGGCAATTGTGTTTCCTGCCAGTACCCAATTTTCTGCAAAGGGTCTGGACCCTTCTGAGGCTTTGGGCTGGAAAAAGGTAGACACCTTCAACAACACGGTTTCATTAAGTCTTCCTGTAGAGGACCGACTCCGGCTCTTCATTTATCGTTACACCGAAAATTATTCTCTATTTCAATTTGAAAAATTGATTCAAAGCCGCTCATTGAATTTAAATGCGATTGACTTCGGCCAAAGTGATATATTTGCTGTCCCAAGTGACGGAAACTATATCATAGTCAATGGCCAAAGAACTTTAATGCTTACAATCCAATTGGCTCGTCAGTTATCAGGTAAACTAGCTCAGAACTATGTCAAAGGTGCCCAAGTTTGGGCGGATCGCATTCAATTCGATGGAAGCTTTAATCAACAACTTGATGAGGATGAGGATTCAACATCATCTGGTGCCAATGGAGATTATCAACTATCACCACACTATCATGACTATGTCTTGGCGACAAAAGGTGGATTGAAGTTGAATGCCTCTGGTTCTTATGTTCCAGCTGCGCCGATGCTTGCAACGATTCCAGAAACTATGCAAGATCAAGTGCACATTACACCCCTAACTACTTTGGTAACTTACGCACCAGAGTTAGAAAATATCTTTGCACAGAGTGGCGATTGGCGTGCAGATATTGCTTCTTCTAATGGGGTCTCTGGAGAACTTCTGCGGATCGCAAAAACTGCGGAAGCTTTTTGGACATTGTTGGCTAGTGGATCAAATCCAGTTAGTCAAACCAACCAACAACAACTCAGTGCACTTAATGTCCTAGCCCAATCCCTAGCACAGGGCGGCAGTAAATCTGTTTTGGAAGATTTACCCGAACTCGTGAGCCAGTCTTTAGATGAAGCACTAAGCAATCCAGTTATATCTAGGGAACTGAGTGATAATTCGAGAACTCTCCTCAATACGCAACTTACTCAATTAGCAGAAAACTTAACAAAGTTGCTTCCAAATAATGATCAGGTTGTAGAGCAGTCCCTATCAGAAAAATTTGATTTTTTGCACCAGGAAGCTTTCGTAGCAACACAAACGATATTTTGTGAATCTTCCGAGGGTTTATCAATCCTTTTTGATCCAGTTATCTCCTCAATTTCACTCATTCCGAAAAGTGAAAATACGATAACTATTCGGGGGACTATTTCGGATGACAGATTTGACTCACTAAATGCGTACTGGGTGATTGTTCCTCCCAATGAATTTGAAAATACGCTTGATCCTATTTTGTTGGAGGGAACTGTTGATTCATCTGGCTTCGTGGAAAATTCACTAATCATTAATAATTGGGCTCATCTTGGCAGCATAAAGCTTCAATTGTCTGAATGTAATCCCTTCAACACCGTTTCAAAAAGCTGCGATTGGGTCCCGAATTCACTACAAGTTCTATGTGGTTTCTAAGTTAAAAAACTTTTATTGGGAGACCTGAAGTAATCCTATAAGCTTGTCACTGCTAAACTCCTGCCACTAAATGAAATTAACAATGTCCACTGAGTCTCCCAACTAATCGACTTCTGCAAACAATTCCAACTTACTTCTCCTGTTCATTCAGTAAACATCTACCTGAATAAGGCAGGGTCAATAGAAATGTTATGTGAAAGTAGTGACTCAGCGGTTCCTGCCACATTAAATAGATTTTGAATCTCTCCGTTCATCTTTAGATTTCAGCCTAACTATGGTATAAAACTATGAATTTAAATTACCGAATTCGAATAGTATTTATTGATATCAAACGACTAAATCCATTTCTCTGATAAACCAATCCATCATTAGTAATATGCTTCTGCATTTGAAGAAACTCGCAAAGGTGATCCACTCGTAGGCAAATCGTTTCCTCAAAGACTTACCAGAACACGTTCATTTGATTGAAGGGATAAAAGTTCTCGGTCTCAGATGAGGAATTTCAGTTATTAATTATTGGAAAAGATGGAGGAGTCAAAAAGAAAACAAGTACTGTCTCGCTGGAGGAAGTATTTTCGTTGATTGACATGATGCCAATGAGAAGATGAGAAATGAGGGACAGTGAGTGCTAGAGATTGAAATGGTCTGAATATATTTGAAATCGTATCTAAAACTAGTTTTTTTGGTTTTTCAGCGCTTTCGCGTTCATGTTGAAGAATATTTGCTTTAAGAGTTATGAACTCTTGAAAAGAGTAAAAGTCAGCGAAAGAGTTGGTGGCAATATCTTAATATTAAAAGAAGATAATTTAAGTATTTTTACAAAGTAAGGATTAAAACTGAACTTCTGCTGGAGTAGTCCTACTGTTGGTTGTCCCGTCTCCTAGTTGCCCTTGGTTATTTTGTCCCCAACATTGAACAGTGGCATTGTCAAGTAATGCACAGGTATGACGGTATCCGGGGGCGATTTCTACAACATTCTTTACTCCTGTTACTGCTGTGGGAACGTTTCTGTCTACAAATGTCCCGTCTCCTAGTTGCCCTTGGTTATTTCTTCCCCAGCATTGAACACTCTTATTGTCGAGAATTACACAAGCGTGGCGGTATCCGTTGGTAATCTTAGTGGCATTTGAGATTCCAGAAACAATCACAGGAATAGAACTGCTACCACCGGTTATTCCATTTCCAAGTTGCCCATATTCATTTCTTCCCCAACACTGCACACTTTTGTTGTCCGATACTGCACAAGTGCTGATTCCCTTTGCATCGACATCTTTTACATCTTGAGTTTCGACTAAAGTCGCAGGGATAGATGTATTGTCTTGTGCACTTGTTGTTTCACCGTTTCCGAGTTGCCCGTAATTATTTCTTCCCCAACACTGTACACTTTTATTGTCCAGTACCGCACATGTATGATAACTACCTAAACCAATTTTGATCGCATTTGAGATTCCAGAAACAACTACAGGAACATAACTACTGTTGGTTGTTCCATCTCCAAGTTGTCCATTGTCATTACGTCCCCAGCATGCAATGCTTTGATTATCTAAAAGTGCGCATGAATGACGATTTCCTGTATCGACTGCAACAGCATTTGAGACTCCATATACATTCACAGGGATTTTTCGAGGATTTTCGTTTGTCCCATCCCCAAGTTCTCCATCCAGATTACGCCCCCAACATTTAACGCTTTTGCCTTCGAGCAGAGCACAATTGTGCCGATCCCCGGTACTAACAGCAATGGCGTTTGAGATTCCAGTCACAGTTACTGGCACAAGTCGTCTTTTTGTTGTGTTATCTCCAAGTTGTCCTACTTGGTTGCGCCCCCAACACTGAATAGTTTTGTTTCCTCGCAAAGCACAACTGTGATGTTCTGATGAAGAAATTTGATCAGATTTTGATAAATCAGAATTTGCTACTGGAATTGTAAAAGACATTTGGTAGGTGTAATTCAGAGCATTTTTTACAGTAATTCTAATCACTAATTCAGTTGGTGCTTTATAACCTATCTGGATAGATGAATCGATTTTGTAAAGGGTCTTACCAGAAATCTGTGTCCCACTTAAGTCACTAGTCGAACCGTTTATTCGATCTAATATCGTATTATCATCTTCAGCAGTTACCTCAAATTGTGCCACGTCATTACTAGTGACTAACAATTCATATGAAATATTTACATTTTCATCAATTTTGTAGATAGAAGGTTTAGTGACCTTCGAAATAGTAGGAATTATGGTTTTATTTTCAGGATCAAGATTAACGGGGATCATCATAATTGTAAGTGAGTTATTCCTGTAGTCGACTGGCAACGCTGATTGTTCTCCACTGAAAAGTACTAATTGATTCCCATTTTGCTCTGATTGCCAGGCAATTGCTTTGAAATCATATTTTGCTCCAAATCGGATACCGGTGATCTCTGCAATCCAAAATTCCCCTTGCCTTGCCATAGACGCGTTGTCGTAGTTTTCTGTGCCGGTACGCTTGTATGAAAGGGTCACACCTTCTACATCGCTATAGTTGCCAGCGTATCTATCTAAACGATAACTCTGAAAATTTACATCAGATAGAGTCATCTGAAATGTTGAATTCGATTCAGTTTGCTTACCATCATGATCTTGGATCGCACATCCAAAAGATAGTACCATCGAGAAGATTAGAAATATGAAAATACTGATGTAGTAATTAAACACTGGAAAATTCAGAGTTTTGATATTATATACAAAATATTTCAGGAAATTTATTTTTTACGTTCATTAATTTTTGCTTAAAAATTTTCGTGAAAAAGTCACCAGATATGATCCCTTACCTATCAGATCAAGGATTAGAAAATCAATACTTAGAATTTCGGATCTTAACTTCCCTTGAAAATTGTCGCAACTCTACTTTTCTAGGAATAACAGGAAAGTACAGTTGTTGGTTTGTATCACTGTCTTCTGTCTTCAAATCTCTCACAAAAAAGAAAGCAAAGTGCCGAAAATTGTGAAAATCAAATTCCCTCAAAAAGCAGCATTGAAGACTACAACTAATTCGGTATCAGATTGTGGGATCGGCGCAAGGCTCATGACCTTTTGGATGCGATGGCTGATGAGTTGGTTTACAGATGGGCTGTGACAAGCAGCATTCTTTTTCGATCCAACAGGCGGTAACCGCAAGTTACATTTCTACATTAGGCATCTCAGCCAAATAATTACAGACACAGAGGGATCCAGATGAAGCTAGTTATTAATACAATAGGACATTTTAAAAATTTAATAATACTCTTAGCGATTCTCATAGAAATTGGATGGTTAGGTTTAACTATAAAAAATAATTTAGATTCTAATACAGTTCAAACTGAAGCAATAAGTGTATTAGCAAAATCAACTATATTAGAATCAAAAGACCTTCCCTTATTCAAAAAAGATGCAGCAACAAATAATATCTACTTTTGGCCTGGCAGCGGAAATTTTTTCTCTGTCGAAAAAGATCATATTAGCAGTAGGTTCGATAATTATCTTTTGGATGAGTATGGAGAAGAGTATTCGAATCTACCAGTACAAGAATTTGATCATTTAATTGAAAATGTCCTGAAACAAATTGAAAGTGCTGCAAAATTTGTTTCTCAAACAAATAGTAAAATCGATGAAGATATTTTAGATCTTGACCGAAAGTTTGATAATACAATTTACACTGAATTGAGTAAGAATCTTTTTATTTTAAGATACGATTGGATGGGTTATAGTAAAAACCTTTACACATTAATACTACCTGAAAGAAATGGAGTAAGAATCTATATTGCATCGGTTTCTGATGCAGCTGAAAAAGTAAATTTTTTTAAAAGCATTATCACACCGTTATTATTACTTGTTATCTCAAGTCTGCTCCTAATACTTTTAAATTATAAAAATTATTTAATAAAAGGGCAACTTGAATCAGTTATTGATCAAAGGACGAAAGATTTATTGGAAGCAAAAAAAACAATTGACGATAGTGTGAAATACGCTTCATCCATTCAACAAAGCCTCTTGCCAACAGGTGAAAACCACGAGAAGTTTTTCAAAAATTATTTTATCTTTTGGCAACCGAAGGATAGGCTTGGAGGAGATATTTATTGGAATTTCTCGGATGGTAATAATTTTTACTTTGCAATTATTGATTGTACTGGACACGGTATACCAGGCTCATTAGTATCAATGATTACAGTGACAATGTTTAATAGTATTATCAACCAAAGAACAAAAGAATCTATTAATCTTTCAAAGGTACTTGCAGAAATAAATAATAACTTTGTAAATACTCAAAAAAACAATAAAGATAAGTTATCAAATGAAGGCTTTGACGGTCTGATATTTAAACTGAATGAAAATAATAAGAGTTTAAGTTTTGTGAGTGCTAAAACTCCGCTTTTTATTAAAAGGGAGAATGGTAAAGTCGACGAGTACAGTGGAACGCGGAAGACAGTTGGATATAAAAAAGATGTAGTTTTCTATGAGAAAACTGTTGATTTATTTAAAAATGATATCATTATTCTGACTACCGATGGTATTTTTGATCAAAATAATTCTGCTAATAAAATTTACTCTAAAAAAAGGATGATTTCAATAATTGAAAAAGGGGAATTAAACACCAATTTTTTGGTACAGCAAATACTCTCTGATTTAGAAAATTTCAAAGGACAGATGGCACAGAGAGATGATATCACAATTATTGCATTTCAAGTCTGAATTAAACACTTTTTAGACGATAAAAAAGTTGCCAAAACTTAAAATCAATTTTCATAGAATTGATTTTCACTGCAAATTTACTATTCAAATTCTCATAATTGCACTATTAATTTACCTGTCGAAAAGATTGTGCGCAATTAAAAATTAATATGAAATCATAATTTTAATAATATGTTTGGTCTACCTTATTTCATTTAATTGCCAATTGTATTCATATTCCAATTTCCCTTTATATCGTTTAATTTTTTGATACAACTGTGATTCACTATATTCTAAAATATGCTGAAGTAAATTATCAGTCGACCCACCAAAATCAACAAGGTACCAATCAAATATTTTAGATAGGACTAGTTTTTCATCTTCAAATCTTACTCCACGTGGATGATTCACATAACCCTTGGCAGCCTCATCCAGTAGCATTTCATTTGTTTTAGCAGTAAACGGTTTAGGTAGCAAGTTAGGACAACCCATACTCGCACAGTTGACTGCATAGTGAATCTTTGGATCTTTCCATATGGGCCTAAGTATTCTATGTTCAATATCATTTAAACTAAGATCGATGCCCTCAACTGTAATTAATTCCTCGTCCCAAGGTCCAAAACTGAAGAAACTAAACGAAATATTTTTGATAGAATCAATTGGATAATTTTCCAAAATCAGTTCTACAGTTCTAGCATTGTAGTGGTTAATCCAATAAGCAAATTGTTCTGATCGCGAATAATTTGATATGTTTATATTTTCTAAAAATTTTAGATAATTTTGTAAAATTTTCCTGTCTTTATTTGTGACTCGTGAATAGGGCATAAGGTATATATTTGATTTATCGTTAGTTATTAGGTTTCGGTCGAGAAATGTTGCCCATTGTTTGTGATTTATTTTTTGGACTGAATTGGATTGGTGTTTTGTCCACCTTGTCCAGAGGTCAGCCTCTGGAGCAGCTTTTAATAAAAATATAGAATTATTGAGGATAAGTAGGCAACAGATTGTGAGAGTTATTTTAGACTCAACAATGTATTCCCAAAAACTATTTGGGATTGACACTGATTTGTATTTTACATTTAGCATAACTCTGTATTTCCTTTTCCAATTATTTTTCGAGATTAAAATTAGTAGGATATGGCAGACGTGCCTAATGATCTAGGACCAGTCAGCAGCACTAGCGCAGGTCTTTCTCACACCTGCGCAATTAAAACAGATTGTACAGTTCAATGCTAGGGCCAAAGTATTTTGCCTAATGATCTAGGACCAGTCAGCAGCATTAACGCTGGATTTGGTGCTAATACCTTTGCTGTAAAGGCGGATGGGACTGTTGAGTGCTGGGCACTAAATTCCGCAGCTACTGTTCCACCAAATCTGGGAATAGTCAGCAGCATTAGTGCTGGATATGATTACTTCTGCGCAGTCAAAACGGATGGGAGTATTCAATGCTGGGGGTCAGATGTTTCGGGCGAAAGCACCGTCCCAGCAGATTTCAGTAACCCCAACTAACCAAAAGTACCAAGTCCACATCGGCTTGGTGCTCACCTTACAAATTGAGGAAGAGTCACCCCACATTCAGCTTGCTCCCTGCTTTGGCAGATCACCAGCAGGCTGACAGGTTTCGAGTAAGGTCCTGATAGCAGTGGATAATCAATACGGTTTAGTGAACCTACGATGCGCTTCCTCAAATCTCTCCCAATCGAACTACTCCAGATCCTTCAGTAACGCAGACTGAACAAGTAGACCCTCAACTCTGTTTTGCTTTCAAAAGCCAGCACGAACACGTCCCACAAGCCTCTCAGAGTTACTCTTCATTACTACTCTTCACTTCCGCCAGATCGTCTTTAGACTTCAGCCCAATTGTGGTATAATACTTTGAGTTTAGTAAACTGAATTCATGTAGGATTTACTGGAATCAGCCTGTTGAACTCATCACTCATATGGTTCAATAATCCGACGGTAGCCATTTGTTCTTCACAGAGACTTACCAAAACACATCCAACTTACCTGAGGGGGACAGGACCAAATACCCCCACCCCATCATTTATTACCTCCCCTGATTGATTTTTATCCGAGCTCAATTTTCTATCGAGGAGAATTCTGATGAATGCATCTCCAAATCTGACCTTCAAGCAGCAACGATTTGTCGAAGAATACCAGGTCGACGGTAACGGTTCACAGGCTGTTCTTCGAGCTGGCTACAAGACCAAGCATCCGGCGGAAATGGCGTATGGACTTCTCAGACACCCTAAAGTCAAACATAGCCTTCAGGATGCTCAAAACGCCCGTAAAGAGCGTTTGCAAATGCGGGTAGATTCGACTGTGAAGCAGTACATTGAACTGAAGGACAAGGCTCTGGAAGCTTGTGACTACCAGACATCACTCAGAGCACTGAATCAGCTAGTCAAGCACCTAAGAATCTTCGAGCACTATCATGCGACACACTGCTAGAGGCACTCGAGAAAGACTTGGGCAACTTAGAGGAATTGGTTGATCAGTTTCTGTGGATCAATACTTCACTGGGCAACTGGTCGTATGTGCTACGTGCTCTGGAATTGAAGGTAAAACTGGCTGGTAAAGAGAAGGGAGAGTTGAACTATGAGGAGATGTTGAGGGAAGTAAATTAAGGTATTTTACTTTCTACCCTTTTCTGTAATTGCCTCAAGTAGGCCCAGCCTTGACATCTTGAGTATCTCTATGTACTTTTCTGATTTATTAACCTATCATTTGATTGGTTTTTATTAAGACAAATTAACTATGGAGATTTCTATGCCTCAATTTATTGATAGAGTCACAATGACTTATTCAACAACAAACTGGGAAAAGATGGCGCAGTTTGAGAGAGACTTTACTGAATGCGAAGATAGTTTGGGAAACATACCCAGAAAAAAATGGCTAAGGCCTTTCAGTTCCCCCCAAAGTCTTATGAGTACCCAATGGGAAAGAGAGTGGGCAAGTCTGTCCGAAATGGAGGCTGCGGGTGAAAAAATGGAAGCTAGTGAAGAACACACAAAGATAAGAAAGTCTATGGGGTCATCAGGAATCCTAAATTCCTTTCACAGAGAATTGTTGAAGATCGAAAATCCTCTTGAATAAATCCTAGCTGGATGTGAAGGAGTGGTTAATCGGTTCAATCATAAAATCAGTCAAGTACATCTTTTTTTGGGGCCAAAGTATATCTGATCCTTAAAGATTTCTTCAACAAAACCATTTTCAATAAAGCTAAAATCATGAGTACCTATATTATTGCTCAATCAACACCATTGCCCGGAAAAGTAAATCTAGTTGAAACACGCATGAGAACTGTGCTCGGAGTTATGGCACAGAAGGGTGCGAAAGAAACACGTCTTTTCAGAAATTTGATAGGTAACATGGCCGGTGATTTTGGGATGGGCGCCAAGTTTGATAATTTTCACGAAGCGTTGAGTACTTTTGATGAGGTGCGGCATGACCCAATGTTTGTGGAGGTTAGTAAGCAAAGATGGGATAATCCTGCGGGACAAATGCGTGGGCCTTTTATAATGCGAGATATTTATGGAGCAGTTGACATTTCTGCTCCTGTCCATGTGATACGCACATATCAGATGTCAAGAAATCAATTACCACAGATGACTGAAATTATTACAAAAATTGACAATTTATCACCAGAATACAGATTAGCTGCCGTCGTACCTGTTCTGGGATCAGAAATGGATATGGTTCATGGGATTTATCACTTTGAGTCATTACCGAGTGCGGGAAAAATTATTGATGAAGTCGGTATGAGTTCTGAATTTCAAGAATTGGTAAATCGAGCAAATGAACTGGGAACTTTAGTTCGTGCAGGACTCAACATCAAAATGTAGATCAACTTTGTAAATTCTCGATAAATTCGGATCTGGTTAGGGATGAATTGTAACGATTCCAATAGCTAATTTTTCCTAACCAGATTCGGAGATATTATTTGAAGTTGTTGTTATTTATGATCTTGAATACTGTTAAATGACTTTCGAACAAAATCATTGGATTTATTCAATATTTAGAACTTTAGCTAAAGCTAGCTGGTAAAAGAAAAGCAGTACTTGAACTATGGGAGATGCTGAGTTCTTTGGAGTTAGCTAGTTGATTGATTTCAACAAGCCAGGAGCAAATTCTTAAAGACCCTCTATGATAAGAACAGTTGAAGTCGCATTATCGATTCGTATTTTCTTCAGTGCCTGATACTCTTCGCAATTATACCAGTTCATTGCGGATTCCTTATCGGGGAATCTAACCAATACCATTCTGGTGGGTTCCCACAATTCGTTCTCAAGCACATTGATTTCCCCACCTCTGGACAGATACTCACCACCGTAACGCTCTATCAATGGTTTGACCTTCTCCTTGTATTTCCCATAGGCCTCTACGTCATCGATTTTCACGTCCACTACAAGATAAATAGGCTTCATTACTAATGTATTCAACCAGTTAGAATGTTTTGAGAAACACAATCTTTCTAAAAGACTGTGTTTCTTGCCTTTAACAACTTACCGAGCCAGTATTTTGATTAAAATCATCAACTAGTTTTTTTTAGGTTGGCAAATTTTTGTACAAATGATCTGACTCTTAACTTACGAGTGAAGTATTGTGTCGTACTACTGAAGAGATTTCGCTTACTTCAGTGACACCAATTCCTGACCTTTTCGAATGTTCATGTACAAGATCTTCAGATGTTGCATCATATACACAGAAAATAGCACCCGCTGTTACGAAGCTTTCAATTTGCTTAATGTCTTTACCCTCATTTCGCATTTCTTCAAGAACGCTTTCTGAACCCTTCCCAATTTCGTTAAGCTTATTCTTTGGAATATCTGAAGCACCCGGCATTTCTCTTTTTATTAGAAAATGACTCATATGACCCCTAAAATGAGAGTTATATTCGACCGACTAATTCGAATGAAAAAATATCATCATACACTAATTTTTGAAAACAGCATTCAATATGAACCAACGGTATGAACAGTCAAGCTACCAACTGGTTGAATTTAGTTGACAATGATTTAGTCAATGCCTATCTGGGCAACCGTTCCCATGTCCTGAGAGCACTTGAATTGTAGATGAAGTTTTTCGGGAAAGGTAATGGCAGTGCAAACTATGAGGAGATGCTGAATTCTTTGGAGTTATTGGTACGAGTCTGCGGTATCATCGAATCTACCTCTGCAAGAATTGACAACAATTTGCTGAATGTACTGACACATCCTTTTGTACCACGCCCGGATATTTCTCAAGAAGGCAGAATGTAACCTACAGATACCTACAGTGGCTGTCAGGCAAGTATGATGGCCGAGCAAAGGAATCCAGACTTTTAGTTTATTTTAGCCGACTATTCTTTTTCGAACACAGAGATTTCAAATGACGCGAAAACTCTGCCTGCTGAACATTCCACCTAAAAGCTTTTCTTCATCACAAGCCAACCTGCTCGACATCTGCATCATCCACAAACGTCAAAGTTCGCCTAAAGATTCGAAGATAAATTTAAAAATAAATAATCGGTTGTCAGTCAAAAGTGGGGTCGATCTGGGACAAGAAATCCCACCAAATGGTTGGGTATATGGTTGGGTAAATCAAAATCTGGGTGAGAGTCAGAAAAGTGGGAGGCTAGTTTAATTACTGATTTTACTGGGGAAAGGTTTGGTGGCGGGGGCAGGATTTGAACCTGCGACCTTCGGGTTTAAGCCCGTCTGGCACAGTATTCTCTCATTTACCCAGAAGTACCCCTGATTTATGATATAGCCTTGTAATTACTGGTGATATTGGCAGCTTATATGGTCAGATGTGTCAACTAATATCCCTCATTTACTCACAAATTGGTTGGGTATATGGTTGGGTAAAATGAAATCTGAATCAAAGAGCATCGATGCCGAGAGCAGTCCGAGTTCGAACAGATTACAAGGGTGTCTCATACGTTGAGAAGAGTGATGAGAGGATCTTCTACATCACCTATCGACGTCCAGAGAGCCGCAAACTATACGAAGAGAAGGTAGGCCGGAAGTCTGAAGGCTGGACAGTCGCAAGAGCAGCTGCAGAACGTGCCAGACGGATGAATGGGCAAGCTCAGACAAATGAAGAGAAACGCCAGCTAGTAAACTAGCGAAGTTGGCTGAATCAGAGAAACCAACGATAGACCGACTGTGGGAGATCTACCTTGAGTCGAAGGGAGATTTTCTCAAGGGTCTCACCACTGATAAGAACCGCTACGAATTACATATTAGAAGTACATTTGGTAAAAAAACACCGAATGAGCTTGCCCCACTTGATGTAGACAGACTGCGCTTAAAACTGCTTAAAGAACACAGCAGTAAGACAGTGAGCAATGTTCTGGAATTACTCCGGAGGATCGTCAACTTCGGTATCCGCAAGAAACTCTGCCCAGCACTGGACTGGACGATTCAATTACCAAAAGCTGATCCTGACTCTGAGAGGATTGAGATCCTGACTGATGAGCAGTTTAGAGCTTCACAAAGTTTGGGATGACTATCCTGACCAACATATTGCCCACCTTCACCAGTTCATAGCATGGACTGGCTCTCGAGCCTCAGAACCACTAAAGCTGCTTTGGTCGGATGTTGATTTCAAACAACGTCTTTACACAAAGCGAGATACGAAAAGTGGGAAGTCAATCATCTTTCCAATGAGTGAGAGGTTACATTACATTCTACAGCAGCAACGAGAATTGCTCGAGGACTGTCCAGAAGTGATGCGAACCAGTCGGTTTGTCTTTCCAGGTCCAGCAGGAGGTCAACGTAAGTTGGATTCATACCTCCGTCACTTCCGTAGGATCCGAGATCTAGCAGGAATTCCGGAAGACTATCGGCCAAACTACTGCCTGCGCGATACGGTGGCTTCGAGGCTACTATCATCTGGTGCTACTCTTGATGAAGTTGCTTATCAATTGGGGCACTCCCCCGGCTCCCCAATGACTAGACGCTATGCTCGATTCCTAGAGTCTGCACAAAGAGGGATTGCTGATCGAACTCAGAGGGTGATGGATGAGATGCTGAAGTAAGCTCCTCTAGATTTCTTCGTGTGATCAGTGTCGATAATCCGACGAATGGTGCTAAATTTCTTGACTGAGTATTTTTTATTTACTAAAAGCTACCTTTCAGTAAAAAGAATTGTCAGCAAGTCTTATTCATCAACAGTCACTTCAAGGAAATCATGCAGGAACTCACAGTCAACAGTAAGAAATACGAATTAGATGTTGATTCTGACACACCCCTTCTATGGGTTCTTCGGGATACACTGAACCTGACTGGTACTAAGTATGGCTGTGGAATCCAGCAATGCGGTTCCTGTACGGTTTTGGTAAAGGGCCGCCCTGTTCGCTCTTGCGGCGTCACGTTGGAAGAAGTTTCTGGGAAGGACATATTAACCATCGAGGGCTTGTCAGAGGATAATAGTCATCCTGTACAACAAGCCTGGATTGCCGAGCAGGTCCCACAGTGTGGCTATTGTCAATCGGGTCAAATTCTGACAGCAGTAGCTTTGTTGAAAAGAAACACCAAACCAGATGAGCAAACGGTGAATCGTACGATGAATGTCTTATGCCGTTGTGGAACTTACCCAAGAATTCGAAAAGCCATCACAAAAGCTGGTGAGATCATGGAGAAGCAAAATGCTTGATCAACAGATAAGTCGTAGAAAGCTGATTAGAAACAGTGCGTTGCTTAGTGCTGGGATTTTGCTCGGATATGGAACTGGTGGTGTGAGAAGTCTCAATGCAGAAGAAGCAAAGAAAGCCGTAGAGCTAGATGTCTCCCTGTATATTAAGATTTCCCCAGATAATAAGGTTCACCTGATACTGCCAAATACCGAAATGGGACAAGGCATTCATACCGCTCAAGCAATGGTGATTGCTGAAGAGCTAGAGGTAAATTTAGACAATGTCGTAGTCACTAATGCCCCTCCTATACCTGAATACGGTAAACTTAGAACAGGAGGTAGCATAAGTATTAATAAGAATTTTGATAAGTTAATAAAAATTGGTGCTACCGCCAGAGAGATGTTGATTGAAGCGGCGAGTCTCGAGTGGCAAGTGCCCAGAGATGAATGTATAGCAAAAAGTGGATATGTTAGCCATCTTTCGAGTGGTAGATCGTTCAGTTATGGAGCGCTCACTGAAAAAGCCTCCAGTTTAGCCCCCCCTCAAGAGCCTAGAATCAAGAATAGAAAAGAATATCAATTAATTGGTCAAGATGTACCTCGAATTGACATACCAGGAAAGATCAATGGATCCACTATTTATGGTATGGATGTCAGACTTCCTAAAATGCTCTTTGCCGTCGTCAAGAGCGCTCCGCGAAGAGGAGGAAAGTTAGTGGAGTTCAATGAAGACAAGGCGATGAATGTCAAGGGAGTGGAGGCAGTCGTAAGCATCCCCGAAAAGCAAATTTCTTTTAAAATTTCTAAACCGGAACCCGGCGAAAGTGAATCAATAAATTTTCCTGAGTCAATTGCAGTTGTGGCAGAAAGTAATTGGCAGGCTATGAAAGCAATGGAAAGCCTTTCGCCAAAGTTTTTGGGAGGAAATAGCGAAGAAATGAGCGATGAAAAAATCGGAAAACTTTTTTCGAGCGCTTTAGATCATCTGGAGAATGTTGTTAAAGAGGATGTTGAGAAGAAAGAAGGTTTCGAGTGGATTGAGCAGAATAGAATTCTTCCGGGAAATACGCACTCAGCACTTAAAACAGAATATTATTTCCCCCTCCAAACCCATGCTGCCCTCGAACCATTGAATTTCACGGTCAATTACACTGGAGATTTTTGTGAGGTTTGGGGCCCAATCCAATCCCAGTCAGATATTGCTAAGATGCTTAGAGAATTGACTGGTTTTTCTGAAGAGAAAATAAAAATTAATTTGACAACAATGGGTGGTAGTTTTGGGAGTAAACAGGCAAAAGATGCGCTAAGGCAGGCGTTATATCTCTCAGAAAAACTATATAAACCTATACAGCTAATGTGGACACGAGAACATGAGATGCAAAATAGTTATCCGATGCAAATGAGCCAACATCGTGTCCAAATTGGTTTAGACGAAAAAAAATATCCAGAATTTTGGTACCATCGAATTGCTGCTAGCCACTCATTTGCTCATAGAGACGGATTTTTTCAGGCTTGGATAAAGACAGAAGACTCTGGAACAAGGCCTTATGAGCCAAATTGTGCTGATGGATTTCCTCCACTTTATAAAGTTGGAAAATTTGATTTCCAACTTAAATGCGAAGATTTGGGGATACCTTCATACAATCTTAGGACAACAGGTAGTACACAAAATTGTTTTGTAACCGAGAGCGCAGTTGATGAATTGGCCCATTTAGCTGATGAAGACCCTCTTAGCTATCGCCTAAATTTGCTGAGTGGAAATGAAAGGTACAGTAAAATTTTAGAAGACCTATCGCGGCAATCGGGTTGGACATCTAAGTTGGATAACGGTTTTGGAAGAGGGGTCGCTATTTATGAATTCATGGTGAAAAATTTTTGGTGGGAAAACACCCCGTTCCATCGCAGCAATCTCGGAATGCCTACAACAGTGGTGGCCGCTTCAGCGATAGTATCAGTAACAAAGAGAGGTCGGCTTAAAATTGAAAAAATTTACTTTAGATTAGATTGTGGTCTGTGCGTGAACCCAAATGTAGTTCGATCTCAGATAGAAGGTGGAATAATTATGGGAATCTCGCTAGCGATGAACGAAAAATTGACTATCAAATCGGGCAGTATTGCTGAAACAAATTATGATGAATATAAAATTGCGAAGATGAAGCACACACCAGAAATCGATATTGAAATAGTTGAGAGTGATTTACCCCCCTCAGGAGTTGGTGAACCGCCAGTTGCTCCGGTAATTCCTGCAATTACCAATGCTATTTTTGCAGCTACAGGTAAGAGGATCCGTAAGCTTCCAATTGGTAAACAAAAGTTAACATGAAGCGATTCCTAAAGATTAAATATCATAATTATGGTTGGATTCCCGAAGAATATCGACTGAACTACTGCCTGCGCGATACGGTGGCTTCACGCCTTTTATCATCTGGTGCTACTCTTGATGAAGTGGCTTATCAATTAGGCCACTCCCCCGGTTCCCCGATGACAAGACGCTATGCCCGATTCTTAGAGTCTGCTCAACGAGGGATTGCTGATCGGACACAAAGGGTGATGGATGAGATGTTGAAATGAAGATTTCGGAATAAAAACAAGATCCAAACAAAATACCTAGAGAAGTCCAACTGAGATCTCTGCCCAGTTCGCCTTAGCCAATCCGAACCCCCAATAATTACATTACTGCTAGCATGAAAGGCCTTAGTGGCTTTCCCCTCCGGTTAATGACGTGATCTTCATACTTGCTCACAATCATTTCCAAATACTTCCCCCGGGGAGTATTAGATAGGGTGCAGTGTGCTAAATCAGAATGTTGACAAATGCACACCAAACGCTTAATTCTCTCCTCAAAGTCCAGTACAAGCCCACGGTCACAACAGCCAGGAACTAATGTATACAACGTGATGGAAGAAACAGACTGACAAGAGAAATTTTATACATGACCTTGATTTCTGGTGTTAATTATAGAGATAAAAAAATCGTTCGACATGAAACTGCTATCGAATATTTAGATTACGATCCCAGCGAAGGTCAGGAGTGGAACTGGGACGACTATAAGTGATCGGCATATCGCTGAGAAATTATGAGGAGTTAGAATGACTAAAGCAGAAGAGGCTGAGAAGGCTTGGCGAAAGGGATTTAGAGGAGACTTTTCAATTGTTGATAGCATTTTTCATCAAACTAAATTCAGGGCCTTAGACCAAGGTGCAATATATCATGGTTTAGTGGTGGACTTGGATAC
>JACLAC010014904.1_pt1 | contig 23103 bp, 23 predicted proteins | sample 8027881 | NCBI WGS metagenome assembly JACLAC01 (sample SAMN15725517, study PRJNA655200) | protist metagenome | isolation source: fluorescence activated cell sorting (FACS) single amplified genomes of... | place: Spain: Blaines Bay Microbial Observatory, Mediterranean Sea | collected 2016-01-19 | reverse complement strand
GAATCCAAGCGGATCAAATACGTTCTACTGCGAGGTATTGCCCTCTGAACTCCGAACCTGCCGAAACAACCACGGAATCACCCCATTACGATCGGCGTAGAACTTCGTCCATGAGTTGTGACCAATGCCGGGGTACTCGGTGTATTTCACATTGCCGCCTGCTTTCCTGATCGCTTCAACCATCGTCCGAGACCGCACCGGCCAGACGGCAGTGTCCGAATCACCGTGCGCTGCCCAAACCGGGATGTTCTTAAGTATCGCCGCTTGAGTCTCGTCCCCTCCTCCGCACACGGGAGCGACCGCAGCAAAAAGATTTGGCCGGCGCATTGCCAGTTCCCAGGAGCCATAGCCGCCCATCGAAAGTCCGGTCAGATAGACTCGGTTTTTGTCGATCGGCAGCGTTTTCAACGATCGATCCAGAACGGACATTGCCATCGCCATTTGATCGGTTGGTGTTTCTTCGATTGGCACAGACTTCTTCTCACCCCACGCCTGATCAACCCATTGCTCACCGTCGCGGCACTGTGGGATCACCATGAAGCAGGGAAACTCTTCGAGCCACTCTTCCCTGCACATCTGAGTCGGCAAATGCGGGAGCAATTTCTGGACATCGTTGCCGCGTTCTCCCGCCCCATGCATGAAGAAAAGCAATGGATAATCTTTTCCGTCCTCTACCTTCAGCGGTGACAGAATCAGATAAGCAAATTTTTCTTTCTCATACTTTCCGCCCGTGAACGCTATCTCGCCCACTCCAAACTCCTGCTCCGAAAATGCCTCGCTGGGGAAGGTGCTCATAGACATTCCCGCAAGTAAAATCAGGGTGTGTAAAGTTCGACGCATGTCACGCTCCGATATAGATCATTCTGGGGATAAGTTCGGAATTCTGCCGGTTTCGAAAACCGCGTCTTGGATTCGCCCGTCTGCCGACACCGCTCAGGAACGCTGATAAACGTTAATCTTCACTAAGTCCGATACGTACTTTCGACATAACTATTAGCGTCCAGCAGTGCTTACTAGTGTTCCGCAAATCTAAACTTTCAGCGGGTACCAGGATATCCTCTCTGACGAGGCTCAATACAGTTTTAGCGAATTCCGAAACAGCTCGACCAGCTCATCGGCTCCGGTTTCCAATGGTGAAAGCCGCAGCAGCCGTGCCTGCACCAGAGTCCCGTCGACCAGTCTTGGAATGTCAGCCTCGCTGTAACCGAAGTCTTTGATGCCGCCGGGTTGCTCCATCAGTTTCATGAAGTGAGTGACGCGTTCGGCCAGGAGATCACCGGCGTCGTCGAGTGAAGCGCCGTTAATGTCGGCTCCTAATGCGTGGGCGGCTTGAAGATGACGTTCGGGAGCTGAGGGAGCCGTAAATCGACAAACGGCCGGAGTGTGTACAATGACCGATGTCCCATGCGGAACCATCGAATGATCTGTGTCGTATCCTGCCGGAAGATAGCCTTCAACCTGTCCTGCGACTGGATAAGCCATCGCGTGTGGAAGATGCACGCCCGCGTTTCCAAATCCTGTGCCAGCATATGACGATCCGAGCAGCATTCTTCCACGAGCTTCTTCGTCCTCCGAATTGTTGAAGACGCGCGGGAGGAATTCCGCGACGACTCGCAACGCTTCGAGCGCCCAGACATCACTGATCGGGTTTGAGCCCTGATACGCGGTACGCATCGAAGGACGTTCCGGCTTGTTGCGACTTAGAAACGGCAACGCAGTAAACGACTCCAACGCGTGTGAAAGGACGTCCAGCCCGGCACTAGCCGCGACCTCTTTCGGACACGTCCGAGTATTCTCCGGATCCAGCACGCCAAGAATCGGCCTCATGTAGCGGTTGGCGATGCCGGTTTTGACGCGTTCCTTTTCAAAGTCAAAGACTGCGACTGCTGTAGTTTCGCTGCCGGTTCCCGCAGTCGTGGGAACGGCGATTAATGGTTTTAGAGGCCCCGGCGGCGTTGTCCCTTTTCCGAGTGTTGGATTTACATACTCGGTAAATTCCGCCGGCCAGCTTCCGTAAAGGTTTGCCGCCTTTGCCGTATCAATCGTTGAGCCGCCTCCGACCGCAAGGAAAGCGTCGAAGTCTCCATTCGTTGCTACTTCGATTGCCTGAAGAAACGAAGTGTCTGTTGGTTCGCAACGGACTTCATCAAACACTTCGTATTCGACGCCCGCCGATTTCAGCGATTCGATTGCGGCTTGTCCCGGGTACAGTTCCCGCACGGCCGGATCGACAACCAGCATGACTCGCTTTGCTCCAAGATCCACGAAATCAGAGCCTACCTCTCGAGTGGCCCCAACTCCAAATCGAACGTGCGAGCCAGTCATCTGAAAAACGGTATCAGTCGTCATCAAATTATCCTGCAATGCTAAACGTGTCAGTCTCGAAGGTGATCTTCGGGAACTTCAAAACACCCTGCTTGACCTCATTCGCCTCGAACAATTCATGAGGTTTTCGAAGTGGTCCCTGTGGGAATACTACCGACCCGCTTCCATACTTCGTATTGAGGAAACTTTCGCAGTCTCCCGCCGTTGACGTACTCTGACAACCAGGGATCACGTTCTCCTCCCAGCGTCAGAAAAGGTTCTTCTTCCGGCCCGTTGACTCCTCGGTACTCGTCCCCATCGGCTAGGCATGCCCAGCCTTCGACGACACGAGCATTGACCGCAGACGTCGGATCGTCCGGTTGCAACGTTGCCGTCGTAATGCTTCCCTGGCTGAACCCCATCAGAAAGACATTTTTCCCGACAATCCAACCCAGGCTCTTCACCTTCTGAATGGCGGTACCCGCATCGAAACTGTACATCCCCTCTCGATGATTCCCGGTTTCGCAGGATTGCGGATACTTCTTCCGAGTAAATCCCAGTGGAACAATCAGAACGAAACCATTTTCGCCCAGGAAGTCGATCCTGCGGTAAGTATCTTCCCAGACGCCTGAGCAGCCATGCAGATAGATGACCGTTGGATAAGTTATCGGCTCCGGAAAACTGGCCTCAGTCGCTTCGTGCATAGAGAACTTGCGGGCCGGAGCCAGAAACGCAACCAATGTCACGGCGCAGATCCGTTGTATTTCTGTCAAGTCTGACCAGTCGGCGTCAATCATTTCGTCAGAGGCTGTGAATGTTTTCGTGCCGTTGCCATATCCATCTCCTTGAGCACGGGGCAGCGTTACGAGGCTTACACCGACAATATAACAGCACAATCCATCGTCAAGACAGAACGTGCTGAGAATTCATCAGACGATTCCTGAGCCGGAAACGGAATCAGGATTGCTTTGATCCAGTGTTGCGACTTCGAAGAAACGTCAACGGACGCCTTTGGAATTTTTTTTCTCAAGTTCCTGGCGACGCTTCACATCTTTGGGGTGCTTCGAGAAGGACTCGAAGACATCGCCGATAACTCGATCGGCTAGCCGGCTCAGTTCGTCCAGGATCATCGTTTCTGCTTCGGGCAGAAGTTTCGATGTGTTGGGTTCGTAGCCGCCAACTTCGTAAGCAGCTTCCGTCGCAATGTAGCCGATATTCCCATTTGCATAGCCGACAATGATGGGTATCGCTCGGTCTTCTATTGCGTTCTCAAGTTTGAAACCGTACTCGACCATCGGTTCGCCAGGCATCGTAAGTAGCAGATACGGACCGATTTTCATCGCCTGAAGCTCGGCCTCGATCCGTCCAGTTTTACCCGGCAGGCTGACCTTCGTGCTGGCCACTCGAATCGCATAGTAGGAACCTCGGTCTGCTAACCGCTCGCGTGTAACTTCACGAGCAAGCGACCGCACGACAGCACTGCCAAGATCCCGCCCCGCCCATTGAATGTCGGCTTCGTCCGCGCATCGATACGGATAGCCCGGCAGGTTCGGTCGAATGTCGCCAGCACACCCCTGCAGAAACATTGCACTCGTTTTGTTGCCGTAGCACATTTCGACGAACGATTGTGCCTCGCCCGGAAAGTCCGCACTGAGTTTTGGATAGCCATTCGGATACGGCGGCGAACCCTTATCTCCCCAGGTAAAGAAGCAGGGATGACACACCGCGTGCATGATCACGGCGAGCGGTGTGAGCGAGCTTCCATCGTCGAAGCGAAGCACTTTCACCCGTTGATCGTTGGGGCCGTCAGGGTTGAGCCTCACGACCGCTCGTCCATCGATGACCTTTCGTCGGTTAATACCGAATCCAATGCGGTCCTCTCCGTAACCGACAGTTACGGGTTGCATCGTCTCCGTTGCCTTTCCAGCAGCGATTCCGAGCTTGTCGATCAGCAATTCACCCCAGTCGGAATCCGCATCGAAACCCGGACCAGAATGATTGTGCGACGCCGTTACCATGATATTTTCAGCGGGAATGCTGGTCAGCTTTTCAATTCGCAGACGAGCGAGTTGCACCATCTCATCCCACGCGCCAATTGTATCGAGCGACACAATGGCCGCTTTGGTCTCGCCGTCGTCCAGGACGAGGACACCCGCCCGCAACGGATCACGAATCACAAAGACCGTTCGCCGGTGACCGACAATCGGCAGACCTTTGGTCACATCAGGAGTGATGTCCACTTTCGCAACACCGGCCCGCAGATTGGACGTGACATTCATACGTCCGTCGCGGATTTCGTCAGCCACGCCGACTGACGACAGGATACCCGTACACGCAGAGAGCAGTAGCATTAAACGAAAAGTCATTGCGTTACCTTGCCCCGAATTTGAACTGACGTTTAAACATCGTACCTGCCATACGATAACCCGCTGACTTTTCTCGTCGACCGACTACGGACGCTGCAAACCTGAATTCAACGGTTTGCCATTTAAATGCTGCTGCACTGTGTCCGATGAATTGACTGCGATCCCGATTGCGACTGAGGAACCGATCAAATGAATCGTTCACAAATCGGCGACTGCGCCGTAGACGTTTCCGAATTTCTGCCTTCTCGAAGCTACAGAGTATCACTGGTCGCGACCTGCGACAGCGCATGGGTGATCGCCGCCCCCGGACAGTCCTTCGAGCTCGCTCCAACTTCGGAATCAACGACGACTAATGCCCCGTCGCTCATCTGTCGCTCAAACAACGACGGTAGCACTCGCAATGACGTACCTGAAGGTTTCGCCGCTTGCTCGCCCCCGGCAGACTTCCAAAGCGAAAACGTGAGGAAAGAGGCTGTGAGCATCATGATCAGGAACTTGAGAGTTGCCTGATGGAAAACAGTGGCTCGAATGAATCTCATCGGTAAATCTGTGATCGATCGTTGAACGTCGGCTGCGGGCTTTCAGAAATTGAAGCGTCTTGTCCTGAAATCGGATCTAACGCTTCAGACCGGCTTACCGCCTGACGATAATCGTCAATCGTTCTGCCGTTTCGACGAATATCACGCAGAACGCTTGCCGCTCATAGCACGATGGCCTATCGATACACATCCTGACAAAATATAAACGACTACCGGAGCAAGATTTCGTGGTCCGACTTCCATCCTGCCCGATCTGCGAGATCGAGTTATCGGCAACTGCCGCCGCCAGGTCTAAAACCTTTCCGTTCTGCAGTGAACGCTGCCAACAGGTCGACCTGTTGCGGTGGAGCGACGGCAAATACGCCATTGTCGAACCACTTTCGGCTGATAAGCTTGCCGAGAAGCAGTTCGAAGATGAAATGGACGGACAGCTTGACGACGCCGGCTACTAGACATCGCCGGCCACTATTAACGTCAATGACTACAGCAGAGTCGGCACGATCGGCTCCGCGTCGCCTAACTGAATCTGTCCGTTTCGCTGTAAATTATTGATTCTCATCTGCTAAAACTATTGCGTTTGCCACTAGACCCTTAAGACCTTCCCGCCCACTTCGGAGACTTCCTGTGTCGAGACTCACCGCTCTTGCCTGTCTGGCTTGTTTCGCTCTGGCTACTTTCGACACCGCATCGGCCGATTCCAACTGGCCTCGCTGGCGAGGACCAAACCAGGACGGGCACTCGAACGAAACGGGATTTCCCCGGAAGTGGAGCCCAGCCGATATCAAGTGGACTACTCCGCTTCCCGGCGCCGGGCAATCGTCTCCGATCATCTGGGGCGAACGAATGTTCTTGACGGCCGCTCTTAATCGTGGTGCTGAACGAGTCGCACTTTGCGTCGATCGAAAAACCGGCGACGTCGTCTGGCAAACCAGCTTATGGAAAGGCTCGCCGGAATCATCCCACGCCATGAACGGCTGGGCGTCGTCCACCTGCGTCACCGACGGTGAACGAGTTTGGTGCTTTTTCGGCCAGGGCGGCGGACTGTTCTGTCTGACAATGGACGGTAAGCAAGTCTGGAATCGCGACCTGGGTGAATTCCCCGGACCGTGGGGCACCGCCGCCAGCCCGATACTCATTGACAATATGCTTATTCAGAATTGTGACTCTGACGACAAAGGCTTCCTGCTGGCTGTCGACAAGATGACTGGAGACACAATCTGGACGACGCCCCGAGAACGACAACGAGGCTGGAGCAGCCCTATCCTGATCGAAGCTTCCGGCCGCCGCGAAATCGTTGTGCAGGGCCACACTGGTATCCGAGGTTACAACCCAGCTGACGGCAAAGAATACTGGCGAGTTTCTGGCACCAATGGACGAGGCACACCGACCGTCACGCCAGCCAACGGCCTTGTCTACGTGATTCCAGGTCGAGGCCCTGCGATCTTCGCCGTCAAACCAGGCGGTTCGGGAGACGTCACCGCCAGTAATGTTGTGTGGAGTAAAGGTCGTAAAGGCAGAGACCTCCCGTCGCCAATTATCGTTGGCAACTACGTCCTCGCCATGAGCATGCGAGGCGGCATCCTGACCTGCTACAACGCCACGACCGGAGCAGAACTGTGGCAGGAACGAATCGGCGGAACAGTGACCGCCAGCCCGGTCGCCTACGACGGCCTGGTCGCCTTCATCGAAGACGGTGGAGAAGCCCTTGTCGTCGAAGCGGCCGACACCCCAAAAATCGTCAGTCGCTGCAACCTGCTGAAAGACGACGAAGAAATCTTCCGAGCTTCCATTACCCCCAGCGGCGGCCAACTCTTCATCCGCTCCACTAAAAACCTCTACTGCATCGGCAAGTAGCGAAGATGCACCAGACGCTGTTCGAGGTTGAAAAACTCGTTCAATACGCCTGTAATTCTTTCGTCCTGAAATAGCCGCTGAGTTTTGACGCCTGTCAGTAATCCTTCGATCGATACGCTGCCCTCTACAGAAAGCTGCCCTCTACAGAAACAGGTCCCTTGAAACATTCATTGGCCTTTGCCGTACGACCGAGGGCGGGCGTCATATTCGTATCGGCAACTCCTGCATCTTCCAGTTCGAACTGTCTGGCAAGGTCCTGCATGCGTTCTTAATCTCCGACAGGCAACCGGCTGGAAGCGGCCAGAACTACAATGTCCATTTCTGCCAACCATTCACTCGGCCAGTCGACACCACCGTCGGGATTACAATTTATTAAATCGATGACGGAGAAGGTATTCGTCGAGTTGCTCTGCACGCCGGGCACCGGTGATATAAATATTTTCCAGGCATCACCCGACACTTCTCCTGCGTAACAACTCGCCATCACAATTGCCGCCAGACGGAATCAGCGTGATGTGAAATAGAGACTCACGTCCTCAGTAGAACTTTTGAGAAATCAGAGTGGTTTTTATTCTCGATTCAGACATCAGCGTCGATCAGAAATCTCTACCAGAATTAAATTGACAGTCAGGCACTACTGCAGTTTTCCCCGGCCGGCGATGGGCCAGACGGTTTCCAGAATGTCGTTGCGGAAACCGTAGAATGCATCATGTAGAACTGTGGTGTGGTCTGCGTAGCCGACAATCAGTTCTAGCTTTTCGCCAATCTTCAGGTTGCGGGATTCACCTTCCAGATCAAGCTGGCAATGTTCGGCACTGACTCGCGTGACCGTTGCTTCGGGGTGGCCTTTGACGATAGGTGTTTCAAGATCCGGGTACTGTGTTTTTCGGCCGCAGTCCAGAACGGCTCGTTCGAGAACCGGGCGGCTGACGACGGTTGCCAGAATCGTGAGTGCGTATTCGAGTCCCTCGACGGCGCACTGATTTCTGTAGAATGGATCAGCGAAGATGCCGCCACCGCATTGCAGTTCGGTGACGCCTTCGCAGTCAGACGTGATCTGATACGAACCTGTTCCGCCGGCGCTGACGATGGAGCAATCCAGATTTGCTTCGAGCAGCAGGTCACGGCAGTGCTTCAGCACGTTCATGCCATGTTCGATCTTTTCGCGTTTTTCGACCTGATCCGGGATGCACAGCAAGTGACCCTCGTAGCCCATGATTCCGACGATGTCGACGCCTTCCAGACGGTCGATGGCCTTTGCCAGCTCAAGTGTGTCTGCCCCCGGACGGCAGCCAACTCTGTCCAGACCAATGTTGACTTCGATAATAACGCGGCAAAGAACTCCCCGAGCGTGACATGCGGCGGCCAGAGGTTCGACTTGAGCGAAATGGTCGACGGCGACGATCGGGTCCGCGTGCTGACACAGCGCAGCGACACGCTCCACCTTCCGTTGCCCGACGATCATATTTGCGATGAGGATGTCTTCGATCCCGGCTGCTGCCATGACTTCGGCTTCGGAAACTTTGGCACACGTCACGCCCGTCGCTCCATACTCCATCTGCTTCCACGCGATAGCCGGTGTTTTGTGGCACTTCTGGTGAGGTCGCCATTCCTTGCCTCGCGACTTGATGAAGTCAGACATGCTTTTCATATTTGCATCCATCGTGTCGAGATCAATGCAGAGAATTGGAGTGTCCAGCTCCTGCTTGTGAGTTCCAATCAATGACTGCGACACCGGTGAGTACTCCAGGCGAAAGTACGAAAATCACGGGCAGAAGGCTGAATCTTCGGCCGGCGGAATCTTCAAGGGGATTTCTAATTCAGTTTGAGTATAGCCAACGACTTCCGAGTGAACACTTGCGAGCCGCCATGTGTTGCACAAATCTGGACATGCGTTGAAGCAGAAATGCGAAATGCGCTCAGCTCAGCCCACACAAAGTCCGATGAAACCCAAGCTTTCAAGGATTTCTCGGGCTGCTAGAATCAGCCTCGTTCCCGCCCCGGGAATCCGCCTTACCACACAGGGTTACCCCAAAATGCGCAGCGAATCCGAAGTTCCGTTCGAAGATCAGCCGTTTACTATCCCGGTTGCAGACCGTGTCAAACGTCTCCCGCCATACATGTTTGGCAAAATTAACAAGCTGAAGTACGACAAACGCGTCGCCGGCGTCGACGTGATTGATCTCGGCATGGGCAACCCGACCGAAGCTCCGGACCCACTGATCAGCGAGAAGCTTGCCGAAGCGATTTCCGACTCCAGGAACCATCGCTACTCTGTTTCCAACGGAATTGGAAACCTGAGGAAGGAAGTCGCTGCCCGGTACTCACGTAAGTACGACGTTGACCTTGATCCCAACAGCGAAATCATCGCCTGTCTGGGGTCGAAGGAAGGCTTCAGCCACCTTTGCCTCGCTCTGATGGGTCCTGGTGATACGGCCATTGTGCCAGCTCCGAGCTTTCCAATTCACGTTTACGCTGTCGTGCTTTCCGCCGGAAACGTGATCAGCCTGGACTGCCGCGATCCTCAGCATTTTCTAGAACGCATCACGTACACCTGCGAGCAGCTCTTTCCGGCTCCGAAGCTGGTCATCGTCAACTACCCGCACAATCCATCGACGACGTGCGTGGAGCAGGATTTCTATGCCGAGCTGGTTGTGCTGGCGAAAAAGTATAACTTCATGGTGATCAGCGACTTTGCTTACGCGGACATCTGCTTTGACGGGTACAAGGCTCCAAGCTTCCTGTCCACACCCGGCGCAAAAGACGTTGGCGTCGAATTTACGACGATGAGCAAAGGTTACAGTATGGCCGGTTGGCGTATTGGATTCTGCGCGGGCAACCCGGAAATGGTCCGAGCCCTGGCCACCATCAAAGGCTACTACGACTACGGAATTTTTCAGGCAGCTCAGATTGCCGCCATCGTCGCTATGAGACACTGTGATGACGCCGTCGACGCAGTCGCTGCCGAGTATCAGAATCGACGTGACGCACTTTGCGATGGACTGACGCGTCTTGGCTGGGAAATCGAACTGCCCAAAGCCACGATGTTCGTGTGGGCAAAAATTCCGGAACCGTGGCGGGAAATGGGCTCGATCAATTTTGCAATGAAGCTGATCGAAGAAGCCGGCGTAGCTGTAAGCCCTGGTGGTGGTTTCGGCCCCGACGGAGAAGGTTACCTTCGGTTGGCCATCGTCGAGAATGCTCAACGGCTTCGACAAGCTGTTCGGCAGATTGGCCGATGTCTTACGCAGGGTACTGACGACGGCGAGTAACTTCGACGATCTACTTAGCACCGGATTGACTACCAGCGAAACACGTCCACTCCCCTGTTCCACTTGCGCGGAATCGCAAAGCTGGAATCGGAATCTGACGACTCAACGCAAAGGGCAGTTACGCGTTTGACTACGAATTTGAAGGAAGAAGTCTCAAACCACGCAGCAACTGTGGAAAATTCATTTTTGACGCATGGTCGGCGTGGACCGCGAGAAACTGCAGGGCATGCCGAAGGGCATCGCCGACTAAGAGAATGTTGCATTAAGCGAGTTTCACAGTTTCTACCAGGGAGCCGAAGGTGGACGATTTACTCAAGTGATTGATCGCGAGAATCTCGGGCCGATACTGGTTTCGATCACGGCTCACAAATCCGTCGACCTGATCCGCTATCACGACCACCTGAAACGAATCGGAACAGGTCACGTGGCAGCGGAAAGATGGGTTGTCGATATATCAGAAAAAGAAGCTCCCGATTCAACTCGGACAGGACGAAGCTAGAAGTCGTAACTTTCGAGATCGTAGAAATTATCAGCCTGGAACCAACGCTTGAATTTACAGTACAGGTCGCTGACGAGTTTCAAGCACTGTTCGCACGACTTGAGGATCACACACCGCAGTCAGTGGCGTTGCGGAAGCTCGAAGGGTTCACGAATGACGGAAATTGCTGAGATACTTGAAAGTTTTTCCCGAACTGTCGAGCGTAAGCTGCAGCTAATTCGAACTCTCTGGCAACGCAGTGTCGACGCCGCTTAGCAGTCTGATTTGAAATTGGATATTCCATCATGAACCAGTCTCGAGTTCTCTACTGCGGCGACACTTGGCTGGGCGGCGCAGCCGCCTATCTGGCTGGGCTGATGACGAGTTGGGGCTGGGATTTTACCTACATGCCCAGTGATCAACAGCTTTCGAACTCAGAACTTGCTGCCGAATATAGCCTGATCATTTTCAGTGACTATCCCGCATCGCTCGCCAAATCTTCGTTACAGGATCGGCTTATTGAACGAGTAACAGCTGGTACCGGCCTTTTGATGATTGGCGGTTGGGAATCGTATCACGGTCTCGGAGGCGACTGGGATGGCACTCCAGTTGCTGATGCGCTGCCAGTCAACATATCCAGTAAAGATGACCGCCGGAATTGTGATCAGCCAGTGTTCGTGCAAGCGACCGGCATTTCCCATCCGATTACCGATAGTCTGCCCTGGTCTGAGCGTCCTCCTCTGATCGGTGGTTTCAACGCATTCTCGCCAAAAACTGACAGTCAGACGCTTCTTCAAGCGATGCGTTTCGAAGCACGTTTCGCTGGAGTAATTCCGAGTCTTGAGCCTTCATTAACGACTCCATTACTCGTCACAGCAAGCCACGGAGCCGGTAGGACGGCGGCTCTTGCAACGGACGTTGCGCCGCACTGGATCGGACCGATGGTTGACTGGGGAACGGAGCGAGTGACGGCTTGCGCGGACGGAGCGGGAGATGTAGAAGTCGGAAATCTGTACGCTGCATTCTTCAAGAACCTGCTGTCGTGGACGGCAAAACTCACCTGAGCCAGATCGGGCGCGTCCCGAAGTAACTGATAATGTAATGAGCACTGATTCGCCAACCGTAATCCTTGTCGCCGGGCCTCTACAGGTTCGAGGGACGAGTTCGTACACACTCCGGCTGGCAGAACTGCTTCCTGATTGCGGGTACGCGCCAGTCATTGTGTCGCCGGATCTTGCGGCGCTTCCTGAGGAAGTGCGGCCTGAATGTCCGACATACGAGCACCTGCTACTATCGTCACCGTTGTTTCGACCGCTGATCAACGGCCTGGTTGCCCAGGACGCAGTGCGTCATAAACCGCAACTTGTCCATATCCAGTCGCGACACGCCTTGCCGTTCGGCTTTGCTCTGGCAAAACGCCTGGAACTCCCATGCCTGCTCACAATTCACGATCACGACAAGGCATTGACTCGCACCATGTCAGCTGGTCAGCCGCAACTGAAGCAAGTCATCGCGGTCAGTTCGTCAGTGAAGGAAAGTCTTGCTTCCGTGAATTCTTTGAACGAGGACATGATCACCGTCATTCACAGCGGAGTCACTGTCCCGGATCTGATCGACAATTCAGAAGTTCTGGGGGCCCGCAGAATTCCGGTCATTGGCACAGCCGGCAGGCTGGAAGAGTCAAAAGGATTTCCGTACTTCATAAAAGCGGCTCGCCAGGTGCTCGATGCCGGCAATGATGTCGAATTTCTGATCGCCGGTACCGGCCCGGAAGAACGCCGACTGCGGGCCCTGGCCAGACAATTAAATCTGACCGACCACCTAACATTCATCACGAATTTACCTGATTTCCGATCGGCCATCCAAGCGATGGACATCTTCTGTCTGCCGTCTTTGATGCAGGGGCTCGGCACAGTCATGCTCGAAGCGATGTCTCTTGGACGGCCAGTCATCGCCACCGGCGTCGGTGGAATTACGTCAATCGTTCGCGATGACGAAACTGGTCTGGTAATCCCCGCTGCAGACAGCAATTCCCTCGCGGAACGGATCCTCGAGCTCCTGGTTGATCCTATTCGTGCCCGTGCAATCGGTGGTGCCGCCCGTCAGCAAGTGATCGAATGCTTCGACGCCAGACAAATGGTCGAATTGACGGCTGACGAGTACCGGTCGGCAATCGGTTGCACAGCAGCCACGCCCACGACAGCCTCGTGAAACCTCACCAGCGATGACGCACTGGAAGCCGGCGATCGACGAACTATAATTCGCTGTCCATGACGATCTTCTAACGCCAGCTTGTTGCCAATTCTCGCCCATTCCTCGGAGAAAATTAAGTGTCGGACGTCCTTGCCGAAATATGTGAAACAAAACGAGGCGAGATTGCGGCCGCCAAAAGCCGTGTTTCCGAGGACGATTTGCGAGTTCGTCTGACAGACGTTGCCCCACCTCGCGATTTTCTTGCAGCTCTGCGTGCCAGGTCGGGAATCGGGCTGATTGCGGAAGTTAAAAAAGCGTCTCCGTCGGCCGGGCTGATTCGAAAAGACTTTGATCCTGTCAAAATTGCGAAGATTTACGAGTCGGCTGGAGCGGCCTGCATCAGTTGTCTCACCGACGAACCATACTTCGAGGGCAAACTTGCATATCTGACCGACATCCGTAGCAGTGTCTCGATCCCGATCATGCGGAAAGACTTTATCCTGGATCGCTACCAGGTCACTGAAGCCCGGGCTGCCGGTGCTGACTGCATTCTCCTGATCGCCGAATGTCTCGACGACTGCACGATGCGCGACCTTTACTTCTACGCTTCCGAACTCGGTATGGAATGTCTGGTCGAAGTCTACGAACCAGAAAATCTTGATCGAGTTCTCAAGCTTGAAGCCCCGCTTGTTGGCATTAACAATCGCAACCTCAAAACATTTGTGACTGACCTTAAGCACTCGACCGATTTAGCAGCGCGCGTTCCAGACAATGTGTACCTCGTCAGCGAAAGCGGAATCCGGCAGCGGTCAGATGTCGACCACCTTCTGCGGTGCGGGGTCCGAGGAATCCTGGTCGGTGAAACACTCATGAGGCAGGCCGACATCTCCGCAAAAGTCCACGAACTGATAAGTAAGTAACACCTGAAGATGCCATCAGTAATCACACTTCATCGGGCTAACTCAACGTTACCAGCACCAACCAGCCGAAGCCTTCAAAGTAATCACCATGAAATCCGTCGTTTTTGAGTCAACCGGCGAGCCGGACACCGTTCTCAATGTCAAGGACCTGCCCGAACCAGAGCCGGAATACGGCCAGATAAAAGTCCGGATGCTGTGTTGCCCGGTGAACCCCTCCGACCTGATGTTCGTTCGCGGCCAGTACACATTAAGTGCCGACCTGCCGGCAACTCCAGGTTTCGAAGGCGTCGGAATTGTTGAATTGGCTGGCGGAGGGCTACGAGCAAAGATGATGCTCGGGAAACGCGTCGCCGTACTGTCACGCCGCGGCGGAAACTGGGCAGAAAAGAACGTCGTCTCAGCCTCGCAAGTGATCCCATTTTCAAATCTGTTGACCGGACGCCTCAGTCAGGAACAGCAAGCAACGTTCTTCGTAAATCCGGTTACGGCATACGTGATGTGCCGGGAAGTTCTACGAGTCCCCACGGGCGAATGGCTTCTCCAAACAGCCGCAGGATCTGTGCTCGGTCACATGATCATCCGCCTTGGTAAACGATTCGGTTTCCGAACACTCTGTGTTGTCAGACGTGAAGAGCAGGTGGCTGAATTGAAAGCCGCCGGTGCCGATGCTGTGATCTGGTTTGATCCGAATGACCATTCGTTTAATCAGTTTCGTGCGGCCGTCGCAGCAGCAACCGGAGCATCAACTGATTACACCATGATTCATTCCGCGGTCGACTGTGTCGGCGGTGCGACAGGTTCTGCAGTGGTGCGTGTTCTGGGAAAGCACGCCCGTATGCTGGCCTTCGGAACACTCTCTGGCGAACCATTGGCGGTTCCATCACGTGCACTCATGACGCCTGGAGCGTCGATCTCCGGGTTCTGGCTTGGCAACCACATGGAAACATTAAATCTACCCGCAAAACTAAAACTGGTGAGAACAGTTTCAGGCCTGATACGCGAAGGCGTTCTCACCAGCGGAATCGGCAGCAGCTTTTCACTGGACGAAGTAGTCGCCGCCGTACAGGCCGCCGAAGTTTCCGGACGAGATGGAAAAGTTCTGCTTAATATAGCGGCGAACTGATAGAGCTAACGCTTGACCTGGATCATTGAATAGAGGCGCTCACGAACGATTTCGACCTGAAATTCAACGCGAACTGCTATTCGCCTGGTAATTGCCAGTAGTCAGGAACAGGCGTCTCCAACGTGAGCGAGTCGTACCGAATCGGATGCAGAAGACTTAACGTCCGAGCGTGCAATGCAATTCGCATATCCGAGAGGTTGCGTGCCGGAAGTGATTCGCTGACACCTGGTGCCGCATCACCATCCCGCACAGTGTTGTCGCCAACGGTTTGCTTCGAATCTAACCAGGGAACGGCGCCATACTTCGTATCACCGACAACTGGACAGCCGCGCGACGCGAACTGCACACGAATCTGGTGCATCCTTCCCGTCAGTAGTTTCACCTCAACGAGCCAGCGGCCGTCAACTTCGCGAAGCACCTGATACTCGAGTCGAGCTTCCTTCGCTCCGGCCGTCTCGGCCGCGACAACGTCCGAGATTGCCCGGTCGGGAACCTTCAGCAACCAGTCAACGAGCAGCCCGACATCAGCTTCAGGACGATTTTCCAGCATCGCCCAGTAAGTCTTTGAAACCTGTCGCTTCTCAAATTGCTCGGCCACTCGCGCCGCTGTCTTCGAGTTTCGAGTAAACACCATCGTCCCGGAAGTCACCCTGTCCAAACGGTGCGGAATTCCCAAATAGACATTTCCCGGCTTGTCGTACTTCTTTGCCAGCCACGCCTTCACAAGTCCAACCATTGTCTGCTCGCCGGAAGGTATTCCTTCCGTCAGAACTCCAGCTGACTTATTGACGGCAATCAATGGCCCATCCTCAGCCAGAAGCCAATCCGGATCACCGCTCTCGGTGCCACGTACAATAGAATCTGAAACATCATCCGGCCTCGAGTTCATCTTATGACACCTGTTTCATTGAAATTTCGCCAACCACCAACACAACGTCTGTCAGCCAGAACAGGTAACCACGTACCACAAACATCCTGGGACCATCAATGCTGACCGTTTCCGAATGAGGCTCAGGGCAGTTACTATGACAGTGGACACCGGAGACGGCATCACCTGACGCGGACACTTGGCGCGGCGGCAGGATGACTTCTATCATCCGCGCCCGCAATCGGAGAGGTGACAGAGTGGCCGAATGTGCCGGTCTCGAAAACCGGTGTACCGCAAGGTACCGTGGGTTCAAATCCCACCCTCTCCGCTTAGTTTCAAAGGCTCTCATCGAGTGTCAAAAAGACGCAATCAGTTGCACTGGCAACGGGTTGCGTCTTGTAGTTTCTGGTAACTCGGAAGACGTTGAAGACGCACCGATTTTCAATCGCTCTCAACCGGAATCAGCCGTCCGGTCCAAAAAGTGTGACAAAAAGAGCCAACAGAATTGGCCAGGTCACCCCCGAAGGTCGATGAGGTTCGACGAACAGTTCAGAACTGCCAGGAGATGCCCGAACATTTCCGCGTCGTGGTGATGGCTCAGTTGTCGACGCTGTGAAGTGGTTCGACAGCGCATAATAGAGTTGGTGCTATGCCCCAACTGTTCCATTGCAGGTGGTGCGACGACCGCCTCATTGAAGGGTTTCGGAGCTAGCGTAAATTGTCCAGTTTTGGAGCCGCACAGCTGAAATCAAGCAGTTGAGACGGAAAAATCTGAGCCGACGCAACTTATGAGGATGAAGGTGTATGCGGTTAAACTGAGTATTTTGCCCCTGCGGGAACAGCGAGTAATCAGTTGATTCGCACTGTGGGGCTGTACCAGATCAACGAATCGGTGGCATCGCTAAAAGAAGGGAAGCCGCCCGACGTATTTGCGGTGGGGCTTCTTCTTGGATTTGGGCGAATCGAGGTTCGCCAGCACTTCATCCAGCGTCTCATCGTCGAGATCAACCAACTGCCGCAAGGCGTCGCATTTCTCACGCCCCCGCTTCTTGTTTCCTGCTGGCACCTTATTGGCCAGAAGGAGCAATTTTTCTTCAGCGGCGTTGAGCACGTCGGCCAATTTGTGGATGAACTGCTCTTTGGGGAAGTCTCCAAAGTGGAGCTTCTCGTTCTCAACCTTCGAGATGTAAGTGTCGCTTAAGCTGATCTTTGATGCCAAATTCCGTCGAGTCAATGGGCTCATTATTCTGGGGCGGGCGAATCGTGATCCAGAGCAATCCGAATGGTTTTCAGTAAAACCTTCGGACCGCGCGTCTTGGGAACGATTGCGACTGCCCCATGCAATTGATTTTCATTCATGGCTATCTTCAGATCGAAGCCACTGTACAGGGCCACGATGGCGTTTGGGTTGATCGCATTTCAATGCAAGCAACACTTTTTTACCCGACATTCCCTTCAGATTGCGTTCCAGAAGAACAAGTCCGATCTGATCGTAGTGGAGTTGATAAACATCGAGGGCCTCTTCTCCGTTGGATGCCGTGAGAAGTCGAAACCCATTAGGGGACGGCATCGCAGATCAAGAACTTCGAATGATCTATTCATCATCCACAATAACTATGGTGGCAACCGAATGGTTTTGAGCATTCGAAGCGTTTTATTCTGAGGGAGTCCTTCCGAGTATCTGGTCCATTAAATGCAATAGCTCTACCGGTCGGTACGGTTTCTGAATAAAACCAGCGAGCCCTTTCCCGGAAAAACGGCTTGTTGCGTCTTGTTTGCTATATCCACTGGTTAAGATCACTTGTACTCCGGGTTCAAGCTGTTTCAATCGCAGAAAGGTTGCCAATCCATCCATGTGTGGCATTGTCATGTCGAGCAACACTCCAATGATTTCGCACTGATGCTTCTCAAATATTTTGATTCCCTCACGTCCGTCGCACGCGAGCAGCGTCGTAAATCCGCCACTCTCAAGAATTCGCTTTGACACTGTGCGAGCAGTCTCGTCATCATCAACAATAAGCAACTTGCCCTTACCTTTCCATTTCCTCGGCGGGGTGACGCCTGCTGGCACAGAAACGGCTTCAATATCGATTGCTGGAAACAGCACTTTGAATGTGGTGCCTTTCCCAACTTCACTGTAAATCTTCACGGCTCCTTGATGCCCACGGACTATTCCGAGCAACGCAGCCAATCCCAAACCACGTCCTGTGAATTTTGTAGTAAAAAATGGATCGAAGAGTTTCTGCTTAGTGTCATCCGTCATGCCGCATCCTGAATCGCTTACTTCGTAGTACACATAATCTCCAGACGGCAATTTGTCATCCAGATAAGTTGATTTCAGATATTCTTCATCGGCATTCATGACGCCAGTTGCCAGCGTGACTATTCCGCTATCAGTACCAATGGCTTCTGTGGCGTTGGTGATGAGGTTCATTACCAATTGTTGCATCTGACGGGAATCAGCGTTGATCGCCGGGAGGGACCCGGCAAGTTCGTATTTCAGGACGACGTTCTTCGGAACGCTAATTTCAAGTAGATGCCCGAATTGTTTAACAACCTCAGAAAGAGAGAGGGCCTGAACGACGAACCGCCCTTTTCCAGAATAGGCCAGCATTTGTTTGCATAACTCTGCCGCACCGGTGGCTGTATCCTGAATGTCTTTCATGGATGATTGAATGGGCGATTCCGGGGAGAGTTCCGTGATAACCAAACTCGAATGCCCAAGTACGCCCATCAGAAGATTGTTGAAATCGTGAGCGATTCCGCCTGCGAGGACTCCAAGGCTTTCAAGTTTCTGCGAATGCTGAAATTGAGATTCCCATCTCTTCTTCTCAGTCAGATCACGCAACACTCCAGTGAAGATGCGATCGCCGTCATGGCGGATTTCACTGATGGCCAGATCAGCGGGAAACTGTGTGCCGTCTTTTCGCAGGACCACGACTTCTCGGCCCGTGCCGATAATCTTTGCGAGACCTGTGTCCAGGTAATTTGAAAGATAGCCATCGTGTTCTTCTTGAAATGGCGAGGGCATCAGGGAGCGGACATTCCTGCCAATGATTTCCTGGCTACTGTATCCCAGCATTCGCTCGGCGGCTGGATTGAAGGACAGGATGGTGCCAACTTCGTCAATGCTGATGATCGAATCGACCGCTGTTTCAAGAAATGCGGACAGTTTGGCGTGATTGTCACGCAGTTGCTTTTCGTTTTCCTTCTTCTCAGTCAGATCACGCAACACTCCAGTGAAGATGCGATCGGCCAGAACAATGCGACCGTCAATCGGGCCATCGACCGTTACTCGGACCATCGACAGTCAGTGGTCGGCTGTGGTTTGGAAGAGCCACGAAAGAAACAGCTTTCAGCCCTCGGCTCAACCACAGAAATCAAGAAATCTATCCAGGTCGCAGCGTCGTGCACATCCTTCAGGCTGAGCAATTGATCCGCCAACATATAAATCGACGATGTCGATTTTAGCAGCGGCGACGAAGAGCCGGCCGATTACCAGCAATGCCCAAAAGGGTATGCCGCTCCGGATCACCGGGATTGTCGTCACTGCCCGCGTTGAGCATGTCGTTTCTCGCCATCAGCCAGTTAGTTACCTGCGTGATCTTCCAGAGCGTCTCAGGCGTCATTCACTGCGGACTCCCGGTAATCACGCGGCATTTGTGGCTCACGTCCCGCAGAATGTCGCCTGCACGACTTCGGCAGGCTCAGGCGCGGACTCAAATTCGACACATTCAGGCCGTGGTTCGAACGGGTGTTGCAACACATCGTTGAGTCGATGGAAGGGGCCGAAGTCAGCACCATTGCCGGCCTCGATCGCTTCCTCGATGCGATGGTTTCTTGGGATATAGACTGGGTTCGACCGCCGCATCAAAGCAACGGCTTCGTCCTGATCGACATCCTTAAGTCGATTTCGCCAGTTCTTCAGCCATTCTCCAACTGCGTCCGGCGACTTGAATAATCGAATGAAAGCCTGGCTCTTACCAGTTTCAAGTGTGTCTGCGAGATGACGAAATACCAGCGTGAAGTCGGCATTGCTTTCGGCCATCACTGCTAACAGGTCTTTGACGAAATTCCAATCCCCCTGTTCGCATTTCCCCAGTCCAACCTTTGCCGTAAAGCGTCGTTCTATCGCGGCCTGGTGAAGATCGAAAAAACTCCCTAGTACATCCTCAGCCATCGCAACAGCGTGTTCCTGGTCATCGTGAATCAACGGGAGCAGGGTTTCAGCAAAACGAGTTAGATTCCACAGCCCGATTGAACCCTGATTACTGAATGAATAGCGGCCCTGATGATCGATCGAGCTGAACTTCTTTTCCGGGTCGTAAACATCAAGGAAAGCACACGGTCCGTAGTCGATGGTCTCGCCGGACACATTCATGTTGTCGGTGTTCATGACTCCGTGAATGAATCCAAGCTGCATCCAGTGTGCAATCAATTCAGCTTGTCGCTCGATCACTGCTTGAAGCAAGGCCACGTATGGATTCTCTGAATGCCGAGCTTCGGGGTGCAGGCGAGCAATCACGTAGTCTGCCAGCACTTTCAGATTCTCATGATCCTGTCGAGCAAGAAACCATTGAAAAGTGCCAATGCGAATGTGCGATCGTGCGACTCTCGTAAACACTCCACCAGGCACACGACCATCACGGAACACATCTTCACCCGACGTGACCGCGGCAAGCGCACGGGTCGTCGGCACTCCCAATGCAGCCATCGCTTCCGAAACAATGTATTCTCGAAGCACTGGCCCTAGTGCAGATCGCCCGTCGCCCCGTCGCGAAAACGGAGTCGGCCCGGAACCTTTTAACTGTATGTCAAAACGGGTGCCGTCCTCGCTCCTTACCTCACCCAACAGGATAGCGCGACCGTCTCCGAGTTGCGGTGAAAAGCCACCAAACTGATGCCCCGAATACGCCATTGCCAATGGCTGAGAACCTTCGGCCAACTGATTTCCCGACAGAACAGCAAGTCCGTCCGGTGACTCAAGCCAGTCCCTGTCAATTCCCAGCGTCTCGGCCAGTTGAAAATTAAGCCGAATCATCGAAGGCGTCGCGACCGGTGTCGGCTCGACAGATGCAAAAAAGGCGTCCGGCAGACGCGCATACGAATTATCAAACGGGATCTGCATGATGTCTCAAACGCCTGGCGAACAGGGATAGCTGCTGAAAAATGCGTGCTGCCACTTTATGACAGGGATGCTCTGCAAATCGCATGTGGAAAATCGTTCGAGGTTCGGGCTGGGACGATCCCGTTGTAGAATCCGAAGCAAATGTGTCACCACGATCAATCGTATCATCCCCGCTGATCAACTACTGGTCGAACTGACGGGGCTACCGAGTTCTTCGATGAGCCGCCTTGTCAGTTTATCGGTACTTTCTTCGTTCAAGCAAAGTGGATTTACTACAAGAGTGCCCGCGGCGAGGTTTCCGTGACCGACGTAGACTGATGGCGTTCCTTCGCGGAGTCCTTTGCAAACGTCGAAGGCGGTCCGTCCCAGGGCTTGTTCATCGATTGCAATTTCCAGAATGGCCCAACGATCCCGGCTGTTGGGTGTGACGATTCGACATTCCGCATGCGCATTCTGCAGCCCTACCTGGATTGATTCCAGGTAAGAGTACAATCGAGGCGGATCGTCGTCGTAGGCGCCGGTCGAGAATAATTCCAGAGCCGTAAGCAGTGCGATGATTTCTTCCTTTGAAACCTTCAATGCACGGCCGATTCCGTGCCGCGGAATTCCAGCGAGGTGCGACCGGTCGATGAAGTCAGTTGGCGGGTCCCACAATTCGAGGTGATCATCCATGTCAAGCATCTGCAGGGCCGCTGAGGAAATCAGGTCTCGCCTTCCGCAAAGGATTCCTGTTGACTGCGGACCTCGGATTGCCTTGCCGCCGCTGAACGCGACAAGGTCGGCCTCCGTGTCTGGAATTCGTTTCAGGTTCTCACGCGGCGGCAACTCCCCCGCCGCATCCACAATCACGGGCAACTCGTGACGATGAGCCATCTCAACAACTTCGCTCAATTTCGGACAGGAACCAGGTCCATGTACGTAGGCGATGCCCGCCGTCTGAGGAGTAATTGCCACTTCGAATTCCCATAGTTCGACCCGTCGAACTCCAGCGTTTGAAGTAACTTCGTTGAAACCGACTTCGACGAGCCGTGCACCGGCGGCTCGAATTGCGTGATCGTAACCGCTGCGTTGTTCTCGCGCGATAATGATCTCGTTCGGAAAGCCGTCCGTCTGGGGAAGCTTTTCCATATGGCCGAGATTCTGCCCGACCAGCATGGCCGCCGTGCCCAGCGTCAATGCGGCTGCCGAGCCAGCCGTTACAAGACCGGCCTCGGCACCAGTCGTCGCTGCAATCCTGCGTGATGCGGCTGCCTGAAGTTGTTCCAGCGGAACCCATTCCTTGGCCGCTTCTTGAAAAGCATCCAGAACTCTCGAAGGCATTGGTGCTCCGCCCAATCGAGTTACCGTCCCGCAGGCATTGATGATCGGCGGCAGTCCGAGTTCTTTGTAGCTGGTCATTCTGCAGAGTCCTCAGGTGAATTGATGTATTGATTTTAGGAATTGCAGAGTTCGGTGAGTTTTCAGCAGAGGTAGCGAGAGACCAGATAAAGTCTCCGTTTCTTCTTCTGTGAGTCTCCGCTTCTCTGCGTTGAAAGTCTGCTGCGTTGAAAGTCTGCATTGCACAACTACCTGAACGCACTCAACCGTCGACTCGAAATTCGGCGATGATGTTTTCGTCAAGTTCGATGCCGAGTCCTGCTCCAGTGGGAACAGGTACGCGGCCTTCGATTAGTGGTGGCAGGTTCTTTACCAGCTTTCTCATCAACGGCGACGGACGCAGGCAGTATTCGACAAGATCTCCGTTCGGGACAGACGCCATCCAGTGCAAAGACGCCGTCAGGTTGATCCCCGTGCTGAAGCAATGCGGCACTGGGCGGCGACCGTGTTCAAGGCACATGTCGGAGACTCGCCGACAAACGGTCAGCCCGCCGCAGAACGCAACGTCGGGCTGGACGACGTGCAGGCCGCGTCCGATAAGGTCTTCAAAATCCCAGTGGGTGACGTCGCCTTCTCCGGCCGCGATCGGAACAGGTGAGTCGCCACACAAGTCTGCGTACCCTTTACGATCGTCCTGAGAAAGTGGTTCTTCCAGCCAACTGATATTGAAAGGCGCAAGCA
>JACLAC010000890.1_pt1 | contig 23106 bp, 21 predicted proteins | sample 8027881 | NCBI WGS metagenome assembly JACLAC01 (sample SAMN15725517, study PRJNA655200) | protist metagenome | isolation source: fluorescence activated cell sorting (FACS) single amplified genomes of... | place: Spain: Blaines Bay Microbial Observatory, Mediterranean Sea | collected 2016-01-19 | reverse complement strand
TCCGTTTTTATGAAAATTATTTAATATATTTTCAAATAATTTGATGCATTTGTCGTAAATAAAAAGCCCCGACGAGCCATTTGGCTTATCGGGGCTTTGTAAAATAAGTATAGTTAGTTAGTTAAAAACTATGTCGGGGATCTCTATTATCCATCCAATTCGATGTTAGCGGTAATAAGGTCGACCGCTGCTCAACCAATTCATTGAGCTTGGAGATATTTTCATAAGCCTGTTGCAATAACTCTTCGCGCTCTTTGCGCACCTGTACGACCTCAGCCGCCAATTCCATCGCCGCCAATACCGCAACTTTAACTCGCGGCAAGCGCGGCAAACGAGTCGTTATCTCGCGCATTTTAGCATCGACGCAATCGACGACCTCGTTAGTGGCTTCAGCCCCTAGATCGCTAGCAATGCGATATTCCTCATCCAAAATCTGCACATCTGCTTCATAAACTGGCTGATTTGCTGTTTTCATTTCGATCTACCCATTTAAAAGGAAGCAATAGAGTGATACCTCATATAAAGCAAGCTATGTGGTATCAAATTATATTAAATAGGACCTTTAAACAACTAAGTAGTTCCCCACAGCTAACCCGGCAGCGCCAAATGTAGATGATCCGCCGTATCCATGTGTCGTACCGCTTCTAGGCCCATTAATAAGAACAAGCCCTGCCGAGCCCAATTGCGGGTCTCGCCAACATTAGATACACGCAAATCCACGGCATGGGTATAACCATCCACGTGCGGGTAGTGTGGCGATACGCCCTGCGTCTTTAACCCCATCTGCCGGTATTCAGCAGGCGCGCGCGTTATACCGTTAGCACCATACGCCGATCCTCTACAGCAACCAACCACAACGCCAGACGCAATGTTGGGTGCAAAGTCGTCCACTCAGTCGCCGTGTCGGCTGTCTTGAAATTATGCGGCGGATAGTACGCGGTGCCATAATAGCCCAAGACCAGAAACAGCAATGGAGTGATAAAGAATGCCAAGCCCATCTTGCGCAACGAACGGAAACGGAAACCGACCATACAGACCAGCGCCAATAAGCCCCCGCCCACGAATAACCCGGCGACCACCGCCAACCATCCAGCTGTCGGATCCGCATGCAATAGGACCAACTGCACGCGGATCGTGGTCAATAAGGCAACTATTCCTCCGACGATACACCAGAGCAAGAGCGGCAACATCAGAATCCTTAGGCGTAATCGCGCCGGCCTAGGAGGCGGAACTCACCGCGCCGCAACCAATTCCACCCGACGTAGAACATTGCTAGCACCAAGCCGATTTTGAGCATCAGGAATAAGGCGGCGAAAATTCCGACGACGACGCCCAACGCCGCTTTGAAGGCCAGAATCACCCCGGCGATCAACGCCAAGGCACCGATGACCCGCCCTAAAATACTCTCGCCATTTATCCAGCGCTTACCCATATAGAGCGCCCCGGCCGCCAATAGCGCGATTGCCGCAACGGTAATAATGCCGAAGATACCGCCGATCACCGGAAAAATCAGCTCAAATGCCAAGACACTGCCCCAGATCAACAATACCACGCCCAAAATCTTAGCCAACATGATAAACTCCTCTCCTAGTCTTCTCGCGAGTTCCGGTATTTACCTTCGAGGCGATCGTATTTCTCACTTAGATCGATCATCACGTCTTGCGTATCGATCACAAACCCAAGGCGGCAATCTGGATTTGGGCGCTAGGTGACTCACGAGCCCTTACCCGACTTTAACGCCGCCAATTCTTGTTCGACCTGACGATCGCGTTCGACCTGATTCAGCTCTTGTTCGACCTGGCGATCCGCATCGAGTTTGCACTCGACCTCCGCTTCGGCGACGAGCTGTTCGGACTGCTGCTCGAAGCGCGCCAAATCGCGCTCATGCCCCCGCACTCGCTGTGCAGCGGCGGTAAAACGGGCAACAGCCTCAACCTCATCTGCGACACCAGCAGGGCTTGCCTGGCCGCCTCTTTGCTCCGCGCGATAGCGAGCCACCAGCTTTTGCCGGCGCGCTCTTACCTCTTGTAATTTCCCGCGCAATTCCTCTACCTGCACCCGCAATTGCGCTACCGCCTCCCCACTCTCCACTAAGACCGGTTCTAAGCGATCATTCGTTTGTTCTAACCGCGCTTTTTGTGTTAGGCCCAAGCGCGCATAATTCTCATCCCCCGCCTCTACCGCTCCTTCAGCTTTTGCCTGCCAAACCTGAATCTGTTCGCCATTGCGCTGCACTTCGCGCTCAAGCCGCCGCTGGGTCGCCATCGCCGAGGCCAATGCCGCTACCGCTTTATCTACTTCTTCCTCGACATCGCGAGTTATTTGATCGACCATCTTTACCGGATCCTCGATCCGATTCAATGCCTCGTTGACATTCGACTTCAAAATATCAGCGATCCGATCCATCGTTCCCTTAGCCATGATATATGCTCCCGTGTTGTATTTTTACATTTTCTTGCTTCATCCAGATACTATGCAAGCACCGTGCCAGGTTGGAATCAATTTTCTAATGAAAATTAAGCCATTTAATAAAATGACAATAAAAATAAATTGGCCGCCGCGGCCAATCTACTGGCGAAGCTCGCCAAAAAAAGCGACCATCCGACTGGAGGACGACCGCTGTTATTCTTTGCACCGTTGTTTTTAACCAGCAGCTAAAGCGCCGCCGCAGAATTCGTGTAGTTGGCGTCTGCGCCGGGCGAAAGGCGACTCAATATCGTATTTGCGGCACAGCCGGCTAAAGCTGCGGGTCGTAATACCCAATGCCCGACTGGCGTCCTGGTTGCATTTATAGACTCGGGCCACCCGTTCGATCTGCTCCCTACCAAACCCCTTTTCCATTGCGACATCCTCCATTTTGCGATGAATAATTTTATCTCACCTATAGCAAGAGGCATGCCCAAATTTCACAAAACACACAATTTCATTATAAACAGCAACATAAATCAATTTAAGGAAAGCACACTAAAAGCCCATATTGGCGAATCGCGCCAATGGCGGCGGGATCCGCCAAACGATCACAACAACTCCCGCCCTTCGACAAATACGCGCATCACCTCTAGATCCTCATCCAATAGTAGTACATCTGCGCACTTGCCCTTTGCCAAACTGCCGATATCCTTTCGTCCTATAATCTTTGCCGGTGTCGCACTAGCCATGCGCACAATCTCGGGCAACCCTGCACCAGTTTGGGCATAACAGGTCCGCACCATATGGTCCATGCCCATACAGCCAGAAGCCAAGGCACTGCCATCCGGCAGAATGCCCACCCCATCGCGGCGCACAAAGGGTGCCCCACCTTCTAAAGGACCGAACATATATTCGCCATCCGGCAAATCCAATGCCCGATTGCAATCGGTGACCAGCGCCAAGCGCTCAGGTCCTTTGAATTTTAAGGCCAACCGCAATAAATCCGCCGTCAGATGTTTGCCATCAGCAATAACCTCGGTCGTTAGTTCGTCGAAGTAGAGCGCCGCTTCCAGGGTCCCACCGCGCATCGGATAAATCGGCGCCCCGGGCAACGACCGCAATTTACTCTTATCGGACATCGCGCAGAATAGATGGTCGACGTGTCGCGCTCCCCATGCCAAGGCCTTTTCGACCTCGACAAAAGTGGCGTTGGTATGCCCGAGGTTAAGGCAAATTCCGCGTTCAACAATAGCGCGTGAAAAAGCTTCCGCACCGAGCAACTCCGGCGCTACCGTAGCCGAAGCGATCGCCTCGCTGCGCTGAAGAAACGCTGCGTATTCTTCCGGCACAGGTGGACGCAGCGCTGCACCGGGATGACAGCCTTGCGCACCTGGGGCAAAATAGGGGCCGTAAAAATGCGCTCCCAATATTCGCACACCAGGCATACCATTCCACAAAGCAAAACCGCGTTCAGCTACGCCCGCGACCGCCAAATCGAGCGCCGCCAATATCTGCGCGAAGGGAGCGACCGTCGTCGTCGGCGTGCAACTTGTCGTCCCGTGCCGGGCATGCGCCCGCAGCACCGTTTGCCAGGCCTCAACCGTAGCGTCCATAAAATCTGCGCCGGCCCCACCGTGCACGTGCAGATCGACATAACCGGGGCCTATAAAACCGCCGCCGGCCTCCACTCGTTCGGCTCCCGCAGGGCAAGTGATCTGCGCCGCGCGCCCCGCAGCGACGATCTTACCTCGCTCAACGAGCAGAGCCCCTTCGGCGACGATCCGATCGGGCAAGATCAACGACCCGCCGCCAAAATAGATCTGCTTCATCATCCCTCCCCCCGATCTCGCTCCGCCATAAAGCGCTGCTCGATCAGCTCGACCCCACGTACCGAACGGCGATACCACGCCAAGCGCAAATCCTCCTTCTCTTCTTCTGCCAACCCCCAATCAGCGCCGCTCTTATGCAAACGACCGGTCAATTCACGCAAAATCAACGCGGCGCAAACCGAGATATTAAAGCTCTCGGTAAATCCGTACATCGGCACCCGTACATACTCGTCTGCGGCCTCTAATATTTGCTCACTCAACCCCACATCCTCGGTACCAAAGATCACCGCCAGCGGTGCGGCGACCGCCAGCTCATCTAAAGCGCTGTCATCGCGGTGCGGCGTTGCCGCGACTAGTCGGTAGCCTCTTTTTTTGAGCGTTTCGAGCGCCGATGGCGAATCCGAATAGCGGTGTAAATCCAACCACCCAGAGGCACCAACATCAATGCCAGCATGCACCTCATAGACATTTCGATCCTCGATCACATGCACATCCTGCACCCCAAAGCAATCACAGGAACGCAGCACCGCCGAAGCATTGTGCGACTGATACAGATCTTCGAGAGCTACAGTCAGAAAACGCGTGCGCCAAGCGAGCACCTGCTCCATGCGCTCTTTACGGCGATCGGATACGAAGCCGCCCAGATAAGCGATCAACTCCTGCCGCAATTGTTCATCGATCGGGTTCATGGAAAATTCCTTGACGCGGTCCCAATGCCTGCGTTCGTTAACACCACACATTTTTTGCGGAGATAATCACCATGTGCGGACGCTTCGTCCTCCATCACAAAATCGAAAGTATCTTTGAAGAGTTGTCCGTCGACCAGACCCGGATTGAGATCGGCCCCCGCTACAATATCGCCCCAACCCAGTTGGTAGCCGTCGTGCTCGACGGCAGCCAGGAGCAAGGCCGCACCCTCGACGCCCACAAATGGGGCTTGGTGCCCTTCTGGGCCAAAGACCAGAAAATGGGCAGCCGTATGATCAACGCCCGCGCCGAGACAGTCGCGGAAAAACCGGCCTTCAGGGCCGCGCTGCGCTATCGCCGTTGCCTAATACCGACCAGCGGTTATTACGAGTGGCAAAAGACCGACAACGGCAAAGTGCCGCACTACCTGCACATGGCCGACAGCCGCCCTTTCGCCATGGCCGGACTCTGGGAGGAATGGATCTCGCCCGAAGAAGAAATCGTCCGCAGTTGCACCATCATCACCACCGAAGCCAACCAATTCGCCGCCCAGATCCACCACCGCATGCCCGTTATCCTCGACCAAGCCGGTCAATCTGCCTGGCTAGATTCGACGCTTGAAAAGCCCGCCGAAATCACCGCCCCCCTAATCTCCTACACAAATGACGATATGGCCGCCCACCCCATCTCAACCCGCGTCAACACAGCAACCTTCGAAGACAAGTCCTGTATCGAACCCGCCTAAGAAACACTCCTACCCCTTCACTCACCTCTGAAAAGACAAGCCCTGTATCGACCTCACCTAAAAAAAACGTTCCTCCCCCCTCACTCGGTCTTGAAGTTAGCAAGGCGGCGGGGGGTGGCCGCGGTGGGTATTTTTAAGGGAAGTGCGGGGCTAAAGAGCCTGGCCGGGCAACGGTGAGTCAGCGCGAAGGCGCTGCGAGGGACGACGGGCCGGGGAACTTATTAAAAATACCCACCGCGGTCAGCCCCACAGCTTTCGTCCCCATACACCCCCTAACAACACTTCTAACCCCCCTCACTCTCTGACGGATTCACCCCTTCCTTTAAGGCTATCCAACGCACGATCTCCCGCAGCCTAGGCGGCTTGCCCGTCATCAAGATGCCAATGCGAAAAACCTTGCCGGCCCCGCGCACCGCCAGATAGACCGAGACCAACATCAGCACCGTCGTCGCCAAATATTCCCACAACGGCGGCGGCCCTGCGGCGCGGTTCATCATCACAAAGGGCGTGAAAAGCGGAATGAACGACATAACCCGCGCGAAGGTCCCGTTCGGATCCTGACTGACTAAAACCATCGCCATCAGCGGCACCATCAGCGGTATCAGAATCGGCAGCATCAGATTCTGTGCCTCTTTTAAGCTATTGCATACCGAACCGATCCCGACCAACAAGCTGGCATAGAGCAAATAGCCCGAAAGAAAATAGAACAGAAAGGACAATAAATAGAGCGGGTCGACGATAATACCGCCAAAAGATGCATCCTTAGCGCCTAACATTCCGGGTACCACCACCAAACCGATTCCGATGCAAATAACCCAGGTGCCCACCACCGTCAACCCCGAAGCCGCCATGCCTGTGATCTTGCCGGCCATCAGTTCAAAGGGTGAAACGGAAGACAACAGAACCTCGATAACTCTGGTCGACTTCTCTTCGATCGTATTGGTCAAGAGCGCTTGCGAATTGGTGAATATTGCGATCCACAGTAGATAGACGAAAACCATCGGCGCCCATTGGCGGGCCGTATCCACCGACGAGATCTCCACCTCCGAACCGCGCTTATCCACTTTGCGCGCGCCAAAAAAAACCGACCCCTGTAACCAACTGGCCACTTTTAAGTCAATCCCCTCACGCTCGATGCGCCGGGCGCGCACCACTTGCGATACCCGCCGAGCAAACCAGCCGCGCAAGTCCTGGTCGGTCAGGTTCAAAGAGACGTATTTGCAGCCCTCGTTGCGCTCGACGATATCGGCTCCGATCACAAAATAGGCGAAGAGCTCACCATCGTTTACCATCTGGCTGAGCGCCGCTAGGGGATCGCGCACATCGGGTACCGCCACCCGCACATAGTTGCTGCGCGAAAGCTCTAGATCAAGACCGTCCAATTCTTCGGCCGAAACCTGCCGCCACCACTCGGCAAGCCCCGCCGCCAACTCGGGCACCTGCACGGCGACCTCGTCGGCCAAGTAGGCGTCTGCCTCGACAACCGCCAACGCCGAAATCAACGACTGTCGCTCTGCTTCAGCGATACTGACATAGACCTGCCCCGCCGCCTTAACTGGGGAGGGCAGCCGATCCCACGCCTGACTTCCATCGCGATAACGCTGTGCTGCCGCCTCAAGCACCACACCCAGATCGTCGGCCAAGATCCTTTTTTCGACCTCGGCCAACGCGAAACCCGAATGGTCGAGGACCGCGTAGGTGCGCGCCTCCTTGGCCTTCGTCAATAGAACCGGCACCGTGGCACTCAAAACGATAATAAGCGGAAAGGCCAGAATGCCGATCCAGAAGCCCTTGGTGCGGACATTATCCATATATTCGCGCCAGGCAACCAAACCAATTTTACGCATCATCGCCCCCTGCCACGGCACGGATGAAAATTTCGTGCAGGGAAGGCTCGCGCAGGTCAAAGCGCCTTATCTGCACTTTGCCCAAAATCGCCGCCAACACCTGTTGTGCGTCAGCATCCTCCTGCAACAGTAGTTCGGCCTGCTTCCCCGAATCATTGATCTTGGCCACCCCCGGCAGATCGCGTAACAGATGGCCGTCCCCGTCGTAGTCGAGCACCGCGGCCCGCCCCCCACTCGAACGCACCTCGCTCAATGAACCATCGAGGATTTTTTTCCCCTTGTTGATCAAGGCCACATAGTCACATACCTGCTCGGCCTGTTCCATAATATGGGTCGAGAAGATCACGGTCTTGCCGTCTCGGCGCATCTGTAAGATTACGTCCCGCATCAGATCGCGGTTGACCGGATCGAGCCCTGAAAAAGGTTCGTCGAGAATGACTAGATCCGGCTCGTGAATTAATGTGACGAGCAACTGCACCTTCTGGCCCATACCTTTTGAAAGCGCCTCGCAACGCCGATCCCGCCATTCCCCCAACCCGTAGCACTGCAACAATTCGTCGGCGCGGCGCCGGGCCTCCCGATCTTCAATGCCCTTAAGCCGAGCGAAATAGGCCATCAACTCTCCGACTTTCATCTTCTTGTAAAGCCCCTTTTCCTCGGGCAGATAACCGAGCCTGTCCTTAACTGCGGCGGCATCCTGACCGTCCAGCACGCTGACTTGTCCCTCGTCGGCAAAAAAGATGCTCATAATCATGCGAATAATCGTCGTCTTACCTGCGCCATTGGGACCCAAGAATCCGTAAATACACCCAGCCGGTACATGCAGTGAAACCCCTCGCACCGCCTCTACGGCCCCAAAACGCTTCCATACTTTATTGAGTTGAACGGCTGTCGAATAATTCATAATCTTAATAATCGCCGAATTGCCTTTTTGCAGAGATTGCCGTATAAATGGTGCTCATAATGATAATAGCGCCAGTTATTGCACCTGCTTTCCAATTTGCCTCATTAGACCTTAAATATATATTATACAATAGGATATAAATCAAGTAATTCCTTTGATGACCGAACTGAATCATCTATTCTATTTACGGATTTTAATCTGAGAGATATTTTTAGTCTTATATAAGATTAGAGCTAATATGTCGAATAGGGAGAGTATTCGTTGAATTCGCACAAAAGGGAAGTTATTGAGAGCATGGAGGGCTATGTCAGCGACCAGCTTCAATTGCTCAAATCGGTAGAAGACAGCTGGCAGGCGAATGACTATCTGCCCGACATGAGCGCAGAAGGCTGGGAAGATAATCTGCGCGAATTCCGTACCCTAGCCGAGGCCTTACCCGACGACATCCTAGTCGTTCTCGTCGGCGACATGATCACCGAAGAAGCCCTGCCGACCTATCAGACCCTGCTCAACACCTTCGAAGGGGTATCTGATACCACGGGCACGGATACCAGCGCATGGGCTCGATGGTCTCGTGGCTGGACGGCCGAGGAAAACCGCCACGGCGATTTGCTCAATAAATATCTATTCCTCACTGGCCGGGTCGACATGCGCGCTGTCGAGGTAACGATTCATCACCTCATCCGCAACGGCTTCAACCCCCAGGCCGCACAAGACCCCTACAAGGGCTTCGTCTACACTGCGTTCCAAGAGCGGGCGACCAAGATCTCGCACAGCAATGTAGCGCGTCTCGCGCAAAGAGCCGGCGAATCCCACCTCAAAACCATTTGCGGCCTGATCGCCGGTGACGAGGCGCGCCATGAAAAAGCCTATACCAACTTTGTCAGAAAGATCTTTGAAGTTGACCCCGCCGGGGCCATTTTAGCGTTTCGCGATCTGATGAAAACCCAGGTCGTCATGCCCGCCGACCTGATGACCGACGGCCAGGACCCAGATCTTTTTGACCACTTCGCAACCGTCGCCCAGCGCCTCGGCGTTTATACCGCCCATGACTACGCCAAGATCATTCAACACCTCGTCCGCCAATGGGAATTGGAAACGATCTGCGGGCTCAAGGGCGATGCGGCCGAAGCCCAGGACTACCTGTGCAAACTCGGTCCACGTTTTACCAAACTGGCCGAACGCAACAAGAAACATCAAACCGAAGCTACATCATTCCAATTCAGCTGGATTTACAACCGCTCCGTTTAACTGACTTCAATCTATTTGCGGGTCTTTAGGCCTTATAAAGACCCACAAATACGTGGTTTAGAATTTTAACCCACCCGGAGATTCCACTACCCAATAAGCTGAACCTCCGGCGCCGATGAAGCTTGTGCAGAAATGCCCCCAATCCGGGAACCCTTCCTTCACGCCTGCACGGAAGGAGCTAATTACAATGCACTCACAGCCTTCCGATCCTTTTTTTGCGCTTGTTCAACAAGCACAGGATGGTCGTAGTTTTTCCCTAGACCAGGGCGCCTTACTCATCGCCAGCCAAGCCTATCCCAACCTGGACATCGATCACTATCTGCACAAGCTCGACAGCTTGGGCGAGGATTTCCGCACGCGCTACGCCCCATCCCCCGTCTTGGCCACCGAGCTTGCGAACTTAAGCCGGTATCTGTTTACCGACCTTGGATTTCGCGGCAACCAGGACCAGTACGACGATCTGCGCAACAGCTATCTCAACGAAGTTATAGACCGCCGCCTCGGCATCCCCATCACACTTTGCGTCGTCTATCTGGAATTGGGCCGGCGTTTGCACTTTCCCCTAGCCGGCGTCAATTTTCCCTATCACTTCCTGGTGCGCACTACCGAACTCCCAGAGCCGCTCTTCATCGATCCCTTCGCCAACGGCGCCTTTGTCGACAACAACGAACTGTGCGAAAGGCTACCCGTTATCGAAGGACGCAAACTCGAGTTAACCGCGGCCTACCTCGCACCGACCTCGCCGCTGGATATCCTGGCGCGGATGCTGCGCAACCTCAAGCGTCAGCACATCCAGGCCCGCCAGTTTCCCGCCGCAGTGCATTGTGCCATAAGAATTAGCTGGCTGCAACCGACCGAAGCGGAAAACTACCGCGACCTCGGTTTTCTCTATTACTGGATCCGCGAATACGGCAAGGCCGTAGACGGGTTCAACGCCTACCTCCGTTGGGCCGACACCCCGTCCGACGCCAACGAAATCCAGCAAAACATCCAGGCCATTTCCGATCGCCTGAGCATGCTAAACTAGGGGAAACGCATCGTGGGCTTGGAAAATATGCTCGGTCTAATCGGTCTGACGACGCAGCGCCAATTAGACCAGGCGCAGACCAAAAAAGAAATTTGGCACAGCTTGGTCCGCGACATCTTCGCCCGCTATTACCTGAAAATGCGCCAGGCCTTCCCCGACCATTTGCCGAACCTACCGCGAAAATACTCCCCCGGCTGGGAGGCCCACATCAAGGCCGAGCTCGGCAATTTTCTCGACACCGACCTCCAGAATGTCGCCCCCTTGCTGAACGCATGCGGTTTCGGCACTGAAAAATGGCACCAGTTCGTCGAGAAAACCCTGCCCGAGATGAACGAAATCGTCGACGCCCACCTCAGCGACGAGGCACCGGACACCGACGGGCAGTTAACCCGCGAACTGACCGACGCGCAAAAAGAGATCCGCCAGTTGCGCAGTGCCGGCCGTCGGGCTCTCGAACGGCTCAAGAACTACGAACAACAACTCAATACCCAGCGCAACGAAGGTGATGACAAGGCAGATCGGGGTGAAAACGGCAAGGCCTTTACCGCACTATTTCCTGAATATTCAAATATCGACGAGGATGCGGACAATGACGACGACCTGCCGGACTCACCTCCGATCGGCGAGCCTCTAGAAGACATGGACGATACGGCGGCCCTATTCTCCGACTCGCCTGACGAGATGGACTCGCTGGATGACCCCACCATTGATAATTTTGTTGCTGAAGACAGGCAACCCGCGACCGACCTCGCCACCTCAGGTAGCGCGCCAAACAACAAACCGGCCACCGACGACGACTGGGCCGAGCTCCAACGCAAGAACGAAGAGTTGCGGGGCAAGCTCGTCTTGCGCGACAAAAAAGTCGAAGAGCTCAACAACCAGCTCGAGGACCTCGAAGAGGACCTGCGCCTCGTTCCGCGCGCCGAACCGCTGAACGCCGGCGATGAGGACGACTTGCGCTCGGACCAGGACAACAACCAGGAATTCATCGAGCTACAACAGCGCAACAACCACCTACAGCGCAACCTCAACGCCAAAGACCAGACGATCAAAATTTTGCGCGAGCGTGTCGGGGTCATGGAGCACGAAATGGGCGCGGCCCGCAACCAATTGCTCTCCGGCATCAAACAGCTCAAAGCGCTGACCTCGGGCAAGATCGAACTCAAACCGGTCGAAGAGCTGGATCAGATGAAGGCCGACGAACTTTTGGAATACGCCCAGAATGTCGCGGGCGATATCGATGTCCGGCGCCAGACCCTGGACGAGGGCCTCAAGGGAGTCTCGCAACTAGAGGATAATTACGCAGAGAGCCGCCAACAGCACGAAAAGCAGCAGCACGAAATGGAAGAACAATTCGAAAAGATGGCCGCAGATCTCGAAGATTACCAGCAGAAAATGATCGAAGCCGAAGATCTGGCCGAAAAAGCGGCCAAAATCGCCCGGGAGGCAAAGGCCGCAGGGGCCGTTACTCAAGACCAGGACGAGGCAGTCGAACATCTACAAGTGGTCGCAACACAACGCGACCAATTGCAACTACTCAGCAACCGCGTCAAGAAACTGCAGGGCTCAAACAAGGAACTGCAAAGCTCGAACAACAAGATGTACAAGGATCTGGATGCCGCGGTCAAACGACTCATTCCGCTGCGCAGCCAAATCGAAGAACTCGAATCCCTACGCGACGCCCTCGACAGCTTTATCCGCAACAAACACGACCGCAGCTTCTCCATCCGCAAAATGCAGGAAACCCACTAAACAATCGCCTCAGGCCATATGCGGTAATAGACCACTCCACGCTTCGACTTCGCCGCGCAAACGCTGCCCGCGTTCGGCCACTTGCCGGTTCAGCGCTTCGAACTCCGACATCAACTGCCGCGCCGTCACCCCGACCTCGTCCCGCAACTCCTCGGTTTCTTCGCGCAAACGCCGACCCCGTTTGGCCAACTGCCCACCCAACACCTCCGTCTCTTCGCGCAAATGGCCGATCGTCTCAGTCACCTGTTCCCGCAATGCGGCCATTTCCTCGGCCAACTGCCCAGCGGTCGCGCTGGCTTCGGCACTCAACGTCTCCACTTCACGCCTAAGCGCTTGGCCGCGTTCGGCCACCTGCCCACCCAAGGCCTCCACTTCACCCCGTAAGCGCCGACCGCGCTCGGCTACCTGTTCGCCCAAGGCCTCCACCTCGACGTGCAAGCGCCGACCGTGTGCGGACACTTGTTCACCCCATCCCTGCAAGTCAAGTAACAATTCACCTTTCTGCTCGTGTTCCCCCAAGGCCCCGATATCTTCGCCTAATTGCTCTCCTCGTTCGGCAATAAGACCGCTTAACGCCCGTACATCAGCCCCCAATTCATCGCCGCGTTCCGCCAACAACCGTCCCAAACCCCGCATATCCCCGCGCACCCGTCGCAAGTTTTCCGCAACAAAGCCCTGAGCTGAGAAAGGCATCTGCGCCAACAAGTCGCGCACCCCGAGTTGGCTCGGTGAAAAGACCACCCCCTCATTTTTCGCTTCTCGCCACAGGTAGCGGTTGAGCCGGGCTTCTTCCATAATCTTGTCCGGCACCGGTTTTAAATCGCGGACGAGCCCGACGAGACTCATCAATTTGAGCAGGTAATAGGTCGGATCGATCTCATACCAAAAAAAACCGTTGCGAGTCGACGCCTGATAGCGGTGGTGATTGTTGTGCCACCCCTCCCCCAACGTCAGCAAAGCCAAGAGCCAATGATTGCGACTCTCGTCGCCGGTGTAGAAGCGTTGCCGGCCCCAATAATGCATCAAAGAGTTGATCGTATAAGTGCCGTTGCTGAGCAGGAATGTCGAGACGAAATAACCCCATACGACGAAGTGCCAGCCGCCGACGGCAAAAAACCCCAGCCCCAGCAGCAAGGGCGGCAGGTACCACAGCCGGTCTAAGGCGCGCAATTCGGGATAACAAGCGAGTTCGGGTATCCGATCGAATTCCGTAACCGCGCTCTCCTTGTAGAGGAACCACAGCCAGTGGGAGTGCAAGAAGCCCTTGTGTGAATTGTGGGGATCGGCTTCTGTATCGCTGGCCTTGTGGTGCAGTCTGTGGTGCGCCGCCCACCACAAGGCCCCTTTCTGCGTCGCTGTCGCACCCAACAGCGCCGCCAAAAACTGCATCGACCGCCCCATCGCGTAGGTCCGATGCGAAAAATAGCGGTGGTAAAAACCCGTTATGGCAAACATGCGAATAAAGTAAGACAGCAGACACAGCGCCAAACCGGTCCAGGAAAAATGGGTGGTAAAAACCAGCAGCACCGAAGCCTGCAATAACAGAAAGGGCAGCATGCCGTAATTCAACGTGCCGTTTTTGCGGAGGACTTCCAACATATTTTCTCCAAGTGAAGCGAATTAGACTGCCACCGACTAAGATAAGGCATCTCAACATCCCGACAATAGTAGTTTCACCGCACCGGCGGTGATCAGCCAATACTCTCATGCCCGTCGAACACCTATAAACCGGAGACCCGCGAAATGCCCGCCATTGGCCCCGCCATACATAAATGGTTGCTCCGCATTCTTACCGTCGTAATCAGTATCGTGCGATTGGCCGTCGTCTGCGAACTATTCCTGCAGTTATCCGTCCGGGCAAAAAAAGTAATGGCCAGCCCGGTCGCACGGGGCTAATACAAATCGGCTTCATCGCGCAATGGAAATCCCGCTCCGGTTGACAAGATACCCGCTTGGCCCCAAACGGTGCAATCCTATCAACTGAGCATAAACACAACGGGGTAGCACGGCCCCGCGTTGACCGCGCCCGGCAGTCAACGCGTGCTGTTTCTAGACGACTCCTTCACTATGGCGGATCAAGTGCCCACCAACCAGACCTTTGTCCATCAGGTCGAGTGACTGCTCTCGGCACGATACGGGCGAGCCCTCGTCGGCATCAGTGGCGGGATCAACGACTATGGCACCTTCTAGTAACTCGCTTGTTGCCGATATTATAGCCAGCCACTCAAACCAGACCTAGTCGTGCGCTGCTTTTTCGTCGGCAACGACTAGCCCGACGATCTGATCAAGGCAAATATCAATGCGGACCGCAGCTACTTTCGGGACCAATTATACACGGGTAGCAATCACCTTAAAAACGGCCATCTACACCGGGCCGTATGCCCATTCAAGCTGGCTATTGGCGAACGGAGTCGAGTCGGCGCAGACACATTACAACCTGGGCAACGCCGACAACAAATAGGAACGCTTATACGAGGCGTTAGAGCAGCAGGCCACCCTTGAGATAATACCCGGCCGACAATACGGCCTGGGACTAGGCACGGGACTTGATCGGCCAACTGCAGGGAATAGCTACTAGCTCAGGCGATTGGGCCAGATTCGCGGCCGGAGTCGAGACACAGCAAAGATTAGAATCGAAAAATACAGAATGGGGCTTGTTGTTAAACGATGCCCGCTTTCGCCAAGGAAACCGACTGCTAGCCAACAATCATCACCTACAAACTATCGCAGCGCGACAGCAGGTCACAGCTGTGGATTCGACCTACACCAATGCCTACATTAACCTGGCACTGGCTTATATCAAGCTGGGCCAAAGCGCCAATGCCATTGGAATCCTATAAACTCTTTCTCTGCCTTAATGGGACCTCTGACCCACTGAGAACGAAAGTGCTTAAACAACTGAATTTGCTCAAATGCGCCAACTCGTCTAGTCGCTAAGCCATCGTGACTCTTACTGCCCGACAGACTACCGCAACAAAAACCAAGGAGGATTCAGATGCCCAAACTCTTCGGACGCAATTTCACCCGACGCCAACTGCTCGACCGCGTCGGCGACATCAGCCAACTCATGCACGCGCGCCGCGCCGAATTAAGCGAAGGCTTCGAGCGCGGCGCCGATCTCATCGAGGTCTTCAACGCCTCGGGCTTCGGTTTTTCGGTCTTGCCCGGACGCGCACTCGATATCGCCTCGGCCCACTATAAGGGCCAGTCGCTCTGTTTTCGCTCCGGGCCCGGCGACGTCGGCCCCGCCTTTTACGAGGCCGACGGTTTCGCCTGGGGGCGCGGCTGGTTCGGTGGACTGGTCACCTCCTGCGGCCTCAATTTCGTCGGTCATCCGGAAGTCGACCCCGAAGAAGAAAACATCGAAATGCCGCTACACGGCCGCCTCTCCTATATCCCGGCCAAAAACGTCGGCATTAGCGCGGGTTGGGAAGGCGAGGACTACGTCCTGAAGATCCGCGGCCAGATGCGCCAAGCCGAGGTCTTTGCCGAAAACCTCGAATTAACACGCGAGATCACGACTGTGCTCGGCGAAAATCGCCTGCGCATTTGCGACCGCATCGAAAACCTGGCCGCCGATCGCTCACCGCTGATGTTCGTCTACCATTGCAACCCCGGTTTCCCGCTCTTGGACCAGGGCAGCCGCCTAGTACTGCACAGTCGCAAGAGCACCGAATGGCTACACGACCGCGAGGTCGGTCCCGACGACTACGCGGTGGCCAACGGCCCACAACAACAAGCCCACGACGATGTCTACGTGCACCGCCCGCAAGCCGACCGCCAAGGCAATGTGCATGTCGGCCTGCTCAACGACAAACTCGAATTGGGGCTCTACTGGAAATTCAAGCGCAACGAGATTCCCATCGTCAACCAATGGCAGCACTTCCACAAAGGCACCTATGTCACCGGTATCGAACCGGGCAACTGCTCAGTACTCGGCCGCGCCTGGAACCGCAAACACAAGACGCTGCAGCATATCGAGCCGGGCGAAGTGCGGGAGTTCAATATGGAGATCGGAATCCTGGACGGCACGAAGGAATTGCGCGCCTTCGAACGCGAAGTGAAACAGGGGATCGTCGGAGTGAAGAAGCGCCGCTAAACCGCCCGTAATTTGCCCTCCAGACAACAGGCCCTGAATATTTCATTCCAGGGCCTGTTGTCTAGCGATGAACTCGTCAATATTATACTTTCCGGTTGGGCTAGCCGCCAGATTAAAAAGCCGAGCCCCAGGTCCGGCACATCAACAACACACCGTCACCGTCGGCGGCCTTCTTCTATGCACTGCCGATAACAATCGGCCACCCGCTGAGTGGTCCGCGCTTCGGTGTAATGTTCCATCACCCTCTCCCGCCCCGCCTGCCCCATAGCCATCCGTAGCTCGCCGTCGCCCAACAACCGCGTAACTGCCGCGACCAACGCCTCGATATCTTTCAACGGAGCAAGCAATCCCGTCTCCCCCGCTACTACTACCTCGCGGCACCCGCGAATATCGCTGGCGACCACCGGCAAGCCCATCGCCCCCGCCTCGATCACCGCCCGCGGCAAGCCCTCGCGATACGACGGCAAAACGAGCACGTCCATTGCCGCATAAAGCTCGGGCATATCCGTGCGGTGCTCCAGCGCGATACAATAATCCGTCACGCCGTATTCTTCTGCCAGCCGTGCCGAGTCAACCGCATCGGACTGGTCATTCTCCTCTGGAATACCGACCATCAGGAAACGCGCCTGCGGCCATTGCTCGACGAGCCGGGCGGCCATCTGGTAAAATTCGACACAACCCTTCTCGCGCACCAGGCGCGTCACCATCCCCACTACCAAATCTTTTTCAGCAAACCCCAACTCGGCACGCGTGCCCACCCGCGCTTCCGGATGCAAACCCGGATCGAAGCGCCGCTCGTCAACTCCGTTGCCGATCAGATGCAAACGCTCCGGCTTCTTATACCCATGCGCGTGCGCATGATCGAAATCTTCGCGGCTCTGAAATAGCAAATCATCGCTCCACCGCGCGCACCAACGCTCGGCTCCCTCGGCGGCGATCCTGTGCAAACCTCGGCTATTCTCGTTAAACAAAAAACCGTGCACCGTATGCACCACGGCCTTAACCTTGGCCAACTGCCCAGCCACTGGCCCGAGCAAGGTCCCCTTCGGATTGTGCGAATCGACGATATCATAATTGCCGTCGCGCAACGCGCGCCTGAGCGTCCACAAGCAACGCATATCCGTCCACGGCTCGATCTCGCGGGCGAAGGGAATCTGTAGCACATCAAGACCGCACTCGCGCAAGCGGTCGCCATAGCCCCGGTCGCCGCAAATCACGCTGACGGAGAAACCCACCTCCTGCAAGCGCATCAACCGCCCCCGCATCAAATAGGCAACGCGGTCGGTCGGAAAAACATGGGCGACGCTCAGGCTCAAGACAGCCCTGCCTGCTTCCAGACACCGGCCAGCGCCTTACCCGTAGCCGCCACTGCGTCTTCGGGTTCCATATCGCGTAGTCGCTGGCTAAAAGGCTCGACCATCACCGGCCCGTCGTAGCCCATTTCCTGCAATGCGCCGAGAAATACTGCGATATCAATCACCCCCGTCGCTCCGGGCAAATCGCGTACATTGTCGACCTGCTCGTCGATAGCAATGCCCGTCGGCGCGTCATTAACATGCACGTCTACGACTTGGTCGGCGGACAAAGCCCGCAAATCCGCCACCGTCTCGTGCGAGGTATACCAATGCCAACTGTCGAGGAGAAAACCCATATTGTCGCCTATCGCCCGACACAATTCTCCCATCTGTTCCATAGTGTGGGCGAAGGAATACTGCTTGCTGTCCCACAAGGTCTTCGGCCCGACATACTCCAAGCCGAAGCGAATCCCGTGCTCGGCGAGAATGGCGGCCACCGGCTTGAGTCGTTCGACGTGGAAGGCGAAATTCTCTGCATAGGTCCGCTCGTCCGAAGCCGGCATAATCCAAGTCGCCGTGCGCAATACGCCCACCTGCGCCGCCGCCGTTGCCCAAGCCGGCAACTCGGCCATGCCCTCGTCGTATACACCCTGATCCCCGCGAAAATCCAACGGAAAACCCCAGCCCGACAATTTCACCCCCTTGCTCTCGGCCAATTCCAATGCCGCCGACGCCCCCATTGCCACTACTTCGCCAATGCCAAAATGATAGCCCGTAAAACCGTGCCGAGCCGCCAAATCCAAGCCGTCCGCCAAGCTACTGACCTGTACACCGATGGCACCGGGTCCCAATGAACGATACATATGTTCTCCTATGTATAGGTATTGATCCTACATTTAATTGGGCCTGAAAAACGCGGCCTCTCTTGATCAACTATACACGCCCCGATCATATCGCGACGTTATTCTGCGGCCGCCCTTCAAGAAACGCGATCACATTATCCACCGCGCCCTCGTTCAACAAATTCACCCCTTCTAATGTCTGGTCGGCGGCATGCGGGGTCAGCACCAACTGCTCGCAGTCGAGGATCGGATGGTCCGCCGGCAAGGGTTCCTCGGCAAACACGTCCAATCCAGCCCCGCCGAGATGCCCGGCCAGCAAGCTTTCGCGCAAGGCGGCAATATCCAGCACGTCGCCGCGCGCGCCATTGAGCAACAACGCACCTTCCTTCATCAACGCCAATTCTCGCACCCCGATCAGATGCCGGGAATCCTCTGTCAGTTTGACATGTAGACTGACCACGTCCGACATCTGCAATAACTCATCGAGTTCGACAAAGCGCACCCCGTATTCTTTCGCCCGTTCGTCCGAAGGATTGAAGGTCCAAGCAACGACCTCCATACCGATCGCCCTAGCCAATCGCGCCATCTCTGCACCGATGGCCCCCGTACCCACCACGCCTAGCACCTTCCCCTGCAACATGGTGTTCATCATTCGGGTCCACCGACCCGCCTTTAATTCGGCGGTCTGGAAATAAGCGCGTTTCGACAGGGCAAACATCAGACCGAACATATGCTCAGCTACGACAGGCGCTGTGCGACCAGGTTGGTTGGAAACGACGATGCCCAATTCCTTGGCAATATTCAAGTCGATCATATCCGTACCGATCGAACAGGTCGCGATCATTTTTAAATCGGGCAGTGAATGCATCTCCTCGCGCCAGGTGACAACCCCGCGGGTATTGATAATCACCTGGGCACCCTCAGCCCTGGCAATCTTCTCTTCTACGCTGACAGGTGTGTCGGTAAATAGTTCAAGATCCCCGTAGGACGCGAGTTTTCCCAGGTGCGGCGAACCGCCGATCTGGGTGGGATTATCGCCAGGCACTAAGATTTTTACGCGTTCCGACATGGTATTTCCTCAGTGAATTGCTGAGCAATCTCAGCTAGTGTATATTTCGTTTTTTACAGCCGCACCATATAAACCCCAAAACTGCGCCTTGCGTCAAGAGATTTGCCCCATGCCCAGAGAATTGATCGCCCCCGCCCAAGAACAAGCCGCCTTCCAGGAATACGAATCCGCCGACCTTGAAAAGGGCCAGGTCCGCATTAAAAGCCTGTTCGCCGCAGCCAAACACGGCACCGAGATGTCACAATTCAAGGGCTATGCCAGCCCACGCGGCGGCTTTGACCGCGAATTGCGCGTCTTCGATTACAAAGGCGAAGGCGTCAAATACCCAGTGCGTCTGGGCAATATCGGCGTCGGCGAGGTCGTCGAACTCGGCCCCGGCGTCACCTTGCTCAAAGCAGGCGACCAGGTGTTCAACTACGGCCCCTTCCGCGAAGAACATATCTGGCCCGAAACCGTGCGCACCTTGCCCGCAGGTGTGCCTTGGCAAGCCGCCGTCTGCCTCGACCCCGCCGACTTCGCCCTCAGCGCAGTGCGCGACGGCAAAGTGCGCATCGGCGACGCGGTGGCCGTCTCTGGCCTGGGCGCGATCAGCTTGTTGGCCTTGCAGTTCTGCCGCTTGGCCGGCGCCTATCCTATCATTGCCGTCGACCCGCTCGAAAACCGGCGGCAGGCCGCACTCGCCTGCGGTGCCGACCTCGTACTCGACCCAAACCAATGCGATGCCGGAATCGAGATCAAGAAAGCCACCGGCAACCGGGGCACCGACGTCATCATCGACTATAGCGGCCATCCCGCCGCCCTGCAGCAAGCCCTGCGCGGCATCGCCTATTTGGGCACCGTCGTCTGCGGAGCTTATCCCGGCGCTTGGCCCACCGGCCTGGATCTCGGTGCCGAAGCCCATATGAACCGGCCCACCATTATCTTCTCGCGTGCCAATAGCGACCCCAACCCCGACCACCCAAATTGGAACAACGATCGCATTTACGAGGTCTGCTGGCGCCTACTCAGCGAGGGGCAGGTCGATTGCAAACCCATCGTGCACCCCATCGTGCCCTTTGCCGACCTGGCCGAGGAGTATCCCAAAATAGCCAGCCACCCCGAAGAAAACATCAAACTCGGAGCCCATTTCTGATATGCGCCTGTTATTTAATACGATCATGCTCGAAGTCAATCGCTGGACTAAAAACAAGGTACTCACGCATCCGCTCGGCGAGCTATTACCGGCGCTCAAAAAAGCTAATTTTACCGCCCTTGAGATCTGGCAATACCATATATCTCGATTGACCGACAATGAACTGGCCGCACTGAAAGACCAGCTCGACGCATTCGGATTTCAAAACGTCGCCTTGGGTGCCTATCCGCTATTGCACCTGGAAGGAACACAAGGCCAGGAGGCCGCCGCAAAGCTGGAACGCCTGGTGCGCTACGCCGCAATTTTAGGCACCACTACTTTTAAGATTTTCCCCGGCCGTCTCGCCAGTGCCGACGCCGATGATTCCGCCTGGCAACGATCACTACAACGCCTGCGCGACTTGGCCGCCCGATTGGCCGACAACAACATGGACCTCACGCTCGAAACCCACGGCAATACCCTCTGCGACACCGAAGAAAGCACCAACCGCATGCTCACCGAACTCGCCGATATCAGCAACATCGGTCTCTGCTTCCAACCCTACACAGACCAGGACACTGAAACGACCCTGGCCTTCTTCTCCACGCTCGCGCCCGCCATACGCCATATCCACCTGCAAAACCGCACCATGTCCGACAATGCCTGCTCACGCCTGGCCGATGGAGATTGGTACAATTGCGCGCGCTTGCTGCAAACCGCCAAAGCCAGCGGTTTCGACGGCCTGCTTTCCCTCGAATTTACCGCCGGACTCTTCCCGCCCGAAGGAGCAGCCTTCGTCCCGCAGATCGTTATCGACAACGCCCTGCAAGATGCCGAATTCGTAAGGCAACATTGGTCCGCCTAAGGGGTGACGACCTCATTTTTTCTTATGTAAATAATTTTATATATAAATTACTTCTACTCAAGCAAAATCCGCAAAAATCATTAAATACTCCCCTGCAAAATATCCGAAAACAATCTATTTCCTCTACACATTCACCTTATCCAACCCACACTCTCTATACCTCATCACCCAAGTTCGCCAAGACGGAGGAGTCTATCGCGCAGGACTTTTTTCTCGACGGGGTTGGGTAAAAGAACCTGGTGGTGATGTGCGATGGAAGTGATCGTGACCACGACTCAATGGGCGATGGCCTGGGGTACTAAATCTCCGCAGCGACAGACCCCGCAGTCACCTATCGAGCTTAGCCCGCAACAGTGCGACAGAGAGCCAACGCCAAAGCACTGCGAAGAGCGACAGACTAGGAGACTAAAATCACTCGAAGCGACAGACTCCACAATCGCCCACCCAATTTGACTTATCCCATTGCCTATCATACAATTTAAAACCCAAAACACAGATGCAGACAATGCCCCTATGAGCAAAACCAAAAAACAGCCCAAGCTCGACCTCGACCGCCCAGAGCTCTATATCAACCGCGAACTCTCCTGGCTCGACTTTAACGCTCGCGTACTCGAAGAAGCCCTAGATCAACGCAATCCCCTGTTAGAACGCGTCAAATTCATGGCCATTGTCGCCAGCAATCTCGACGAATTCTACGAAGTTCGCGTCGCCGGCGTCCTGCAATTGCACGAGTCCGGCGCCAACCCAAACCGCCCCGACGGCCTGACCCCCGCCGAGCAACTCGAACGCATCGCGCTATTGGCCCACGCACAGGTCGCCAAGCAGTACCGCTGCTGGAATGAGGACCTGATCCCAGCATTAGCCGAAGAAGGCATCTTCTTTTGGGAAGCGCGCCAACTCGAGGACGAACATCTAGACTTTGTGCACAAATATTGGGTAGAAGAGCTCGAACCGATCCTCACCCCCATCGCCGTCGACCCGGCCCATCCCTTTCCCCGCGTGATCAACAAGGCTCTGTGCATCGGCGCACTACTCGAAACCCAGGATCAGTCGATGATGGGCGTGGCCACCGTGCCGCGTGTGTTACCGCGCATCCTGCGGTTGCCCGACCAGGGCGACGGGATGCACTTTGTTACCCTCGCCGGTATTATGGAACGCCAGACCAGCGAACTTTTTCGCGGCTACCAGGTCCTCGGCTCGGCTCCCTTTCGCGTCACCCGCAATAGCGAACTCTACGTTAACGAAGAAGACGCCGACAATTTACTCGAGGAGATCGAGGAACAAGTCATCAACCAGCGCCAAGCCGACGCGGTCCGCCTCGAAATCGCTGCCAGCGCACCCGACCGCCTGGTGGAATTACTACAACGGCATTTC
>JACLAC010017383.1_pt1 | contig 23109 bp, 21 predicted proteins | sample 8027881 | NCBI WGS metagenome assembly JACLAC01 (sample SAMN15725517, study PRJNA655200) | protist metagenome | isolation source: fluorescence activated cell sorting (FACS) single amplified genomes of... | place: Spain: Blaines Bay Microbial Observatory, Mediterranean Sea | collected 2016-01-19 | reverse complement strand
CCCAATCTGGAACCCTTTTTGAGACCCAACATCTGAGGCCTGACAATCTGAGGCCTGGGATTCCCAGGCCTCAGATTGGAGGTCAAAGTGATCGCTTTTTTTGGCGGTTTTCAATCGTGATTTGCCCAAATTTGGAACCTTTTTTGGGACCCAACATCTGAGGCCTGACAGTCTGAGGCCTGGGATTCCCAGGCCTCAGATTGGAGGTAGAAATGATCGCTTTTTTTGGTGGTTTTTAATCGTGATTTGGCCCAATCCGGAACTCTTTTTGGGATCCAACATCTGAGGCCTGACAATCTGAGGCCTGGAATTCCCAGGCCTCAGATTGGAGGTCAAAATGATCGCTTTTTTTGATGGGTTTTAATCGTGATTTGACCCAATTTGGAACCCTTTTTGGGATCCAACAATGCATCTGAGGCCTGACAATCTGAGGCCTGGGATTCCCAGGCCTCAGATTGGGGGTCAAAATGATCACTTTTTTTGGCGGTTTTCAATCGTGGTTTGCCCAAATTTGGAACCTTTTTTGGGATCCAACATCTGAGGCCTGACAATCTGAGGCCGCCGCCTGGGATTCCGAAGCCTCAGATTGGAGGTCAAAATGATCGCGTTTTTTGGTGGTTTTGAATCGTGATTTGGCCCAATTTGAGACCCTTTTTGAAACCCAACATCTGAGGCCTGACAATCTGAGGTCTGGAATTCCCAGGCCTCAGATTGAAGATCAAAGTGATCGCTTTTTTTGGTGGGTTTTAATCGTGATTTGGCCCAATTCGGAACCCTTTTTGGGATCCAACATCTGAGGCCTGACAATCTGAGGCCTGGGATTCCCAGGCCTCAGATTGGAAGTCACGATGATCACTTTTTTTTGGCGGCTTTCAATCGTGGTTTACCCAAATTTGGGATCTTTTTTGGGATTCAACATCTGAGGCCTGACAATCTGAGGCCTGGCATTCCTGGGCCTCAGATTGGAGGCTGAAAGGATCACGTTTGTTGGTGGTTTTTAATCGTGATTTGGCCCAATTTAAGACCCTTTTTGAGACCCAACATCTGAAGCCTGACAATCTGAGGCCTGGGAATCCCAGGCCTCAGATTGGGGGTCAAAATGATCATGTTTTTGGGTGTTTTTTAGTCGTGAGTTGGCCCACTCTGATTCCCAGGCCTCAGATTGCCAGGACAGATGTTGGGTCCCAAAAAGAGTCCCAAAGTGGGCCACGTCCCAAGAGACTCACATCATCAGGATCACGGGATGATCCCTCAAATTTTTCAGAGCTGATTCTGGAGTTCAGAAGGATTTCTGACCCCTCACAGCTGACAAAGTTTAACGATAATCTCGCCACAGCTTGTGGACTTCATGGATTTCTCTGATCTGATAGGGATGCCATCAAGATGCCCGTCCGTAGCCCGCCAGCACAAAGGCATGGCAAGGTGGAGTCCTCCCTGAGCGTTTTACATGAGCCCGACGAAGAGAGCTGGCGCCCCCCAAGCACAGAGGCATTGAAGGAAACCAGACACCTTACTCCCTTCTCCGCCATCTTCAGATTCTCCTTCTGTGGATGATTCAAGTTCTTGCGCTTCGCCGCCTCCTCCGTCTGACGATCCAGGATTGTTGGTGACGTTGCTGGGACTCCTTCACATTTGGAGGTTTCACTGGCCAGAAATTTCCGGATCTCGTGACTCCCACAAAAGAAATCCCGAAAACTTCACATCTCTCGGTCAGGACGATTGACATTTTCCCCGGGGTTTCAATCCCCCACAAACTGGGATGGAATGACGCAAGAACGCTTGCTCAGAGTCAAATCCCAGAAATGCATCGGGTTTTCTTTCGAGAATGAGGTGGTCAAAGATGTGAGTTTTCTTCTTTGGGATCCCAATCAGTATCTGCCGACTTTGTAAAGTACGTGCAGATTGAGTTCATACGTACCCCCCCCCCTTGCAACCTGTCTCCCCATAGACACAAAGGCGCCAATGGAACTTTTGTCTCACCAGAAAGGTGTGATAGCTTTTACAAGCATCGCCCCCGTTTTCAAATTTGCCACTCTTCAAAGTAGCTTTCCAATCGTCAAATTTGTTCTGCACGTCCAGTTCATTATGTAGTTCCGTGATCCACCGTGCATACTTGACGTTCAACCAGGAACAATCGCCCTCGGGCAAGAGATCCTCGTAAGTGATTATACTTATCATTTCCTGATGTTTGCGGATTTTTGGATGCACAGATATTTATGATACACTGTGACTGCGCCTAGATCTCTCCACAAACTCTCAAACATAGCCACAATAGCCAAGCGTGCCCCAACAAGGTTGGCGACATTGGCTGCGGAAAATCATAGTGTTTCCACATGGGGCGTAAAACAGCCATCCGGGTCAATATCTGTGGAGGCATTCGCGGTTTGCTTCCAGCATTTTGGGATCAATTTCGGGGGCGAAGTGTAAGACGCCATAAATTACTCTGAGACCTGACAATTTGAGGCCTGGGCCTCAGGCCCCAGACAATCTGAGGCCTGGGCCTCAGGCCCCAGACAATCTGAGGCCTAGGCCTCAGGCCCTGGACAATCTGAGGCCTGGGCCTCAGACTGAGTACCCAACTTGAGGCCTGAGGCCGCGTGCATATCTGGGGTTGTGGCATCTTTCATAAGTTTCGGGGCGGAAGACATTTTAATGTTGTAAACTCGAATTTTCCCTCAAGCCTTCTGGGCGATTGGCACGGATGAGGGTCTGTGAAAGGTGCGGGTCACATGGATTGTGTTTTGAATGATGACATCTATTGTCGCGCGGCCAGGTCGCCGACGGCTTTTCCTCGCACTTCAGCGAAGCTTGACGAAGTCGCTTTTGGCCGACTGTTATGACATCGACTTCTTCGAGACCCTAAAATCCAAGTTCACGAAACCGAAATTGCAGGAATTTTTCGTTAGGAGTATGGGATGTTCGGATTTCTGAAAAATCTCAGATTGTGCGAAATCGTGAAAAATCCCATTTTCTCGCCCCCTGGGGGGGCCTTTGATAAAATATTGAGAGTTGCCAGTGAACCACGAGACCAAAAGTCCAACCACCCGTTTCAACCATAAAATTTTTGACGCTTTTTTATCATCACGTCTAGCTTACACCTGATAGTCAGACTTACTTCCTGGGAGCTGCCTGGATCGTCCCCACGATTCTCTGACTTTGAGTCTTTAGATTTCAGTATGCCTCCAAGATTTAAACCCGGCAGAATTCCACCGAACTTAGTGTTAGTCTTCCTTTCTATATTGTTTTTTTTCTTCACATTATATCTGTGTGTGCGTCTTTGTAAACTTGGATCCATTCGCTTGATTCTCAACGGAGTACCCGCGAGCAACGGACCGTCAGCAAGCAACAGAACGACGGCTAGAAGAAGAGAACGCCCATCACCGCAGACCGTTTGGATCGACCAGCCTTGTCGCTGTCCCACCACGGAGGCAGCGTGAAAATGCTTCATGCGAGACGATGTAGTTCCCATAAGAATATTATTAACGAACAAATTGACAGAATCAGATGATCTTGGCATGAGTAGTACTATTAGTATTACACTTTGTATGTATATATAAAACCACTGTTGGTATTATTACGATGCTCGCTAAAATTGATATTATAATATGCAGATTTGTTTCGTCACTGAAGACAATCAAGTCAATGTTTTTAACTACGATGTATTACGAGATCGTAAATGCGATAACTATGTACCAGCTATACTGGTGCTGTTGCTCTCTCTTCTGATTTTTTTTTTTGCATATCTACGGATGAGTACTCACGCTGCAGTGCCTTTAGAATTTGTCACATTGCACGTTATCCACAATTTCCGTGCCACTGTTCTACACCATTCTGAGTAGTGGAGTCAGGGGCTCATAGATTTCGCTAAGAGACTTCTCACTATGAAGTCGTGCTACAACTCAATCCAGTCTGAGATACTTATCTCCATGACCCTTCAGTGCGACTGTTCCATGAACACATACGTATCACTTCTATCTCAAGATACGCTCAAGTGATTCGAAACGCTTATGATCTGACTCTGAGAGGACAACCATCTACACAATAACTCAGTGACAGACTGCACAAACACAAGATCTCGCAAATGGCTTGTCTCTTTCACCTCCGATTACTGTCACTCAACCGGTTGCCGAACTAATTTCCGTTCGACTTCTACTTTGCAGTCCCCCTTGCGGTCACTCCGCGACCAACGACCACGAACCTCTCACTCGGAATCCAGACAACAACACACGGAAGACGACAACGACGCAGAGTCTCAAACAACATTTTTCCACAGCTCTTCATGATGTGCCAGACGACTTGTCAGTCGCGAAAGAGTCCGCAATCTCCACACAAGACTCATGTCAACATTATCATTCGTGATCTTTGACGCAACAGAAAACAAAACGTAATTGTTGTAACGGAAATGTCCGCATACACACAAAAACACACCCGCATTCGGTACTTCGCGACTTGCCACGAAACGGAATTGAAACTCGCTTCACTTGCCACGTGCAACGCGTGAGAGTTGACCACCACAATACGGAACAAACGAGCTAATCTGAAGGTTCAATATTTCCAAGGTTCTTTACTGTGCCTGGTAACGTATGCATGCGATTGGAAATTTGTATTGAAACAAGTTTTTCTTGTGGGATGCGTCGGAGAATTCATCGTGACGTATGCGGGATTCGGGAAACTTGAAGGAGAGGTTTTTTCGAACTTGGTGTAAACTGCATTTTATCAGGCTCTCCAATTCCAATACCTTTTGAGAAACACTTCTAAGAAAAACACCAACGCCCGTCATAATTCGTATGCTTGATTGTAGAAACCCTTCTCCAGAAAAGTGAGTGCCTCTGTAGAAACACGAACCAAAGGGCTGCCTGCCGATGCAGACATGCTGCATGACAATATCTTGCCCACTTTCACTTCTTTTGTAACCAGCGTCCCGAGACTGATGTATTTTAGGACTTCAACTTTCTACTTGAACACTGTATTGATCTATCCAAACATTCCAAATGTCCCAATGGGCTTATTGGTTTCGTGTTCACACACTTGATGTTCTGATGATGATGCCTAAATCTAACATGTCCGCATGTAACACTTTTTATCACAGATAGGCCCAGAGAGTGTTGCCAGTTTGGTCGCATCTGCAGCCCTTAGAACACCCACAGTGGAAGGGGTGACAAACCCTATGACAGGCCCTCGGTCGTGCTGTAGATGACATCCTGAGCCCTAGCCACCAAACTATCACCGGGTCGTTCCCCGGATATTGCCGCGTCACTATGACGCCCAGGCCGTGCGGTCTTCTCCACTGTAGAGAGTGCCGCTGATTTTTAGATTGAGAGAGTTGGAAGTGATGCATTGCTCGAACGACCATGGGGGATGATTCAGTTCGATCAGGTCATTCAAAGAGAAGAATAGATAAAACCACGATCTCATAAACAGAATTGGATTTGCAGCAACCCAGGGAAAATACAGCCCGGTACAATTCTTTTAACCAAAAGAGAAGATCATCCGCATCCCTGGAAAAAGTCCACAAGGTTCACAATTTCTTCTTACTGCAGCCAGACTCTGGACTAATTGGGACCAGTCAAAACTGGACTACTTGGGACCACCTGTGACCCGCTTGGTCCCAGCCTGAATTACGCTAAACTCGTACCGCCATTGGCCTTCTTTCCGTTATCCCTCATGTTGTTGATGTTGGTGCTACCAGCGCCGCCTTCCCCACCGCTGCTGGCCCCGGCCTGGCTGCTTATTCGCGCAAACGTGGCAGGACCCGACACAGCTGGTTCGAAAGCTTCTTTGACACAGCGGAGGTGCCGCACTTGCTTGTACCTTTGGTGTGGGGTGGGAAAGAGTAGTCGAATGCCTGATCCTGGGTATTCAAGAATTACTAATGCTAATTCAACATAAGTCTGCACATAATTAACCATCGTTTGCCAAAGAATCCCAATAGTAATACCCTTGTTTCCACAGTGCTTGCGCCCATGCGTGTTTCTGCTCGATTTGTTGCTTCTCGTCCTCCTGCTCGGATTTTAGTCGGCTGATTGTCATCTTCAAATTCGCAATCTCCTCTGATTTACCGTCGATGATATCCTGCATGTTTCCTGCGACGGATTCGTGGCGACCTGGGGTGTTTTACGAATCATTCGCGGGCAACGAGCTGGTCGAATTTACCCTAAATCTGATAATACGAATGGTGGTAGCTAGCCCTGAACAGAGCCCTTAGAAATTGAATGAGTGGGACCAACAAAAAATATGGAATGAAATTCATCAAGCCTAAGGTGATATCAATAGCCAGCAAAGGACCCTCATCTCTTCAGCATTTCGGATAGAATTTCACTACCCATTTCCTAATGAACTAGCAGACCGTACTCATTCTTCTCATTCTCCCTACCATGTGCGTGCGTCAGCCGATGTCCATGCTCTGTCTCGAGTGCTTCGCGTTGATCTGACATCGATTTTTCATACGCTTCCCGCAGGTAGTCATGCTCTTTTTGATGGTGTTCCTTCACGTTCTTCAAGTCCACCTTCGCTTGATCAGCGTGGTGTGTCCTGTCGATTATATTTATTTTTGCGATCTCGGAAAAAGAAGGAGCGCTACTTCCCCACACCAAAACTCAGAGAGGACACCCTGTCAGACAAAATAACACTGTCCCAGTGCGAAACAAAACCTTCTACGCACAAAGTAGCAAAAATACCCATCTGAATTCAGTACAACCAATCCCTTTTCCTACTTCACTGTGGAATCACCCTCGTCATCCCCCCCACCACATCTTCTCCGTGCTCTCCTTGTAAGTGTCAAACTGCTGCTGTAATATCGCCTCTGTATCGCCACTTCGCTTTTTCTCGGCCTCCAACAGCGCACGGAATTTTTCTTCCTGGGCCTGCATTTGCTCCTTATTGTGCTTGCGCTGCTCTCCCATCTCCTCGCGGAGTGCATCCACATGCTCCCGATGTTCTCTCTCCAACGCGGCCACTCGCTGGTCCGCTGCTTCGTTCAGCAACTTCTCCAGGCCTTGCTGAAGGGGAGGGTGGAAGTTTCTTTTGGGGGTTGACTTTCGAATACCTAGACTAGTCAGGGAGTGAGGGAGGGTGTTGCCATCAGTACTAGCAGCTATGAAACTTTTGACCACAACGATCCGTTTCTTCTACTACAGCATTGACAAATCAAACTAAATCCCAAAACAATCTTACTGATTTTTCTTGGAACTGCAACACGTCAATTTCGCGCTGTTTTTCTGACTTCTGAAGAGCCTCTTGTTGCTCGGCCAGGAGTTTCCGAAGTGCGTGCTTTGTGTACCAGTCGTTTTGCTTCAATGCCTGCTCTGTTAGCCTGTCGAAGGATCCATAGTGGAAGATTCATCGTGTCAGGGAATTTTTTCAATAATATTTATTTATGTTCGATAATCATTAGTCACGTGTGACACCCAACAATGATATTATCATCCCACTTACTGTCTATTATGAACAACTATGCTTCTGCGCAATGGAGACAACTCCTTTCCCTAACCATTGTTCATGCTCGGCTTCTTTCGTTGCAACTGTTGAGCGAAGTTCCTGGGTCTCCTTCTTCAGATCCGAGATCTCCGTAAGCAGGACCTCCTTCTCATGCGTGTAGCGCTGCTTGATCTCGCCCAACTGGCGCTTCAGACCTGCATGAATTTTCGCGAAAATCATCCCACGGAAAAAGGTTCTTTGATTTGCTAGCAATTACGCATCCGCCAGTTTCGGAAGACTTGTGACAATCTGGCTTAAACAATCCCACCTTCCTGAGCTGCCTCGTGTTCAGCTGCCAGCGTTTTGATATGGCCTTGGTGTAGCTCCTGGGCCCTCTGCCTCAGTGTATCCTGCTGATCTTGCATTTCTTTCGTGTAGACGGCTAGTTGCTGATCCTTCTGCTCGCCCATGTCCCTCGCGTGCTCGTGAGACTCCCTGGAAAATGTGAGAAGGAAAGGCTGCAATCGGGTGCAATCGACTGCAGATCTGGCTCCAGAGGGAGGCGATATCTTCGATACCGGTCATCACTACAACACTATCGACATCACCGTCTCACCGTTGTATTTCCTGTATTTTGAACTCCATCTCGCGCTCTTTTTTCTGCATTATTTTTTGCGTCAGGGTTTTGTAGCACTGGTGCTTGTCGATCAGGTCTTCTATCTCCGCCTGTGCCTGAAGAAGCTCGCCGTGCAGCCGTTGAATTTCGCTCCTGGGGCAGGAGAAATGAGGACATTTTGAAAGATGGACGACAACTTGCACACATCTCAGACACACGGTGCAACCCGCAATGCTGTGGATCGCTTCACCCGATTAGACAACCCTCAGAATTGTTCATGCCAATTTGAATAACTACCATTCTCAATAATAATTCGCAGATCCCCCCTCTCAATTCCCGCCTACCGGCTCCCCTCATCCCTGTCGAGTGTGTCCTTTTGCCATTTGCTTTTTTCCGTTCGATAGTGATCGTCGCTTTGCCGCAATTTGTCCTCGACTTTTTCGACCACTTGCATGAGACTTTCTGTCTTCGCTGCAGCCTCCCGCTTCGTCAGTTCCACTTGCTGCCGAAGAGATTCGTTCTCCCGCTGGTGATGCTGAATAATGAAAGAAGAAACATGTTGAGGGCGATGACATTTTGAGGGCGATGACATTTTGATGGCTAACGAGACATCCCTCACTCCTTCTAAGTTCCTCACGGCCAGCGACAGTGTGATTCAGAACTACGCAATGATCAAATGTGTTCGCAAGCCTTTCTACCCATGAAACACCTTCGGGTCGCGCTCAGATGCCTATCATCAGCACACCCACTCCTGCATTCACCCCCTAATCACTCATCCCCCTCCCCCCTCACCAGCATCGCCTCCCTGAAAGATCCATCTTTTTTTTCGAGCTCGCCTAGCGCATCCCTTTTCTGCAACTCTAGTTCTCGTTCTGAGTCGACCCTTTGCTCCCTCAGCCGTTCTTCATATTCCTGCTTCACCTGCTGCGTGTGCTGCTCTAGGACGCGCGTCAGCGACAAACTCGTCTCCTGCAGCATGGCTGCGTGGGGCGGAGCGCCGGCGCCACCAACTGTCATCATTCCTGCGCTGTTGCTGACCGAACTGCCCACACCAGGAGACGCAGCTGAGGCCGCTGCTGCTGCTGCAGAGGAGGGGAGGGTGTTTAGGGACCTGTCTCCTGCGAAGGCAAGGGAGTCTGACATGATCGCCAGTGATGGAATCGCCGACGAGGCTGCGTTAGCCTCCCGAGCCTCTCGGTCCATGCCGCTAAACTTCCCAGTAAACATGGTGCTCTTCGCTTTTGTTGGAGATAACGTGTTGGGATAGTATTGCTTCCGCGGAGTCGATTTCGCAGGCTCAGTCGTCCGGGTTCCGACTGAAGAAAGCAAGCTGACCCCACATCTTGAGCTGGTGCTGCTGATCGGGGATCAGCTCAGCACCCCGTATTTTCTCAAATTATGCTCTTATACTCAATAATTCTAGGAACACATTGACATTTAACACTCTTCCAAAGCCAGTCAGATGATGGGAGAAGCTCAAAAACGATGGCGAACACGCGACGCGACAAAAGACACCGCGCGTGAGCGAAAAAGTAGCGATGAACACTGTACCTGACAAAGTGGCTCTTTTCAACACGCAAGAACCAGGACTAACGCGCTGTGGCAGTGTCCGATGAACTCGCGTGCAGCTTCAGATAGGCTAAACCATTTTCCCGCGCTCACAAGAATCAGATCGCGTTCGATTTTTGTTTTTCCCGAGATGGATTCTTCGGCAATTAGGAAAAAAATTCCATAAATGTTGTGTCGATGCGAAGTGAGAGTCTTTGAAAGTGAGAGACTTCAAAAGCGAGAGTCTGTGAAGTGAGAGTCTTTGAAGTATACAGAGACGGATTCCTTTTGGAATTCCAGGTTGAATGAATATGTCAAATTACATATACCATCTGATACGATTCAACAAGCCATATGTGTGGTGCCATATGTGTGCTTCTAACACCACCGCCGAAGTGTTTTGTTCGCGCTGCAAAGGGAAGTAACAGTGCTAAAAGGTCCCTTCCCATACTGCCTTCTCCCGAGGGATTTCCTCGCAGGTTTCGAACACCTTTCCACCACCACTATCCCAACGTAAAGTCTTCTTCACTTATTCTGAAAGTCTGCCTTCCTCTTGTCGGCAAAAGCCGTCATGCCCTCCTTGCGATCGTGCAATCCCCAGGTGCTGTGAAACACACGGCGCTCGAAGAGCATTCCCGAGTCTAAGCCCAAATTCTGGGACTCATTAACGCACTCTTTCGCCATGTTTAGCACAGGGCAGGAGAACTTGGCCATCTTGGAGGCCAGCTCCAGCGTTTTGGGAACCAGCTCGTCCGTAGGAAAAACCTTAGCAACCAGCCCGGCAGACTCGGCCTCCGCCGCTGTGAAGCTGTGGGGGAGTGATGAAGGATGATTGTTCCAGGAAATTTTGAAACCTTTCGCATTGCTAAGACTGTCACTAGTGTAGGAGTACCGCCGCCATTCATGCGGTCTGCAATTTTCAGTATGTTGTTCGCTTGTTTTAAATCGCTCAAGAAAGGGACCTCTACTTCTTTCCATTTTTTACATAGAGTCATGGGACGCTCACTCCCAGTAAATAAGTAACTTAAAAGACAGGGAAACTCGTGAAATTCCTCGAGACACACCGTTCTTTGAATGTTTACTGTCATGGTCTTGCTCACCGGTCCCCCGTGAGAATCCACATCATCGCTTTGCTCTTGCCGACCGCTCGGGTCAGGCGTTGAGTCCCTCCGCAACCGGGAATCGTGCCCAGCAGAATCTCCGGTTGTCCAAATTGGGCCGTGTCAGACGCCACGATCATGTCGCACCTTTGACGCGATATTTTAAGTCCGAAATTATGTCAAAGTCGGAAAGTCTTACTGTCGGATGATATGATGATGATATCTTTCTCTACCTCGATCACAAATATTAGTATTAGTATTATTCATAACAAAATTCGCGACCCTTTTCATCGACCTTCCTACATCATCGCAAGCTCGCATCCGCCGCCCAGAGCAAATCCATTCACTGCAGCAATAATAGGCTTCTTGATGGCACGCATATTGTTCCAAAATCCGAGCATGTCGGCCTTTTGAACCTTTTTGTTTTTTCGACAGGACGAGACTTAAAGTTGATGCTTAACGTGCTAATATTAATGATGGCGTGGATGATATTACGATTAGTATTAGTATTACAATAGTACATTAAACTCTTAAAAGAAGAACTTCGTCGACATGATCTATCTCGTCGGAAATAATTCTACTTGCTTGTTTTCTCAACATGTGGAATTTTTTGAACGTAAGAACAACAACTGATTGATTCCCCTCACCTCCGAGAACTCCTTCCCGTTCATTTCTTTGATGTCGGCGCCCGCCGCGAACGCCCTCTCCGACCCTGTGACCACAATGACGCGCACGCTGTCATCCCGGTCCAGCGCATGCAAGTCCGCCTGCAAAGTGGTGATCAAGTTGTCGTTCAGTGCGTTTAGCGCTTTTGGGCGATTCAACGTCAGCAGTGCCACACCCTCAGGCACGGAAGATCCACCCTTTTCCAACAACACGACGCGATCTGACTCGCCTGAGGAAGACGATGAACCGCTGGCTGAACTGCTGCTATCCTTGCTCGCCGACGAAGCCGCGGCGGAAAACGCGCGCGTGCTGCTTCTGGAGATTAGTGGACTAGTCGGCGATCCATGTTGACTAAGTTCGTGGGATGAAGTAGACAACATCACCTGCCGCGAGAGCTGGTTGACGCGACGAGTCGGGATCTGGGAAGAGGTGGTGGCCAATGCTCGGACACCAGCTCCTCCACCCCTCACCGACCTGCACATCGTCTGCGCAGCTTGGCCCATCTTTCGGCAACTCGCCATCTTCTTGATGAAGTTGAATCTGATACGCAAGGAATTATCTGTAGAAGATAATGTTGCGTTTGCACTAAAGATCTAAGCGTATTGATATATAATGCCGTCGAACGCTGAATCTTGTTGAGATTGAATCTCTCCAGTATAATTTTGCCGAAAATTAATGATTACAAGAAGGCATGCCACTGTGACTACCCAACGGATCACCGCCATGGACTTAGGCCTAAACGTCAGCTCATATTGTTACAATTATTACGAGGGAAGATATTATGCAATACGAAGACTGGATTTATCATTTCACACAGCAAACCGTTACCGGGGACGAATTTGAAACCGCTTGCAAATCTTCCGACAGGAACGCACTAATTTCATACAGTGTTTTCTCCTCCACACTCGACGGAACACCCCTAGGAGAAAAACTTCTAGGAGACCAGGACAATACTCAAAATAGCATAGACAGAGAGGAGCAACAATACTACTGTATTAACACTGTTGCTCCTCTCCATCGAAGAAATACGTTTTCGTGAACGAAAACGTTTTCGCTCGCGCTGTTCTCCCTCCTGGCTCATCAACTTTGACATTACGAAGCGGCTTCCGCCTAAAACTCGAGATTGCGACTCGGAGTTTTCCACAAAAGCTTCTTGAAATTTCCTAAAAGTCCCCTAAAAGTTACTAGGCTGCTTTGAAATTGCCACTGTGACAAGGCCGCAGAAAGATTCGTTCTTTGGGTTTGCCAAGAAGACTAAGTGACCTCAGACTCAGAGCACGGCTCTTAAATTAGTCTGATTCACGACTCTGATTCGTTTCGAGACTGTGTTTCACGACCTCCAATCTTTGCATTAATTTCGTCCTCCAATTTCTTAATGATCGAATGTGATGAACTTCTGCGATCAAAGAAACGAACAGAGATTACTTAAGTGTCCCACATACTATTACTAATAGTATCCTAAAGAGCAAGTCGATTACCAATAGTTGCCTGCTGCCATTCTTATCTACTAGGACATCTCTCCAAAAAATGTATCAGAAGATGGAGTCTGATTCAATGATCAATAATAATGATCCAAATTGGAGGGGCTTCTCATCTTTGATTCCTCCGCCAAAAGATTCGTACTTCCCCCACCTCATAGACCTCACAGCAGAGATTCGTCCTTTTGTTATTAGTACTGTAACTATTAGTGAAATAGCAATATCATAATCTTATGCTGCTGCAGACGCCAAAAATTGTTAAAAACCACTCTATAGCAACCTTTGAGAAACTTAAGTTCAGTACTCTTAGAGTGTTTCATTGCTGCGAAACGCGACCCGTCCATGAATCTGGCGTTGTATTGAACTGCGACAGATCGTGTAAACAGATCGTATAAAGCTTGACATTTTTTTATCGAAAAAACAGGAGCCACTGTCAGAAAAAAAGAAGCGGAAAGGCTAGGCCCTAAAATGTTTTTCCACTCGGCTTCGCCACTGTCGCCGCAGAAAGACCAAAAGAGTTATTCAAGAATTCACGAAAATTATCGCAGACATTCATTTTATCGCATTGCCAAATGTTACGTAGCTAGTGACCAAAGTAAACAGAGTTCCTCCAACTTAGGAAAAAATTGAAAAAAAGTTACTAATTAGGAAAGCAGAAGGGTACTCGTAAAACTTGACATTAATTGCAGCAGTCATAATGACTACCGCTAACAAAATATGACGAGAAACATGTCAACATGACGGCACTGACGAAGCGCTGTCTAAGGACTGATGACAATGATGTGTAATAACACAGGAACCAGACGCATTCCTCAAGCTCCTCTTCGACGCTCTTAATGGATGAAATCCCCACGATGCATACAATTTTCTATTACTGTAGCATCTTATTCTAATATCCGCAAGACTTCGATGAGGAGTTGGTCTCAGAGTCACATGAGGTTACGACATCCTGACAAAATTCTGGGAATCAAAATGTTATTTTGTGGCAAACTTAAGGATCGCCTAGGCTCAATTATCGACGAAGGTTTTAATTACATTTGGTTGTTCGACCTTGCTCGAATCTTGGTTCATTTGGGGTGTAAATTTAATCAAAACTGCATTGATGTCGGAAAAGTCGAGAATCAGATTCCAACAGTAATACATAGAGGAGATATTAAAATAAACAATCGGACATTAACATATTTAAATTTTCGTGGAAATAAAAATCTGAAGGTTTCAACAGACTGATAGTTTTCTTGTAATAGAGTAACTGAAGCTTCATAGTACCTCAACTTGCTGAAGTGCAGTTGAAAATGCAATAACTGCTAAACAATACCGTGATACTAAGTTTAACACTAAAATAACGTGTCATCATTCATAAACCGGACAAAAGTTAACAACAGGGTCCACAGACCATACTAATAACAGATTCAAGAGCAGAGCCGCAACTGCTAGCACATGATTTCATTTCATTGTGACGCCGCGCTTTCTCACGTGACCATTCGTCTCTTGAACGGAGAAATGAAAAAAAGCAATGCCAATGGACTCCTGCCGAACATTAAATTTATATATAAGCGGTTGAAACTGAAGGTCGTCATTGTATGCGAAGCTGAAGGGTTTTGATGTATAATGATAATGCTCCTGAGTACCAGATAATTGAAAACCATGCTACCTTTTCACATTGTTTAAGAGTTGCTTCAAAATTTAAGAATAGAATTTAGACGACAGGGGAAAGAAGGGGGGATGACAATAAATCAGATTCCCGCAATCCGATTCACGCGATTCACGCGAACCATGTAGTCGCGAGTCACGCGAGACGATATCACTTGTTTCGTAATCTGAATAACACGATAATTTGGGTACAGTAGTAGTACTGCTCCACCATGACACGATAATTTGGTAATACCCGAAAACCACGTAACATTCCATAAATTCTCCATCCTGCACAAGCGCATTGTTTCTGTCAGTTGTTATTTAGAATCTGGGGACTCATATCAGTCAATTGTTTCTGCGATTTGATATCCTCAAAAGATCATTTTCCCTTCTGCAGATTCACCTGCAGAGACCTTCCTGTTGATACTACAATGATCTATTTTTAAAAGTGTGTGATGATGTAACAGTAACTGTATCGTAAAATCATCATCACATAGTAATACTGCGACCACAAGACTCACATTGATGTTAGTGTGTGCTGTTGTCGAGGAATATGTCGTCCCACTCTTACAGAAGTCCCCGTCGGCCTGATAGAGTCACCGTCGTCTTCACAGAGACCTGCACACCGTCGAATCAATAGACTTCAAATCAAGAGACTTCCTTGGAGTAAGAGACTCCTCGCAGCTTTCTCCTACTGCAGCAAACTCTATCAAAATACTGTGCACCAAGTACGCACCTTCTCGAGTTCTTCTTCTGAATCTGACACTTCCTCATAATGCGAGATTGCACCGTTATTTCAAATTCTTCGAAGGCGCGATTCTGCTAAACATAATCATGTCAATCGAAGAATACTATTTGGTTAATGTTTAAGTACATTTTGTGCTCATCAGTAGTGTACCACGATGATAATTTCAAAGACGTAAGTGTCTGCTACATAAGATTGCGTTTACAAAATACGAAAGAAGAGCTAATACCGACCAAGTTATTATTAAGCCTTTTAGATTATACGAAGTAACTATTCCATTAAAATTGTGACAGTTCTCATAATTGATAGTTTCTATCATCTACTATTAGTATTCATCGAATAAGCATTGGGGAAGTATCAATACGATATACATTTTTTTAAACACTGATTGGGAGGTCAACCACCTCAATAATATATCACATCTAAAATCTTTGGAAATGGATCATTCTAATGCTAATACAGCTGCTTCATTGTAAGACTAATACAAGAATATCTAGAATTTGCCTAATAGAAGAGACCGACTAAGTTTAACTGTACTCCTCACAGTGTTGCGTAGTTAAACATATTATAATAGGAACATAATATTAATATTATTATCTCAACGGGTTGCTTTGGAGTTTCACAAATACACGATAATGGCACGATGACGCACTCTGTAACTGTTTAAGCACTCATATAATTTGTAGAATAGAAATCGAGAAGTACATTTGCGGATATAATATTCGAGCTTTTGCCGGCCTTCAGGATGATATTTAGCGGAAGTGCAGTAGTCGGAGTCCCGAGAGACATCTTCTTCAAGATAATCATAGCTATATATCTAAGAGTAGTAACACAACATCTAGTAGTTAATAGAGATCGATTGATATAGAATGCATTAGATCGATTGATTTGAAAATTGAAGACGATGATTTGATCCAATAGTAATATATAGTACCACAACTCATAATCGTACGTAGAATCAAGGTCATACACAATTCAATACACGGCGGCCAAGAACAACACTGAATAATATAATGCAGAATATAATGGTAGTAGCAGTACAACAAAGACAGAAGTATATACTCTATTATCGTAGTATTTGTTAGGAGCGAGGTTCGCAATAATTCAATTCGCATATTCAATCATCCAAGAATAGCGCACAATCATTACCATTAGATAGAAGCACTCCCCAGTAGCAGACTTCCAATCAAATCTCCTGCAGTTTCCAACTTCTCCCAATATAATTATAAATCTGCAACGGTAACCCCCTTCAGAAGCTTACCACATCCTCTTCGATTGGGTGGTCTCTTCTTCTATTGCTCACTCGCCACAACAGGTGAACAACGTGACAGTGTGAGCTCATATCTAGTAGCAGGGCTCTCTCTGAAGATAGTAAAATCGCTGAAAGGATCTGGTAGAGGTTCTAGAACTATAAAAAGGACTCCACTTTCTCGCAACTGGATGGCTTCTTCCATAATGATATGATTTAGAACAATACGATACGTATTACGAGTAATCATTATCATAATGCGCAGCAAATTCTGGTGCAAGTTAGTAATTCTTCAATGTATAGATCATCATTTTTTTAGATAAGATGGTATAATAGTCATCATTATTTATCGAATATATACTTATCAGCTGGACGATCGAGTCAGAAGTCAGAAGCCAACAAACGTAACGATCAGCCACATGGTTTCAAGTGCGCTGGAGGGGGGACTAGAGGACATTGGACTAGAGGACATTCCTCACTGTCTGTTTAAGACTTTTTAAGAACCAGTGTTAAAACTTCATCACTGGGCAATAATTACAATGCAGAAGTCCATCAGAGCGATATCAGAGATAGATTTGAGAGCTCCGCCGATAGATTTGAGAGTTCCTCCTCTTTTTTTTGAGTGCAACATGATGCTAACAGACTAGACGGGTATTCCATGCAGAATGACTAGACGGGCATTCCATGCAGCTGTGATCAATATGATTTAAGAATGTGAGCTTTGACATAGCATTCTATCATAATCACTATGTATCAGTGTAAAATATGTATTTATATAACTATTGCCATTCGTAATGTACTCTATATCATCGTATATAACCTTCTGTATGCTATCTGCAACGCTGCGATTGCTGTTACATGAACGATCGTTATGTGATCGAGCACATCGAATATCAGACGTCAGCATAATATATCGACCATTTTGAACGAGTTCATTCCCGACCGTATTGGACAGCATGTTAATAATGTTCTATCACACTATATATGCGCAAATCAATGAAATCATGACAGAAATACTATCATTATGTGCAGAGCGACGCCGAAATTATTGATAATAATTTCGACGTCGCTCATCACGTGTTGTGTCTTTGCCAATGTGATGATACACTATTTTACCATTATGTACTAATGTACTACCATCATGTCTGTCTCTCCCGATACTTTTCACATCATGTCTACTAAGACTGAACTACATGTCATTGTTGCTTTCGTGGAAAAGATTCCCACCCTGCTCTCCATAAGTTACAGTATGCGCACACGCGTTTCTCCAGAACGCGTGATAACCGTAACGTCTCCTTGAGGTACACCAGTCTCAGACCACCAAACTCTGTGTAACCTCATCAGCCACTTTTGACACCATCGCGAGTCACTTCCCACGAAGAAATATTGTCTCCCATTCCTGAGTTATGTGATTTGAAATGTTCATCACGAACAAAATTTTCTACACCCCATACATAATCCTACGGAACCAGCTCTTCCTATGAGACTGCACAGCTCTTATAGACGCACATGATACTGTAGCACAATACAGAATCAGATTCATACCACTATTTGCTAGATCTTGTAAAAAAAGAAAATCACTGTCCTCAGAGTCACTGATCACCTTCCTCACCTTTTCCTCGCAGCAATGTCATTATCGGAATGCTCCTCCTCGCATTGTTATTATCACTTCCCAGGGATTAAATCACAGCAGATGTTTCGTCCATTATTTTCTCTTTTGAATGATGATTCAGCTGATATTTATTAGCTGATATTATATTCCAACATTATCCCCATTAGCTTTGGACATTTAATGTAGTGCAGATTTTCCACCTCATTAGCACTACTATTCCCAACATTAGCAAGATTGACCAACGGTACCCATCGGAAGAATCGATGCTCGATCATATAGGGCATGATTCATGCTCGATATGATTATCATCCTACTGGTTAGTAATTACTGGTTATAATTACCACTATTCCTAGTCACACTGACTAACCATGTCGGAGGCGAGAGCCGACATGCTCGAGGAAAGGCCCGACATCATGCTACTCGTGATCCCCCCCGCTGTGGTTGATGTGCCATCCGTCGAGAGGTCCAGGAATTGATTACCTCCAAAATTCTTCATCGGATAATTTAAATGACTCTTGTTCATCTGACTTGCTTCTTGCTGATTAGTATTACCTCCTCCATTTGGATTCTGCACACCTTGCTGGCAGTTGCGGGAATCGGTAATACTAAGACCCTCCACGTCTGTTCCTTCTTGCTTCACGTCTTGCTCCTGGTTAGTAGAGGTGTTGTTGTCAGTCGCAGCGGTTGATACTGTGTTAAACTTAGTTGCTCCTCCAGTTTTTTGCCACAGGGTGTTGATGCTGGTTTTCATTAGGCCGTAGTACCCCTTATCTTCGGGTTTCATCTCCTCTCTCTCCTCCTTCGCTGTTACAGCACCACTGCTTGGGTGGTGTGTCGGCAGTCGACCACTCCTCGAGGTGGAGCCGCTTCTTCTGGTGCTATTGCCTCTTTCAGTATTTATTTCCCTAGAAGTACTGCGTTTGTTCTTTCTGCTTCTTTCCACAGAATTATTATTTGAACCTGCAGTTGTGGCGCACGCTCGTCTGTACGCGGCTCCGGCATCGCTTCCCGATACCGCGCCTTTCGAGGATGTTCGTTGACACATGCTATTGCTTGTAGATAATTCTTTAGCATCTCGCGCTCCGGAGGAGAAGGAGTCTGCCTCAGAACTCTGAAGCTGCGCAGACGAAGATGTAGTTCCTGAAGTTCCTGACTCTGCCCTACTACTACTGCTGTTTGGCGTGCTGTCATCTGAATCGCCACCCACCTTTCCATCAGTACCAGTTGCACAACTGGTGGTAACAGTTGTCGTTGTTGGTACGAGGTTGTTGCTATAGTTGTTGCTACTAGTTGTACTTGTACTACTCATGATGAGGTTCTTCTGTATTGCCGCATAAGTGGAAATACTATTACTGGGGACATTGGCGGGTACAGTTACCCCATCAAGCATTCTCACATCTGTCACAGACGTCGGCCCAACTCTGCAAGGATTTCTCATAGCATTGTTGTTCTGTTGAACAACAGGGCTGGCACTCAGCATTCTCTCCAACACGGACGCGTCGCCGGAGAGGGCATGCTCTGTCCCAGCCAAGATACATCCTCCTACCCGCAAAGGCTTCTCCACCCCCCTCAAAGACATGCTATCACTTGCGTTATCACCCAGAGATTTATCACTTGCGGTCGAACTTGAGGAGCCATCATTACCTACTGTAGTATGAATCCCGATATCATTGTTGCCAACATCATTCTGAGTAGTATTAGTATTACCATCTATTCCCAGCGCGCCCCTGGTAGGATTATTATTCTCCGTCGTACCGGGGTTATTACCAGCAGCAGTACCTGTAGTTTGTTTCTTCAAACTACTATCAGCTTGTCCAACCAGCTTGAAAGCTGCAGCACTGGTAGCTTGGTAGTTTGGTAGTTTTTTGTAGGTGTTCCAGGCCTCAACGTGCTCCTCCGCCGTAGCGCACAGTCCGTACTCTGCGATCTCCAGCCCACCGCCCGCAGCTGCATTGGATGATGTATTTTGGAGTGACTGTTCGCGCGCGTTGCCATAAGATCGTCCTTGTTTCAAGTTTCTCTTTTTCTTTTTGATGACACCTTCTGTGACGGTTAGGCCTTCTGGGGGTGCCTCATTATCGGAACCCTTGCCGAGGACTTCATCCTTCACAACGTAGGCTACGGCCATGATCTTGTCGACCAAGTCCGGCGCCCCACCCACTTCCTCCATAGCTAAACGCCAGATCTCGCAGGTGGCCTGAAATGATTTAATTTGGTTAGTAACAACTCCATAGCCAAACGCCAGATCTCGCAGGTGGCCTGAGAAAAACGAAATGATTTGATTACTTCTCCATGGCCAAACACGTCTAGAAATCTCGCAGGTGGCCTGAGAGGAGGAGTCATATTATGGGAGGAGTCATATGATAGGACGAGTCACATGATAATATCAGAAGAAAGGAACTATTAAGAAAGTAAGTGGAAATATTACTGATTCAGTCCGACGATTCAGTAGTAGGAAGTAACTGTAGTACTTCCTACTACTTCCCTCTACTAATATACTAATAGTCTTACCTCAAAATGGATCTCCGACGGAAAATATCCGTTGTTGACGCCTCTGTGAGCATCTCGCAGGTCGCGTCCGCTGTAGATCAACTTGCGCTTCGAGTGGATCCCCTCCTGGGCTTGCCTGGGGTCGGGCCGATCATTGTCCCGATCCCAGAAGTCCCCCATGTCTTCGGTTGAGTCGATCGAGCCGGCAGCTGATTCGTCCTCAGCCGGCGAAGGATCAGAGGGATCAGAGGGGTCGGATGGATTTGATGGATTCGACGGATTTGATTCATCGTCCGGCGTGTTATCATCTTCTGGCGAATCCTCCGTAGTGGTATTTTTTGTGTTACTATTCGTATTGTTTCCTGTCACGGTGGTACTCCCCGTCATGGTGTTTCCTCCCGCAGCGAGCTGACCAAACGGGCACTTCCCAAATTTTCCGTCGGAAGTTTGTTCCGAATTAGCGAATTTTCCGCTGAAAGGGCACCTACTAGCACTGTCATTGTTAGCGGTAAGCAACAGCTGCGTGTTGTCCTTTTTAACGTTGGCTCCCCCCGCTGCGAACCTGGCAGCGGCAGCTTCGAGGCGGTCTTTGCGAACCTCGTCTTTGATGAACTCGGCGAACTCCCGCATGCCCTGGGCGCAGCCAGATGAAGGCAGCAACCCCGGGTCCGGACACGAATCGAGCACGTCCTGCGGAATAATTGCAGTATTTTTACCAGGATTGTAGTCTCCCACTACACTGCTGGGCTTCATGGGAGTAGAATCCTCTAAGTTACTACAAGTAGAAACTCCTCTGGGTTTTTGGGGAACGGGGCTCTGATTATTCCCATCACTCTTCTGATACTCGCCTGTTCCACCGGCGCTCAGACTGTTATGATCCTTTAGTAGTCTACTACCATCGGTATCATCTGGCGAAAAGATCATCTTTGGATCACCCGCGAATTTGTTGCAACTACTCTGTTTGCTTGCGGATTTGCAACTGTGCAACATCTTGTCGCATGCAGCAGCAGAGTCTGTCAGGCTGCAAACATTAACCATGTCACAGGCAGCAGCATTGTTCACATCTGTCTCAGAAATGCCAACGCTCTTCAACATTTTGCCTATTCCGCAATTCCCTCCATCATTGTCACCAAAAATTGTATTTTTTTTTTCCGCCATCATATTGTTCCCCCCTCCTCCGGTCCCGCCACTGCCGCCGGTGACGCTATCGTCATCTTTGTTCTCATCTTTGTCGCCATCCCTGTTGGAGCCTTTGTTGGAGGCAGCCGCTTTACCACAAGTATCGGCTACTACTAAAGCAGCAGATTCTCCTTGGGAGGACTTGGAGTCCGTTTTTGACTCGCCACATTTCGATTGCACCAGGTCGTCATCCACATCAGCTTTAACTGCCAAGCAGGTCGTCCCGCCTTCAATGATGTCATCCGAGGTTGATACTGACTCTTCTGGTGGTTTTGTTACAGCAACAGTACTACTAGTTGAAGTTCCTACACCACCATCATTACCATTACTATTACCATTACTCTTGCTAGCATTCCGTTCTTCCAGCATCTGTACCTCCGCTCGGTTCTTTTCTTCCGCTCCCAGTTGCTCCTCCGCTCTCACCATCATATCCGGGTCCTCTTCCAAAACAACAGACAGAAAAGTCTTCATGTGCCACTTCAGCTGGTGCACCCCAAACCTCTCAAACATCTCGCGCGTGCGCTGGTCGCACATGAGGAGGTCGTAGAATTTATCGACCGAGTCGGAAATGAACCGCCTCCCTCCGCAAATCTTGTATAAATTTTGCTGCTTCCGTTTCTTCTGCTGCAACCGGCGAGCCTCCCGATCCGCTTTGGCGGCTTCGCGCTGCTGCTGCTTTTTGAGGCGGCGAGCGGCTTTCTCCTCGGCAGTTTCGGAAGAGGAAGATTTGCTCCTGGTTTTGGTAGATTCTACATTCGTGTTCGAGCTGCTCCCTTCTGCATCATGTGTGGAGGATTTCTGCTGTTGTGTCAGTATCAGGTCCTCCTCGTCACTGTCATCTGCACCACCATCCGCTTGCTCTTCCTCAGTTTGCGTCGTCATGGCGTTGTCACTGTGATAGCTGCTGGCACGACTGCCACTCCTGTCCTTTTTCTTGTCCTTCTTGCTACTCTCCTTCTTGCTTTTTTTCTCCTTCTTTTCCTTTTTTTCCTTTTTCAGGGACTCTTTGAGTACCATATGATTATCGTCGTCCTGACACTCCTTAGGACGACCATGAATCAATTCTTCGGAACCACGAATCTGTATCAATTCCTCTCCGCTGCCATCGGGGAGTACTCCGTGGTTACCGTCACCCCCAACATCATCCGTGTCTTGAACTTCTCTATCAGCAACATCATCCGCTTGTTCTTCCCTACCTCTACTACGTTCTCCTCCTCTGCTTTCTCCTCTGCTGCTATGCTTTCTTTTCTTGTCTTTTTTCTCTTTTTTTGAGGTATGTTCCTTGTCGTCGACACATTCCTCGTCTCCCGAAGTTCTACTTCTGCTTCGATGGCGACTCTTCTTGTGATCTTTATGACTTTTCTTGCTCCGATGATGC
>JACLAC010025559.1_pt1 | contig 23124 bp, 11 predicted proteins | sample 8027881 | NCBI WGS metagenome assembly JACLAC01 (sample SAMN15725517, study PRJNA655200) | protist metagenome | isolation source: fluorescence activated cell sorting (FACS) single amplified genomes of... | place: Spain: Blaines Bay Microbial Observatory, Mediterranean Sea | collected 2016-01-19 | reverse complement strand
GAAGGGGTGCAGCCATAATTTGATGTTAAGGGATGCGTTCCAGCAGGTCCCATTAAAATGGGCGGATTCCTCCCATAACCTCAATTCATTCATTCATGGCAACGACTCCAAGAATCATCTCTCGCCAGAACGGGAAACTTGTTGTGGAAATTGATATTGCCGATGGGGATACCTTTCTCGACTGTGAAGAACAAATTCAAGAAACAGTGAATGCCATTGGCTGTGAGCTCACCACGGAGAGCATCAAGCAATTTGACACAAATGGCGAAGTCATTGAAATTGGTGAAGTTAAAGCCTACAGCAAGGGGGCTCAAACTGCAAAGTTCCAAACGCCGTATGGAGTAATTGAAGTGGCTCGGCACGTATACCAAACAAGTGAAGGAGGAAAAACTTTCATTCCACTGGAAGCAAAATGCAAAACGATCGTTAAGACAACGCCTAAGTTTGCTAAACAAGTTGCCTCAAAATATGCTGATATGAGCGCCAAAGATGTCGTCGTCGACTTGGCCAATAATCACGGGAGAAAGGCGTCTAGGGCTTTTGTGCAAGATCTGGTGGCTGCCGTCGGAGTTGAAATCCAGTCGGAGATGGAAGATGGGCAATGGACAATATTGCCTACCTGTAATCCAGAAAAGGTTGCATCAATTTCATGCGGCCTTGATGGGGCAATGATGCCGACTCGTGACAGCAAAAGTTGGCGTGAAGCCATGACAGGAACGATTACATTCTATGATTCGGAAGGATCCAGACTGGAGACGATTTATGTTGCAGCTGGACCTCAATACGGAAAAGAGTTATTTGCCCAGCGATTTCTAAGTTCAATGACGCAAGCTAAAAAACACGCGCCTCATGCTCTAATTATTGGTCTGGCCGATGGAGCGAAATGGAATTGGGGGATACTTGAAGATCATGTTGATGTGCAGGTACTTGATTTTTATCACGTAACGGAGTATTTAGCCAAGGCAGCAGAGGCTATGTTTCCTGACAAGGAAAAGGAGAGGCAAGACTGGCTCAACAAATCATGCCATAGCCTCAAGCACTCAAAAGGTGCTGCAAAAAGACTGTTGAACTCGATGACAAATTACCGGAGTGAAATGAAGAATAAAACAAAGCGTGCAGAAGCTCTTGATTCTACTATCTCGTATTTTTTTAACGGCTACAAACGGATGCAATACTACAAAAATGCCGTAAACAACCTCCCAATTGGATCGGGGGTTACAGAAGCTGCGTGCAAAGTCATTGTCAAACAAAGAATGTGCAAGTCTGGGTGCCGGTGGAGTATCCCTAACTCGGAGCAGGTCTTAATCATGCGGTGCATGAATTATTCAGGCGACCGCTGGAATGACTACTGGAAGAATCGGTAGGGGGATCGAAAATAACATTAAATTACAGCTACACCCGTTGGGAACAACCGATGGGGCGAGCAGAGTCTTATGAAGCGGGAGCTTCAAGTACGGTTCTGTGAGTGGTTAGTCGAGTTGGATTCAGTTAAAATCGAAAATCGACGGCCTACTCGAAAATGTCTGGCGACTGTTGGCACTGGAGGCTTTCGTATCTCGCGTAGGCTTGCTTTCCGTGTCTGTAATTACTCCTATTATTCCAAACGTTATGTGGCTTTCACTAAAGCGTCTTCAACTACCGCGTTAAGGCTTTTCCCGTCTTGCAATGCCTTCAGATAAACCGCATGGTGCAGCTCTGGTGTAATTCTAATCATAAACTTTCCAGAAAATGGTTTTTCGGGTTTCTCCCCTCGACTTTCACAAAACTCAAGGTAATCATTTACAGAATCCTTAAAAGCCTGCTTCAGCTCCTTAACCGTTTTTCCTTGAAAAGTAATCACATCTCGTGTGTCAACTACTTCCCCGTAAAAAATCTCGGCATCTTCGTCAAAATCAACTTTTCCAGTATAGCCTTTATATTTCATACCTTTACTCCTGCTGTCGCTAAGAATCTCCTCATAGATTTTAAAGCCCCTTTGTCAGTCTCCTTCTTGGGGTAACGGCATGCCATTATAAATATCACCCAAAATGTTAAATTTTATCGTCTAGGATCGTACAGTTCTATGGGAAGCCACTGCTTGTAACGCAGGAAATCTTTGTCCCTTGTGAAAATCGAGTATTGAGCTCTTAGAGATACTGCACAAATCAGAAAATCAATATGGCTTCCTTGAACTCCATTTGCTCTACAGTCACAATAAAGTCTCGCAGCATTTTCATAATCATCATCAATAATGCTCTCATTATCAAAGTATTGGAGGTGTGCTCGAATCTTATTGAACCTCTCCTTCTCTTTATAGGCAGAAAGAATTTCTTGCTTGATTGGCCCTATCAGGCAAATTCTCCCTTCGTCAATAAGCTCGCTCAGCTCATTGACCACTTGAGTATTGCGCTTGTCCTTCTTTTTGAACGCAGTGGACCAAATGCAAGTATCTACAAGAACTTTCAATTTCGCCCTTTCTTATAGTCATACCCCTTGTCAAAAGGCATTTTCCCAAACAGATCTTTAATCTTGAGCTGCTTTCTTCTATCAATAAATTCCTTCAGTGCAGCATTCACCGTGTCCTTCTTGCTCCTAAAATCACCAATTTCAAGGGCTTCCTTCAGCAGTTTATCGTCAAGGGCTAGGTTTGTGGGCATCGTCTCCTCCATAAAAAGGCACACAATCCTACACAACGCAATGTGTAAACAAGGGTTGCCATCTGATTGGCCCTCTTTCAAGGACGATAGCGTCTGGGTTCCTAACAACCATCACATTCCATTTTCCACACAATATGCAACGTTATTCTCCCGAGAAGTTCGTCACCATCGATCGCTTGTCCTCTTTGGCCAATGTGCATGTCGCTGCAAACCTGTTGAGAATTTCCGATCCGGATCAGGAGGGAGTGAAAGGCCTGACCTGTGGCTTTCTGGCCAAGGGCTGGAGAAAAAGGTATCTGCCTAGACCTCTAAGGTGGGGCAGCTTCAATGCACGCTCACCAGAATGACAACGGGTCGAGAAGGACTCCCGATCTTGATCAAACAAGGGAGAAGCGATTGGCACCAAGACGTGAAGGAGTTGGGACTGAAAAAAAGATCTCTGCTGAAAACAGAATTTACGGCTTAGGGTGTCCAGTTTTGCTGAGCCTAGGGTTATAGTAAAGAAACTAGAGCATCGCCACCCCATGATAAAACTTGCACTCCCTCTCCTGTTTCTCTCACTCTCTTTACAAGCGAGTCCTGTAAGAGATTTCCCCAACGAGGCCGCAGGCATTTACTCTTGGGGCAACAGGTGGGCTCATAAATTCACTCAAACAACGGTTCCTCACCTGAAAGGCGTCCCAATTATTCTCCATTGGAAAATGCTAGAGCCCAAGGAGGGCCAATATGAATTCGAAAAAATCTTTGGCTCTATGCTAAAAAAAGCTCACAAGCACGATCTCTTTGTCCACGCGATGATTTGGGTCGCACCGTCGACACCAAATTGGTTATATGAGATAGGGGTGCCAAAGGTTGAAACCGATCGAAAAACAAATGCTCTTGGCGAAGCCACCAATAAAACGACTTTTCCCTATTATTTCAACGCCCTTTACCAAAAGAAATATTTTCAACTCTTAAAAGCTTGGGCTAAGTATATGGATGATTTGCCGGAAGAGTTGCACAAACGCATTTTATTTGTGCAAAGCTGTGAAGGCTCAACCGGTGATGGATGGGGCTATAAAGGCAAACCCTTAGATAAAAAGTACCGTTTCAGTCGCGACAAGTGGGAAGATTACCGCATCAAGGTCTGGGGCAAAATGAAAACTTATTTTCAAACCCAGGCCACCAGACCACTTCCCATTGTGGTGAACTCCGATGCCAACAAAGAGAAATCTGAACTCTGGTTACAAGAGAATTTACAGCATCTCGGTCTAAAGATGGGGATGTCGAGTCATGGCTATCACGTGAGTGATAACCAAAAACGCATCGAACTCTGGCGTCAGCAAAAAGCGCTCAATCCCAGGTTGTTCTCACGGGGTGAAATGGATGGTGAGCTTCACACCATGAATTGGTCCAAGGGAGATGTTCCACGGGTGCTTTACTGGTCGGGACTTTTTTCTTTGCACATGCAATTGGATGTTTGGAATATCCCGCGAAAGGCTTTAGTTGCACCTGAAAACTCGGAAGCTTTTAATGTCTTCAACACCTACGCTCCCATGAGATCCCCACAAACATCCACCAAGGGTTTTTGTGCACTGCGCAGAGGCCTAGATGCCTCTGATACCCAAGAGTTCCCCATCGATACATTTGGATCGGGGGGATCGAAAATCCGTTTTGATCAAAAGCGTTATATGGATATCGCTAAAAAATATCAAGCTTACGGAGCGCAACAAAAGGATGCCAAGGCTGCAGCAGGCGGAGGCATGCTCAATCGCAATCGCAAAGGCATCAATGATGTGGGCTGGGGGATCATACCTGGAAATTATGAGCGCTTTTTGCATCAGATCGATCCCGATGAAACGAGTCAAGCCTGGTGGAGTGTGGACGACTCCCTGTATGGACGCTTCGCCCGTTCATTTGGCAATAAGGGCGGAGCGATGAGCTTCGTTTTGAATAAAGACTTTGCCCAGTCCGCAAATCAAATTCAGCTCACCGTCACCTACCTCGATAAAGGTCAAGGAAAATGGACTCTGCTTCATGGTGACAAGGCACTGAAAACCGTTAGATGTCAGCGTTCTGGGAAATGGAAAAAAGCTAGCTTCAAATGCTCAGGCATCACGGCAGACTCAGTTTTTAGTCTTAAAAAAGTCGGCCAGGACGACGTGATGTTTCACCTTTTAGAAGTTGAAAAGCTATAAGTCTTAGCACTGGAGCCAAAGGGCTCCTTCAACTGAGCGGGCCAGCAAAGCCTCAACCAGCTGTTCCCAGCTCACGCCTGAGCCCCCTATGAGTTTGCTCCTTAAAGTTAGAATCAGTGTTCTTTTTTCATTTGAACATCAGCAAGGACTGCCGCCCCTGAAGTTTTGTTCCCGATGACGATCTCGCAATCCAAAACACCCCTATCGCGGCTCCGTCTGACCATGAGTGCACTCACCATGGCTTTGAGCTGTTTCAATCCCTCCACTTTCGCCAAAGGATCTGCCATGAAGCCGCTTTTCGAGTTTACCGGGCAGGCTCCCTCGGCGCCTTGGGCCTCAACCAACGACGGCGTGATGGGTGGCCTCTCGGAGGGGAGCTCTTCTCTAGACGAAGAAGGCATGGTTTTCAGCGGAAACCTTTCACTCGAAAACAATGGTGGATTCTCATGGATCCACAGCAAAGGCAGGTATCGTCTATCTGAACACCTTGGGCTTCGCTTTCGTGTTCGGGGCGATGGTCGACTCTATCAACTGCGTTTGCAGACGGATGCACGCTTTCGTGTTTTCGGTAAAGTCGCCTTCAGCAAGGGTTTCTCCACCGTCGCTGGCCAATGGCTTGATGTTTTCATTCCCTTTAAAGAACTAGAGCAAAGCTGGAGAGGCAGGAAGCTTTCTGGTTACGAGTTTGACCCTTCCAAAATCGAGCGCATCGGCTTTATGCTTGCGGACAAACGGTCTGGACCCTTCCGCATGACCGTCGCTTGGCTAGGCGCAGCTGACGATTGAGCTGTGGGCACGGTCACTGCGCCCTAGTCGATGACCTTGCTCAGTATAACCGCAGAGCTGTGCAACTCCTAAACTTGCACATGGAGATGTTTGAACACGCGTTGGCCCCAGAACATGGAAGGGTTTAATAGAACCCTTCTAAACCCTTGTCGGTGTTTTAACTGACTTTAGACTTAGATGCCACCGACAATCGCCCAGTTATCGCCATTGCTGATGAGCTCGAGGGAGGGGAGAAAACCTCGCTGATCTCGTGACGCTAGATGCACTTGAACTTGACCGTCGATGAGGTCATCAGCGCTACAAGACAGGGTCAAGAGGTTAGCCGAGTCCAATTTTTTGATGTGGTACACCCGTCCCGAGTGCTGACTCGCTTTGGGGAGCTTGATGTGAACAGCGGAGCTTTGGGTCGACACGAAGAGCGATGAGAGTGAGCTATCGAGCAGTGTGTTTTGATCGATCAGCACGGGTCTAGCCATGAAACCTTCTTGGACACGTATAGAAGCCTTAGCTTCGAAACCGTTTTGTGAAAGCTTTACTTCATGGCCGTCGACAAGGTGGTCAGATTGCATCCATATCTCTTGGCGAGTGCCCATGATTCTAGCTTTGGGCAGGGCGTCGTTGATCGGTGCTTGGGGAGGTGCAGAAAACACAGGGGACGACCCCACGATGACGACCTCAAAACTCTGGGGTGGGATGTGTTTATTTTTAAAATCGATACTGAAGGTAACTTTAGCACCAAGCTCCAGGTCATCCGCAGCTGCAAAGGAAAGGTATTGAGCGTCTAGTCCATCGGAAGGTTGTATGCTGAGCTCGCTACTCCCCACGATGGTGACACCCGTATCCTCATTCGCAGAGTTAAGGGTAGCTTCGACAACTTGTGGACCAACGGCGTTGATGCGAAACCCAAAGGACTTGGTTGACCCCAGGGGCAACTCAAAGGGCTCAGAATCGAATTCCAGGTGTTGATTGACCTGATCCTGCATCCAGTCGTAGGGCTGTGGGTCGGTATTTTGATTCCATGTGTGGTCCCAGCAGTTGTGTACGTTGTAAATCGTCGAATTTTCTTGGGTGTAGATGTGCTTTTGAGCAGGAGCCCCATTGGGGTTCGTGGTCATACTCTGAAGTTTCTCAACGGCCTTTATGGTAAATTTAGATTTGGTTGTTTTATCTTCCTCACTGTGGAAAGCCCAAACGGGCAAATAATGAAAGAGTTGCACATCCGTCATTTCATCGTACGGAGACACTGTTCCTGCAATGGGCACAATACCTGCTAGGAGCTCTGGGTATCTGGAGGCAAAACGCCAGGTCTCGATGCCACCTAGACTGGCGCCAGTGAGATAGACCCTTGCCATATCAACCTGATACTTTTTCGTCAGGTCGTCGATGAAGCTTTTTAACTCGAAAGAGTCGTAGCCTTTATCTTTCTTGAGTCTGGGCGTGAGGACGAGGAAAGAAAAATTCGGATTTTTATGGGCCTGAGCTCGGGGCCCGTTTCGGCCCAAGGTGTTGATATCATCCCCCTTTCCACCAGTGCCGTGAAGTTGTACGATGAGGGGGTAGCCCTTGTCTCCCGGCTGGAGGTTAGCGGGGGTTGAGACGATGTAATCTCTCACCATGGTTGTGATGTGGACATCATCCGCAATGGACTCGATCACTTCTATGGATGAGAGTTGGGTGATCTGTAGAGCGATCAAGCACAACACGATGCCCCCACTCCTTCGGGGGATTGGTCCGCTAACGTCAATGAAGGTGCAGATTTACTCCTCGTTTCAGCGGATCTGGATTACAGCGACCCCGACGACAGCTCCGAAGGCGTCTTCTTCTCCGTCTCTTCGGTCTTCAATGGTCTAGTGCAGGTCAATGGCAGCAGCAACAACACCTTCAGCGCCAACCAACTGGAGTCTGGTGTGGTGAGTTTTGTTCACGACGGTTCCGAAACCAGCTCAGCCAACTTTATTTTTGCAGTGGAAGATGGTGATGAAGACGCGAGCTCACCAGCGTCCAACACCTTCACCTTGGTGGTGAACCCAGTGGACGACAGCGCTATCATCACGGGGGACTTCAGCGGCTCAGGGGTAGAAGACAACACACTGACGGGAACCCTACAAGCCAGCGACCCCGAAGGCACCGGCGACGGCACGATCTTCTCAGTCGGCAGTAACCCAAGCAACGGCAGCGCAACGATTGGGGCGGCCAATGGCGACTGGGTTTATACCCCGAATGCTCATTTTTTCGGCAACGACCAATTCACGGTCACCGTCACCGACGATCTAGGGGGCACGACGAACCAAAACGTTTCCCTCAACCTGTCCGCGGTGCAGGACAGCACCATCATCTCCGGTAACATCAATGGCTCTGGTCTAGAGGATGCTGCTATATACGACACCCTCACCGCAAGCGACCCCGATGGCTTAACCGATGGCAGCATATTCACCATCACCACAAACCCCAGTCATGGCAAGGTCAGCATTCACGCATCCGCTGGGAACTGGGCCTACGTCCCATATGCCGATCTTTTCGGTGACGATCAGTTTACGGTTACGGTGACCGACGACCAAGGGGGCACCGCTAGCCAAGTCATCTCCATCAGCTTGTCCAACCTTGATGACAGCGCTAGTATCTCCGGTGACACCACAGGAACGGGATTCGAAGATCAGGGCATCTCGGGAACCCTGGTCGCAACGGACATCGAAGGACTCAACGACGGCAGCATCTACACCGTCTCCACCAATCCTTCCATGGGAGGTGCCGTCATCAATCACAGCAGCGGAGTTTGGAACTACACTCCAACTGCTGATTTTTTCGGCGACGATCAGTTCACGGTCACGGTCAGCGATGACCTTGGTGGCACCAGCAGCCAGTTGATCTCTCTCACGGTGAAAGCCGTCGACGACATCGCTATTATTACAGGGGACAGCACTGGCAGTGGGGCCGAAGACCAAAGCATCACAGGAACCCTTCAGGCCAGCGACAACGATGGCCTCGGAGATGGCTCTTTGTATTCGGTATCATTGTCTCCCACTAACGGAAACGCTGGTGTCGAGCCTGCAGATGGCAACTGGACCTACACTCCAAATGCTGATTTTTTCGGCGACGATCAGTTCACCATTACCGTAACCGACGACCTAGGGGGCACCACACAGCAAGTCATCTCCGTGAAGGTCACAGCCGTCAACGATCTCCCCAGTATCAGTGACAACATCTTGTTCGTCACCATCAACGAAGACACCGAACTGATCCTCAGTTCCGCCAATATTTGGGCGAGCGATGTCGATAAAGATGCTCTAAGCTGGGCGGTCGTCAAGGCTCCTAGCCAAGGTGAGGTCAGCGAACTCAGCCAAAGCGACAACAACATCACAGCTTTGGTTTATTCACCCCATGAAAACGTCAGCAGCAGTGACCATTTCAGCTTGAGTTGCAGCGATGGCCTCGGCCAAGACGAGATCTTGGTGGAGGTCACCATCGTGCCCATCAACGATGGTGTCGAGATCACTAGCGTGAGCAGTTTCGATTTGACCATGGAAGAAGACGGGACCTTCAACAGCCCAAGCATTGAAGCCAGTGACCTTGAGGGCGATAACCTGATTTGGAGCGTTTCGTCACCAGCTTCAAATGGTACGGCTGCCATCCTCAGCGGCGGTCCTCGACCAGAGGTCGACTACACGCCCAAACTCAACTTCAACGGCACGGACCAGTTCAGCCTCAGCGTTAGCGATGGTGATAGCAGTGCACAAGTTCTGGTGAACGTCGAGGTGCTTGCGTTGAACGATAGCCCTGTTGTTGTGGCGCCGCCACAGCAACAGCTCTCCGTCGGGGACGTCTTCGAGCTCAGTATTGATGCCAGCGATGTGGATGGTGACGTCATCTCCCTCAGTAACGCAGGATCAGGTCGGAGCTGGATCCAACTGGACGCCTCAAACCTGACCCTAAAGGGAACCGTTCCCGATTATGAGGCCGGCCAACTCTTGAGCTTGGATCTGGTGGTGAGCGATGGCGTGGGCACCCAAAACGTAAGGGTAGAGATTCAAGTGGAAGCCCAGGAAGACACGCTCAGCACAAGCAGCCCTCTGGAGGCATCCCCAAACACCATCACCATCGTGGATGCACAGGGGCAGGCTATCGGAGGGGCCGCAGTGAAGGTGCCTGGGCAGCAGGTTCGCTACACCGATGCCCAGGGACAAGTCAGCCTCACCCTACCCGTGGAGATGACATCTCGATTGAGTGTTTCGGCCCAAGGCTTCCAGAGTCAAACCATCTCTTTGGATGGCCATGGAAATGGACTCGTGCTAGACTTGCCCTCAGCAGATTTGCTCGTCCACGGCAAGGTCAGTCTACTGGACGCTCAAAGTCCGCTGGGTGTTAAGATCTCTGCATCAAGTTCACTGGGTGTTCACGAGACCTACAGCAACGGTGATGGCAGCTACGAGTTGCACATCCCCAGTGGAGCAGCAAATTGGAGTTTAGGGGCCAGTCGCAGCGCTTATGGCGACCAAGAGATAAAGCTAGCCGTTCAAGACGGAGAACTTGCCATCAGGAGAGACTTCCAACTGACGCCTCAAACCTTCTTCTCTTGGCGTTCACATCAAGATCGCGACGGCGACGTGGTCACCATTTGGGTTAGATCCAAACCGCCATTTCAATCTGGCGACGAAGACAGCGCCCTCGTCGAGGCGGAGCTTGGCAGTGCAGGAGAGGTCAGTTTCAATGTCTCGGACGCTTCCCTCAGCTTCCCGTACAACACCGCAGCAGGAGTATCCCAAGCCGCCATTGACTTTAGCGCCACACCGAGCGCTGGCACCAAAAGCGAACTCAGGATCGATCTCAATCTGGGTGGCGATGCCGGACAACAACAAAACCTGCACTTGTTCCAGCGCATCTCCAGTGTTGCGGGCTCCCATGGTGAGATCGTCTTGGCCGGTATGGACAGCGACAAAGAAGACCTCAGCAGCGTCGACTTCCCGCCCTTTGGCGTCTCATCCAATGTCTTGGCCATCAAGATTGAGAGAGTCGATGAGAAGCTGAGCCTGGACCGACTGCGAATGTCGGTTTACCACATCGAAGCCTATTCCATCGATGGATCTGGAGCTCACCGTGTCGCTGGTCGTGATGAGATCGAAGAGATCCACCTCAGCTTCAGTTTCGACCCCACAACGTGGGACCCCACTATCCATCACGTTATTTATAGCGACAACGATGGCAGCACCTGGACTCGTGTCGATCGTCAGGATATCATCTCCGTCGACACCCAAAGGCACACGGTGACCTTAAAAACAAACCACTTGTCCTTGTGGTCGCTCTCGTCATACGGCGGACTTCGGGGCCTCTCGGGGGGTGACAGCTCCAATGGTGGCGGTTGTCTCCTCAAAGGAGTGGCTCCTTGGTCACCTGCATCAAATGGCGTCAATATGTTTTCGGTGAAAGCGCTCCCGACGGCTTCTTATGGTGCCATATTTGATTATGGCGATCAAAAAAAATTCAACATGAGATCATCATGGTGAGGCTGTAGGTGCAGTCTGAAGTACGTTTTTAGACCTTACCTTGATGAGAGAAATCTCCTTTGCTGCCCGGGGCTGAACGAAGAATGTGCCCTGGTCAGCCCCTCCTTGAGGACTTTAGCAACAACATCGCTTATCGATCGTTGTGCCCCGTTCTACCTTGAGACGATCCGCATTCAAGACGGAAAAGGCCATGGAAAGTGAGATGATGAGTGAAAAGTGACTCAGGTCACCGAGCCCCCTTTTATGTAAGATAAGGTTAAGTTAAGTGATATTTTACGGGATCGATAAGTTTTTTTGCAATTTTGCTAGAAATTATTACATTATATAGCTTTTATTGATCAAAATCTCCATTGACTTTCATCGGTTGATGCATATTAAAATGTAAGATATGCGTAACAAATGTAAAATTTGGGGATTTGTAAAATGATAAATTTCAATGGGAGAGGGTTGCCATCGAGGGCCCTTATGCTTGTTTTGCCCTTCATCACCCTTCTCTTCATCCCAAGGCCCCTCAGTTCAGCCGTGAAGAGTCAAACCGACCTTGAATTCAATATCGGCAATGATGATGTGAATGAAATGCTGCTCTCTCCTAATGGACTGATCTTGAATACGGGCTTCGCTTATTCAGTCCAAAAGATCAGTGAGAACATCACGCTGGGCATCGAGAACCTCGTGCTCGTCGATAGCACCACTGGCGATATTGAACTGACCTTGCCTGCAGTCCGTACTTGCAAGGGTCGCGTTTACACCATAAAAAAAATCAGTGCTGCAAACAGCGTCACCATCAATGCGGAGGGTTTTGAGGCCACCATCGACGGTGCTCATCAGTATGAGATGGGAGCAGGAGATCGCTCACAAATGGGCCTTGTTAGCGACGGTGATGAATGGTTTGTGACCTCCAAGGAGGGTGAGGATATCAACGGTTTGACATTTACAGAAGTCAGTAGTGACCGAGTCATCACTAATGCTGATCCCAATCTCATTGTCGACACTTCCGGTGGCGATGTCTACCTCACCCTACCGTATGCAAATAGTGTGGATGATGGATTCAGCTTTCAATTCATCAAATCAAACAACGATCACAATGTCTATATCGCATCTAGTGACTACGATGATACGATCGACTCAGAAAACAGTCTCAGCCTCAACGATAAGGGAAGCTTTCGAGTCACCAAACAGGATGACAATAGTTGGACCACTCCCGATGACCAACAGGGCACCACAGCTGAAGACAGACCATTAAAACTTAAAATCGAAGTTAGTGATGATCTCACCTTCACCCTACCTTTTAATGAAGATGAGGCAGGTCTCAATGTCACCATCCATTGGGGTGCAGATGGCGATGATGATTCCGAAAACGATACTCTCGTTGTTGACGACAACGGTGATCTACTCCCTAGTTATAGCTATTCCTCTCCTGGTATCTACACCATTGAAATCCATGAGAACCAAAAAGGTTATTTTACAGGTCTTCAATTTAGTAACCACGATGATGCAGCTTCTGTTATAGAACTCACACAGTGGGGAACCCTTCAATGGAAATCCCTAAAAGAAGCCTTCCATGGCTGCTCAGAATTAGAGATAACAGCTAAAGACTCTTTTCATGCACGGACAGGCAAAGTTAGCAATTTTGTGAGCGCATGGGAGGGGTGCACAAGCCTCACTTCTTTTCCATTTATCCATACCGATGGAGCGTCGAACATGAACAAGGCTTGGTCACAATGCACGAGTATGAAGGGACCTTTTCCACTTCTCAACACCTCAAATGTCACATCTTTTTGGAGAACTTGGCAAGCTTGCTCAGAACTTGGCGGTACTTTTCCCGATATGGATTATTCATTAGGACAAGCTTTTACACAAACTTGGTCAGGTGTCACATCGGCTACGTTTAGCCACGTTCCAAATTTCGCTGCATTCAAAAGAGGAGTGGACATGTACGAAGGTGTCAGTTTGGAAACATCATTCTGGGACGACGTTTTGATACAAATAGCAGATCAAGAGACAACTCCTAGCGAGGATGATCTAAACTCTATCAAAGGCGGCAAATCATGGCACAGTGACTCCGCAGCAGTTCTTGAAGCAATATCGACTCTAGAGGATAATGACTGGATCATCGATGACATGGGTTTAGAAGTCAACCTCACCCAAGACACGATCATCGATGCCGCCGATGGCATCACAAAAATCTACGCAGACAGTTCAGATGGTGATCTATACCTATTGTTCCCAGATGCTAATGAATCAGAAAGCATCACCGTGGTCAAGTCTGCAGATCAAAACTCCGTTCTCATCGCATCTGAGGATCGTGATGACCGTTTTAATGGTGAATACCGGCTCATCATGAGCGGGATAGAGGGCCAAGAGATTATTATAGATAATAACAGCATTGATGCATGGACGACTTCTAACGGTGAGGACATCTCTGCCCAAAGCGATGCTCCATTCCAGATTGAAGTTGAAATAGAACCTGATCTCACGTTCACACTACCTCTCTCAAGTTATGGAAACCCAAGCTACGACATCAACATAGATTGGGGGGATGACACCAACAATAATGTCACAAGTGTCGATGACACAAATCTAACTCACACCTACAGTGAAACCAAGACATACGTCATCTCGATCACCGAAAACACACCCTCAAGTTTCGGATCACTGTGGTTCGATAACACTGGAGACGACAAGGATAAAGTGATCTCTATCAAAAACTGGGGACAAGTTACACCAATGAACATCAACGGTGCTTTTTGGGGTTGCACAAACATGACCCTTGAAGCCGAGGACTCCCTCCATGCACGAATCCAAAGGGCAACTGCTTTTTACAGAACGTTCAGGGGTTGCACCAACCTGACGGGAACGTTCCCAAACATGAACACCGGTCACATGACATCTTTTAACGAAGCGTTCTCATCATCAGGACTTGAGGCCATTGGCTTTACGAACTTGGAAAACCTTCTCAAGGGGTTAAATGCTTTTCCAAGCACTGGAATGACCGAAGAGTCATGGGGCAATTTCCTGATCAATTTAAACGATACGAATAGCCAAGATAGCTTTTCGAACGGTGAAGGAACTCTCACCGGACCTGGTCAAGGTGCACCAAGTGCAGAAGAAGCCATTGCTGCCAAGGCTGCTTTGGTATCAGATGGCTGGACCATCGTCGATTAAAGTTGCGAGTGTCAAGATGGCTATCTTGAACAAAACAAACCCGACACCCCTTAGGGATAACCTAAGGGGTGTCGGAAACATTACGATCGCCATAACTATCGTCACTCAATAGCCTTGAGTCAATCTATTTAAACACATTTAAAAATGGTTTATCCGGGGGGAATCCATGAATATCATCATTGTTTTGATTTTAGGTTTAGCTACCCTAGCTGCTGACATCAAAAGCACGACAGGCAATATCCACTTTGATGTCGATCGTGATGGCTCTGGGGAGTTGGGCATCAATGCCGATGCCATCACCATGAACACAGACTTCCATGTTCAAAGTGGCCTGACGTTCAACACCACAACAACGGATCAGGACATGGTCATCGCTAAGCAGACCGTTATCTTTGCCAATACGGCGACTCAGTCCATTCAACTCACCCTTCCCAGTGCCGTGGATCATGCAGGCAAGGTCATCCTCATCAAAAAAATGTCACACGATCACGAGCTGATTGTGGTGTGCCAAAACGAGACAGATCGCATCGACGGCCAACGCCAACTGCTCATGTCCAACTCAATGGAGAGCAGCAACGACCTGCCCCAGTGTCGACTGATCAGCAGCGGCAGCTCGTGGTTTGTTCAGTCCACGACACCCAGCAATCAACTCTACAACGGTGCCCTGAGACTTCTCGTCAAGACGGACAACCCCGGCTCTTCAAACGATCAACAATTCACACTCCCCCTGCGGCACTCAGACGACCTCGACGTCACTATCGACTGGGGGGACGGAGGCACCAGCAGCATATCCAGCAACACGGCCGCTGGCCTCACTCACACCTATGCTCAGATCGGTAACTACACTGTGAGCATCAGCGAAAATAACGCCGCCAGCTTCAGTGCCATCCATTTTGATGGTCAAGGTGATGCTCAAAAATTACTCGAGATTCGCGAATGGGGCCCCCTCCATTGGGAAACCTTCGAGAGTTCCTTTGAAGGATGCGTCAACATGATCATCACCGCTAAAGACCACTCCCGTGCCATCACTTCTGATGTGACAAGCTTCAAACAGGCTTTTGCCCAATGTTCAGCGCTGACGAGCTTTCCAATGTTAGATACATCAGCTGTTGTGAATATGGATGACGCCTGGGACGGTTGCTCCTCGTTGACCAGCTTCCCACATTTGAACACCACCAAGGTAGAACGTTTCCAGAGGACATGGAGGGGAACCGAGGCCATGACGAGTTTTCCAGATATCGACACCTCGAGTGCAACGACCTTGTCATCGACATGGGCTCAGGGGGGGCTGCAAGAAGCCCCCGACATCGACCTCTCCACGGCCCAAAGCTTTGCTTTTATCTTCAGCAATCTCACCTTGAGCACAACTTCATGGAGTGCTTTCTTGGTCAAGCTGGCCGACCAAACCACGCGCACTGGCATAAAGATCCATGCTGGCTCCAGTCTCCTCAACGATGACGGTGAAGCTGCGGCCCTCGACCTCATCGATAATGAAAACTGGCAAATCTATGATGGCGTCTTCGACGGAAATGTGAGGCGTTGAACATGCAGCTGCGCATCGTGTTGTGCTTGATCGCTCTACAGATCACCCAACTCTCATCCATAGAAGTGATCGAGTCCATTGCGGATGATGTCCACATCACAACCATGGTGAGAGATTACATCGTCTCAACCCCCGCTAACCTCCAGCCGGGAGACAAGGGCTACCCCCTCATCGTACAACTTCACGGCACTGGTGGAAAGGGGGATGATATCAACACCTTGGGCCGAAACGGGCCCCGAGCTCAGGCCCATAAAAATCCGAATTTTTCTTTCCTCGTCCTCACGCCCAGACTCAAGAAAGATAAAGGCTACGACTCTTTCGAGTTAAAAAGCTTCATCGACGACCTGACGAAAAAGTATCAGGTTGATATGGCAAGGGTCTATCTCACTGGCGCCAGTCTAGGTGGCATCGAGACCTGGCGTTTTGCCTCCAGATACCCAGAGCTCCTAGCAGGTATTGTGCCCATTGCAGGAACAGTGTCTCCGTACGATGAAATGACGGATGTGCAACTCTTTCATTATTTGCCCGTTTGGGCTTTCCACAGTGAGGAAGATAAAACAACCAAATCTAAATTTACCATAAAGGCCGTTGAGAAACTTCAGAGTATGACCACGAACCCCAATGGGGCTCCTGCTCAAAAGCACATCTACACCCAAGAAAATTCGACGATTTACAACGTACACAACTGCTGGGACCACACATGGAATCAAAATACCGACCCACAGCCCTACGACTGGATGCAGGATCAGGTCAATCAACACCTGGAATTCGATTCTGAGCCCTTTGAGTTGCCCCTGGGGTCAACCAAGTCCTTTGGGTTTCGCATCAACGCCGTTGGTCCACAAGTTGTCGAAGCTACCCTTAACTCTGCGAATGAGGATACGGGTGTCACCATCGTGGGGAGTAGCGAGCTCAGCATACAACCTTCCGATGGACTAGACGCTCAATACCTTTCCTTTGCAGCTGCGGATGACCTGGAGCTTGGTGCTAAAGTTACCTTCAGTATCGATTTTAAAAATAAACACATCCCACCCCAGAGTTTTGAGGTCGTCATCGTGGGGTCGTCCCCTGTGTTTTCTGCACCTCCCCAAGCACCGATCAACGACGCCCTGCCCAAAGCTAGAATCATGGGCACTCGCCAAGAGATATGGATGCAATCTGACCACCTTGTCGACGGCCATGAAGTAAAGCTTTCACAAAACGGTTTCGAAGCTAAGGCTTCTATACGTGTCCAAGAAGGTTTCATGGCTAGACCCGTGCTGATCGATCAAAACACACTGCTCGATAGCTCACTCTCATCGCTCTTCGTGTCGACCCAAAGCTCCGCTGTTCACATCAAGCTCCCCAAAGCGAGTCAGCACTCGGGACGGGTGTACCACATCAAAAAATTGGACTCGGCTAACCTCTTGACCCTGTCTTGTAGCGCTGATGACCTCATCGACGGTCAAGTTCAAGTGCATCTAGCGTCACGAGATCAGCGAGGTTTTCTCCCCTCCCTCGAGCTCATCAGCAATGGCGATAACTGGGCGATTGTCGGTGGCATCTAAGTCTAAAGTCAGTTAAAACACCGACAAGGGTTTAGAAGGGTTCTATTAAACCCTTCCATGTTCTGGGGCCAACGCGTGTTCAAACATCTCCATGTGCAAGTTTAGGAGTTGCACAGCTCTGCGGTTATACTGAGCAAGGTCATCGACTAGGGCGCAGTGACCGTGCCCACAGCTCAATCGTCAGCTGCGCCTAGCCAAGCGACGGTCATGCGGAAGGGTCCAGACCGTTTGTCCGCAAGCATAAAGCCGATGCGCTCGATTTTGGAAGGGTCAAACTCGTAACCAGAAAGCTTCCTGCCTCTCCAGCTTTGCTCTAGTTCTTTAAAGGGAATGAAAACATCAAGCCATTGGCCAGCGACGGTGGAGAAACCCTTGCTGAAGGCGACTTTACCGAAAACACGAAAGCGTGCATCCGTCTGCAAACGCAGTTGATAGAGTCGACCATCGCCCCGAACACGAAAGCGAAGCCCAAGGTGTTCAGATAGACGATACCTGCCTTTGCTGTGGATCCATGAGAATCCACCATTGTTTTCGAGTGAAAGGTTTCCGCTGAAAACCATGCCTTCTTCGTCTAGAGAAGAGCTCCCCTCCGAGAGGCCACCCATCACGCCGTCGTTGGTTGAGGCCCAAGGCGCCGAGGGAGCCTGCCCGGTAAACTCGAAAAGCGGCTTCATGGCAGATCCTTTGGCGAAAGTGGAGGGATTGAAACAGCTCAAAGCCATGGTGAGTGCACTCATGGTCAGACGGAGCCGCGATAGGGGTGTTTTGGATTGCGAGATCGTCATCGGGAACAAAACTTCAGGGGCGGCAGTCCTTGCTGATGTTCAAATGAAAAAAGAACACTGATTCTAACTTTAAGGAGCAAACTCATAGGGGGCTCAGGCGTGAGCTGGGAACAGCTGGTTGAGGCTTTGCTGGCCCGCTCAGTTGAAGGAGCCCTTTGGCTCCAGTGCTAAGACTTATAGCTTTTCAACTTCTAAAAGGTGAAACATCACGTCGTCCTGGCCGACTTTTTTAAGACTAAAAACTGAGTCTGCCGTGATGCCTGAGCATTTGAAGCTAGCTTTTTTCCATTTCCCAGAACGCTGACATCTAACGGTTTTCAGTGCCTTGTCACCATGAAGCAGAGTCCATTTTCCTTGACCTTTATCGAGGTAGGTGACGGTGAGCTGAATTTGATTTGCGGACTGGGCAAAGTCTTTATTCAAAACGAAGCTCATCGCTCCGCCCTTATTGCCAAATGAACGGGCGAAGCGTCCATACAGGGAGTCGTCCACACTCCACCAGGCTTGACTCGTTTCATCGGGATCGATCTGATGCAAAAAGCGCTCATAATTTCCAGGTATGATCCCCCAGCCCACATCATTGATGCCTTTGCGATTGCGATTGAGCATGCCTCCGCCTGCTGCAGCCTTGGCATCCTTTTGTTGCGCTCCGTAAGCTTGATATTTTTTAGCGATATCCATATAACGCTTTTGATCAAAACGGATTTTCGATCCCCCCGATCCAAATGTATCGATGGGGAACTCTTGGGTATCAGAGGCATCTAGGCCTCTGCGCAGTGCACAAAAACCCTTGGTGGATGTTTGTGGGGATCTCATGGGAGCGTAGGTGTTGAAGACATTAAAAGCTTCCGAGTTTTCAGGTGCAACTAAAGCCTTTCGCGGGATATTCCAAACATCCAATTGCATGTGCAAAGAAAAAAGTCCCGACCAGTAAAGCACCCGTGGAACATCTCCCTTGGACCAATTCATGGTGTGAAGCTCACCATCCATTTCACCCCGTGAGAACAACCTGGGATTGAGCGCTTTTTGCTGACGCCAGAGTTCGATGCGTTTTTGGTTATCACTCACGTGATAGCCATGACTCGACATCCCCATCTTTAGACCGAGATGCTGTAAATTCTCTTGTAACCAGAGTTCAGATTTCTCTTTGTTGGCATCGGAGTTCACCACAATGGGAAGTGGTCTGGTGGCCTGGGTTTGAAAATAAGTTTTCATTTTGCCCCAGACCTTGATGCGGTAATCTTCCCACTTGTCGCGACTGAAACGGTACTTTTTATCTAAGGGTTTGCCTTTATAGCCCCATCCATCACCGGTTGAGCCTTCACAGCTTTGCACAAATAAAATGCGTTTGTGCAACTCTTCCGGCAAATCATCCATATACTTAGCCCAAGCTTTTAAGAGTTGAAAATATTTCTTTTGGTAAAGGGCGTTGAAATAATAGGGAAAAGTCGTTTTATTGGTGGCTTCGCCAAGAGCATTTGTTTTTCGATCGGTTTCAACCTTTGGCACCCCTATCTCATATAACCAATTTGGTGTCGACGGTGCGACCCAAATCATCGCGTGGACAAAGAGATCGTGCTTGTGAGCTTTTTTTAGCATAGAGCCAAAGATTTTTTCGAATTCATATTGGCCCTCCTTGGGCTCTAGCATTTTCCAATGGAGAATAATTGGGACGCCTTTCAGGTGAGGAACCGTTGTTTGAGTGAATTTATGAGCCCACCTGTTGCCCCAAGAGTAAATGCCTGCGGCCTCGTTGGGGAAATCTCTTACAGGACTCGCTTGTAAAGAGAGTGAGAGAAACAGGAGAGGGAGTGCAAGTTTTATCATGGGGTGGCGATGCTCTAGTTTCTTTACTATAACCCTAGGCTCAGCAAAACTGGACACCCTAAGCCGTAAATTCTGTTTTCAGCAGAGATCTTTTTTTCAGTCCCAACTCCTTCACGTCTTGGTGCCAATCGCTTCTCCCTTGTTTGATCAAGATCGGGAGTCCTTCTCGACCCGTTGTCATTCTGGTGAGCGTGCATTGAAGCTGCCCCACCTTAGAGGTCTAGGCAGATACCTTTTTCTCCAGCCCTTGGCCAGAAAGCCACAGGTCAGGCCTTTCACTCCCTCCTGATCCGGATCGGAAATTCTCAACAGGTTTGCAGCGACATGCACATTGGCCAAAGAGGACAAGCGATCGATGGTGACGAACTTCTCGGGAGAATAACGTTGCATATTGTGTGGAAAATGGAATGTGATGGTTGTTAGGAACCCAGACGCTATCGTCCTTGAAAGAGGGCCAATCAGATGGCAACCCTTGTTTACACATTGCGTTGTGTAGGATTGTGTGCCTTTTTATGGAGGAGACGATGCCCACAAACCTAGCCCTTGACGATAAACTGCTGAAGGAAGCCCTTGAAATTGGTGATTTTAGGAGCAAGAAGGACACGGTGAATGCTGCACTGAAGGAATTTATTGATAGAAGAAAGCAGCTCAAGATTAAAGATCTGTTTGGGAAAATGCCTTTTGACAAGGGGTATGACTATAAGAAAGGGCGAAATTGAAAGTTCTTGTAGATACTTGCATTTGGTCCACTGCGTTCAAAAAGAAGGACAAGCGCAATACTCAAGTGGTCAATGAGCTGAGCGAGCTTATTGACGAAGGGAGAATTTGCCTGATAGGGCCAATCAAGCAAGAAATTCTTTCTGCCTATAAAGAGAAGGAGAGGTTCAATAAGATTCGAGCACACCTCCAATACTTTGATAATGAGAGCATTATTGATGATGATTATGAAAATGCTGCGAGACTTTATTGTGACTGTAGAGCAAATGGAGTTCAAGGAAGCCATATTGATTTTCTGATTTGTGCAGTATCTCTAAGAGCTCAATACTCGATTTTCACAAGGGACAAAGATTTCCTGCGTTACAAGCAGTGGCTTCCCATAGAACTGTACGATCCTAGACGATAAAATTTAACATTTTGGGTGATATTTATAATGGCATGCCGTTACCCCAAGAAGGAGACTGACAAAGGGGCTTTAAAATCTATGAGGAGATTCTTAGCGACAGCAGGAGTAAAGGTATGAAATATAAAGGCTATACTGGAAAAGTTGATTTTGACGAAGATGCCGAGATTTTTTACGGGGAAGTAGTTGACACACGAGATGTGATTACTTTTCAAGGAAAAACGGTTAAGGAGCTGAAGCAGGCTTTTAAGGATTCTGTAAATGATTACCTTGAGTTTTGTGAAAGTCGAGGGGAGAAACCCGAAAAACCATTTTCTGGAAAGTTTATGATTAGAATTACACCAGAGCTGCACCATGCGGTTTATCTGAAGGCATTGCAAGACGGGAAAAGCCTTAACGCGGTAGTTGAAGACGCTTTAGTGAAAGCCACATAACGTTTGGAATAATAGGAGTAATTACAGACACGGAAAGCAAGCCTACGCGAGATACGAAAGCCTCCAGTGCCAACAGTCGCCAGACATTTTCGAGTAGGCCGTCGATTTTCGATTTTAACTGAATCCAACTCGACTAACCACTCACAGAACCGTACTTGAAGCTCCCGCTTCATAAGACTCTGCTCGCCCCATCGGTTGTTCCCAACGGGTGTAGCTGTAATTTAATGTTATTTTCGATCCCCCTACCGATTCTTCCAGTAGTCATTCCAGCGGTCGCCTGAATAATTCATGCACCGCATGATTAAGACCTGCTCCGAGTTAGGGATACTCCACCGGCACCCAGACTTGCACATTCTTTGTTTGACAATGACTTTGCACGCAGCTTCTGTAACCCCCGATCCAATTGGGAGGTTGTTTACGGCATTTTTGTAGTATTGCATCCGTTTGTAGCCGTTAAAAAAATACGAGATAGTAGAATCAAGAGCTTCTGCACGCTTTGTTTTATTCTTCATTTCACTCCGGTAATTTGTCATCGAGTTCAACAGTCTTTTTGCAGCACCTTTTGAGTGCTTGAGGCTATGGCATGATTTGTTGAGCCAGTCTTGCCTCTCCTTTTCCTTGTCAGGAAACATAGCCTCTGCTGCCTTGGCTAAATACTCCGTTACGTGATAAAAATCAAGTACCTGCACATCAACATGATCTTCAAGTATCCCCCAATTCCATTTCGCTCCATCGGCCAGACCAATAATTAGAGCATGAGGCGCGTGTTTTTTAGCTTGCGTCATTGAACTTAGAAATCGCTGGGCAAATAACTCTTTTCCGTATTGAGGTCCAGCTGCAACATAAATCGTCTCCAGTCTGGATCCTTCCGAATCATAGAATGTAATCGTTCCTGTCATGGCTTCACGCCAACTTTTGCTGTCACGAGTCGGCATCATTGCCCCATCAAGGCCGCATGAAATTGATGCAACCTTTTCTGGATTACAGGTAGGCAATATTGTCCATTGCCCATCTTCCATCTCCGACTGGATTTCAACTCCGACGGCAGCCACCAGATCTTGCACAAAAGCCCTAGACGCCTTTCTCCCGTGATTATTGGCCAAGTCGACGACGACATCTTTGGCGCTCATATCAGCATATTTTGAGGCAACTTGTTTAGCAAACTTAGGCGTTGTCTTAACGATCGTTTTGCATTTTGCTTCCAGTGGAATGAAAGTTTTTCCTCCTTCACTTGTTTGGTATACGTGCCGAGCCACTTCAATTACTCCATACGGCGTTTGGAACTTTGCAGTTTGAGCCCCCTTGCTGTAGGCTTTAACTTCACCAATTTCAATGACTTCGCCATTTGTGTCAAATTGCTTGATGCTCTCCGTGGTGAGCTCACAGCCAATGGCATTCACTGTTTCTTGAATTTGTTCTTCACAGTCGAGAAAGGTATCCCCATCGGCAATATCAATTTCCACAACAAGTTTCCCGTTCTGGCGAGAGATGATTCTTGGAGTCGTTGCCATGAATGAATGAATTGAGGTTATGGGAGGAATCCGCCCATTTTAATGGGACCTGCTGGAACGCATCCCTTAACATCAAATTATGGCTGCACCCCTTC
>JACLAC010019413.1_pt1 | contig 23129 bp, 15 predicted proteins | sample 8027881 | NCBI WGS metagenome assembly JACLAC01 (sample SAMN15725517, study PRJNA655200) | protist metagenome | isolation source: fluorescence activated cell sorting (FACS) single amplified genomes of... | place: Spain: Blaines Bay Microbial Observatory, Mediterranean Sea | collected 2016-01-19 | reverse complement strand
TGACTTGGGGAGAGAGTATCAACTTTTTAAAACAACTGCGTCAAATGCGTTTTGACTGTGTGATCGACTTCTTCGGTAATCCTAGAAGTGCTTTCGTTAGTAGACTCAGTGGGGCTACAACAAGGGTTGGCTTTAATTTTCGAGGAAGATCTTGGCACTACACTCATGCGGTTACTCTCCAACATGGAGTCGGCTACGCTACTTCTCACAAACTCCAGCTGCTGGAAGCGTTGGGATTGACGGTCGATACAAAAGATCTCTTACCCGAATTTCCAATCGGCGTGGAGGAAAAAGTTTTTGCAATGGGTTTGCTTGAACAATTAGGGGTGCAGCCAGGTGATAGAGTCATTTCCATCTCCCCGGTATCTCGCCAACCTTACAAGCGATGGCCATTGGAAAACTTCGCCCAACTCGCAGATTGGCTGATTGAACAGTATGAAGTAAAAGTCCTATTTGTATACGGACCTGGTGAGCAGGAGTTTGTTGATGCGTTGCGAAGACAAATGCGCTACGAGGCTCTTCCAAATTATGATCCACCAAACCTAGCTCAGACTCGGGCTCTTTTTGAACAGGTGATCCTTCACATCGGTAACGATAATGGGCCAAGGCATTTTGCGGTAGCTGCTGACATTCCGACTGTAGCAATTTTTGGAAGACCATTGGCTATGAATTGGACTCCACCCAACCAAAACAAACATTTAAGTTTTGAGTTCAATCCAGGTTGCAAGACTCAGTGTGATTATCCAAATTGCCAGTTGGAGTGTTTGAACACTCCCCTAATGAACGTACAGGAAGCAATTGCAAAGCAGTTGAAAGCACTTCACAATCCATTGTTATCATTATGAAAATCCTACACTGGTTACATACTCGAAATTGGGGGGGACTGGAAAAATTTGTAGCTCTCTTCGCCTGCGAGTTGCAGAAGCAAAGTTGTAAAAACACGATATTTTTTAGCCGGCGGAATGGGATTGCGGACTGTAGAGAGCTACTCCAAAACTCCACTGTAGAACTTAAGACTGGGAACCAATTGGATCTTTGGCAAACTTTTAGAGAACAATCCCCTGACGCGATAATTCATTATACTGGCGATACGATGCATACCGCATGGCTGGCGGGTTTACTTAAATGGCCTAAAAACCACATTAGAATTTTCATGCATGGTTTTGGTCGTAAGCACGACATCTATCATCACTACCTTTATCAAAAATTTAACTGTATTTTCCCAACTAGATTGACTCACAATCAGTCCAAAGAACGGTTACCTATTCCTAAAACACGTCGCCATTTCCAATATTTTGGAGTCCCTTTGGCTCACAAAATCCAAAAAAAGTCTCTGGATAGTCCACTAACACTAGTCTCGCTGTCAAGAATCGAACCTGCAAAAAGAATTCGTGAACTAGTTGAGGCAGTCGTAATCGCTTTTCAAAAGAACCCAAACCTGCAAGATCGATTCGTCATCAAGATTTTTGGGAAACCTCATGATCATGACACCAATGGCCAGGATTATCTGCAGCAACTCTGGCAAATGGTTCCTCACCATCTAAGTACAAAGATACTTTTTCCCGGGTTCACCAATGAGCCTCACTTGATTCTCGAACAAGCGCACTTTTTGTTTTTCACATCTCAGAATGAATTTTATGGATTTTCTTTGCTCGAAGCACTAGCCATTGGGACTCCAACAATTACTGTCACGCAAGGAAGCTTCACAGAATTGAATCGAGAGGATTATGGTCGTTTTATTGATCTCGACAAACCCGGATCGGTTCAAATGGTTCTTGAAGAAATCAATGTAATGTCAGCACTTGAATATGAAAAACTTCAGGAAAACGCAAGAAACAGGGCAGAAGCCGAATTTGATATATCGAAGACAACAGATCAATTTCGGCAATGGCTAATCACCCGCTAACCCAGAGATGCGTATTCTTCCCTAAAGGCTCCATTAGGAAAGGGCAGAATCTGGAAGGAATCCAGTGCAAGGGAGATGGTTGGATTTTCAAGAAAATGAATAGGAACTTTACCGTACCAGGCAGCCCACCCACTAAAGGTGCTAGGTGGGCCCAATATCAAGTCACACTTCGATAAAACCATCAGATCGCCGATTACAGTTCCAGGTCCTGAAAAACAGCGTAGATCTTGCTTTAAGCTTCCTTCCCACGGCACATCAGAGCAAATTAGGAAGGTGCATTCCCTAGAATGGTAAAGTTCCCTGATTTCCAGCATCTTCATTAAATATTGATCCAGAGAATAGAAGAAGCGACCTCCCACGAATTCTTGATAATCAGTCTGCCTCAAGTGGACACCCACAAGAACATCTGTATGTGCTCTCATTTGTGTGACAAACTGTGTCGCTTTTTCCTGACAACCACTCAATGGTGTCAAAAAGCTGCGGACCGTATCTCCATGCCGTAGGAACCATTCTTCTGGTGAATAAAAATGAAGTCCCTGTGTGAACAAGATATTCCAAGATTCATGAAATAAGTCATTCCAAAGTGAATCAGTTTGAATAAATTTAGAACTTTGAGCTTTCGCCACTCTTATACCAGAATTTTTTGAAATCGCTAAGGGCTTGGCCAATTTATAAGCTGAGCGATTTAACCAGTAAATCCACTCTCTAGAAGCCAAAGAAGGGGAAATAGCATCTTTATCGCTGGGAAATTTCCCCCATCTCTGATCAGTAGTCCCTTGAAAAAAAACCGAATATTCAGCGAATGCTGGATTGAATATTCTCACTTCTTTCTCTAGCGCAAAAGCCAGCCAGTGTGCATAAAGTTGAAGCCGGTTACCAAGTCGACCTGTTTTTTTGCTAATGATGATAGTTTTTTGCAAAAGTTTAGTGCTGGTTGAGTGTTCAGAAAAAGAGCATTTCACTAATCCTGACCGTTGGCTGAGATACTGGTATTAGATGTATTGCCCAACCAATTTTTCTGAATTTTTTAGCCCGTTGTTGGAGAGAATATAACAACTGTGTAAAGCACCTTGCTGAATCAATGGGATTTGAGCCTTAGTTGCTTCAGATACTGGAGGATTCATTGGACACTGGGCCAAATTGGTAGGAAAGTGGGTTCCTAACCAAAACCTGTACTTTAACCTAAGAATTTAGATTCTCTTCCTGCTCAACTTGGTTGAAAAATACATGAACTTGGCGCGATTCCAAATCTTACTGAAGTGTTTCTGTAATTCTAGGATGATGGGCAGAAATTAATTGGAGGACTTTTTTCATCTTGACTGCAGGTAAAAAATTGATTGGTTGGAACGGTAAATTATGTGTCTGATTGAGCAAATCACGGTCATTGTAAAAGTAATGCAGTAATCGGTGGAAATAGATTGCCTGAGAAATTCCAGTAGATTCATCACATATGGAGATTCTCTAAATGTGATCAGCAATCCAGTTTAAGAAGCAATGAAAAAATCTAGGGTCAACGTGCTACAGCCAGCACTTAGATCCAAGAGGGTGATCTTAGTGGGAAGTTGATGTAATTATGCTATGAACCATGCCAATACATCACATTCAGATCTGCCATTTAGGGAGCTGTCCAATCCCCTAAAAGAAATTGCAAATTTGGATGAAAAGTGGGTATTGGCAGGTTTGTCAATCAGCCAGAACGATCTTGTAAAAATTCTCCCAACCCCGGATTGTTATTTTTCAACCCCAATTATTTGTGATGGTTTGCTCCACCAAAGTCTAAATCAGCAACGATTACTTGATGACCCAATTTTGCAAGGGGGAAACATAGATTTGCTGTGATTAACATCTTGCCGACACCACTTTTGCCACTAGAAATCGGGATAATTAGTTTCACAATTCCTGTTCTCTGGAAAAAATTACTGCTTGCTGCAATGATATAGAGCTTACATTCGAGAACCCATCTACCTAACAGGTCACATGAACACAACTCCAGCCAATCAGAAAACCGCCACAATTATTCCGATTGCGGGGGGCAAAGGAGGAGTGGGCAAAAGCCTGATTGCTGCAAATCTGGCTATTGTTCTGGCAAGACTGGGTCACAAAACAATCGGGATTGACTTGGATCTTGGTGCAGCTAATCTTCACAGTTGCCTCGGACTCAGTGGAGGCACTCCCCCTGGGCTAGCACGTTTCTTACGCTCAACGGACCAAGCCTCACTAGAATCATACCTAGCTCGTACTCCGCACCGCAATCTGCATCTGCTGGCTGGAGATGAAGGAAACCCCTTCTTGGCACAACTGAACGTGGCTCAGCAGCGAAGGTTGGTACAACAGATCCGGGCACTCCCCGCAGAATTTGTAATTCTGGATCTAGGGGCGGGCAGTTCATTTAGTACTTTGGATTTCTTTCGAATTTCTCAAAAAGGCTTGCTGGTCACCACCCCAGAAATCACTTCTCTTCAAAACTTAATGAACTTTCTGAAAAATTTGGCTTTCCGCGTAATTGAACACTCCCTACCACAAGATCGTTCAATCCACCGCAAACTACAAACTCTCTACACTTCCCCACTAGAATTTAAAAGTGACCAACCTAGTTTGCTACAAACCTTGCTCAATCCCCTAGATCCTGAGATTACAGAAAAAGTTTTGAGTAGTTGGCAACAATTCAGACCTCGCTTAGTCTTCAACCGAGGATTGGGGCCTGATGATCTCTCAATCATTCCCGAGTTAGAAAAACGCCTAAGGGACCAACTAGATTTGACCATAGAATTTATTGGCTATATCCCAGAAGACCTTGCTGTCCCCAATTCACTAAGGCAAGGTAGATCGTTGATGTCCTTTGCTTCTACCAGCAACGCAGGCCAAGATATGATCCGCCTCGCTCGAAGAGTACTTCGTCTCTGGGACCAGCCCATTCCCGACAGTGCCCGTCAACTGCAACAGTATACTCATCGCCTCTACTCAGAAAGTTCTTCACAGTAATTGTCTTCAGCGGGTGAATCTCAATTCCACTCTACTGGATTGAAAGCGTGATGTGGTCGTCTCGAAAACTGGGTTCAACACAATCTGCTCTGCCGCCAGCAATCCTTTCTCAAGCAACAAATTACGAATATTGTAAACTCGCTGTTGTGCTAGCTCTTCCAAATCCCGATCCTCGATAGAAATCTCATCCAGTAGCTTCAACCGAACCTCTTCTTCACTTAGCCCCTGAGGGCTACCGTAGATTCGTTGAAACATTCGATTCAAGTATTTTTGCCGCTCATCTGAAGTAAGAGTCATCTGCGCTGGGATTGAATCTTCGACATTCAGACGAATTAGCTCTGCAATTTTCTCAAGGCGAATTTGTCGATCTAGTTCCTTCTGTCGTAAAGCAGCAATTTCTGTTTCCCTACGTAATAGCGTCACCAATTCCATTTTCAACTGGGGTCGTTGATTTAATACATCTCTCAATCGATCCAGTTTTGTTTTTTCTGCAGCTGGGATGTCTAGACTTCCTGGTCGGAAACGGATGACCTGGGTATTCTCATCCAAATCCCCATCAAATACGACATCAGCGATCAGCGTGAATGGTGCAGTAACAGCCTTACTGATCAGAGTAGCAAAAACCGTCAGTGTAGCGTCCCAGAGCCCAAATTCTGGATCCTCCAAGTTTCCGCTAACAGGCACGGACAGATCGATGGTACCTTGAGAATCTCGAAGTAACCCAACCGCCAACTCCACTGGGAGATCCAGCGTGTCAGGTCCAGGGGTCTCAGGACCTAGCACCAGTCTTTGAATGAGAAGATTATTCTCAACGTCAATTTCATCTCCAGCCGTTTTGTAATCAACAGATAAATCGACACTTCCTCTGTCAAACCGATAGCCAAGATAACGCTCTACGTATGGATTCGCCCATAGAAGGTCGAAATCTTGTGAATAAAGCTTGCCATTGACGCCCCATGAATCCCTGTGCCAATCAAAGGCAAGCTTCGCTTCGAGCGGAGCTACTCCCTCCCAACGCCCTTTTAAATCTAATTCCAAAGGAACATTTAAGCCCAGAATGTTTTGGATATCACCTTTGATTCTTTGTAGTGTAACAAGTACCGGATTGTTGTTAATTCTATCATTCCAACTCAGAGTGCCTCCCTCCAGAGACAGTCTTTTTAGGAAAACTGGGCCAGGGTCCAAATTATGGTCTTCATCATCATCCTCAACCCCAAAAAGGACCATCCATTCCAACTCTCCATCAGTTTGCCTCCGGATTGGCAATTCAAAATCTGCCAATCGCATCGATCCTAGATCCAAGACAAAAGGATCAAACTCTAGCCGTCCATTATTTGTTTCAAACACAGTCCACTGGCCCATAAATTGACCTGTTTCCTTGGCAATCAACTTTGCATCTCGAATGCGAGCAAGACCGTCAAAACGTAACCACTCCCCTACAGAATCAAACTTGAAGTAAAATCGCCCCTGAAGGGTCCCGAGAGCCTGCTCAGCCTTCAGTGGCACATATTCGATCCAGTAGGGTTGCCAAGTTAGTAGATCAAAATCCACAAGATCAACATCAAGACTCAGATCCTTGTCAAAGCGAATGGAACCGTTTACAGACCCTTGTCCCGTCTGATCCAGATTTCCCTTTAGAGTAAAATTTTCTACCCACTGCCGATCAGTATTCAGGTTTTTGAGCTGCAGGGATCCGTTGCCAATCACCAATGGTGGAGTTGGAGTCGCTAGATCTTGCCAACTTAAGCGATCTAAGGTTGCCTCCAGTACAGCCAGATCCACTTGCCATGGCTGCTCATCACTAAAGTCAGTTGTTCGATCTTGTTTGTTTGAAGTTGGTAGCCATCGTTCCCAATTAAATTTACCATCAGGTAACAAGGCTAGTTCGATCCAGCTTTTTTCCAAAGAAATGCTTTCGACAAAAAATTCCTTTTTGATCCAATCAAGATCCAATTCCACAGCCACTGCTTTGGGTAGCCGGAGTTCCGGCTGTACTGCATCCGTAGGGGTCAATTGAAATTGCTGCATATCCAGTTTCTCCAACTTCACCCTATGCTTAGCCCATGATAAATCTAGTCCCAGTGCGTTCAACTGTTCCAAATTCACAATTGGTGATTTCAAGGAATCCCCAATGATATTCAAATTTTGGAGTTGAAGTGCTCCAAGATTGAAGCGCTGGTCCTGAACTGCTAACGAAAGGCCTCCACTGGCCAGGCCCCCCATGGTTAGATTAGGAAAAGGAGAGTTTGCCTGTTTGAGAGATAATTGACGTAGGTTCAGAGACTCGAGTTCAAACCATTGCTTTGGCCACTCGACGACCGCTCCGCTTACAGAAAGCTCAGCGAATTTGAGGTCTGGTAACGCATCCTGGGCTTCAACAAGTTCTAGATCCCAAAGATGCAGTTTCCCCCCGTCCACTCGCAACCGGAAAGGACTCCAATTGAGTTGCAATTGCACGGCGGTATTCATGCGACCAGAGTTGAGACGCCAGGGCAGTTGATCACGATAGTAAGATTCCCAAGGAAGTAGTTTTACATTCGCCTTGAGTGCACCTCTCCAAGTTTGCTCACCCCAGCTTGCAATACCATCAAGTGAAAATTCTTCCTGTTCAAGGGTAGTCAACTTGAGCCGAGTTCGACTTTCTCCTGTCAGTGGCCACCTAAAATCGTTCATCTCCAGCACAGGAATCTGCAGCTTTTTTTTGATATTTTCCCTGTTTTCTCGCTGATGAATCAAGTTCAGAGCCCCGCTGTCAACCCGCAGTTGATTGAGTTGGACTTGCCATGCTGTATTCTGATCACTGGCCTCACGATTCTTTGGAGCTAATGAGGGAACCAGCTGATTCCAATTAGTGGTCCAGTCCACATGAAGAGATAATAGAAATTGGGGTTGTCTTATGGAGAGAGATCCTATCGAAACTTGTTTTCCAGGCAGATTCAATTCTTCACTGTTTAAATCTAAGCTAGCAAGTTGTAGCCATGTTTCTTGGTCTCGCTTCAGCTGAAAATCTTCTAACTGCAGTGAGGTTTTCCTCAGTCTGGGAAGTTGAATCCCCAGATCCCACTCAAAATCTGTTTTCAGATCTAAATGCCCCTTTACTTCAACTGGTATTACGTCTCCAAGAAAAGGTGTTAGTTCAGCGAGTTCGAATTCCTTCAGATCCAATTGTCCCTGACTACGGAGAGTACTAGGATTGAAAAACCCACCGAACGAAAGACTGGGGCCACCTTCTCGAGCTAACTGCAGACTAAGAGCGGTTTTTCTGGATGAAACAGGCAGCGTAAACCCTCCGACTGAAAATTGATCCAGATGCCATTCCTGGGAATTTGCTGGCTGGCTCTTTTGATCGATAAAGTGGAGTTTTCCTTTTAAGATACTGAGCCCTCCCAACTGCACTGACAATTGCTCAACATCCGAACTTTTCTCAACAGTATTTCCAGATTTTGTTTGAAGAATCTGGTCCCAGAAGAAAGCCCCATTCTCGGTACGTGTCAACCAGACTTCGAATTCACGCAATTCGATCTGTCCTAAAGCAACCTGAATACTAGGTAATACCTGAATTTTAGGGATTGGCACCTGAAGATGGCTGATTTCCAGCAACTGTTGAGAAGCTTCACCAGGAAGAATATTTTGAATGCTGAGCCTTTGAAGTTGCATAGTTCCACTGAGTGCAACCTGCTCATAGGGTTCAGACTGAAATCCCAGTTTGAGATCTGCGTCAACCAACCCATCTTGAAGCTGCAGCGCCCACTCTTTTGGTAGATACTGCTGAAAATCCGGCAGGTAAAGATTCTTCAGTTGAACGTCGAGACGAACTGTCTCTGAGGGAGCAATTTTGAATTCCCGCGCAACCACCCTCAGGCTAGTTTCGCCTAGCTGAGCAACTAGAGTGGCTGGACCAAAAGCCTGGGCAGGTTGAAGCTGGAATGATGATATTGCTGGGAGGCGAAAATTCAGTCCAGAGATATTATAGGTTTGATTGTGAGGCACATCCTTAAACAGTAGATTTCCCTGACTAACTACGATTGCCCTAATTTCAAAAGGAAAGTTAGCTGCCTCTTGGACGGATGTTTTTCGATCTGTTTGAGCAGTTAAAATTTGCTCAATCAGATCGGAGAAATTGAGGCGTTGTTTCCCAAGATGGGAGACACGGATGTATGGAGAAATTAACTCGGCCTCTTCAACAACCAAAGCCCATTGCCAGAAGCTATACCAACTCAGATCAATCCCAATTTCGTCAAGAGAAACAAAAGTTTCTGAACCATCAGCCTCACGGATTTCCAAACCCTGCAGGATCAACTTGAGGGAAAGCGGCTCCACTCGCACCTGTGCCAGTTGGACTGGACGCCCCAACTGCTTCTCAAGTGCTCTTGGCAACTGTTCCTGTAACCAGCCAGGCCCTCCAAAATAAAGGATAGTCAATCCAGCCAGGCCTAGCAGGTTCAGAATAAAGACTACCCAAAGAATCCTTTGCACCCAACGCAAGGTCTATTCTCTAGTGATTCAGTTCGCTAAAATATTGGGAAAAACCCAGACTGGCAGGAGGGATCTGCCGAGGAAAAAAACTCAGAGAGGGGTGTGCTGGAAATGTTCCAAGCGATCTTGGTAGTAGCGGAGACCCATGTGATCCACATTACGGATGTCAGATTTAGCTCGTTGCAAGGCAGTCTTGGCTGTGTCTGCTGCTTCCTGCCAGCGTCCCTGAAGAGCATAGCTTTCTGCAAGGGTATCCAAAATATAGGCAGCTGGTTCCAATGCCACTGCACGCTCTGCAAGAGCTACACTCTCCTGCACTTTCAGAGGCTGTGCGGCAAAGTGTTGGGTTAGAAGCCAAGCCAAGTTGTTGAGTGCCCTTGGATTTTCAGGCTCCCAAACCAACACTTGTCGATAGAGTTCTTCAGCGCGTTCAAACTTTGATTTTTCGTAGAATGTATTGGCAGCCTGTATCAACAACCCCACGTCCGCTGGCGTTGTTTCCGAAACAATGTTTTCCAATCGCCAAAAAATCAGGTTCTCTTTGGCATGTTGAGAAGTACTATAAACATTTGCAGAGAGTAATAAACCGAAGAGTAACAGACAGCCACCTTGGATCGTTCTCACTCTTTGATCATGCAGTGCAACTTTTTCCGGTTGTTCTTCACAGAGTTTTAGAAATTCCAATCGCTGCTGAATCCCATAGTGATGCCAGTTGTCTTGATGCAGCGCAATTCGGTTCAGGTGCCCAACTTTTTTCAGAGCTGCAGCGAACGGCTCCCAACCACATCTCAAAAATGCATTACAGTCCGCTTGCCTTTCAAAATTTCTGCTTAGAAACCCGATTCCTCCACGGAGAAATAAGGCCAGTAGCCCTACTAACAAAAATCCCTGTAACCAATCTGGCGTTGTAAAGCCTGTAATCCACTGGGTAAACTCCACCCCAACCAGAATCAGAAAAAGCAATTCTACAAAGCCAAGGAAAGCAAGTGCATAGAAGAATAGATGCCAACGTCGGAGATGTCCCGCTTCATGCGCTACCACTGCGCGTAATTCCTGTGAATTCAGATGGTCCAGCAGTTGCGGACTAACCAGCAGAAAGCGAGCCCATGGCAGAATTCCAATTACTCCAGCTGTCGCTGTTTGAGTGATGTGTCCTGGCCAACAAAACACACATTGAACAGAAGTATGGTTGGCTTTCAGTTCAGTGATGATCTCATCTCTAACTTCTGAGGGCACAGGTTGTACCCCCCAACTCAGTACTACAAACCAGGGTGCAGTTCCCAACAAAATTAACACACTCAATCCTAACTCAATCAGCACTTGGTTACTGACTGCTGTATTAGGAATGGTATTCTCAAGCAGAAGAGTGAGACCTAAGTGAAGACCTGTAATCAAAATCAAAGGAAGTTGTAGTCGTAGAGTCTGGATCGTCTTGAGCCACTTTTGACCATCTCGCCCCCAGGGATGAGCCGCTAGACTATCGGCAATCCAGAAGACTAGTACCAAAAGGGAAACAACTGTGGCTTGATCCATCCGCAGACTTTCCCAGTACGAAGCTAGTTCAACAGGCAATCGGGTGGCCCAATTCAAACCAGCCCAAAGACCGGCAACTGCCCCTCTTGGTAAAGCATGGACCCAAATGCTTTTGGATTGAGACTGCCACTGTCCAAGCAACAGACTGCTGATCAGGAGCAGGATCAAGGTTTCGATTGGTTCAAGGGGGATTAAGGCTTCTTCGGGTAGCATCGGTAACACCAGCAGTGACAACCCTAACGAAGCGAGAATCAATGGCAGGAAGGGCAGAAACATTTGTTTTCCTTCTGGTGAAATCCCATCAAATAAATTGGAAATGTAGAAAGCTTGGGTTAGCTTAGGTCCTTTCTCTCAACTCTTGCCTAGGACGCTGAGCATGGAATATTCGGCCAATGTACATGAGATCGAGCACGAAGGGAAACGCATCGTGCTGGTTGGAACCGCCCACATCTCAATGGAGAGCGTGGAAGAAGTCAGTCGGGTCATCGAACAAGAACAACCCGATGCGGTGTGCATTGAACTTTGTGCTGCTCGGTACGAAGCACTCCGCTATGGAGATCGCTGGAAGGAAATGGATCTCTTCAAGGTTATTCGCCAAGGCAAAGCCATGCTATTATTGGCAAATCTCCTGATGTCGGCATTCCAGCGACGCCTTGGTACTCAATTAGGAGTAGAACCTGGTGCTGAAATGGTCGAAGCTGCCCGAGTCGCTGAGGATCTTGAAGCAAAAATCGTTTTAGCAGATCGAGATGTTCGAGTAACCCTTCAAAGAACATGGCGTAGACTGTCTTTCTGGCGAAAGTGGAAACTAAGTGGGCAGCTGATGGGCAGCATGTTTGTCGACGATCCAATTCAGAAAGAAGATATTGAACGCATGAAGCAAAGTGACGTGCTGACAGATGCTCTCGAAACTTTGGCTTCACAAGCTCCGGAAATGAAGGAAACCTTGATTGATGAGCGTGACCAGTATTTGGCTGAAAAAATTAGACAAACCGACAGTCCCAAGATTGTCGCAGTGGTTGGAGCTGGACATGTCCCCGGAATAAAGCGTGAACTTGGTCAAGAGCATGATCTCAATGAGTTGGAACGAGTACCTCCTCCTGGATCACTCGGGACAGTGCTCAAGTGGGGAATTCCGGCATTGATTATCAGCTTGATCATCTACGGCTTTACAATGGCAGATACAAGTGTCAGCTGGGAAATGCTCGAACGCTGGTTTTGGATCAATGGCAGTCTGGCTGCTCTTGGTTCCGCCCTGGCGCTTGCCCATCCACTGACTATTTGTTCTGCCTTCATTGCTGCCCCGTTTACTTCTCTGAATCCTGCTGTAGCTGCTGGCTGGGTCGCTGGCCTTGTAGAAGTTCTCATCCGACGACCACAGGTTCGAGATTTTGAAGGCTTGATGACAGATGTTCAGGAATTCAAGGGGTTTTGGCGTAACAAGATCACTCGTGTACTCCTGGTAGTCGTTTTTGCAAACTTGGGCAGTACAATTGGTACGATCACTGGTGGCTTTGCCATTGCTTCGTTACTCTGACATCCTGCCTTCACAGTTCTTCAAGATGTTCCTTCAACCAAGAAGCTTTATTGCGGATGGCCACTTGCTCTGCTGAGTCCATTTTGTCCCAAGTCCGATAGACCATACCGATGCGTGGATTGCGAATCAGCTTTTCACGATGTCGGTCATGGAAGTCCCAATACAAACTGTTAAAGGGACAAGCCAACATGCCGTGTCTGGATTTCGCATCGTACGAACACTCCTCGCAATAGTGTCCCATTTTCCTCAGATAGTTGGCAGAAGATACATACGGTTTCGTTGCCAGCAAGCCCCCATCGGCAAATTGACTCATTCCACGAGTATTTGGCAACTCAACCCACTCAATCGCATCGATATAAATTCCCAAATACCATCTATCCACCTCAGCAGGAGCAATTCCAGCCAACAACGCAAAATTACCCGTTACCATCAATCGTTGAATATGATGAGCATAAGCATACTGTAGAGACTGCTCTATAGAATGTGATAAGCAGCGCATTCTGGTTTTGGCGTTCCAGAACCAAGATGGTAGGGGGAGTTTATGTCCGAGCGCATTACTCTCCAAGTAAGCAGGCATCTCTGCCCAGTAGATTCCTCTGATATATTCACGCCAGCCAAGGATTTGCCGAACAAAGCCCTCTGCTTGAGCCAGGCTGATTTGGTCTGGACGGTCCTCCCATTCTTGAACCACTCGATTCAGCACTTCTCTTGGATGCAGAATCTTCGCATTCAAAGCAAAAGAAATCCTGGAATGAAAAAGGAAAGGGTCTGCCTCAGACATTGCATCTTGATAACTTCCAAAATGAGGCAGTCCATGCTTGCAAAAATGCTCGAGTAGTTGAAGACTCTGCACCCGATTAATAGGCCACTCAAGTTGATTGTTGTAGATCGAACCGATTGTCTGCACACCTGCTTTCCGGACCATCTCTAAAAGTTCATCAACCTGATTTGCCAACTTCAATCTTGGTGGAAGAGGGACTTGTCCATAATACTTTTGTCGATTCTCTGAATCAAAATTCCACTTGCCACCTGATGGTTTTGAGCCCTCCATTAGTAGCCCTGTTTGCTTGCGCAAATTACGATAGAAAGACTCCAGCAAGTATTGTTTTTTGCCGACAAAGAAATCTTTGACCGCTCCTCGCTCACAAAGAAAATGCTCTGTATCCACTCTTCTGGAGGACACCTTGAATTGACTACTCAACTCCATAAACAATTGATCCAGACGATACTCATCAGGTAACTGATAAGCCCAGGCAGCCTCAGGATTCTCCTCCAGAACCCACATTAAGTTTTTATCAAAAGACTGCTTGTTTCTTGGGTCATCTAGTCCAAGATACAAAATTTGGTGGCCCTTTGCTGAAAGATCAGCTGCAAACGCTCTCATCGCTGCGAAGAAAGCAACGACTTTCTGAATGTGATGTGAGACGTAATCGGTTTCGGAGCGTACCTCCATCATCAGGTACAAAACTTCTGGGTTCACTTTGTCAAACCAGCTATGCCCACCATACAATTGATCCCCAAGAATGAGTCGAACCTCCTTAATCATCATTCAGTAGTACCTCTAATAAATTTCTCATAAATTTTTTTGAGCATTTTTTGCAATTTTAATTGCAATTAAAAGAGTTAGACGTTAAATTTATATCTAAATGCAGTAACGTATTTTTATGAACTTCTCAACTCAGGAGAAATAATGTTTACAGAATTCAACAGCATCGCTAAAGAAGTTTATAATAACATGTACAATCACAGTATGAAAAGTGTTGCGCTGATGGAAGATTCTCAGAAACAATTTATTGCCTTGAGCTTCAAAGCGGTAGCTGGCGTGGAGGGCTTAAGTTCTTTCGTACAGCCAATGCAAGAAGCTCAGACACAAATGCTGGACATGAGCTACTCTGCAATGCGCGCTGCTTCTTCTCAAATGAAAGCGATGACAGACGAAGCTGTCAACAACTTTGAAAACACCGTGGGTTCCGCAATGCCAAAAGCCAACTGATTGGCGCATTTCGACTGACCTCGCAAAAAGCGCAGTGGTTTCCAACAGAATTTGCTGCGCTTTACTGTTTTTTGCCTCACTCGCTTGCATCCTCATTCAAGCCTAGCTACATTCAGCTACAACATTTCTTTTCTGAACACGAAGCGTCCACTGCACTCGATTCATGCAATTATCAGCTGAACTTACCAAACTGGCCAACGCTGTTCACCAGTATGGTGGTCAAACAATCATTGTTGGGGGGAGCGTCAGGGACTATTTGCTAGGACAACTGCATCCAAAAGATTTGGATTTGGAGGTCTACGGTCTTGAAGCCAATGAACTGGAGAAGGTGTTGTCCCAATTCGGCAAGGTACTTCGAGTTGGCAAAAGCTTTGGGGTACTTAAGCTGATCACACAACGTGCGGAATATGATGTCAGCCTTCCTAGGCGTGAAAGTAAGATTGGTAGAGGACACAGGGGATTTTTGGTTGATGCTGATCCCCGAATGACTTTCGAAGAGGCTTCTGCACGCAGAGACTTTACTGTCAATAGCATCGGCTTCGACCCAATTCAAAAACTATGGTTGGATCCCCACCATGGTCAGGAAGATTTGAAAAAGGGGATTCTACGCCATGTTGGACCCGCATTCGCTGAGGACCCCTTGAGAGTGCTAAGAGGAGCCCAGTTCGCAGCTCGTTTGAAATTTCAATTGGCTCCAGAGACTCTTGAACTATGCCAGACTCTAGATTTAAATGAATTGTCTCGCGAACGGTTGCTGGGCGAATTCAATAAACTACTATTGCGTGCAGAACGACCGTCCATTGGCCTGGCAATCCTTCGGGAGACCAAAGCCTTGCGTTTCTTTCCAGAGTTGGAAGCCCTGATTGATGTGCCTCAAGATCCGACCTGGCATCCTGAAGGATGTGTCTGGACTCACACGCTGATGGTAGTGGATGAGGCTGCCAAACTGCGTGTTGGTGAGGAAAAAGCGGATCTCATTTTGATGTTTGGAGCCCTCTGTCATGACTTCGGCAAACCTGAGACCACGATTTGGAAAGATGGGCACTGGCGTAGCCCCGCACATGATGTTCTGGGAATGAAGCCTACTGAAAAATTTTTAAGGAGGTTAACAGATGAAACCTCTCTCATTGAAAAAGTGACAGTTTTAGTAAGGGAGCATCTCCGTCCATCTATGCTCTACAACGACCGTGAAAAAGTCACTCCCGGTGCAATTCGAAGACTGGCATTACGCGTATCTATTCCAGAACTTTTGCTGGTAGCGGAAGCTGATCATTTTGGCAGGACTACCGAAGATGCGTTACGCCGCGAATTTCCAGCCCGAAAATGGCTCCTTGATCAGGCATCCCAGCTTGATGTGCACGATGAGAAACCCAAACCCTTTTTACAGGGTCGGCATCTTCTACAATTAGGGATGCAACCGGGCCCGCAAATAGGGAAAGTTCTCGAAGAAGCCTTTGCGCTGCAGCTAGACGGAGCCATCATTAATTTGGAAGAAGCCAAAACTTGGGCCAATCAACGCCTTAATTCCTGATTCGGCAACTGCAACCGTTTGATTTGTGGGGGGGACCGCTTGCGACACTGCCAGAACCAAATCAGACAGCGCAGAGCAATACCAGCAGCAATTGGATAGGCGTACCAAGGTGCATCACTGAGATAGGCTTGCCAGGTCCACCAGATTGTTCCAATCAAAATGAGCACAGGGAAACAGACAGACCAATGCATCACCAGCCATGCTGAGTGTTCAATGGGAATTCATAGGAATGGAAAACGAGACTTTCCCCTCAACCCCTTGGAAAGAAAAACTAGAGTATTCAGAACACAACTATAATCGCCAAAAGAATCATCAGGTTCTAAAGAAAAAATTGATGAATTGAATTCTAAAACAGATGAGCACAGTGAGAATCTTGCCATAAAGGAGCCAGATGCCACTCTATGAATATACTTGTGCAGAATGTGGGGAACAGTACGAGATACTGCAAAAAATCAATGAGCCCAACCCAAAAAGTTGCCCGAATTGCAAACGGCCTGGACTGTACAGGGCAGTTTCCAATTTTGGCACAAAGTTACCTGGACTTGAGAGTCGTCAGGAATTCAGTGGGGGACAGCGACAAAGAATTGCCATTGCCCGTGCCCTTGCTGCTAGTCCAGAAATGTTGGTCGCTGATGAGCCCGTCTCTGCACTTGATGTCTCCATTCAGGCTCAGATTCTGAACCTCCTTAAACAACTTCGCAAAGAACGCAACCTTACACTGCTTTTCATTTCTCATGATCTCGCGGTGGTTGACCAACTCTGTGACCGCATTTTTGTATTGTATCGTGGAAGGTTGATGGAAGAATTGCAAAAAAAACAGCTGGATCAAGCCCGACACCCCTATACAAGATTATTGTTGGATAGCTTGCCATCTTACGCAAAAAGAGAGACCGGGTTGCCAATTGCTCCCGTTGAGGCAGAGGACGCGTATATTAAGGGCTGTCCATTCGTCAATCGTTGTTCAGAATCCCAGGCTGTCTGCTACCAAAGAGTGCCTCAATGGAGCAGCCTTAGCAAAGGGCATTGGGCTGCTTGCCATGCAGTAAAGCCATCATGAAAGATCGAAAATTTCTTTCATTGAAGACCACGCTGATACAGTCTCTGTTGTGCTTGATAATTAGCAGCCTTGCAGGTTGTTATTCTAAAGCTCTGGACTTTGACCTTGGATGGACGACTAGAAGAGTCTCCGGGCAGATGGAGGATGCAGTGTCTAGAGAATCTATTGGAAGCGGTTTCATCATCGTCAAGGAGTTTTATGGAAACCTTGCTGGAAACGAGTCTAGTGAGGCAGGAAACTTCATCCCCCGCGCAAGATTACTCCGTGCCTTGAAAGAAGACGGTAGCTTCGAGATGGATTTTGACTGGCGTGCCTCGCAGTTTGATCTGAACTTTATTGAACAGGGATACGAGGTTCACCGATTCAACTTCCAACGGCAGCTTGGAGTGGGCAACCTCCATTATGTCGCCAAAATGGTTCCCTCCTCCAACTGGGCTGATGAGTTAGCGCTAGGTGTGACCCCCCTGATCCAGAATTTATTGTTGGAACCCGGATACCGGTTACCGGAACCCGATCAACTCTTCTTGGGAGAGTGGTTGGCTAAGCAACGGCAGGAGAATTTTGGAACGGAGTAATTGCAAAACGTTCCTGGTAGATTTTGGCTGCAGATCGATGTACGAGGGAGTGACGCCAAGCTAGTTCCTCATGATCCTTGCTGTAGCCACCCCCGATGACGCACCCGACAGGTGCTCCCACATTCAGGCAACACTCCATCACATACTGATCGCGTGCTTGGAGCCCCTCCCATGTCAGGTTCAACTTCCCTAATGGATCATCCTTGAAAGGATCAACTCCCGCATTATAAATTACCAAATCAGGCTCGGTACGATCTAACAATTCTGGCAAGTTTGCTCTAAGAATTCGCAGGTAGCTGTCATCATCTAGATTCTCAGGAAGCGGCACGTCCAGATCACTGTGTTGTTTGCGGAATGGAAAATTTGACTGGCAATGCATCGAGAAAGTAAACACTGCAACTTCATCCTGATGAATGAAGGCTGTACCGTCCCCTTGGTGGACATCCAGGTCAACGATCAGGATTTGCTGAACTAAGCCTTCTTGGAGTAGCATCCGTGCTGCTACAGAAGCATCGTTGAAGATGCAAAAACCTGAACCAAAATCTGGAAAGGCATGGTGCGTTCCGCCCCCAAGATTGCAGGCTAAGCCATGTTTGAGAGCTAGCTGTAACGTCAAGATCGTTCCTCCTATGGCCGTGATGGTCCGACGAGCTAATCCCTCTGTCCAAGGTAGTCCGATTCGCCGGGCAGCAGATTTGTCCAGACGATTTTCCATAAATTGCTGGATGTAATCCAATGTGTGCACTGCTTGCAGATGATCTGTGGATGCAACCTCAGGTTGATGGAATTCCACTGGACTAAGGCTCTTTTCTTCAGAGATGATCTTGTACAATCGTCGAAACTTGGACATTGGAAAGCGATGTTCCTCATTCCATTCAGGGATATCGTAGTCTGGATGGTATATTAGAGGAAGGGCTGAGGGCATTTATAACTCTTTTGTTGTGATCGATAAAACCTTTGACTAATTAAAAAAGAATAATTTAGAGAAAACCCACTGACTTCAAAGGTTCGCCAACAATTATTGAAACCAGAAAAATTATTAATTAGTCTAATTTACTGCATTTGTATTTTGAAAAAATCAAACCAGCTTTTGGTGAAGACAGATAATCTAGCAAGAATTCCAAAATTGGTAAAACAGATGAAAAAATCTGAAATTGAAAATCAACTTCTTTTTTCCCTGGGAATTTTTGTAACTACCTGTGGTAGTGAAGGTGAAGTGATTCTAGTTTTGCGAATACTTCAGCGGAATACTGTATGTATTGTCAGGCATTGGATCGCGAGGTGTTGGGTCCAGTTTTGCGCAGCGGAGACTATGAGCGGATTTCCCAATTCTTTCGTGTGCGACATGACGAGCCAGAGACAAAACTAACCAATTTTGATGGAAAAAATAATCAGTAATCGGGATTTGGTTCAACACTACCAAGTAGATTTAACGCCCACTTTGATTTTTTTTGGGCCAGATGGCCAATAAATCTCCTCATCAATTGTGGGGTTCCTAACTGTTGATTCCTATGCTGACTATCTGGACTAAAGTCTTCGAGACAGTCGAGCCCATCTCCTACAAACATGAACTGAAAAATGCGAAATCTGCTCCTGTTGCTCCTTTTTTTCTGGCCACTTTCGGCTACGGCTCAATTCGATGATCCTGAAATTCCAGAAATTATCGTAAGAGTTCAGAGTGCGCTAGAACCAAGCGATCCTCGATCAGGGGAATATGTTCGGATCGTGGTGACTGCTCAGATTAAGAAAGGTTGGAAAATTTACTCGGTAGTTCCATCCAAGGAAGAATTCGCTCCAATTGCCTCAAAATTGGAATGGGACGCTGGAAATTGGGAGGCTTTAGGACCATTTTACGAAACCAATCCAATTTCAGAACCTGATCCTGTATTGGGAATGGTACTAAGTTATCACAAGGGTGATTGCAGTTTTTACCAAAATTTCAAGGTGCCTAGCACTGAGAGTAGAAATAGTAATGGCGTTGGCCGCATCACATTTCAGGCATGTAGTGACCGAGTTTGTTTGCCACCTGATGAAGTGAAATTCTCTATTCCTGCCGCAATCACATCGGGTAGCGTGCGCTCGGAATACTCTGTGCCTAATTTCAGCATTAATCCAGATATGAGCAGGGCTGGTAATGTAGAGGAAGCAACTAGCCTACTTGGTTTTCTGGGTTTAGCAGTGTTGGCAGGTTTTTTCGCCTTGTTGACTCCCTGCGTCCTACCAATGATTCCAATCACCGTTTCTTTTTTTACAGTTCAAGCTCAACAATCTCGTGGTGCGTCTCTTTGCCTTGTTGCTACCTTTGCCCTTGGGTTAGTAGGAACCTACACGACCTTGGGCATGGGAATGTCCCTGCTGTTTGGAGCTACAGGTATTGTTCAATTGGCTTCGAATCCATGGTTGAACTTAGCTATTGGCATACTCTTTGTGCTGTTTGCGGTGAGCTTGATCGGTTTCTTAGATTTCAGTCTGCCCCCTGCGTTGATCAACCGGCTGGACTCTTTTTCCAGAAAGACTACAGGTCTGGCGGGCATCTTCTTAATTGGTGTGGCATTTACCTTCACTGCCTTCACCTGCACAATTCAGTTCGTGGGTACTTTACTATTGGCAGCTGCTAAGGGAGAGTGGTTTCTGCCAATCATTGGGATGTTGGTGTTCTCAACAGTATTTGCACTACCGTTCATTCTCTTGGGTCTCTTCCCAACCCTGATTCGCCGTTCCCGAAGCCTTTCGGGTAACTGGATGGAACACCTCAAGATTGTTCTAGGGATTTTGGAGTTGGGGATTGCCTGGAAGTTCTTCAGTAACGCCGATTTGGTTTGGCAATGGGGAGTGCTGGATCGTGAGGTAGTTCTCGGGGCTTGGGCGATCCTGATGGTTGTTATCGCAGCATTTCTAATGGGAAGATTAACCATCAAAAGAATCCGAATTGGCCGCAGAGGATTAGGTCATCTCAGTTTTGGGACCATTTTCTTAATTTTCGGGATCTACTTCGGATCAGGTGTGGTTGGGAAGGAACTAAATCCGCTGGTTGAGAGCTATCTACCACCACCAATCCAAGGGACTGGTGATTTTGAAAAACTTTCAGCGGAGGCCGGTTTGGTCTGGCATGATAATTTTCCTGAAGCCCTTGCTGTTGCTCAGAAAACCCAAAAGCCTCTATTTTTAGATTTTACTGGGTATACCTGCGTTAATTGCCGCTGGATGGAAAAAAGTGTTTTTGTCAAACAAGAAGTGTTGAAGGTTTTTCAAAAGGAGTTTGTACTTGCCCAACTCTATACAGATGGGGGGGCCTTCAAGGAGGCGAACCAGGAGCTGCAAATGGAGCGCTTTAGCACCTTGGCTCTTCCCTTTTACGTTGTTCTGAATGCTAATGATCAGGAAATTCGACGTCATGCGGGTATTATCCCTGATGCCAAAGATTTTCTAACATTTCTGGAGTTTTAACACTATTTTTTACCTGTTTAAAAATTCACTTTTTTGCTGACGAGTTGAATTTTATTGCAATAGCGTTAGTTTAGTGTCTGGTTCCTCTAAAATTATCTTCCTAACGAAAACTGTAATTAATTTTGGTGAGTGCTATGGAATCTCAAGCTTCGTATCGTCTATTGCTTGTTGAGGACTCTGAGGAACAACGCCTGATCGTTGAGCAGATGTTGCTTCAAATTGATAGCGAATGCTACCAGGTCGACTCTGCAGCCAGTTATGCTGAGGCGATTACATTTATACAGCGACACACCTACGATATGCTGCTGGTTGATTTCTACTTGGACTCTCCCCACTCTGCACTTGATTTGATGCAAGAAGTTCGCTTGCTAAATTTGCCCGTGGTAGTAATTACAGCGGATGAAGATCGTACAGTTTTCTTACAGTGTTTTCAGAAGGGAGCCAAAGAGTTCCTGAACAAACCAGTTAACCTCGTTGAAATGCAGGTTCGCTTACGTTCTGTCCTGCATGCAAGAAACTATGAGCGATCCCTTTTAGAAGAGATCCAGGAACGCCGACGGATTGAAATGCAGCTCCGTCAGCAGGAACGTATGAATCGAATTTTGGTAGAGGCATTTCCCCATCTGATCATGCGCTTTGATAAAGACAATATCCTACTTGATTACAAAAACGATCCTGAATGCTTGTTGGGACCACCGGGCACCAAGGGCAAGTTTCTTAGAGAACTGCCGCTACCAGAAAATTTGCGGCGTCAGATCTCACAACTGACCCATCTTGTTCGTGAATCAAATACGGATGAGGAAGTCAGCTACAGCACTCGAAATGAAGACTTCGAATTAACACGCTATGAACTGCAGGGATATCCAGGTGAAAGCAAAGAAGTGATTGTTTTTCTACGAACCTATAATGAGCAGGATGAGTACTCGCTGCTCACCGCACATAATCTGACCATCAATTTGTCAAACAAGGAAGTTCGGAGAGGATCCAGCACCATCTATCTAAACCGAAAAGAATATCGGATGTTGCTCTATTTCATGAAGAACCCGAATCGAATCCTGAGTAAGGATATGATCCTAAACACGGTTTGGGGACATGATTATGAGCCTGAAGCAAGAGTAGTAGACACCTTGATCGCTCGCTTACGAAAAAAGATTGACCAAGGTTTTGAGCCAAAATTTATCAGTACTGAGCGTGGGGTAGGATACTCCTTCAGAACTTCCGACTGGCGTAAAGGACGAGAGGTCACCCACAATTGAGCATTAAAAGGGTGGCGATTGCTTGGTACGAATTCCGCAACAAGTACCTTATTCACCTGAATTGATGGGTGAATAATGATTCGCTATTGAAGTCCTAACTGCTCCTGATTTTACTGCATGGCCACTGTCATCTCCTTTGCGAGCCAGAAAGGTGGGGTTGGTAAAACCACTTCAGCTGTTCATTTGGCAACGGCCTTCGCCCTTGGTGGCTACCGCACTCTACTGTTGGATCTTGATCCCCAAGGCTCTGTCTATTCGGCGATGGGAGTTAAGCAGAGAGTCATCCAGGGAACTCTTGAAATCTTTTGCCAAGATAACACGACCCTTTCGGATGTTCTTTTGCCGACTAGCACTGAGAACATGTACTTGATCTTGAACGATGTGGATCGGCTGACGCACGAAAACGAACTGATGAAGGTGGCAGCAGACTACCATCACCTGCACCAGTGGCTTGCTCGCCAAGCTCGTGGGGAATTTGAATTCATCATTATTGACGTTCCCGCCTCTACAAACGCACTGAGCATCAATGCGATGGTCGCTTCGAATTTGGTAGTTGTTCCGATGCAGTGTGAAGCCCTCGCTATCAAGTCTCTCAAACGCTTTTTACTTGCTTTCAAAGACCTACAGGCTAACATCGACCCAAATTTGCGAATTGCAGGAATTCTTTTGACGATGTTCGACCACGAGATTCCAGCTCACCAAAAGGTTTGCCGGCAGGTCTACCAAACATTAGGAGAGAGTGTCTTTCAAACGATCATCCCTAAATGTCCACAGGTACTGGACGCAAGCGCTGCCGGCGTGGATGTAATTAACCGTAGCCTCAACTCAATCGGAGC
>JACLAC010006966.1_pt1 | contig 23140 bp, 20 predicted proteins | sample 8027881 | NCBI WGS metagenome assembly JACLAC01 (sample SAMN15725517, study PRJNA655200) | protist metagenome | isolation source: fluorescence activated cell sorting (FACS) single amplified genomes of... | place: Spain: Blaines Bay Microbial Observatory, Mediterranean Sea | collected 2016-01-19 | reverse complement strand
ATTCTTTCAAGCACTTCAAAAAAATTCGAACTCTTTAAAAATCACTTTCTGCGAGTCACTGAAGCATCACTGGCAGTCAGAGCCAGAACAACCCCGAAAGCCCAGCCTTCGTTCTTGTTGACAACCACCAGTGGGCTGTCTTGAACAACACTTTTTTCGAGTACTCTGCGATACTGCAGGGCAAAGAAATACAAACGGCGAGTAACTTGAGCCGCAAAACGAAAAGTTTCATTACGGGAAATCAAGCCAGCAGAAGGTGAATAGATAGGACGACCTGGCAAGGCGTCGTCTGCTTTCACTTCATAGTAGGTACGGTTAAAGTTTTCATCTCCATATTCCCATGATAATCCGAGAGCTAGGACATAGTTGGAGTCCCGATCGAAAGCATCCACTGAAATTCCCGGAGCAAAAGAGTTTCCAGCATAGCGGAAGCCACCTCCAAGAGTACTTTTGCTTAATAATGGAAAATCAACAGTCACATGCTCTCCCAGATACCAATCGAGTGTCAATCCGATACCGATCAGCGCTTGGATATCTTCCATACCACGACGCGTATAATTGTTCGTACGAATGACTTTTTCGGAAGAACCATCCGCTCCGGGGGAAGGCAATTCGTTCAGATCATCCGATTCCACGGGCAGTTCTTCGCCAAAAGCCATCTCCAAGCGCAGATCTGGTGTGAAATCCGTAAACAGCTTGGGGACCCCTGACACATCAGCTTGCTCTGAGCGGAGAATACCATAGGGCAGATTGATGCTTCTTTGATAGTAGTGAATGGAGCCCGTAAAAAGCGGCAACTGTCGTGCCAATTCACTCCCCAATCGCTGAGCAGTACCAGCAACTATTATTTGAATCAATGGTCTCCGCAGGCTTTCCCAGCCCTGCTCAAAACACGTACTACTTTTACTTTTTGAACTTGCTTTAATGCTCTTAAAATGGAGGGTTCAATAATCAGAATTTCTGGAGGAATTCTATCATAGAAGATAGGTAATAATTTTTCAGCAGGTTTCTCTAGCTCAGTCATCACAGGATTATCAAGCAAGTCAAATAGGACAGACTCAATTCCCTTTGATAATGATTTAGTTTTAGGAGCTTTTGCTGGTAAATACGAGGAGTCAGAAATAATCGAAGCCAATTTTTTTATTTTTGCTCAAAAAATAGCTTTCTTCCCTCGATGTAATCTCTTTTCAATCATCTTGTTCGAGCCCCTGCAGCCTGAATATTACATGTTTCAAGGTCCTTACGGATCTCAGTTTCCGGCAATCCTATACCGATAAAAACCAGGTAACTACCTTGCGCCTCCCTTTCAAGCGGTTCGATGTTACATATATCATGAACTATATTTACCAGATGCGGCTTAGGTTCCTCAACAAAGGACAAAAAACCTTTCACTCTTAGCAGAGAATCTGAATGTCTCATAATCCAGAAAGTCAACACATCATAGAATAGATTTTGATCCAGCGGTTCGTCGATTCGAATAGAAAAGGAGTCTATGCCATGGGTGTGGTTATGTTCATGTTGATGGTCATGCTCATGATTATGATCATGTTGATGATCACAGAAGTGATCGTCATCCACAATCACTTGTTCAATAGGATGACACAAGTTTTGAGATGGCATGAAAAGCACGTCGACGCTGGCATCAACGCCCGTCACCATAATTTCAGCCATACGGTTCCTTTCACGCAGCATAGCTTTTATATAGTCAAACATATCATCGGCAATTAAATCTGATTTACTGATGGCGATTTTATCCGATATTGCGATCTGCTCTGCGGCTTCTATATATTTATTGGCCTGATCAATAATAGCAGGTGCGGATGCAACACAGATCGTTTGAACCACCTCGAATTCTGACTTAAGTAATGGGTTGCGCCCTATTGTTCGTAGAATGCTACTAGGAACGGCAAGCCCCGATGTTTCGATTATGCAATGATTAATACCACCCTCAGAATTGTGACGTTCTGCCAATTCAATGAGTGTGCTGCTAAGATCATCCTGCATTTCGCAACAGACACAACCGTTAGGAAGGCTCATCATATTACCGCCCTCCGAAGCCGCTCCTATGATGGCACTGTCGACATCGATATCACCGAATTCATTCACAAGCACCGCTGTTCCCTTGCCAAATGGTGATTCAAGATACCTGTTCAAGATTGTTGTCTTGCCTGCACCTAGGAAACCAGTTAACACCGTCAAATTAATTCTACTTTTGGTCTGATCGACACTGTTCATATCCAACTTTCTCAACTTTTAAACTGTGAAAATATGTGATTATAAGTAGTAGATAATTACTTTTTTTATGAATAAAGGTAACTATGATTTTTTTTAGATAGCATTTTACTAAATTATACTCAGGTATGCTCCTAAAGTCTTGAAAGAATCTTTCTTTTTTTCTGACTGTAATGACAAGTGGGTGTTACTGATTACATCCCGTTTTGCCATAGACATTACAACATCATCTGCCTAATGGAGGTGGCCATGTCCGGCATAGTAGATCAGCAGTCGCTCTCTGGATCAGCACAGACTACTCGCAGGTCAATGACCCCAATTCCTCTCAGTCCGGCTTCCTCGCTGATAATGTCATTGAACAAGCCCAGCGCAGTTCGCGCCATGGTGGGCAGATCTGGAGTGCCATTGTAAACCGTGCAAACTCTTGGGTTGCCGACTTCAAAACACTTCAGTGCCGCTTCCAAAACCTTGATGTAGTTCCTCCGAAAAGTGTCCAACACCGGTTGTGTTTCTTGGAAGGCAAGGCCTAAAGTCTAGGCTGGCATGTTCATTTCTGACCGTATTCTCCCTTCCAACTAATAAATTAAAAATAATTTTGACAGGATTAATATCTCTCAGTCGTTTCAGCAGATCTTGCCGAAACTTACCCCAGATACTTTCGATACCCTAAAATTGGAGATGACAGGACACCCAAAGAAGTTGTCCAAAAAGGATATGACTGTTTCTCTACAGGAGACATGGCCTCATTCAAAACGTTGTTTAGTGATAGCGCAATCATCAAAAACAACAGCATGCACAAATTTTCAGGGACTTATCACGGTGCTGATAATTTCATCACTAACCTGTTTGAACACATTCCCAGTCATTTCGTAAATTTCAAGGTTGAGACTGTTCAAATGATCTCAGAAGGCAATCCCGTCTTTTCGATGTTGCACGCAACTGCAGATGGAATGGACGCTGATTTTGAACATTTTTTCAAAGTCGAAAATGAAAAAATCACAGAGTTTCATATATTTGATGATTCTCAAAAATTAGCCTCCATCATGAAGGCCATGTAACTTCTCGAAAGCGCCGCAGTTCCGTATTAAAGCGGAACTGTAACTCTATTCCACAAATAACTGCGGCTCCCTGCATCACCTCCCAAAGTTACCACCACCAACCTTTCGACTTCATTTCTGAACGTACCCGTTTGTTCATAGCGCTGGACAACGACTCAAGATCGACCTCTGGGTCAATTCTCCAATGGCCACCAACTTTGTAGCTTGGCAGATAGCCGTTTTGACACCAGTGGCAGAGAGTTGTTTTGGAAACGTCATATTCAAAAGCTAGTTGTTTCGGGGTTCGGTAGTTCATTAGCTTTTCATGATTTGAGATTTCAATCTGCCTTCGGGCTAAATCCTTGACAATCTCTATCTATGAATTGATAAGTTGACTTGCCAAGAGTGGCCTGGGAAAACGAACTGACTGGTTTGCATTGATTCAGCTGTCCTGACATTATTGACCCGCTTTGAGTTAGCATATTCACAATTCCCTTCAGATGGCAGACTGGATTTTACAAGCAAATTACTGATCGTGACTTTGAGGGAAGCAAATGGGAACCAGACAGTGTTATTTTTGGCGTTACTACCACTCTCTAAGAATGGTCCAAACTCCTTTAATTCCACAGCGTCTTCAGTGATCAATTTAATCAAATCTGTTCTTGGTACTTCAATGGAATGCTCTAAATAGTCTTTTATGTCTTCTAATTCAGCGGTTCGTTCCATACTAAACAACTGATTATTGAACTGGTTATGTAATTCATCTCGGTCTGGCTTTGCTTTATTTTTTCTAATTTTGATAAAATGAAATGGCAACTTGAGTTCATTCTCCTCTAAAGCGAAACCAATTGGATCAAGACTTCGCTCTCCTTTAGCTCGACTTCTGGAGTTACTTTCAAGCTCACGAATTAGGTGACGAACTGGTACCCAGATTTTTGCCCTGTTGTTAATAATCTGCCTTAATTGATTTCTTGGAGATTTTCCCGATTCTTCTGCAGAATCTACTAAGAGAGTATAATCTAAATTCATGATTTACCTGTAAACTTGATGGTACTGCCCATAGTTGCCACAGCTTCTTTTAATTCACTTGGTCTTAGGTGAGTGTAGCGCTTGGTCATGGAAACGCTCTTATGTCCCAGCACTTCCTGCATCTGTCGCTCGGGAACTCCCGCTCTTGCCATTGCAGAAGCCGCTGTTTCAGGTCATGGAAACGGAAATCTTCCAGCCCCGCTTTCTTAGCAAATCTGCTGAAACGATGTGAGACATCCACCGGCCCTTCACTTTTCTCAGCCGGAAATACCCAGTCAACAGATCCGATGAACCTTTTGCTCAATCGACAACAAAGTAACTTCTTTGCAGGTTCGCTCAGGGGCACCTTCCGGATTTCTCGGTTCTTAGTAAGCTTGAATATCACTGTTCTGTTTTTTAAATCCACGTCCCTCCATCTCAAACCACAGATTTCACCACGCCGCGCACCTGTCAACAGGGCAGGCAACACAACATCGTGGAGGTTCTGGTCCTTTTTGCAGACTTCCAGTAATCGCTGCTGCTCTTCCTCGGTTAGATATCGCGTTCGCTGATTATTTTCTGGTAGTCACCTCAACCCTCTGCACGGGTTTTCCTCAATCCAACCCCAGAGTTCCAAGGCACACTGTAAAACTGAGGATAGAGAAGATACGTAGCGGTTGCAGGTGGAGTGTGAACGAAGCTTCTTTTGTGGATGCGGCTTACCGTTAGCAGTTGCTGATCTTCTCAGGAGATCTCGGGCCTGAACGTTTGTTGTCGGCTTGAGTTCAGCTAATTTCAAGCTGCCAAACTGCCGGTACCACCATTGAAGGGAAGCCTGATTGCGCTTTTCCTGCAGCCAGGATCCGTAGCCAGGTGGGCTTTCCTCAAGGAAGCGCTCAATGGCATCTTTCAGCGTATGCAATTGCGCAAGAGGGGAACCGAGCCTTCCAGCGAGCAAATCACCTTCGGCAGTTTTACCCCAACTGATGGCTTCGCGGTGTGTGGAGAATGTTTTTGTGAGCGCGGGGTAGCCTAGTACTCTGATTCTGACAGTATAGGAAGTTTTACCGTTCTTTTTCGGGCGTGGGAGGATCTGCATGTTGTTTCATAACAAAAAAGTGTTTGTAAGAGACGGAACGCGTTTGGCCAGAACTTCAGGAAAGATTGGAATTGGCACAATTTGGCACAAATGCTTGCTGAAGGCGGTGCCGATTTCCTGTAAGTACTTGATATTATTGATGGGCTGACAGGGACTCGAACCCTGGACCACCTGATTAAAAGTTATGAAGGCGGGAAAATAATAGGGTATCGTCTTGAAAATGGCAGGGTTGGCGTCAGAAACGATGTGTTTATTCTTCCTGTGGATGATATATCCAACGCAGCTTGTGAGGCCGTTGCAAATAACATCAAGGGGACAATAGCGATACCACATGCATATGGTCGACTTCAGTCCGGAGAAGATCTTGAGCTACACTTCAGAACAATCATTTGAACTGGATCAAATCCTAATATTTCTGCCTGTGTAGTCATTGGGATTGAGCCAAGCTGGACTCAGAGAGTGGTAGATGGAATTGCCGCAACAGGAAAACCAGTAGAGGGATTCTTTATAGAGCAAAATGGTGATTTGAAAACCATCATGAATGCAAGTCGTTCGGCCAAAAAAATGGTTCATCATGCTACAGAAATTCAACGTGAGGAATGTGATATTTCTGAGTTGTGGATCTCAACAAAATGTGGCGAAAGTGATACCACAACTGAGCTGGGTGCAAATCCCACCGTAGGTAGCATGTATGACAAACTGCTACCTGTTGGAATAACTGGTTGCTTTGGTGAAACTTCTGAGATTACAGGAGCTGAGCACATCTGCCGTCGGCGTGCGGTTAATGAAAAAGTGGGCGAACGCTGGTATAGGATGTAGTAAGCATACCAAGACGAATTAATCTTTGCATATCAAACCGATGATCTTTCTGATAGTCAACCAACCAAAGGCAATATCGCAGGTGGCTTAACTACGATTGAAGAGAAAGCTCTCGGAAATCTTGAAAAAATTGGCCGTACATCTATGTACAAGGAGATCCATGGGCCAGCTGGGACACCAAATTCAGGCGAGGGGCTCTACTTCATGGATTCCTCATCTGCTGCTGCAGAGTGTGTGACGATCATGGCAGCTGGTGGATTTGTAATTCATACCTTTCCAACTGGGCAAGGTAACGTGATTGGTCACCCGATTGTACCTGTGATTAAAAATCACAGCGAATCCGAGAACAATACGGACTATGTGCGAACATTTTGATGATGATGTTTCAGGAATTTTGCGTATTGAAATGACAATTGATCAGGCAGGTTATGTCTTGATTGAAATGATCTGCCGAACTGCAAATGGAAGGAACACTGCAGCAGAAGCTCTGGGTCATCGAGAATTCTCTATGACAAAGCTTTATCGAAGCGCGTAAAAGTTGATTCGGTAGTCAATTGAATTTCACGGGTTGGTCACCATGATCAATAGATAACTTGCTAATCCCACGGTTGAAGCTGCAAGGCAACCTGCTACGAAAGGTCTTAAACCCAACTCTTTCAGATGGGCAAACCTAGTATTTAATCCAATTGCAGCTAACGCAACAACTAATACCTGAACTGTTAAAGTCTTAAGATCCCCTCCAAATTCCCTCCAAATTCCTTCAGATATCACCCCAAATACCTTTTCAGTAAATTCCAAACTTAAATCTCCTAGAGACCTAAGCGTCGCCATCAACAGAAACCAAATTATAAATACAGGAAAATACTTACTAAGTTTAATTTTTGGTTGTGAATCAATTGTGGAATAATTTTGAGTATTTTCTCTATAAATTGATGAATAATATGCAATTATAGGTAAAACAATAATCATGCATATATTTCGGAATAATTTTGTGATGACAGCAATTTCTAAAGCAAGAGGTTGATTAAAAAGATCTGCATAAAGTAAGGCTGAACCAGTTACTTGAGAGGTGTCGTGAACAGCTGTCCCCAAAAAGTAGCCTACTTTTGTTGGGTGATTTGCAAAAATATAATTTGCTAAATAAGGATAACCAATCGTAGCTAAAATACCAAAGACTGTAATCACTGAAACCGCATAAGCAATCTCTTCCTTTTTTGCTCGAATGATTGGTCCAGTTGCCACAATTGCCGTAACTCCGCATATTGATGTGCCTACAGCTATCAAGAACCCCAGTCTTTTTGGAAGCCCCAGCATTTTGGAAAGAAAAACAGTGAAAACTAAACCAATGATAATACAACCTAGAACTACCGGAATTCCCTCTAGACCAGAGACAAAAATATCAGACAAGCTCAGTTGAAACCCAAGAAGAACAATCCCAAAGCTAAGGACTTTTTTCCCAGAAAATAATAATCCTGGGTCAAATGATTTTGGAATTGAGATTAGATTGCTTGCAAAAATACCAATGATAATTGCAAGCATTACAGGTGATATTGGTGATTTCTCAAAACTCAAAATATCTTCGCCAATTATTTCACTTATAAGGAAACTAAAGTAACCGACTATTACAGCAAGTAAAAGGCCAGGTGAAATTACTCTTGTCTCTTGAATTTTCGAGGAAAAATTGGACCCTAAAAATTTCATTGGTACCACTTTATCAAGTCCTGAAATAGCCTAAAATAAGACTTAATTTAAAGGTTAATTCTTAGAGCAAAGAACGAAAGATTCAAGGTGAATAGAAAATGTCTACTGAGAATCTTTTGAATTCTACAAACTAATGGATAGTTTGATTAGGTTAGGTGAACTGATAGGTAGGAGAAACGAAATTTCGAAGAATTAATTTTGGAGGAGTTTGCCTGAGTTAACATCAATGGCCCAGGCTAAGATTGAGGACGTCAGTACTCAACTGCAAACGGCAGAATTTGGGAAATCGGCTCACTACTTTGTCTTTTATGATGGCTGCTTTTCCATCCAGAGAAATTGCGGACATCTGAATCTGCGAACAGAATACCTTTTGTTTCCCGATGGTAGCTCTGCCATATGAAAAGCTTACTGATGACGAAAACTCTATCAAGAACACATCCCGTTTTGTGATTGCATATTTTCAATCCAGGCAACTTGCCAACAATGGGAACTGTCAGCAAAAATCTTCCAATGACGCCTTTTCCTGATTGATTAGCGGTCTGCTGTGAACAACCTGTGTTGGACATTGCAATGATTAACATGGGACTACCGCTCAAAATATTTTTTTATCGGACTGCTACAAATTAATTAAAAATACCAACAACTTTTTTCAAAAAATTAACACTTATTGAAATCCAGTAGCAAAGATTATATTTCAACGGTTTAATAAAACCTTTATAATTCAGTATTTTTCAACTGTTCAATACTGTTTCCAATTTCATAGAAAGGATTTGCTTGCAGAGGTGAGCCAAAGATTTGAAACTGTTGAAGTTGAAATTAAATTTTACACTAAATATTCGCCGAAAAGTACCTGATGTCCGAAGAGCCGAAAACAAAATCAGATCCTGATGTTAGTAATAAAATAATTGACATGATTCGGGTAACCGGGGCTTGTGAACACAACCTTAAGAATCTGAGTCTGGATATTCCGAAGGGTACTTTAACAGTTTTCACGGGTGTCAGTGGTTCAGGTAAATCTTCGCTTGCATTTGATACAATCTTCCAAGAGGGACAAAGACGTTTTGTAGAATCACTGTCAGCCTATGCTCGACAATTTCTAGGCCAGTTGGAAAAACCCAAGGTTGAGCATATTGAAGGATTAAGTCCAACCATCTCAGTTGATCAGAAAACTGTTAACCGTAATCCGCGCTCGACAGTCGGGACAGTAACTGAAATCTATGACCATCTTCGATTACTTTTCGCGCGTTTAGGGCAGCCGCATTGTCCTGAATGCCAAACGCCGATATCTAGCCAAACGCCCGAACAAATTACTGATTATGCCTACGCTACAGCCGTCGATGAGGCGTGCTTAATATTGTCTCCAATGGTGCGGGAGCGAAAAGGAGAGTACCGAAAAGAGCTTCAACAGTGGGCACAAGATGGATTTGTCAGGGCCCGGATTGATGGAGAAATTCGCAGGCTTGACGAAGAGATTGAACTTAAAAGATATGAAAAACACAGTATTGAGCTGGTCTTAGATCGTCTTACACTGAACTCAGATGAAAAAAGTCGCCTAACTGAAGGTGTTGAAAAAGCGCTGAAAATGAGTGAGGGGTTAGTCGTTCTGAACTTCAAGGAAGAAGATCATCTTTTTAGTCAATTGAGTGCTTGCCCAACCTGTCAGATTTCACTACCAGAACAGGAACCGCGGCTTTTCTCTTTCAATGCTCCCCAAGGGGCATGTCCAACCTGCAATGGATTAGGCGAGACTCGGCAGTTTGTTGAAGAAAGGCTGTGTGATTCAGAAAAATCTCTGAAATCTGGAGCCGTCCAATGTGTAACTGCCAATGGAAACATCCATTTCACAAAAATTGAATTATCCCACCTTAATGCGGCTGCCAAGATGCTAGGCCTCGATCTGAATTTGCCATGGTGTGAACTACCAGAGCAACAGAGAGAGCAATTTCTCAAGGGGAATGCCCAAATTCCTCTTTATGTTGGAAATGTATTTCGATTCCCCTCCCATCTAAAAAAACAAATTAAAGCAGGTAAGTGGGCTGGTGTGATCCCGATTTTGGAGTTTGTTTACCGGTTTGCAAAAGGACCGTTGGAGCGCTTCCAAATGCGGGCTATTTGTCCAGACTGTGGTGGAAGCAGACTGAATCCGATGGCCAGGGCTGTAACTTTCCGAGATCAAAACATTGTTGATCTAGGTGATTGCTCAGTCACCGAAGTACTGACTTTTTTTGAAGGTTTGGAACTGACAGATAGAGAGGAGTTGATCGGTCGGGATCTTTTTCGGGAGATTCGTGCACGTCTCTCTTTTCTAAATGAGGTTGGTCTAGGATACCTCAGTCTTCAGCGCTCTGCGGCTACGCTTTCTGGAGGCGAAGGTCAGCGCATTCGCCTGGCGAGTCAACTTGGCTCTGGTCTTCAGGGTGTGCTGTATGTTCTTGATGAACCGAGCATCGGTCTGCATCAAAATGACAATCAGAGACTAATCAAAACATTAGAAATGCTGCGAGATCGTGGAAATACCGTTTTCGTAGTGGAACATGATGAAGAAACAATCCGGGCTGCTAATCATATTATAGATATTGGACCAACGGCGGGTCGAGATGGCGGAAACATTACTGCTCAAGGTGGCTTTAAAGATATTCTTCAGTCAAGCGAATCTGTCACAGCCCAGTTCCTGGTCGGACTAGAAAAAATGCCTGTTCCAACTAAACGTAGAACTCCAGATGGACGCTGCTTATCAATTCGAAATGCCCGATTACATAATCTTTCGGGGTTGGATGTCGAAATTCCACTGGGAGTATTTGTTGTTTTGGCTGGAGTAAGTGGTTCCGGAAAATCAAGTCTTGTGCATGGAATCCTGCGGCCTGCCTTGTTAAAACATCTGCAAGGAAATGGAAAGAATGATTCTGATGAAACGATCGAGGAGGAATTATCAAAAGAAATAAAGGGGAGGTGGGATCATATTGGAGGGCTTGAGAATCTTGATCGACTAATTGAAATAAATCAGTCCCCAATCGGCCGAACTCCTAGAAGTAATCCAGCTACCTACACCAAAGTTTTTGATCGGATTCGTGATCTGTTCACCATGCTTCCAGAGTCAAGGTTTCGCGGATACAACAAGGGCCGATTTTCCTTCAACGTTAAGGGAGGGCGATGCGAAGACTGCAAGGGTGCTGGTGTAAAAACTATCGAGATGCAGTTTTTGAGTGATGTTCAAATTCCCTGCGAAACTTGTGATGGAAAGAGATTTAATGCGGAAACTCTGCAGATCCGTTATAAGCACAAAACGATCTTTGAAATTCTAGATCTGACAATTTCAGAAGCTTCTGAACTTTTTGAAAAACAACCAAAAATTCTTCACATCCTTCAGACCTTGCTTGATGTAGGCTTGGGTTATGTCAAACTTGGGCAGCCATCGACCACCCTCAGCGGAGGTGAGGCCCAACGCGTGAAATTGGCATCAGAATTACGAAAGAAATCTACTGGGCGAACATTGTACCTTTTGGATGAGCCTACGACAGGTCTACATTTTCAGGATATACGCACGCTGCTACAAACTTTGGATCGCCTAGTAGAACAGGGTAATAGTGTATTGGTCATTGAACACAATCTTGATGTTCTGCGCTTTGCCGATCAAGTCATTGAGTTGGGGCCAGGGGGAGGCAAATTTGGTGGTAAATTGGTGGGCCAAGGTGCGCCAGAGGAATTGGCGGAAAGCGACACGTTAACAGGGGGCTTTTTAAAGGCATTATTGAAGATGAGTTTGAATGAAGATTCCTCCGAAGCAGAAGAAGTCGACGCAAGCAATTCTAGTAATGGATTGTGGGTCAACAGAAAAGATCGGAACCTAGTTGTTCGAGGTGCGAGCAAAAACAACCTAAGACATATCGATGTTGAGATCCCCAAACATAAGTTTACTGTGATTACTGGGGTCAGTGGGTCCGGTAAGACTTCACTGGCTTTTGATACCATCTTCGCAGAGGGGCAAGCTCGGTATGTTGAGTCCCTCTCAACCTATGCTAGACGGTTTCTCGGCCGAATGGATAAGGCCCCTATTGATAGCATTGATGGATTGGCTCCAGCAATTGCAATAAATCAAAAAGCTTCTAGTCGTAATCCCCGCTCCATTGTTGCAACCACTACAGAGATCTTTGACTACCTTCGTCTTCTATACGCCAGAATTGGTGTAGCTCATTGTCCAAAGACAGGAGTTCCTTTAGAGAGCTTCACGGCCACTAGGGCTGCCAAATTCCTTGTAGATAATCATGAGGGGGATCGACTGGAAATTTTGGCTCCATTATACAGACCGAATTCTAAGCATCCTTCTCTGCTGAAACACCCCAAAGAATTTCCTGAACATCTACCATTACTCCAACAATCTGGTTTCCTACGGGTTTATGTTCGGGATAAATTGATTTTGTTTGATGAGTGGGAGACAGAATCAAAAAATCTTAAACTTACCAAGTCAGTGCCAGTTTGGTTGGTAGTGGACCGGATTAGAGTGAATATAGATGAACAGCAAAGATTAGCTGAAAGCGCTGGTATTGCGTATGAACAGGGAATTGGCCTGTTCTGCGCTCGTCGTCCGGACGACCAAAAGATGATCTGGTTTTCTGAAGTACCGGGAAATGTGCAAAGCGATTACTACCTGACTCAAGATCTCAACCCAAGAATGTTTTCTTTCAACTCTCACGTTGGTGCATGCCCAGACTGTGATGGTCTTGGGGAAATGGAACTGACAGGAAAAATGGACTTTGAAGAAGACGCAGAATTGGATTCGCTGGTCTTTCGTAATTGCAAGACCTGCGATGGTGAACGATTGAAGCCCCAATATCGATCTGTGCTGATTCGACAGAGGAATATTATGCAGTTGTGCCGATTGCGAGTAGATGAAGCCCTTCGTGAAGTGAGTACCTGGGAACTCAGTACAACCGAACAAGCAATCGCAGAACAGGCTCTTCAGGAAATCCTTAGTCGCTTGAAATTCCTACGCAATGTAGGTCTTGGGTACCTGACATTAGATCAGCGATCAAAAACGCTATCAGGTGGTGAGGCTCAACGCATTCGTCTGGCTTCACAGATCGGCTCAGGTTTGACCGGGGTGCTGTATGTTTTGGATGAACCTACCATTGGCCTGCACCCAAGAGATACAGATCGATTGTTGAAAACTTTGCTACAGCTACGTGATCTTGGAAACACAATTTTGTTAGTCGAACATGATCTGGATGTTATCAATCGTGCTGATCATCTGATTGATATCGGCCCAGGAGCTGGACACTATGGTGGAAAAATCATCGCTTCTGGAAGACCAGAAGATCTCTGTTTAGATGAAGTATCCCTTACAGGGCAGTATTTAAGTCATCAACAAAAAATTCCCATCCCACACAGAAGACTCCCCAACCCAACTCGGCAGATCTCGATCACCAACGCCAAGGCTAATAACCTCAAGGACATTTCCGTTGATATCCCAAAGGGCTGTCTAACTGTTGTGACCGGTGTAAGTGGTTCAGGTAAATCCTCTCTAATCATTGATGTCTTGCAGAAAGCGGTAGCAAAAAAGCTTTCTGGCTATGTTGGGGAAATAGGTGAGCACAAGACAATCAAGGGACTGGAACAATTAAAATATTTGAGAATTATTGATCAGGAGCCGATTGGGCGTACACCTAGAAGTAATCCATCAACATACACAGGTGCATTGTCACCAATCCGGGATCTATTCTCCCAACTTCCTGCAGCAAGGCAAAGAGGATTTGCTCCTAGGCGTTTTTCTTTTAATTCTGTCGAGGGAAGATGTGCTGCTTGCGATGGTCAGGGATATCATTTGATTGAAATGCACTTTCTCTCTGATGTTTGGGTAACTTGTGATCAATGTCTAGGCAAGAGATACAATCGAGAAACTTTAAGCGTAGAGTACAAGGGACATACAATAGCTGATGTACTTAACCTCGAAATTGAACAGGCTTGTCAGCTGTTTGCAGCTCAGCATAAGATCTTAAGAATTTTGCAAACGATGAGAGATGTGGGTCTTGGCTATATGAAATTGGGTCAGGCCGGAAATACTCTTTCAGGAGGAGAGGCACAACGGCTAAAGCTCTCTGCTGAACTCTCGCGAAGGTCAAAAGGAGAAACGCTTTATATTCTGGATGAACCAACTACTGGTCTGCACATTGATGATGTGCGGCGTTTATTAGAAGTACTCCATAGAATTGTGGATGATGGGGGAACGATGGTGATCATTGAGCATAACTTGGAAATTATCAAATCAGCTGATTGGATTATCGATCTTGGGCCAGAAGGTGGAATTCATGGTGGAGATGTGGTCATAACTGGAACGCCTGAGCAAGTCATGGCGTTTGAAGCGAGTCATACTGGAAGAGCACTTTGGCCTGTTCTCAGTAACCAACTCTTTGAAGGGAAAAGATCCAAAACAAGTTCATCGAAGAAACTTTTAATTTCTCCTAAGCAATCATTATGGAATTCTGGAATCAGGGTTGACCAATGAAGATAGCCCGAAAGTCATTAACATTCGTCATTGTGGGGCCGGTAATTATGAGGTGATCCAATTGCTTAAAGAAGGTGTAAGCATCATTATTATCCAAAAAATCATTGGTTTTAAGATTTAACTGCTTTGCCTTGAAAAAAGTATTATGATCTATCCAAGCTCCAGCATTGTCCTCCGAACCATCGATCCCGTCAGTGTCAACAGCGATTGCTGAAATTTCTTTTTCACCCTTTAAAGCTTCAAGCAAGGATAGGAGGAACTCCGTATTCCTACCTCCTTTACCTTTACCATGAACCGTCACGGTGGTTTCTCCTCCTGACAAGATTATTGCTGGTGAGTTGATTGGCTGATCTCGATGCTTGATCTGCTTAGCAATCGCTGCATGAACCTTGGCTACCTCTTTGGCCTCGCCTTCAATACGATCGCTAAGGATAATTGACTTAATTCCTAGTTTCTCAGCCTCCTTTGCGGCGGCTTCGAGCATTAATTGTGGGGTGGCAACTAACCTTACTTGATTTTTCGAAAAAACGTCTTCCCCAGGTTTAGGAGTTTCTTCCTCAGCTGCTTCTAAAAGTTTTTGAATCGCTTGAGTTGGTTGTATTTGATATCTTCTTAAGATCTCTTGGGCATCTGCAAAAGTTGTTGGGTCAGGAACAGTCGGGCCAGAAGCAATTACAGATAGATAATCTCCAGGTACATCAGAGATTGCAAGGGTCCAAAGTCGTGCTGGCTGGATTGCTCGAGCGAGTCGTCCGCCTTTGATTGCAGAAAGATGTTTGCGCACGCAATTCATTTCCCCAATCGTAGCCCCAGAATGGAGAAGCGATCTGTTCAGTGATTGTTTGTCTTGTAGGGTTAGACCCCTGCCTGGTAAAGCCAACAAAGCAGATCCCCCTCCAGAAAAAAGGCATATTACCAAATCTTGATCATTGGCAGATTCCGCCAGATCAAGAATTCTTCTAGCTGTAATTTGGCCTGTCTCGTCAGGTACCGGGTGAGATGCTTCGACAATTTCAATGGATTTACAAGTTTCACCATAGCCATAGCGAGTAAGAACCAAGCCACTCAATTTTGCTCCCCAAGATGTTCCCTTCCAATGATTTTCCAAGGTATTTGCCATTGCAGCCGATGCCTTTCCGGCTCCTAATACAATGATTCGCTCTGGCATTTTTTCATTATCCTGAATTTCATTTAAGTACTCTGGCAAACAAATCTTTGGTTTAGAGCGCTGAAGGGCTACCTGCAAAGTTTGCTCAAGAATCTTTGGAAGGGAACTCATTCTTTAACCTCATGAAATATCAATAAATTTGAGAGATCCTTGAAATTATTCATTTGTTCAACCAATTTGATGCCCAATTGAGTCCCTCAACAGTCCCCGCGATTGGTCTATACTCACAACCAATCCAACCTTTGTATCCCAGTTCATCAAGTTTTGAGAAAATGAATGGATAATTGATTTCACCTGTTCCGGGTTCATGACGCCCAGGATTATCAGCAATTTGAAAGTGAGCTATCTTTGAAAGAAGTTCAGTGATTGTTGATGATAAATCACCTTCCATGATTTGCATGTGATATATGTCATATTGAAACGAAAGATTTGAAGACCCAACTTTCTCAATCACTGAAATCGCTTGAGCAGATTTGCTCAAGAAATATCCTGGCATGTCGCGAGAATTTATGGCTTCAATCAGCACTCTTACATTCTTCTGTTCACAAAGCTCAGCGGCGAAACGGAGATTCTCTACATACGTTTCTGATAGAGCATCCATAGGAACCCCCTCTGGCTTTATACCAGCCATAACATGAATTTGCTGACATCCAAGACCCGTAGCGTATTCGAGAGCGATCTCAACACTTTCACGAAATTCGTTTTGGCGATTTAGATGACAACACATTCCTCTCTCGCCTTTTTCCCAGTCTCCAGGGGGAAGATTGAATAGCACTTGAGCCAATTGATTGGCTTCAAGAGCGTCCTTGAGATCAGAAATTGAGTGTGCGTAGGGAAAGAGGAACTCGACTCCCTGAAAACCTGCTCTCGCAGCAGCACCAAAACGATCCAGGAAATTATGCTCATTGAACATCATCGACAAATTAGCATTAAAGCGAAGCATAAAAATTTTGTAAAAGATTTAAAGAATAGCCTGAATTAATATTTGTAGGATCACGTATTCATTTTCTTAAAATTTTCATCTTCGATTTCCCGGGATTAAAATTACCTTTTTGCTTCCCTTGATAGCGAGAGATTCTGATTTTAGAAACTTGATCCGATGCCAAGCAAGAGTTTATCTTCTTGAGTGCTGTACCATACACGAGTCTGTACATTAACTCGATTAGTGATTGTGTTGCCAAACTTGAAACCAAAACGAAAATCACGTTGTTGAAGCTCAGCTTGTTCTTTGCGCTCATTGAAATCGTTGTTGCTAGTTGAATCAGTTTGTCGTGGATCACTCTTGTAATCTTTGTAACGCCACTTTGCTTCAGATACCAACGCAAAGCTAGGGACTTTCAAGAAATATTGGAATGCTCCCTGAATCTGGGCTGAACCAAGAAAAACATGTATAAAACTGTTTCTACCTGGAAATTTTGCAATTCCAACTGCGTAGATTTCCCATTCATCAACTGTGGGTGAAAATTGACTTTCACCGTCCTTATCAACCCCTGTGTAGGGACCTTCGCTCAGTAGTTCGTGGTCTTCTGTATAACTCAAGTAAGTTCCCCCAAGGCCCAGACCCAACGGAGTACTTCTATTTCCCCAAGCCCTTAATTGACCACTGAATTGAATTTCTCTGAAAGGCTGTTTCCATGATGAGTCATAACGAAGGTCTATCAAGCCCCCAAATGCCCCTTCTTGCTGACCCATTCCAAAGACAAGACGCCTCAGGCTGAAGCGCTCTTCTCGACCCTCATCTATTGCAATTTGTAATTCAGGGTGAAAGTAAAAACGCGGATTTGCCAAGCTTCTCATTTCCAATACAAATACGTCTTCAGCTAAGGGGTCTTCCAATAGAATTGCTGTCAGTTCTTCAATTTCTGCGCTCAGTCGGGCAATATTGTCTTCAACTTGTTCGTTTACAGTCGCACTCATTTGATAGTCGCGAAGTTCCATTAACTCTTTTCTCTTAAACTCCTTCTCTGCTAATTGATCTTCAAATAATTTAAGCTGGATTCTAGCTAAAGCTTGGACGGCTTCAAACTTTTGAGGAGATTCCGGAAAACGTTCTAGATAATTTTTCCATGCATCAATGGTATTGATTTGAGATGATTTATTGAACTCAAGCTCTGATAACGGAATGCACTCAAGTTCAATAATTGCGAGCTCTAGCGGTGTTTGGGCCTCGGGTCCTAAATCTAATTGGACATTTAATGTAGAGGGACAGGTTTCATCCAATTGGGTTTGTCGCTTAAGTACCTTAACTCCTTGAGTTACATGGATAGGTAACTCACTCAAGCGGATATTACCGCTTGTTGAAATAGTGTTCAGTTGTTCAAGTTGACTTTTGCTGGAGATGAATCGAAGTCTCAATGGAATATCTGGTAGTGGTTCTCCGTTAAACGTTAAATCCAATTGCATAGGACTCTCAAAGCGATAACTTTTATAATTGGAGGCAGGAAACAAGCGTACTAAATTAGGACTGTGGATTAGCTTCAATTCTGAAAGTAGCGGGTCCAACTCGCTGCGAATTTCACTGCTAGCCGGAATGTTTTCTAGTTTTGCTAACTGTAGAGCTGCATCACGATATCGAGATCGTTGCTCCACTAGCAATGCGCTCCGATATGCTCTAAGTAGTCGGCTAAAATCAACTGCATCTGGACCAGATTGGCCAAATAATCGTTCCAGTAGGGTTTGACCGGATGATGCTTTGGAGGCTTCGTCCATTAAAGCTGCTACATCCTTTGAGTATTGAACCGAAGGCGCAGCTAGTTGGCCGATCGTCAATGGGTAGATCGCAAGGAATGTTTCATCATTACAGCGTAAAATTTCTGGTGGTGGTAGTGGTATATCGATTCTACTGGAGGTGCGGATTCGTTGTGTGGATTTTTCTGTGAAATTCTCATCACCATCATTTAGCTTCAGTTCCATTCGATTGCTAGTAATCGATTCAAACCTTAGGAAAATAGCTTCTGCAATTCTTTCCTTTGCTCTTAAAATTGCTTCCTCAGTATCGGCACCCCTGCCTGCAATTTCCTGTGGCCATTCTTCTAATGCATTCAATACAAAACGTCCTCCGCGTGGAGGCATTGATTGCTGCAAATGAGATTCTCTGAAATTACAATCTGTTGACTGAGCAAACACATTTTCTGAAGCAAAGATGAAGCTATTGATGCAAGCAGTCACCAGCATAGGGATCAGTGAATATACGATTCTTTTGGATGGATTAAATTGATTCGTCATTTAGGAAAGATCATTGGCTGAGTTTTTCTTTTGAAGACGTAGATTCATCTACCGGCGGTTCAGCATCGGCTTGCATGTCCGGACCGAGTGGTACTACTCGACTGGGATTTATTATTTCATGACGGAAGTAGTAGTGTTCCTGAAGAGATCAACGGTCTTAAATATATCAGGTTAATGCAGTAATCTTAGAGAGTAGCAAAACAAACGATGATAGTCTCTAATCCTGCGTTGGTTGCATTTGGATTGGCCGTGATAAACAGTATCAAAACTGATCAGAGTATTGAACAATCGCCAATCAGTTTCAGTTAGTTTGCTTCCATACAGGTAAGTATTGTCAGTCAAGTGCTCTTCAATGCGGTCGAGTTATTCAAAAAGTTCAACTAAGGACTCTGCTTAAGCAGTTTGCGTTGTGGCAAATCCACACTCGTAGACTTCGTTATTGAAAGTTCGATAAATTAAATCATTCCATTCATCAATTTCTTGTTGCTACTCTTTCGGGTAGTAGTCCTCATGATTGCTTGTCGACTGATTGAATCAAGAGTTGAGTATTCGGATAATTTCAGAGGATTCATTGTTGACGATCTGCTCGGTCTCTTTATCTCATAAAACTGGGACGGTGACCCGTCCCGTAAAATAAGGATCACATTTCATATAAATACTGTGCATACATGACTAACCATATAAATGATTCACAAAGAGTGAATCTTCAGCTTCTTTCCGAAATTCCCAACCAATTTGAAGCATATGTGGATGAAAAACTGAAAACTCAATTACATCTTCTTAACCCTTTAATCTTCAAAAAATCAGGGTTCGATGAGCCCATGGACACATACCTGAAACGTACAGATGACACCTTCCGGCCTTCGCTGGAAATCCCCCAATTTCGCCGGGGTCCTGGCCTTCCATCATAGGTGACCAAATTTCGGAACTAGGCATTTTCCCGAATGAAACGACCTTTGTTAGATTTGGTCTGGAACCATTGATCATGCCATTGTCCGTTGGTCAGAAGCCTCATTTTTCCCTAGCTTTAGATTAGGAAATTAAAAGTTGTTCTGTTTAAGATCTGTTAGATTACGTTGCCAGATCGGCTGTCTTGGTCAAGTGCTCTGGGAGGGAGAAGCATTACTGAGAAGAAATCCTGGGCGGTAGGAATCTAGTTAAATAGATCAATCATTTAGAAATTCGCTTAAAGTCATCGCAAAAATTCAGCTTCAAAAAACATGAATCGATCAAAACTCTTCGAATGGCTAGGTGTGATTACTGCCATAATTTATTCACTTTTGGTGGCTTTAAATATTGGTGCTGAATTCGTCGGATTTTCAATGTTGCTTATTTCTTCATTCTTGATCGGTATATGGGCCTATTGGGGAGAACATCGTGGTATCTTAATACTCCAAATGTTCTATGCCTCAGCTGGGATAATTGGAATGTTTCGATGGTTCTAAATTTAAGCCATGGCACCTGGGAATATTTTAAGACTGATGTTTGAATTGAGGGTTTGAGTCAAGAGGCAATCGTTTCAGATATTTTTTCTGCTAAGCGTAATCTGATTGTAAAAGTGGTGCCCAGCCCGATTGAACTTTTGACAGATATTTTGCCTTGATGTTCTTCAATGATTTTCTTGGCAATTGAAAGACCAAGGCCAGTTCCCTGCCCTCTTTTTTTTGTTGTAAAAAATGGGCTGAAAATACTCGAGACTGTTGTCTCATTCATACCAGACCCATTATCTATGACTTCTATTTTTGCAAGTTGATCCTCCGTGCAGAAATTCAACAATAAAGACGGCTTCAGGGTATCCTCTAGTGCATCCAACGCATTGTTGCAGAGAATCAGGAGGACTTGCTCAAGCTGGCTCCTATTTGTCCTGATTAATGGCAATTCCTTGGGCAAATCTACCATCAATTTAATGTCCCTTGCTTGAAGAGTAGGCCTAATCAAAGATTCAACGCCCTTCAGAACTTCGCTGGCGTCACAAGGTCCCAATCCAGGTTTTCCTCCATGAGTCATTTCCTGCATTACGGTTAACCTATTGAGTAATCCCTCAGTGACACTTGTCATTGATGAAATATGCTCACCAAGTTCTTTTTCTCCCAGTCTGTTGAGATGATGAAGGAGGTTTAGATGCTGCAGTTGTGTCATTAATACACTCAAGGGGGTCTTGAGTTCATGGGCCAGTGAAGTACTTGCTTCGCCAATGGTTGCAAGTCGATTTGCTGATTTTAGTGCTTCTTGGGCTTTGGTTAATTCTTCAAGCTGTGCATAAGATGCTTCCAGTTCTTTTTCTTTCTGTGCAGTTATATCTAAGAGAATTCCCCTGCATTCGAAGGGTTGTGCTTCCAGATCAAAGCTGATTTTTGCAACTGCACGTAGCCAGATGATAGATTTCTTGGGATGATGAATCCGAAAGTCTAACTCTCTATTCTGAGATTCCCCAGACAGATTCATAAATTGGTTGAATAATTGGAGATCGTCTGAGTGGACAAGCTTTAACCAAGCGTCTACTGTGATCGTATGATTTATAGGGAAACCTAGGAGATCTCGAGTTTCAGGCGAACAAAAAAGTTGGTTGGTAAGTAGATTTATCTTCCAACTCCCCATTTGTATGATTTGTATGAGTTGAAACCAAGTTTCAATTGGAGTATTTAGGCTGGAATCATCAAAGATTTCTGGTTGATCGACTTTTAAAGTCATCTTATTTTTAACGCGATATTAAGTCATAAAATCTCTTTTTTATAATATTTAATGACTGACTCGATCTCCAGTCAAGACAAAAGAAGGTAAATTTGTCACGATTTTGAAACTATAATTTTGAAAAATCTAACAAATTACTCTCCGTTCTCCCATCAGGTAAAAAAAGTGTTGCACTAATACAGTCTAATTTATCCTCAATCTGATGGCTGATGTAGAGAATTTGCGTTGCCTTCGATCTTCCCAATACATTGATCTCATTAATTAACTTTGTTCTCTGATAGGGATCCAATCCTTGGCAAGGTTCATCAAGTAACAAAAGTTCAGGAGATTTGACCATAGCGCGTGCCAATAAAAACAAACGTTGTTGGCCATATGACATGTTTAAGTAGGCAGTTTCCGCAATTTCCAGAAGACCAAACTGGTTCAACCAATTTTCAGCTATTTCTTTTTGTTTTTCAGAAATAGATTCGTAATAACCTATCGAGTCATTAAAGCCGGAATAGACAACCTTCCGACCAGTAATTTTTTGACGGTAGTTCATCTGTAATTCAGGTGTGACTATTCCAATTCTTTTGCGCAGATCCCGAATGTTCTCCCCAGAACCCCTACGGTTTCCAAAAATCCAAACCCTGTTACTGTAAACTTGCAGCTGTTCTCCGACTATCAACTTCACAAGGGTTGATTTTCCAGAACCATTTGGCCCTGAAACCTGCCAATGTTCTCCGGTTGGCCAAGTCCAAGAAAAATTTTCAAAGACCGTGTGATCTTGATAATAAAGATTAATATTCTCCAATTTAACAGGTGGTACCAAGGAATTTGCTATATTTTTGGAATGAGAAACAATTATTTTTCTATTTAATTTACTAGTGTCTGAAGCCTTATTTTCGTAACTGTATAGTTTCTTTAAATTTGATTCATTTAGGACAATGTTCCGCTTACCTGAAAAAGCTATTTTCCCATCCATTAATCCCATAACATCTGTAATTTCTGGAATCAATTCATCCTGACGATGACTCACCAGGATGAGTGACAATTTAGAGTGTTGAACCAACTCTCTGAGCAAAGATTGAAAATCGTTTTTTGAATTCTGATCTAATCCATCAAATGGTTCGTCCAGCATCAATAGCTTTGGTGATTCAATTAATGACTGAAAGAGTAAAAGCTTCCGCCATTCTCCGTTTGATAATCCCCGAATTGGACGATCTACTTTTGAGTCCAATTGAACAAGGCGAAGCAAGTCTCCACTTTCCTTTTTTGTGAGTATGGACTCTGAGAACATGTTTCGAATGGTTCGTTGTTCTTGCTCCTTTCCGCTGTATTCTTCCCATCGATCCATGAGTTTCTCCTGCGCAAGCAGACCCAAAGGCTGATTTAGGTGAACCCAGCCGAGTTGACTGATCCCCTGCAAATCAGGATGTCTGCGCAATGTTCCCTCACAATAGGCGATTTGTTGCGCCAAGACCCGTAAGATTGTAGACTTTCCAGCCCCATTCCCTCCCAGGATTGCCCAATGCTCATTTTGCACAAAAATCCAATCAACTTTTTGTAAAACAACTTTGCCCTGTAGTCGAACAGCAACACCTTTCATCATCCACCACCACTAGGTAACCCGTTTTTTCGACGCTTTCAACGATCGTTTCTAGATCCAAGGGTGAGGTCGT
>JACLAC010004922.1_pt1 | contig 23178 bp, 16 predicted proteins | sample 8027881 | NCBI WGS metagenome assembly JACLAC01 (sample SAMN15725517, study PRJNA655200) | protist metagenome | isolation source: fluorescence activated cell sorting (FACS) single amplified genomes of... | place: Spain: Blaines Bay Microbial Observatory, Mediterranean Sea | collected 2016-01-19 | reverse complement strand
CGTCGTAGGATTTCGGGTTTTCGCCAAAGTAGAGTGCAACACTGTCGCAGAGACTAATCATTTCGTCCAGCAAACACTTCAAAGTCTGTATTTTACTTGCATGTCGGGAGACAAAATCGTTGCAAGCTGAAGAAAACGATAGCTCTAAAAAATCTCCAACTAATTCGTCCCCAACCGGACTAGCATCAGCAATGCGTTTAACGGAATCCATGCCTGATTTAAGCTGATTAAACTCTTTTTGCATCTCTTTTCGCCGAAGTCTTGCTGCATCACTCAAGCCTCTCAACTCGTTCACCCAAAGACCTGCTAAATTAGTGACATCTTTGCCCTTACTTGTTTCTTCAGCCTCACTTTCCACCAAAAAATCTAGTACAGTCATCTTTTTGTCATGACTTTTTGTTTGCGTCAGCTTCAATAGCGAGTCCAACTTAAAACCCCTTGCATCACCTGCATGTGTCCCCTGGTTCATGGTATTACCTATGGTTAAGACGTTCGCCAGCACAGATTTCAAGGATTTGGAGCCTGTAATACTCCGACAAGCATTCGAAATCGTTGAAACTCTATTCGATATTTGATTTAAAGCGTCGTTAAATTGCAAAACGTACAAGAATGTTTTACATTTCGTGCTAAATTTGTTGCTTTTATTGCATGCAATGACCCATTGTTCAGCTTTACTTAGTTTGGATGGATTGCTGTCTCTTTTTGTCTGCCTCAGCATGTTAGTAACAGATTTTGTTTCTAGTGGAGTTGGACAAATATCCACAAGCGTTGATACTTTAGAAATTGATAATTTATCAGTACTCATCTTACAAACAGCAGCAACAACGCTATCAAAAGTATCGAATTGCTTAAATTGAGCCAATCCAATTTCAATATTTTGTGTCCTCTTCCCATCAATAGAAGATCGGCGTCTTTTCTTTCCACCAGCATTCTTGACTTTACCGTTGGCGGATCCTTTGGATTTTGGCACATTTTTTGCAAAGAGCCTCTTAAGTTTTGCAATATTATTGTCTTTGCTTGTATTTGTTTCGACCTGATTCACATTGGCCCAAACTGAGCTTTCTGGCACCTTTTCCATTTTTTCCCAATGCAGCTTCATTAAATTGGATTTAGGCTTCTCCACTACTGGTCGCTGAGCCGGGGCTGCTTGCTCTCCATTAATATTTCCAAAAAATGCAGCTATTTCAGCTTCAGATATTTGAGCCATTACCATTTTTTGCTTTACCGCAGGTTTAGGGATACCCATCGAAAGCATCTTTTCAAACTTTTTCAACGCAGGATTTATTTGCTTGGGCGCCAAGGAGCCTTTGCGTCCATTATTTGGTTGAGAGCAATTGCTCGACTTGTCACCAAAGAAGTCGTTGATGTCAGCCTCTGGGATTGAATCCATTATCATCTTTTGCCTGATTGCTGCTTTGGGAATGCCCATTGATACCATTTTCTTATATTTTTGTAATTTTGGATTCGTTGGTTTTGGCTTTTTTACTCCCCCTGCACTTTGATTATGTTCTCTGGAGAAGAAGGAAGCAATGTCAGCTTCAGAGATATTGGCCATTATCATTTTTTGTCTTACCGCGGGTGCTGGTATGCCCATAGATAGCATTTTCTTGAATTTTGCAAGCTTCGCACTAGCGTTAAATTCTTTCAATTCTGGATTCGGCGATTTCGGGGTTTTCGCTTCCCCCTCACGTTGCCTATGTCCTTCTGAAAAAAATGAAGTGATATCTGCCTCCGGGATTTCAGCCATAATCATTTTTTGCCTCACGGCAGGTGCTGGTATGCCCATAGATAGCATTTTTTTGAATTTTGTAAGCTTTCTGCTTGCCATAGTCGATGGTGACGTGGCTTCTTGTGCGACAGATTTTTGTATCGCTCCAATATTTTTATCACGGTTGTTAGAACCAGCTACTGTTTTATTAATTTCATCTTCCCACATGGTTTCGCGCGATTTCTTATTATAAAAATACCAGCGACCTGTTGCGGGGTCTTTTCGTTTACCATCCCAATGCTTTAGATCTCTTGCTTTCGTGCTGCTGCTCAGTGGAGTATGTTTCTTTTCAGCTTGGCCGCCTAAATCACTACGCTCGAAATCGACATGATGGTCTAGAGCGCGAAAAAAATTGTTGATTTCTTGGGGTGGAACGCGTCCCATAATCATTTTCTGGCGCACTCTAGGGTATGGAACACCTGCTCGAACCATTTTTAGAAAAGGTTGCAATCGCGGATTAATAGTACCACCTGTGCTTCCATTCGAGTTGGGGATGTTTTTTCTATTTGCAGATGCTGCGTATCGACGAAAAAATTGATCTATCTCTTTTAATGGTATCCGTGCATTAAGCATTTTCTCGCGTACTGCGAGTGGCGGGACGCCTTTATGCAGAAGATCTTGAAATGCCTTTAACACGGTTACTTGGCGTGACTTGTTTGGGTCGGGCGGAGCACTCCTGGATGATTGCAGTGTGTTTTTCTTAGCTTTGCTCTTATTTGAATTTTGCATGTAGTTTTTAGCGTAATCTCTACAAAACATATCGACGGCGGCCAGTGGAATACGATCAATGACCATTTGCTTTCTTACTGTCGTCATCAGGGTGCCCTTTTCCAATGCATTTCTATACTTTGTGAAATCATTTTTTTCTTTCTGGCCTCCAGACGCATTTTGGTGCTGCATTGCCTCGGTTTTGCCATCATCATCTACCCATTGCGTTTCTCGAGTCTTTTTATTGTAATAGTAGTAGCGGCCAGATTTCGGATCTTTTCTTTTCCCATCCCACTTTGCCGGAATCGAACCCTGTAATCCTTCAGTAACTATTTGTTGCGATCGCTTTTTTTCAGCGCGCTGTATTGCTTCAAGTAAATCATTTTCTGTGCTTGTATTCGATGTACCATGTTTACCATTAACAGAGATCGTGCCGCTTCCTTCCAAACAATTTCTTGCGATTGTTTCTTGAGATCCTTGACCGGCTATGGCCTGTTTTGCCTTTTTTAATCCTTTAACCCCACCCCTTTTGCGTATTGCATCTAAAAGCCCCCCCTGCTTTTTCTCCGTACCGTTGTCTTGTGGCATAGAACTATGAGAGTTATTTTCTTCTATTTCTACATCGTTGCGTTGTTGCTGCTTGCTCGAAGTCGGTATTTTAATTTCCGAAAATCTCCGAGAGAGGAGATGCTGTGCAGTTGGTGATAACAAAGGCTTTTTATTGTCTTGGGCCTTGCTTAAGTTGGCAAGCAGATGCCTTGCAGTAGGGGACAGCGTGCCTTCACCCTTGTTGCCTCGGAAACTATTACTGCCAGTTCCTTCATTGCTAATGCCATTTAAGTTTAATTTCGGTCGCTTTTTCTTTTCTTTTGGGGCTCTTTCTGCCCTTGAATTTGGCTGATCTGGCAAGTTAGTCCATATTTTTGGAACAGACGGTGCATTTGGAAGAATGTCCGATATTGACTGAGTACGGATTTCACGAGCGCTAGAGGATTTAAGGGATTCATCTACTGCTGTAGTCCTATTATCGAAAGCATTAGGAGTTGGTTCATTGCAAGCCGGTTCAGTCACGTTCGCAAATGACGTTGTTTGCGCAAAAATAGACAAATCTGCTGCACCTTGAATGTCTGAGTAGTCCCGAATCAGCGAAACAATTAGGTTGATGCAAGCAAAGTCATTTTGAAAATAAACGGTGTGTCTTATGTTTTTTAACCCCACAAATTGCGCTACGTCCATTTTTGTAACTTCTTTGTTTCCATGAACATCTACTAGTGTCACTTTCAAAAATTTCGCTTGATATCCAGATGTCATAATATTTGAGCCCTTAGCAGTGTCACTTGTGCCTCTTTTCTTTCTGTCCGAGTTGTCAAAGGCGTACAAGGTAATTTGTTCATGCTCCTGCGCTTGAGAAAATGTTACCATGCCATTAACCACTTGACCATCAGCTTTCAATATCGTCTTTGTCGAATCTCTAGAGATAGAAACAAAAACATGCTGACCGTCCTGGACCCTTCCTTCGCTTCCAGACCCGTACATAATCGACTTCACTTCGACGGAAAATAAAAATGTTTCCTTCTCGTGGAAACTCCGCGTAATTTTGCGCCCAAAGCGTTTGAGTATCTTTTTCATAACGGTCTTGGTTACGTATAGATTTATTCGCTCTCCATCAAACAGTTACATTTTGTGTGTCTTCACGCTTCAGATGGACTCTGCAGATGAAAGTGAAAGCAACATGTGGGTTCCGGGTGCTTATTGCCTGGACACAAAATCGCGTTGTGGCGCGACGGGATGTGATGATGATGATGGGTGTGATGCACTTCTTTTTTCATTTAATAATTATTTCATATTACCTTAACCTTCTTTATTATTTTAATTTATTTATTGTGCTTTTTTTAGTATTTTAAGGATACTCTTAGTGCTCTTTGCACTAGTTTTAGTTTTAGTTTAATTTGTATTATTAGTAGTATCAGAACGACGACCTATCAGCAGAGTTTTTATATAAATAATATTAATATACAGTAGTAGTAGTAGGTAATAATAAAATAATAAAATACGAAAAAAAGAAACAAAAAAGTCAAACGTGCACTAAGCTTTTATCTTTACCTCGGCGGTTAACTTTGACCTTTAAGCTCGGCCATGGCAAACCAACAGGCTCTCTATTACTTGGAAGAATCGATATGAAAAAATGCGATGTCCCCATCACATGCTGCCAATTTTTTTTATACCCCAGATCAAATGGATTAAAAAATAATTTTCCATGCGCCGAACTTTGATGCTTTTTCGACCGGTTTATATGAAATTCTATTGTCGTTTGGCCCGATAATACCAGGTAAACGTGCCAGAAAAATAAAAACGATACAGCAACTGCAATAGAGACACATATAATAAACATCATGGATATGTTCGAACGATGTTGTTTTGTTATATTGCCATACCCGTACTTATTGCGCCACCCAGGTCTCGATATCGTCAAAAATGGCAATAGAGTCATCAGGATAGCGAAAACTGTACCTGTCCACAGCCACAGCAAAAAAAGGAAAAAATATCTATAGTTTCTCCAACCCACGACGTTGAACACCCACGGGCAATAATGATCCATGTTCAAAACGAGCTTACGCGTAACTCGGTCATAATGGGCACGTGGAGGTTTCGGCCCATTGCTTTTCTTGCAGTGTCCCCAAGCATACGGGTTTTCGGAAGGTAAAGCAATAGTGCTGCGAGCCCGATCACCATTGATAATATAAGATCTTGAATTTTCATGATCAGCATCATCCATAGCGTCACCAGCAAGACTGTTCTCATTCGCCAAACGATTGCGAATATCGGCGTTTGGTACAGTTGCGCTTAGCAAAGGCTTCGAGTCATCAGCATCACCACCCCCTGTATTTTCGCCTTTCGTAGCGGGTGCCTCGCTGTCGTCTAAAACTTCAGGAGGCAAGTCGCCGCTTAATACGGCATCTTTCACCAGCATCTTGAAGTATTTGCTATCGTGCGTGCCTGGATTTGTCATGACACAGTGAAAATAGTTGTATAGAATGTTAAATCCTAGGAATGCTGTAAAAATCGTCGAAGACAGTCGTACGAAGCCGTATGGAGATCCATATAGGGGCAATACGTCGTTGACCCCAACGTACAAAACAAAAGATATAAGCCCTGTAGCTAAAAGAACCAAAGCAGGACCAAGCAAGAGCATAAAAGTTCGGAATCCAAGATCCATTAGTCCATGCAAGCTTTCAAAGTATTTTTGTGACGGCGATTTAGGTGCTGTTTGTGTTCGTGATAAAGAGCGTCTCGCGTTAGAAGGTAATGTTCAGAAGAGTGGCTGTTGTGAAGACTGACTCTGCCAGTAGAAAATGGACCGCTGTCAGTGTCCCTTAGTAGGTGTCAACATTGTACTTACGCCATGGTTTTGGCATCCTGAGGTTGGCCCTTGGAGAAGAGCAGTGAAAATTTCAAGTTTCCTGGTCGCCCTTGGGTGCGTTATGAAAGGTTGTTTCTCCTTTTACCGCGCTGCGTCGCTGGATTTCGCCGTGCGTGATGATGATGACAATGAGAAGATTACAAGGGTGGTGGTGGTGGTGGTGATGTGAGTTGAATAGTCTATGCCTTTCTTATGCAGCATGCAACAATAACACACAATAACAACAACATCGACGATGGTGGTGGTGGTGGGGTGTAGTATGCTAATTTAAAAATTGCTAATGCTGCATCATCTCATCTTCAGCCTTAGTCTTTTATACTTAAATGTGATTTAGACTATACAAATTGAATGACATCTTTTTTTTACTATTATTATATAGTGCTGCTAGCTACTGTTGTTGGCCAAAGTGTATTAGTTATTATTAGTTCTGCTGTTGAAAAGATACGGCAAGTTGAAAGTGCCACCAGGCTTTCAACCCCTTTCGTGCTACAGCTTTTCTTCTCAAAACGGCGGAAGAATGAAAAAGAGGAAGCGCGACAGAAGTAATACTCTTACTATCACAGTCCAGTTGGTAACTTTTGGTTTCAAGGCTGGCGTGGTGAGTGACCTTGACCACTACTACGACTTGCGGCGACTACCTAACGACGCGTGGGTTGTTGACGGCTATAAGAATAAGAATGGCCTTGACCACAATATTCAAGGCCTAGTACTGAAAAATGAAAAAACGCGTGCCGAATACATGAAAATAAAAGAGGACATTTGTAAATATATCTCAGAAATAAAAGGGTCTAGATCTGCATGCGTTATTGGTATTGGGTGTAAGTCCGGCCTACACCGCAGCGTTAGCTTTGCCGAGAAGTTGCACGAGGAACTTCGGGATTACGATGCCTGCGTCCTTTGGCAAAAAAGTACCCACCTTGACATCCACAACGGCAACTCGACAGAAAAATTCAATAGAAGAAGCGACGACAGTTTTGTATGCATAACGTGTAACAATTTAAAGTGTAACGATGCAAAGCAAATGAACGAGCACCTGCGCAGTAAGAAGCACAAAAAAAGACTTGCCAAGCACAGCAAGAGTACGAAAAAACGTAGCTACTTTCACAATGACGATGTAAATAAATGAGAATGAAAAGCACTTGTTTCCGCAAAATATATGGTTGTGTGCGTATTTGAATCTGAATCTCATATCGTGCTAAACTGTATAGACGTCAAGAAGCTTAAACTGTGACTGAGCACATACTACGAATCGCATGTGCTAGGTACACGATTAGACTGTTAGTATCAGATTTATGAGATAATATTTCATTGTTATTAATACATAGAATAGAGGGTGTATGAAGTACTCGTACGAAAAACTGTATATAAAATATTTTGTATATATGTAATACGAGAAGTAGTACGTACGACTCGTAAGTTATTTACTTCTAATACTCGGTATAAAAAAAATGTGCGCGCACAAAGGAACCGCCAATATGGTGTCAAGAAAGGCTGAGAAAAGTAAAGTGAAGTATCATATGCCATCGACGATATCATATGCACATAAAATGTTGTGACAGTAAAGGTCATTTCCTCATAAAATCTTCAAAGCTGCCACCTAAAAGACTTGCGACATTTTTCTCAATATCGTGATAAGTCAAAGGCCAACCTAACCTGTACAATTTCAAATAATATTTCACTAGCAAGTCTGCGATGACAGTCCTGCTATGTTTCCATTTATACATCAGCTGATCTAAAACGCGACAATCGCTGTGTTGAGCAGTAAATGCAGATCCCAACATTTCTAGACGCATTTTTGTCATCTCTTCTATAATTGATGGGTTATTTAAATACCACCAGCAGCCATACAAATGCAAGTTGCGGAATTTCTGCGCTAGAACACAAAGCTCATGTTGATTAACTCGAGATAGCACCGTCGCCAAAAACTTGACGCCAGGGTTATTATAGCATAACTCTCGGAGAGGCTTTAGATCTGCGACTACAACGCCATCCCCGCCGCCACATGGATTCAAACTTGGTGCCATGCCACGCCACGGTCCAATTTTGAGAGCCAATGGTAAATTTAGCTCTTTTGCAATTACCACCATAACATTATTTATGAGCTGCGTTGCAGTTGGCCATCCTTCGTTCCGTGGCTGATCGCCTGGGCCGTACTTGAAATCAGCTGGGGTGCTTGCCATCAAGTACATTGGTTTAATGCGACGGGCCCAAAGCCGCAAATAATTTTTGCAGCCATCCATGGTATGCGGCATATCTTCTAGTGTGAGGCATTTGCATATGGTGCCCCAGTCACCTTTGAGTAAAGGATCAATTCGTAGTGCTGTTTTTAGAAATGGAGGTATTGGATAATCTTGGTCTGCTGAGTTACCTGACTCGTTGTCGCGAAAATACTGAGCCTCGTTTTCATCGAAAGGAACATTTGTCATTACTGCATACTTGACTCCGGCGATTTTAAATACCCGCTGCGCATATCTAGCTATGTCTTGCTTCGCGTACCAAGCCCTTATTCCGTCCAGATCTTTCTTCTCCATATAGTCCTCCAGCCCCAACATTTGCAAGGTTGTCAACACACCAAGTTGTGCCTCGGATATAGGCAAGCGTTTCACAAATAACTCGTCCCATATGAGATCAGCTTGTTTCCGCTTAGAAAGCTTGAAAAAAGCCTCTTTGGTAATATTCATTGGTGCGACCATAAAAAATTCACTAACAAGGTAGTGATATGTCAGCAACTCGTCGATACCATAAAGCATCAGATTGCCGTGCGACGGTGGAAACAAGTGAGTATGCAAATCGATAACTTCGCAGCACTCGACGTTAGCCCGAACCGCTTCCTCTACTTCGCCGGGGTCAGTCAGTCTCATGATTTCTGCTATTTAAAAATACGTGTATAGTGCAGCCTTTCAATTACGTCTTTTCGCTGTTGTTTTGAGGCAGGGATGGAAAGAGATGAGCAACGCTCATATGCCTTTTGGGAGGCCTCCTCTTCGCGTATATCCGATCATCATCATTGGGGTTGTTGTTACACAACACAACAGCAACATCAACATCTCATACATAATAATAATAAAACTTATTTATTTACTACGGTAATTATTAAATAATAAAAAAAAGATAATAATAAACAAGATAAAGAAGAAGAGGAAAAAAAAAAGAAGGACAGAAGGAAAGAAAGAATAGAAGGGATAGTATGGATTTTTTATACGACTAGTTGCTAACTATGAATGAATAATATGACGTAATATGGAATGCAAAGAACAGTTCGGCAAATGAAATAGAATGTTGTATGCTCAAGCGTAGTTGCTAGTATAGAGGCTAGCGTGAGTACGGTCGGCATCATATTCGTTAGTCCTACTACTACAGTAATAATATTAGCCAGCATCTCGACCAACTCAAAATATATCTTAATAAAATCGAAGGCTGGCTTTCTTAGTCTAATTAAGAACCTAACCTACCAGAACCACCACTGCCCGTTGTACAATAAAAACTTACATCCAAAATCAATACAAAATGGACGTGCTACCTGTGCTCCTATATACTTACATGGTCAATGCCCTAATGCCAACACCAATCATACTGCATATGATGATGATTGTTCCCTCGTGCATGCAGGGTAGTTTTCATGCACAAAGTCAAGTATAAGCATCAAAATCATTTTCACACCGTTCTTGCTCTCTCTCTCTCTCTCTTACTCACACTCTCTCTCCCCCCTCTTGCTTTGTCTTTCGTTTCATAAATATGACTTAAATGTGTATGGGAATGTACAGAGCCCTCCTCCTGAGAACCCAGGGGATTTCGTTGATCAGTAAAATGAAGGTTTACTAAAAAAAGTATGCCTCTAGAGAGAGATATTTTCTTCTTTTCGTGAGAGGGTTAAAAAAAATCCTTTTTAAGTTTAAGTTTTACCGAATATAGATAGATCTCGTTACTACACATAACTCTACTGCAGGATCAGATCCTGGGTCTAAGGGTGTAGTGGACTCAGAGCCTTCTGAAAGGCGCGTCAAAATGCCTTGTGAAAAATCAGAACCACTCCTCAAACAACAGCAGTTCATGGGCTGCAAATTTTGCTAGGGGCATTGCGCGCTGTCGTAGGTGTGCGCACATTGCTTTTTAGGGTACGCATTTTTCTGAAGTTCTTCTGGCTTTCGTTTTGTGTATCAATTTGAATTTCAGCCTCCGAGGCTTTGCCGCTTTTGCTCCGCTTTTTCAATTTAATCGTGGTCTTCTTCTTCTTGTTACTGCTATTGTTTATCTTCTTCTTCTTCTTCTTCTTCGTGTCTCCTGACAAACCTACTCCAGCGCCTTTAGGCGAGGCACCATTCCTTACTACATCTTCCTTGGCATTGCCACAAGCATAACAAGGTGTCTCGTAAGCACTGTCATGCATGCTACCTTTCAATTGCAACAGAGTTTTTTCGCTGATTGCAGTTGGTGCTCCTAGTCCATCTGCACCAACTAAAGGATCGGTGTAGACATCGCTGACGGCGCCTTTCCAAGCGAAAACAGGCTTGCGCTTATTCTCTAGCTGAACTTTGTAGATAATATCTAGTGTACATAAAACATTCGCTATGTCATAAAGCCGTCGGACTTTGGTTTTCATTTGTGAGTTGTCTTCCGGCCCACGCTTCAGGCGAATCGCAGCATTGTCTAAGGAAATTACCAATGACGTGTGATGCAAATGTCTTTGGTCGTCCATATTGCTTACACTACCATTCCTACTGTCCCCTTTTAACCCCTCTTGCATTTCCTTACAGACCATGATATCCTGTAGAAACAGCAATATAAATTGTTGGGTCAACACAGCCAACGACTTTTCCCGGGAGCAACCGCTTGCTCTCAGAGTTTCATATTTGCTGATAGGCTTGCTCCCAATGTTGACTTCCATCCTTTCGTTTACATTTAACCTGCCCCAATCTCGCCGGAACCGTTTCTCAAATGTCTCGATTGTTTTGGGTAACGTGCCTAAAGGGGAGAAATGTGTTAGTATTACCAATAAAATCTAAAAGGTAAGGGTACAGGTCAAATACGTACGTATGCCATGCCATGTGTATAAATTCTTTGCCTTCCTCGATACAATGTCCATAGCCTCGAGTATATTCACTATGTCGTATATGCGTCTCCGCTCGACCCCCAGCGTTATTCCCGCCTCATCTAAAAGGACATCGATCTCTTCGCCTCCTCTCCTTTCAAACTCTTGCACAAAGCGCAAGCATAGCAGTCCTAGCGCTTTCTCCTTGCGGTTCGTAACATTTTCAGTTTTTGGTGTTTTGCTCGCGTAACTGTTGGGCTTCCTTTTGCCACCCTCGGTTTTCTTCTTTTGCCCCTTGTTTTTCCGATTGCGCCCCTTGGGTCGGGCTTTCTCATTCAAAGGCGTGTACAATGTGGCCGCTTGGTTCTTACGAGAAGCCTTTCCCGCTGTTGGGCTAAAACGTCGTACTTTCGGCACAGACGGCGTATTTAAATTCTCGTGCAACAACTTACGTTTCCTTCCCATGCCAGTTGTTGGGGCGTCGAATTCCTCCGATATGAGCGACAATAAGTTCGTGCCAGAGAGCGTGCTATTGCCATCGCTAGAGGGCGTTGATGAATCGAACAGCATGGCCAACGCGTTGGCACCTTCAAGTCTTGCAGGCGATGGCTCCTCGGGCATCTTTGCCTGGGCGACTTGACGCACGTTCGAAAAAGTCGACTGACCTAGCATTTCCAAAGCGTTCAACGCGTTCGCTTTCTGCGGCGTTGATAGGTAGCCAGCGGCCACGTTTGGCGTAGAAAACGACATTTACTCAAATTTCAACTTGGTCCAGCCACAATTCCACTTCTTCCGCGATCTTTGTACCGGATTGTTGTTGGCTGACTGTGCGAGGTGTCTAACGACACGGAAGCGGAGTCCTTCATGGTGCGTGGCAACACAAAACAAAATACTCAGTGGTGAGTTGTAGTAGTATTGTACTACAGTAATAAAAAATGACGACTCTGCTGTGTTGGCTACGACGACATCTTCTCAATTTTTTACAATGATCACTATGGAAATGCCAACATGCTCAAAAACAACCCTCGTTCAGCATCAGCATAGCATGGCAGGTTTAAAAATAAATAAAAAAAACAAAAAAATATAAATAACAGCAACAAGGCGATCGATCGATGTGGATTTGAAAATACGTTTGTAGTGTACGTGCCTGGCGAAGTGCGTACTCCACCAGTCTTGCGCAAAAAAAACAAAATCTCTCATGGTAGTTATGCGCCAAAAAATTGCATGGCAGAGTCTAGGATTACCGGTATGCGGTAAGAATGAAGCTAGTTTCATAATTGTACAAGCGGGTAATGCGATATTATATTTCCATTTTTATGGAATAGGAATTTCGGGAAGCACTGAAATTTCGACGGTGCTATGCGTATCGTAGCAGAGCATGCTGGTGGGAAAACACATACGATACTAGCCCTAATTCGAATCACTGACTTAACTTGCGTGATGAGAGTTCAATTATCCTCGAGCATTGCATTGCACCACAGTACTATACTGTACTACAATAGCTCACAAATGAATTCTAGCTGAGCAATTTCTTGCCAGACGACTACTATTCCATGGCTACTGCTTATCAAATAGAGTAACCACGTGTACAGTAAGTAGTACGAACCTTTTTGTATTAGTGGAGCCATGGACCGTTATATCGATATTATCAAAAAGGAAAGGCTGGCCAACAAGGCGATACACCATTCTACGTACTACAGTAGTAGTAGTAGCGCCTAGTAAAAAAATAAGAAGAAGAAGAATAGCACAAGTTAAAGTAGACGAGCTTCAGCTTTTTGCTCCCTCTTACTCTGGTTCATATTTATATTATATTTTTCTCTATTACCATATACTAATAGTAGTGTAGTAGTGACGATGATGATGATGATGTGTGTGATTATTTGTTGTTGTATGTTGTTGATGATGTCTTCTTCTTCTACTACTACTACACTTCTTCTTCTCCTTTTTTATTATTACGTAACCCTCAGTTCTTCGGCTTGGCAATGTTCGGCTTGGTTTCTGTACAAAGTGAAAGCGGGCGATCGAGACGCACAAAGGCGCAAAAAGCCATTTTTGTTTAAGATAAGTTGGAGTTGGGAAAATGCTTATTAATTGCTACGAAGTTTTGTGTTTACCTCCGGAAACGACGGATCAAAAACGGATTCGTACGCGATATTTGAGACTTGCTAAGAAGTTTCATCCGGACAAAAATCCAGCTAACGATGAGAAAAGCAAAAGGGAAATACAGGAAAAGTTCGTATCAATCCAGCTAGCTTACGAAATTCTTTCTGACCCTGAGTCAAAACGTTTATATGATATGACGAGCAACTCCCAGGAAACGTACACCAAAGCGAACTTCACTAAATTTTCAGAGGCATATAAAAAGGCTGTCAACGAAGTTCACGTTGAAGCGGAAGCTTTGCGCAAAGAGGCAGTAACTCGGCGGGAAAAATGGGAGCAAGATCTAAGAGATGATGTAGAAAAGTATGAAAAACAAAAGGAAAAATTTGTATTATGGAGAAAAGGCGTCATAGAGTATTTAGAAATGTTGATGAAAAAATTAGATCAGATGGAAAACTGTCAAGCGAAAGCTGACATTTTGCTAAGTGTACAAACCAAAATGAAAGAAATGAAACGTCACGTCGACGCGGTTGTTCAAAAGACTTTAACCACAACAAGTTCGCATCTCGGTAAAAGTCAAAATACAAATCGTGTATCAGAATATGAAAAATTAAAGTATCAAGAGGATCTACAAAGATACAAGGCAATGAAATTGAAACACGAGCAGCTGATGAAGCGAAACGATTTACACAGAAAGTAGCGAAACGTACGCACGTTACGTTATATATAAACTTTGTATATAATAATTTTCAAAAGAAGTTCAGATGAAAGCTTGGTGTCTATTGTTAAGGGACAAGCACATACATTTGTTACACTGTTGCATCTTCCGCCTCTATGGTAGACAAGCTTGAATATTTAACTTTCCTGCTACTTTTCCCAAGTGCATTGCTCAGTTTGGTGGCAACACGATTGCTTAAACTTTCAGTCCTACTTTGACCCAACTTGCGTAATTCCACGTCACTCTTGATTGCGCCGGCACTGGAATTGATACTACTATCACTGTATCGATGCGCTTTGATGTCGTTTCTTCCACCTTTAACACTATTATAGGAATAAAATAGAACTCCGCCAATGACAAACGCCACACCCAGGCCTTTCTCGAATGAAAATTGCTGCTCATGATGCGCCCGACCGAACGCAAGTGCACTGACAATAAAAACGCTAATTGTTTGTATAGCTTTGTTTACACCAGTTGCAACTGCGCCACCGCCACTTTTGCCGACATACACTATCGATGTGTTGTGCAATCCACATGCTAGCAAAAGCACGACATAAACAAGCATCACGGACGTATAGGACGATTGCTCCATCCGCGCAGGTTCTATGATTAACGTATCCCAATGCGGCCCGACAAAAATGGCAATATATGTTGTAGTTGCAAGTGTGCCAACGAATCCGGAGAAGGTGGCTAAACCCATAGGGCTGGGAGCTAGATCATCTTTAGCTGCAGAAAAATTCCCTTTCATAAGTTGTTCAGTCCAAACGTACACCCATGCGTAAAAAATAGCAGAAAGCAATGCAAAGAACATGCCCGTAATGATATTAGCAACTTTGGCATGGTCGCTAGCGGCGGCAGGATCAACGCTTCCCTCAGATGAGTCATCCACCCCATCTTTTCCTCCTAATGCTGTTATGCATAAGCCAACGGTAATTATGATTACACCTGTCCATTGTTTCCATGTGAGTTGTTTAGTATAAAAGTACCACCTGAAAAGAGCAGCAAAAACTGTTATGCTTGAATATATGACCATGAACAAGCCCGAACCGCACAACTCGATAGCCAACTGAGCACACGTCTGTCCCAGGATGTCACAAACTACAGTCGGGACAAACATCTTGTGGAATCGTGGGCGATGATCGCGTTCGTCAAACAAAAATGGTAGTGCACAAATAAGAAGACCCAAATACGAGGCCAATACCCCGACTCCAGTCCGACCGCCTTCTATGCCATGGTAGTCCAACCACTGGTACAATATAACTTGTACGACCCCAGTGCTGCAAAACAAGAAGTTCGAGCCGAAGGGCGAGCAGAGAACAGTGTTAAAGAAGACCGAGCTTGGGTTTTCCACACTTTCGTCCTGAGACTTTTTTGAACTCTCCTGGGTTTTGTTCTCATCCATCCTACCGACACAATATATTCTTCCTGTGGATGATATCTACCCCCGTGATGCCCTAAGAGATCGTGAGTAGAAAGTGTAAGTGGTGCCCCCATACATACCCCATCATCTCAATCCATCTCATCATCTCATTATTATTGTTAATTAATAATAATAATAATTACTACTTACTAGCTACACTATTTAAACTATTTCAAACACTATATATAATTGAAATAATAATACATTAAATCATCATCATCATCTTTTTTTTTTGTTTTTTGTTGCAGCTATTATTAAATTATTATTGCTCTTCTTTTCTCTCCTTCTTTATTATTATTTTATGATGATTCTTGTTTGTCGGTGTGATGGTAGTAGTGGTAGTATTTTTATTGTGGATGTTGTTGTTGTCTGTAGTAGTAGTAGTAGTAGTAGTGTACTATTATTATATCACAGTAATAATATGATAGGAGCCGCCCTGCACCTTTTTTTATTACTTGCAGTATTATTATATTCCCCTATTAATATCATTGTTTATTATACTCTAACTCTGTATTTAAATATAAGTAGAAGCTAGTAAGTTAAAGTATGATTTTATAATGAGAATAGCCACATGTTGTGTTGTTGTAGGTTAGTAGTAGGAAATGAAATATCAATTTCTTACCTAAATATTTGCATCATCATCAGCAAAGTAGCAATAAGCAATTGTGATGTGAGAATGAAGAAGAAACAAATCAATAAAACGCATGAACTTGTTTCCCAACGAAAATTTCAAATAGCTAACCATAGCGAATCGCGCTCAACTCTTGGAATTATCTTGATAGCCACCACCATTAGTCAAGGAAACACCGTTGCAGTCAGTGTCTTGCTGAGGAAATGGGTTTTGCTTGGGCAATATTTCTACCAAGTATCCATCAGGATCGTAGATAAATGCTAGCCCTTTCATCCCGCCGGAGTTCGGACTTTTCTTAATTTTTACACCTAATTTTTTGAATCGTTCGCAGGCAGCATAAACATCTGGTAAAGTTATGCCAATATGGCCAAAACCTCCACGAACAGATTGGCCATCTTTTGTTCCTGTGCTATCTGCGTTACCGGTGTTGTACACAGCGTCACCTTCTTCGTTCTCACTTCCATGGTTATGCGTTAGCTCAATACATCCTGGAGTCTTCAAACAAAAAACGAACTTTTCATCTGCATCTGTGGGAATCGTCGATGGGTCACAATATGCAACGAAATAAACGCTAAACTTCCATTGAGGGAAGTGTGCATAATGAAGTAAGTGCATTCCAAGTGTATTGCAATAAAAGTCTAGCGATCTTTTGGGGTCTTTTACGCGTATCATCGTTTGTTGCATGCAGAAGTCTTTCGTACTTTCGTCCTTGGGGGTCGTCAAATACGACGAGGGGTCAAACATATTTTCCATTCTTTTTGTCAGGGGAAGACAGTTTCTTTTTCTCGATTGCGAGGTTGAACGTTTCGGTTCGGCAAAAGCCGAAGCAGGACGAACAAAAAGCGATATTGGGGGGAAATTAATAAAATAATCTTACTACAACATACTAATACTACACACAGCATATTATTAAGCTCCCTCTACCATCTAAGGCCAAAAAAAAAAAAGATTATTATTTATTTTTAAAAAATAGTGCTGGCTAGTGCTAGTAGCACTAGTGTAAATAGAGAGTCATTTTATATCCTGTAAAGGTCACTACACTATTAGAATGCGCTGATGAGGAGAGTTAGAGTGGTGTGGCTTTATGATCAGCAGGGGGCGCTCCACGATCCAATCTAAATCTAAAATCATAATAAGTTTTTTATGACTAGCTACCATAGCACTTACACTATCTACTACTGTAGGCTAGTACAATAATTATTTTTTTTTATTAGTTATTATAGGTTTTTTTTGTTGTTGAGTTGAACTACTTCCTCTTCCTCTCCTTTTATGTTGTGCGTCGTTGATTGAACAACAAACAAAAAAAACAAACACATCATACTGCATTGCATCATCCGGACGGTAATGGTCAAATGTTGGCCTTGGTGAACACTCAAAGCGGCACATTTTGACCAAGAAATACACGCAGCCCGACCAATCTTTTGCCAACACTATCATGAAGCTTGCATTTTTAATAGTCACTGCCATCATCATATCGATTTCTAGCGATGTATGCGTGGGGGGTGATTTGGTGAACGAGCACGACCCTATGATATGCGATAAAAACGTGAAACAGTACGCAGGCTATTTCAAGCTTGAGCAACAGGACAAAGAGTATTTCTACTGGATGTTTGAGTCCAGGCGGGCTCCTTCTAGCGATCCGCTACTGCTATGGTTGACTGGAGGGCCAGGATGCAGCTCTGAGCTGGCTCTCTTTGCTGAAAATGGTCCTTGCAAAGTCAACAACGTTGGCGACGACACAACACTGAACCCTAACTCTTGGAATACACAAGCGAATCTGCTATACATTGACCAGCCTCCAGGTACTGGTTTTTCTACCGGCAAATATGACTATAATGAAACACAAGTTGCGGAGGACACCTTTGAGTTTCTAGTGGAATTCTACAAAGCTCACCCAGAGTATGCGAATAATGACTTTTTTATCGTTGGTGAGTCTTATGCTGGGCACTACGTGCCAGCGATAGCTCATAGGATATACGTGGGAAATCAGAACAATGAATCAAAAGTTAACATGAAAGGTGTGGGCATTGGGAATGGGTTAACAGACCCAGAAATTCAATACAAGTACTACCCCCAAATGGCTTATAACTCTACGTCAGCCCCACGCGTGCCTGGCTGGACTGAAAAAACTTATAAGTTTATTGAAAGCGCAGTACCAGGTTGTATCAAATCTATTAAGAATTGCAATTCTAACGAAAAGGGGGCTGAGCTATCGTGCTACTTTGCGTACGAAAATTGCAATATGAATTTAGTAGAACCAGTTGAATTGAGTGGTATAAATTTGTATGATTTGCGAAAGAATTGTACAAAACCACCGTTGTGCTACGACTTCAGCAATATTGCGACTTACTTGAATTCCCCGACTGTGCAAGCTGCTCTTGGGGTAAAAAGTAAATGGCAGAACTGCAATCGTGTAGTCACTATCGGGTTCTTGTTGGATTGGATGCACGATTTTCAAAACAAAATACCGGTTCTACTTGAAGCAGGAATACCCGTCCTCGTTTATGCGGGTGACCAAGGTTTTATTTGTAACTGGCTGGGCAATAAAGCATGGACATTAGCTCTGGAATGGTCTGGCAAAGACGCTTTCAACAAGGCTGAGGACAGGTTTTGGGATCCAATTAAAACCAACTCCAGGTAAGTACACAGTTTGCGGTTTAAGCAAGAATCAACGCGTCTTCTGCTCTTCTGCATACAGCTTTGAACTAACATTGTTACCGAAATATTTATTGATTCTTTTGATTTGTTTATAGTGGTATCGGTGATTTACGTAGTGCAAATGGCTTTCACTTTTTGCGTGTATTTCAGGCTGGGCATATGGTACCACGGGATCAACCTGAGAATGCTCTTGTGATGATCAATACATTTCTTAATGGTAACCTCTGAGCAAGACAAACATCTGCTATTCGAAATGGTGTAGTGCGTGCGTATAGATAAAGAAATAGAAAACTGCATGAAATATAGCACATCCTGGGTTCATTTGATGGATCAAACTGTTAGTCTATGAGTAACCTTTATAAAAATCAAAATATTAGTGGGACACACATTTGCTGGGTTCAACAGAGAAGTGATTTACTTTTTAAAAGTTAAGGTCATATTGAAAAAAAAACGTAACACGTTACAGCAGTCAAAAATTATCGATTTACACAAGATAATTAAAGGTAAAAAAACGTTTTTTCATCACAAAAGCATCAAAGTACGAGTACATATATGCAACTTTATAGTAAAATTTATTAACTGTAATTTAAGAAATAATTTTTAAGGTTGCTAAGACTCACAGCTGATCTATCAAATGAACCTAAAAGGTATACTACACAAATCTTTTTACGAAGTATATATTAATAAAAGAAAAGGACTTTACCAAATTTTTGTTTGTGTCTACAAACACACGTATTGCTTTCGTTCATTCTTTATCCATTGTCCGCCGGCCCCACCATTCCTGCCTATACATCTATCTGCAACTAGTTCGCCGTCGTCGCTATAGATGTGCACTATAAAGTCCCCCAAGATGTTTTGGTCAAAAGTTTGCGCCACAATTGTATATGGACCCGATGTCAGTTTGCCTTCAAAACGATTTTGTATCCATGGATCCCCTATGAATTTGGCAACGTGTGGAGGATAGCGATTTTGATTATACGGCGGGTACCCGGAGTACAAAAAGAAACCAATAGGAGTCCGGCCTAAATGTTTCTGCAGTATCTGTATATGCACTGTGCACGTTGGAGGTTCGGCACTAACGTCTAAAAACGCTATATCTTCGTCTGTAGAATCTTCATCCTCATTCTTATCTTCCTTGATAAAGACTTGAAAAGTTGCTGTTGGGTTTTCCAGCCAACTTTTCTTATGGTTACAGCAGCCCCCACAAAAGCCCTTGATCCAATGACTTTTCCAGCATATGTGAGAATTCCAGTCTTTTAGCAAGGTCAGAGAACTTCTACTTAAATTTTCATTTGAAAATACGCTTAATGAGAACTCATATGCTACAGATGGATCACTCCCAAAAGGTATAAGTATGTATTTCCCATTTTCTAAGTAAAAAATTTTTGAAATCGTGGGAACACCGTTGCCCTTAACCAAATTGATATATATGCTTCCTGGAAGGAACCTTATGATGTGACCATGTTTGCTCATAGCAACCAAGAATCCCATCCCAGGCCATACCGGTCTAGCCAAGGAACCAACAACTTCATCCGCACTACTTGATTTGGGCTTTGAGTTTGCAGATAACATAGACGTGCGCCTTCGAGATACATCAGTTTTATTACTCAAAACCACGAGAACTTCCGTTTTGTTGCCATCACCAACGCTATTTTTACTGTTCTGAACTTCAAATTCATATTGTGGGTTAAGCCACCATGACTTGTAGTCTGGGTAGTTTCCTCCATGTTGACTATCATCTTTTGCATTTCTATTTTTTTTCAAGCCTATTTTTAATGGCGACATCAACCTTCCTGTCCGACCAACCTTTTCCCCAATAATACCATTGGTTGTTAAGCAATATTTAAAGCCGCCTTTTTCTAAATCCAAAAGCTCCTTAACAATTATTTTACCAGACGAAAATATTGATAATACGTATTTCCCGCTTCTTCTACGGCTTCCCGTTTGTGCCATTGAGACAGGAACTAAAATATACGGCATATCGTCCATAAAGTTTTCGTTTTTAGTCCTGCTACTGTCATCTTTTGCATCATTGAAGAAATTCACACTGACAAGAGTAGTATCCAAAGAAGCAAAAAGGTACGATTGATTTCCATACTTACTATAACGTAGGCCATTTTCTACTCGATTTTCCTCCAAACCAATTTGAAATCGTTTTTTCTGAATAAACTCGTTTGCATTTAAAGGCACGCGTTTCTCCAGCAATAGACCTACAGAGTCGGGGGTCGGGAGAACCTCCAATTCATCCACTTCTGGAGAAGAAAGGGGAGAACTAGTAGCCTTCTGACCTAAAGAGGCTGATCTCGATCTCCTTCTTTGCCGACTCCTCTTTACTCTTTCCTCTACTGTTTCTACTGCAATTATTACATTACATGGGTCTTTTACAAAAATATGATACTGGGGATTCGTGAGCGAAGTATGTCCCCTATCAGAGTGTCCCCACGCGCCATTAATTGCTAAATGGTGCTGAAACTGGTTTTTTGCATTTGGTTCTGCTGCTAGGTGATTACTACAAATATGATGCACTGTAATTGCACGAAATTTTCGATATAGCTCAACCATGCTAATACGAAGAACTTGAGTCTCCTGATCCATGCCTTCTTCCGGCTTCTCATCTAAATGTTGAATGATTGGACTCCACGGTCTTGTAAGCGTGACCAATGGGGAACGAAGCTTCGCTACAAATGATTGCCGGGTATTCAATGTGTTTGGATCCTCCAATACCCAAGTCATAGAATCACGATCTTGATTTAGTAAATTTGAGACGAGATACATATCAGTATCATTTTCATCTAAATCCTCTGAATCTTCGTCTTCATCTTCGTTTTGTCTTTTGACAACAAAAATCGTATCCACATTCTCCTCGCCAATTGCTATCGTTCGCAGACGCCTAAACAATATTCTTGCATTTTCTTCGTCAGTTGTTTCGGTTTCAAAGTCTATAGCTGGGTTTTTCAAAATCGCATCATGCAGCTCGCTGTCGCCACCATCTTTTGTTTGGCCATCGTCCATATCTTCGGAATCGCTCTCATCCTCTGCAAGTTTAGCCAGAGGGGAGTGCGAGCCCGCTTCAATAGCTGTCGATGGGGGGACAAACCATTCTAACATACCATCACGATAACCACGGCCTGTCTTGCGATTCCACTGAAACGTGGTTGAAACTCCACCAGATAATGAGTTGAGTGATTTACACATTTTTGCCATTTTCATTTTACTCCCAATGTTGTTTTTTTGATGCAACAAACTTGATGCATTAGTGACTTCACCCATCGTATTATTGTTTTGGAACCGCGCCTCATAGTACGATCCATGCAATTTTGCATATGCCTTTTCAACCAGCAGTGGCCAGTACTCTGTGGGGCAAGGTAATGATGGGTTCACAAAACTTTTTAATTTTCTTTCCTTCAGTGGTTTCAAGGGCTTCGTAAATAATGGCATGCCAAAATTGTCACATGGAATTTGATCATCGATTAGAACAAGTCTTTTTGCACCGCCGTAGAATAATTCTACCAAATATATACCATTTGGATTCAACTTTTGATCTTCAAGCACGTTCATATTTCCACGAACCTTTTTCACCTTTGGGAAAAGGTGCTTACTTATAGAGTGATACTGTGCAGTACCGCTTACATTCTTTTTAACACCGCCATCTTCTGTTCCTACAGCATTTTTGAATGTCGACGCACTAACTAAGCACCCTAACGCTTCAAACAAATGATTTTTCTCGTCAAAAAGATGCGGAGCATAATAGTCTTTCTCAAAGAACTCGGCTATACTTTTATTCGTATATTCATCTGCGAACAAACATTTAGGTCCTGGGTTAAAATGGATTGCGCATATTACGTGAACAAGGGCTTTGTCTTCAACCGTTGGGACACGCAAGCCATTTGCATATTCACCACTCAACTGCGCATTATGTCGATCCATAGGAAATTCAGCATAAAAATACGCTACTGTTATGTCACGCGCAAACTTGCAAGGAAACGCTTGGCTTTTGATATTATTGAAGAAGTTAAAGCCATTTGTGTTCTTGTTATTTCCTTGCTTTCCCAAGCACCACGTTTTTAAATTGGAATTAAACAATTTAGAGCAAGCGTCAATTTGCCCGACCATTCCTGACAAAACAGCGGCCTTGGCGATGTCCATATACGTGTGGCGAACTGAATCCCATGAATCATCCATTGCAAAACACTGTTTTTTGTGCTCTAATTCGTTTAGTGTCATGGTAGATATTCCGGCTACACGCATTGTGTCTTCGGAGGAAGCATTTAATAAATTTGTTATCATATCACCATCTTTGTTCAAGTTACGATGCCAAGTGAACCGAACGTATGACACGTTTTCCACAATATCTGGTATTCGAAGCCACTGCACTTGATTTTCTTCCACAAAATCTGTAATTTTTGCTAAACTACTGTTTGAAATCTCATCGTTGGAATAACCACGTATTGATGACATTGCCGCTGGAAACGATGCATCTACAAATTTTTCGACTGTCGAAGAATTTTCCAGATAGCGACTATAGGTTTCGCAGTCTTCAACTTTATCGCTATTGAGACGTGAGGTCGACACATATTCTCGCCACAAGGGATCGGGTTCAAAGGATGGTCCCTCGTCCACATCAACCGTTGATTCCCTTGCACTTACCGCTTGTGCATTTTCCTCCATCCTCTCTGCATCAATGGGTCTATGATTTTCGAAGCTGCGCCCTGCATTGCTCTTGGC
>JACLAC010013701.1_pt1 | contig 23187 bp, 15 predicted proteins | sample 8027881 | NCBI WGS metagenome assembly JACLAC01 (sample SAMN15725517, study PRJNA655200) | protist metagenome | isolation source: fluorescence activated cell sorting (FACS) single amplified genomes of... | place: Spain: Blaines Bay Microbial Observatory, Mediterranean Sea | collected 2016-01-19 | reverse complement strand
ACCTACCCTGCACAGCCTCGGCCGCCACAGCTCGTCTCTCGCGCTATTACACACGTATAGTCTCAAGGCGCCGCCGCCAAGCTTCGGCGACGCCCGTCATGTAATGTGTGCCTGTCTCTGCGATGAGAACCGCAGCCAGCGGAAGCCGCACGCAAGCGCCTCCTACACTAATCTACAGCTCGTCCTTCTTGTACTCATTGCCGTGGCTCGCTCCATACGCATTGCCCTTGTCCGCCTCCTTCTGCTTCTTCTCGCGTTCGGCCGCGCTGATGAAGACAGGCATTGCCACCGCGCACCTTCGTACAAAGGTGTCGAGCCGCCGATACGTCATCTCTTTGTTCTCAAAGATGCTCCGCACGCCGTGGATGTCAATGCAAAGCGCCGACGGAAACGAGACGATACCGAGGTCGCGTGACGGGTCCGCGCCATCGTACTTGCGCGTCGCAGTGTCGCGATCGGATTTGGGCTTTAGCTCGCCGATGACGATGCGCCGGCGGTACTCGGCCGACAGCGCCTTGAGAGTGCTGTTGGTGCTCGTCTTGTTCGAGAATACGAGCAGACGCGGCAGACCCCAATACTTGGCATTCGAATCGAACTTTTTCATCGCCTCGTCGCCGTCTATTTTCTTCACATAGTTGGGCATGCGGTCCGTCGCAAAGCGAATGAAGGCGTCCACCTCGCGCGCCTGATCGTAGTCGATTGCGGCCTTCTCGTTCATTGTGTTGCCCTTTTTCGGCACGAAGGCTTTGATCGTCGGCGTGCCCTGGATTTGTCCGATTTGTTTCGGCGTCGGGCCAAGTTCCGTGTCGACGTACGCCACCTTGACCGTGTTCCGCAGATTTCCCGCCAGCGCCTCCCACTTCGGCGTCAGCAGGCTGCAGTGGCCTCATGACTGGCGGCACACGTTGACCATCCAAATGTGCGGCGATTTCTCGAGCAGCGACCAATTGCCGGGCGTGAGGTGCGCGACGTTGGAGGTGAATGGGTTGATGGAGAGGGTTGCTGACAAGAGGATATTCATCGGCGCCATTTTGCCTTCGGCGCGACACGACTTTTTCGCGCTCTGCCTTTGCCTTCCCAATCTCGTCGTCGCGTCCGCGATCTCGGCGTCGGCGCGCGTCCCAACCACGCCATGGCGATCACTCTCCTCCACACGCTCGTATCGTCCCTCTCTCTCCCGACGCGTCGCGATGCGATCGCCTCCGCCCTCTTCATTCCCGCCGCCGTGTCTGCCGCCGAGCCTCCGCCGCGAGAGGTCATGACAACTGTCGATGTCACGGAGAAAGGCAAATCGGTATCCGTCAGCCGCAAAAGGCTGACCGGCGCAGGCGATCCGGCGTGGAAGTATCCGATCAAGGATGTGTCGTCGATTATTCTCGGAGAGCCTTTTCCGGACAAGTGGCCGTACAGCGCCACAGATTTCAAGCGGATTGACGAGGAGATTGACACGACGTTTTACAAGTTCCCAAAGCTGGTGTATCACATCGACGAGGGCGCGGTCGCCGCGCTCACGCATTATTACGACAAGGAGATACCGGACGGCTCCGATATTCTCGACATTTGCTCGTCGTGGGTCAGCCACTATCCGCGCGACTTTCCGCAGCGAATGAAGTCGATCACCGCCACTGGCATCAGCGGCATCGAGCTTGCGTGCAACGATCAGCTCTCTGCCTACAAGCAGGCCGATCTGAATACCAAGCCGGTATTGCCCTTCCCCGACAAGTCGTTTGACGTCGTCACATGCGTGGTCTCGTTTGACTACCTGACACAACCAAAGGAGGTGATGAAGGAGGTGACGCGCGTGCTGCGACCAAATGGAAAGGTCATCCTCTCGCAGAGCAACCGATGCTTCTACACAAAGGCGGTTGGCGTGTGGACGGCCGACATGTCCGATCGGGCGCATCTTCGCGTCCTCTCGACGTACATGCACTTCACGCCGGGCCTCGGGACGCCAAAGGCGTTGGATATCTCCGCGCAAGGGCCGGGCACGAATGATCCGATGTACATTGTGGAGGCGAAGCGGGTCTAGGTGCGCGACGAGTGTACAGCAAATCCGTTGTATCGTATGCTTGCAGTGAGCCGCGCAAATGTGAAGCTGGAAGCAGAGCTGGTTGCTCGCTGATTCTTTTTCATCAAAAGTTACTCATGCAAAAAGACTCCGCACCATTATCCAGATCGCACTTCTGACACGATAGTCGGTACACTTCTGATCTCTTAGCACGTACTTACCGTATAGCTCCACTGTGAGACTCAAAATACTCGTAGTACTAGGACCGCGAGCTCTTCTCGATGCTCTCCAGGATCGCCTTTGCCACTGTGCGCACATCTGAATGGGTGTCGTTCATCGCCTTCTCGAAAGCAGGTTTGTACTCCAGTAGCGCCGACCGCTCGAGCTTGCCCAGCACCTCCACCGCCGCCTTACGCACGTCCGAATCAGAGTCCTCGAGCTTGGCGACGAGGGCGGGTGCGTGCTGTCTTAACGCACCCGGCGCGAGCTTGCCCAGCACCTCCACCGCCGCCTTACGCACGTCCCAACGGTCCTCGAGCTTGGCGACGAGGGCGGGTGCGTGCTGTGTCAAAAACGCCGGCTCGAGCTTGCCCAGCACCTCCACCGCCGCCTTACGCACCCCCCCAACGGAGTCCTCGAGCTTGGCGACGAGGGCGGGTGCGTGCTGTGTCAAAGCCGACGGCTCGAGCTTGCCCAGCGCCTCCACCGCCGCCACCACTTTCATGGGTATGGGGTCGCAGAGCTTGGCGAGGGTGGGTAAATGCTGCTGCAGCACCGCCAGCTCGAGCTTGCAAAGCGCCGTCGCCGCCGCCGCACGCACCTCGTCAGCGGCGTCGTCCGCAAACTTGATGGCCAGGGCCGGTGCGTACTTCTGCAGCGCGGCCGGCTCGCCCTCGCCCAGCCCCTTTACAGCCGCCTGACGCACTTTTCGGTCGGTGTCCCAGAGCTTGGCGAGGGTGGGTTCGTGCTGCGATAGCGTCGCCTGCTCGAGGCTGCCCAGCCGCTGCACCGCCGCCTGACGCACTGCCCAACTGGAGTCCTCTAGCTTGGCAACGAGTGCGGGCGCGTATGTCACGAGCGCTGCTGGCTCGGTCTCGATGCCACACAGCACCTTGCCAAAATCGATCGCGCTGATATAAGGCTCAAGCACCTCAGGCTCGAGCCTCTCCAGCGCCTGCACCGCCGCCTTACTTACATTCGGATCAGCGGAGCCCTCAAGCTTGGCGACGATGGCCTGCGCCAAAACCGCTGGTTGGGCATGCTCCAACTTCTCGAGCGCCTTCCGTGCCGCGTCCTCCCCTTTTGCTTCAGATATTCCAACTGAACCGTCTAGGTCAACCGTCGCCTGATAGAGGAGGGCGGCGTGCGGCGCAAGCGACTCCGGCTTCGCCTCATGCAGTTTCTTGATCGCTTGGTCGCGAGTCGATGGTTTGATGTCGTGCGCCGCCACGTCTTTGATCGCTTGACGCAACGCGTTTTCCGCCGCCTTCTTTTCCATCGCTGCTCTCTTCGCTGCTTTTTCCTTCAGCGCCGCTGCCCGCTCCGCCTGCTTATCGGCCGCCGTTTTCTCGGCCGAGTCCTTTTCGGTTCCTTTCTGCTTCACCGGCCCCTCCTGCGCCGCCGATTTCTTCTTTGCAGCTGCCTCCGTCGCCACCGCCTTCATTCCATCCGCCTTCGCCTTCTTTGCCGCCTCCCTCTCCGCAGCCTCCGCAGCCGCCACCGCCTCCTTATCCACCAGCTTCCCGCCATGCGCGACCATGGGCCCAGCTTCCTTGTTGTCGACCATTGGCCGCAACTCCGGCCGCTTCGCCAATAGCTCGTCCACCTGCAGGCTGCTCCACGCGTTCCGGATGTCGTCGTTTAGGGTCTTTAGCCTTTCGAGCATCTTCTGCTTGTCGCCCTTGTTTGTCACCTGGATTTTCGGATCGGCCAGCCGGCGGCTCGCCTCCTCGATTGAAGTGCTCGCCCAGAGCAACTGCAGCATGCCTCGCTTGTCCTCCGTTACGCCGGGCAAGAGGCGGATCTGGCTGCGGGCTACCGCGCCGCCGCTGCCGCTGTCGGGAGTGAGGCCAGTGGGGCAGCACTCTTGCATCGAGAGCCACGCCTCGATTGATGTCCAGAAGCGCACCATGTAATCATCGTCGAGAAGAATGAGGACGGTCGCGCCGAGATACACAAGGTTGACGCTGCGCAGCATGCGAACAAAGTCGGCCTGCTCAGATTCGGTGCGTTCTCGGCCGTCCTGCCTCTGCGGAAGGCACCAAAAGTCGTGCCACACGAGCTTGAAGTGCGTATTCTCGCGCAGGTACTCACGGAGCTCCCGATCCTGGCTGCCGTCGGGGTCGGGGTTGCCCGCTTGTTCCCAGCGATGGCTCACAATGAGGATCTCGTCCTTGTAAGCCTTCAGCAGCACCTTGTCCATGGCGATTGCACGCGTGCTCAGAATGTCAGGATACTGTTGCGCGAGCTGCTGGTAGCAGAGCGCGTGTATGGGGGGCGAAGTCTTGGAGCGCAGGAAGTCCGCGTCCACAAAGTGGAAGGTGCCCGCATCGACTTCGTCTGGACGTCGAGAGGTGATGCTCGTCACGACGGGCTCCGCCGTCATTGTTCCGACGACTTCTTTCCACTTTGGGTCGTCTGCCGCGTGGAGGAGCCCATCGAGCACGGCCTGGCCCGCGGCAGCATCAGCCACCTTCACGTTCATAATCGATTTACGTGTGCTCTTTCCGTGCGCCTTGTGCACCTCTACCTCTTGCTCCACCTGCAGCGGCGACACATCAAGCGCATTGGCGATGCGCTGCTTAGTCTCGGCGAGCTTCTGGCGGCCACGGTGCGAGTCAGCGATCTCGCCGCCGGCGTCTTCGAGTTCGAACGTGATGCCGATTTGCGCCGTGGGGCTCTTTACCGCGGCGGCTTGCGTTGCGAGCAGCTCCGGGTTCTCCGTGAGCGCCTCGACGCTCGCCCACTCGCTCTGTGACGCCTCCTGCAGCACCGCCGCCACCACGTGCCGCCCGTCGGGTAGCTTGTCGCGAAGTCCGACGCCGTAGCGGGCGAGGTGCGGCGCGAGGCGGTCCACCAGGCCCTCTGCGACGCTCTCGAAGGCCTGCGTGAGCTCGGCCTGCTGCTGCTCGCGGTCGCGCCGCGCGATCGCCGCGTACACCTCCTCCCGCGTGTGGCCGAGCAGCATGCGATGGCGCTCGCTCAGCGAGATGCTGTCGAGGGTCGCCTCGGCGCCAGCCAACGCGCCGCCCGCTGCGAGCGCATTGTGGGCGCCCGCGTCGTCACCGCTAATGCCGCCGAGGAGGGCGGCATTGAGCACGAAACCGGTGGCCGCGGCCTCGTCGGCGCTCTCGCCCTCGTGGGCGGCGGCGAAGTCGTCGGCGCTCTGCTCTCGCATTTGCTTGATGGCTGGCGCGAGGCCCTTCACCTGCGCGAGCCGCTTCTGGTGAAGCCTGCGCGCCTCCTTGATCTGCGCCTCCAGCAGCTTCTCCTCCTCCGTCAGCGACGGCAGCTTCGAGAGCAGCGTCACGCCCGCGCTCGTGCCGCTCACTGCAAAGTGCCACTCCCGCGGCACGCTGTCAACCATTGCGAGTGGAAAGAAGTCGGTACCCGACGTGTGCAAGCTCCATGAAAGGGTGCGAGTGTCGGCATCATACTCCATTTTAATGAGGTCACCGCGCGTGAACTCGCCACAGTTGTACTCGTAGCGCAAGTCCTCGCCGTGCTGGAGGAAGCCGTCGTGGCGCAGGCCAACGCTAGGCCGCAGCAGGCCGAGAAGTTGCGCCGTGTCGTTGATGGCCGCAGCCGGCGCCATGCCAAGCAGGCAGTTGGTGTTCAGCTTGTCGACGTGTACGAGCATGGTGTGTTTTCGAACGTCTTCGCACGGTGCCGCGCAGAGCACTGTCGAACGGCCTAGAAAGCATGCCGCTTTGTCCTCAACATCGGTATGATCCGCGTGTCGCAAGGTGTCCGACCATGTCTCGTGATATTTGTTGGCTTCGCCGGGAAGGCGGCGCACAGGCGACTTGTCGGCCGGTGCCGCGCCGCCATCGGGAGGGTTGGGTGTCAGTGATTCGGCCATCGCGAACGACCGCGTTCTGGCGTACCCCGCAACGACGAAGGTCTTAGCAAGGGGTGCGCGCTCGGCACATCTCGGCCCCCGACGAACTGCCAACAATGGAAGGGGTACAGACCCAGGGTAACAGTTTTAAAGGATAAGTGGTCCACAGCGACGCACAGTCCTCTCTCAACTCACAACAAACACAGCAGTACGTACGTACAGTAGCTTTTACCACACTGACATCCAAAACAACCGGTCACATCTCCATCGCTCGCTCGCTCCACATAGCTTCCATCTCCAACCTCTCACGCGCTGAGAGAAGGGCGGCCCTCAGAGAGCCGCCCTTGCGGCGGCGGCAACGGCGAGGTGCTCCTTGCCGGCGCGAGGCCCTTCCCCTTCGACGCGAGCCCTATCTCCTCCATCTCCACAGAGCTCGTCGATGCAGCAGCGTCCGTAAAGCTCGCATTCAATGGCTTCTTCGTACTGCCGCCGTTCGGGCTGCTCTTCTCCGGCTAAGCGGTTGAGAAAGGCCCAAGACGCGCTGTCCATCCACTGCGCGTCCTCAATGATCAGTAGAGCCTGCGTGTCGTTCGCCTCTAATGCATTTGTTAATATGTGAGATAGCATCGACATCGTAAGCTCCGCCTTCGCGTCCTCTGATAGGGAGAGTGTAGCCTCGCTCTCAGCGAAATCGCAGTCCAATACACCATTCAACAACGACTCGTGCTGCCGGAATCTCTCAATCTGCGCCTTTGCTGCCGCCTCCGCTGCCGCGCTGTTACCACCACCACCGCCTACATATCTGCTGCTGGTTCGTGATTGCTGCCCACCAAACAACCCAAAGATCGCATTCGCAGGCGCAGGCGACTTCGCACTCGCTCCTAAACTGCTGCCGCCGCCTCCTCCACCTATACCTTGCTCCTTTGCTGCCTCCAAGAAGCCAATCTCACCACTTGGCGGCATCGCGTAACTCTCAGACCGCCGCTTTGCCATCACCTCGCTAAGATCCTTCGAGCCCTTACGCCCTCCACTACCACGCCGCCCTCCTCCTCCTACTACTATGCTGTTCCGACCGTTTGCTGACGGCGGTGTTTCGACCCTCGGCTTTCGTAGCCACTCTCGATACAGGGATCGCATCATACGCACAGCAGTGAGCTTGTCGCCGCTTTGCCAGATGTGTGAGTGGGCGAGAGAGGTGTGCGTGCGCGTGGGCTGTGCTGCGCACCTGAGCAATTGCTCGCGACCAGCTCCCACGCCGCCGGGCTCACCACCAGCTGCCCAGACGACGCCTGCTGCTCCGCTTCAGACAGCTGCTTCAGCGGCTCACCCGCCACCACAAACTCTCTTCGCATGTGATTGCCGAGGTCGACGCCTTTGACAGGGCCCGTACCGAGGCCCAAGTGCAGCTCGAGCTTGACGCCCTGCCCTGTGTCCCAACCGTGCAGGCGCTCCACCTGCTCGAGCGCGCACGCGACCGCCCGCTGCGTGAGCACCTGTATGCTCTCGCCGGCGACGGACGACGACCAGATCGAGAGGACGGCGTCACCCGCGAATTTGATCACGTCGCCCGCGTGCCGCGTGATGATCGAGATCAGCTCCTCGAAGAAGCGGCAGATGATGTTATTCAGGATCTCGGCGCCCTCGTCACCACGCTCCTTTAGCAAGCGGTTGGTGAGCTTGGTGAAGCCGGAGATGTCGGAGAAGAGGACGCACGCGTCGAATGGGTGCTCGTAACCCTGCTCGCCGAGCACGCAGTTTGCGTGCCGCAGGTTGCTGTACGCGAGCCGGTGGGACGAGCCGGAGCCGGAGGTGAGCGGACCCTCGTAGTAGCGCATGGCGACCTCCACGGGGACGAAGCGGAGCACCGAGCTGATGTACCGCTGCAGCTCGTCCGAGCTGAGCGCCTCGGCGTCGGGCGCGCCCGACGAGGTCGCCGCCTTCGTCGCCTGCTGAAAGTTGAAGGTCTGCAGCCGGTCCTTGCCGATCGCCGTCACTCGGCCACGGCCGCCGTCCTCGTCCGGCTCGAGCGCGCCGTCGGAGTTGGAGGAGGCGCCGCGATTATCGCTGGAGCTGGACGCGCCGGAGCGCGAGGCGGAAGCCTCCGGCATTTATTCGCGCAGCTGGTTTGGAGCCAAGCGCGTAGGTTGCGGAGCCAATCGCTGGCCAATTCGATGTTTCGCTCGCACTGCATGGCGCCGCTGCGAGCACTTGCAAGAAGTATGCGCGGGAGGCCAACAGGCATCCCGGTGTTCCCGCCAAGCGTGTGAACCGAAATCTCTCCGAACCCGCGTGTAACGGCCGCGCGAAGCGACGTCCCTGGACGACGCATGGTCGACCACGCCAACTCTCCCGCTTGTCATATTACTCGCTTTCGCGGCGTCTCTCACCGTCTACAACCTCGCGAAAGCCGGCCCGCAGCCGACGACCGCCGCCACCATCGCCGCGTCGCCAATCCTGCCACCCGCCATTCTCCTCGCGCTGCGTATGGGCAGCGCCGCGCTCGTCTGGCACGCGCTCATTGGCCGCGTCACCTCAAAAATGGGCAGCTTCATCGCCGAGGTCGCACGGTTTCCCTCGTCGCGGCTCCGCCCCACCTCTGTCGTGATGGGCGGGCCGATCGTGCTGCTGACCTTTACGGTGCAGTGCTGGACGCTCCAGGGGCTGTATTTTACGGGCGCGGCGGTCGTTTCCGCCTCGCAGCTCGGCCTGCTCCCTGCGATCGACGCGTCGCTGCCGTCGCTGCCGCGCGTATGCCACGTGCTCTTCGAGGTCGCGTTTGCATGCGCGCTGCTCACCTCGTGTGTCGTGACCTTCTTCCTCATCCCTGGCAACCTCAAGCGCGGGCAGACGCCCTTACTCTTCTTCCGCAACCACCAGCAGCTCATGCACTGCGCAAACCTCTACCTGATGCTCAACGAGCTGCTCTTCAACGCGATACCGATCGTGCCCGCCGACTTCTGGTACGTCTTACTCTTCGCCTTGTTCTACCTCGCCTTGGCATGGACCTTCTGCCAAATCTCCTCGATCGTATACTATCCATTCATCGATCCGACGCTGCCGCCAAAGCTCGCAATCCCCATCTATCTCGGCCTCGTCGTCATCCTTGGCGCCTTCTACAGCCTCGGCTGCGGTCTGCAGGCGGCGCACTCTATGGAAATGCTGCTGCCGACGTATGGGCGTATTCTGTGCGTGTACTTGGGCGCGTCGCGGCTCGTTTGGACGCGCTGGAAGGGCGTGCCGCTCCCACCTGACGGCACAAAGCATTTGAGCTGGGCGGAGGCGAGCATCCAGTGCAAGGCGTTGGAGCGGCCGGTGTCAGAGGGATGGAAGTACTTGAGGTAAGGTATGGCATACAGCTGTTAAGACACAATCTGCACAATTGTAAGGTAAGAAGGTAGGTAAGATAAGTGCCGTCGCGTCGTAATCCAGTCAGTTTAAGTCTTAATGTAAATTTGCAGCGCGGGGCGTCGTCCCGGGCACCTATCGAGTTGCGCAGTCCACGTCGGATCTCGGAAATGCGCTTCCAAATCACGCCGACGCTCTCAGCCGCGCTGGCCGAAGCACGCGCTTCATCGTCCGGCGCCGACGCCGACGCGCTGGCAGCGGCCGAGCGTGAGGGCTCAATCGCGCTCTCCGAGATCACGACCATCTCCGAGATTCGGAAACGAATAAAAGCGCCGCCGCCTGTGTTCGTGCACGAATTGTTGCTTGGAGCAGAGCCAGTGCTGCCTGCGAAAGCGCAGCGCGCTCCCGCGCATCCTGCACTCGCGCCGCGCCTCGCCGCGCTTCGCGCCGCGCAGGAGGATCGCGAGTACGCGCGAATGGTGGGCAGCGGCGCGAGGCAGGACGAGGACGCAGCAGCACGCGACGCAGCGGAGATGAGCACGTACCGGAGCCAGATGGGCGTCGGGCTCAACCTGCTCGTCTCGATGGCGACGATGTTCACCGTAGGCGCGTACGCGGGCGGTACCGTCGACGAGCCCTTTGGCGTGCGCGCGGTCGTCTGCGGCCTGGCCCTGATGCTGCTCGCGATGGCGGTCGAGATGAGCCTCTTCCTCATCGGCGCGATGCGGGTCGACGCGAAGGTGCACAAGCGCGAGAGCCTGGCGAAGAAGGGCGTGATGGACCGCACGATGCTCGCGCGCAACCACTGCGCGAGCAGCGGAGGCTCGGAGCCGTCAGCAGCAGCGGCGCGATGACGGTGTGCGCATGCGCGTCTCTTCGGCGACTTATCGAGCTTCGCTCGGGCTTATAATGTCTCGCAGTCTATAGGTAGGTGTGTAGGGTCAGATACTCTCTTTTTGTCAACGGTTGTGATGGCGCCGCGCTACACACGCACGCGGCGGAATACGACACACAACATACTACTACCCAACGCGCCAGCTCTGTGCACAAGAAAGAGTTCTCCTCCACAAGCTCGCGTCTCTCAAAGATCCCTGCTTCCTGTCCTGTCTCTCCTCGACCCCCCCGTCTGCGGTGTCCGCGTTCTAATAACAGTCTCGCGGTGGATGGTGCGGCGGGGGGATCATTCGTACGGTTGTAATATAGATTACCATGCCCATGGCAGCCCAAGCGCGGACATGCCCTTCGTCGTCTCTTGTGGATCGATGATGCGGGGGATGTCTTGGTCTCAAGGGTAGGAGTACGACGAGCGACTCAAGCGCTGGCCGGGCGGGAGATTTGCCGGGCGCTGGGCGGCGTCCCACGAGGGCATCGAGAAGGCCTCGAGCGCGTCCGCCGCCGCGTTCACGCGGTCCTCCTGGATCTGCCGCATCAGCGCCTCGGGGTTGTACGACTGAGTCCGATTGAGGAAACCGCCGCCGGGAGGGGCCCCTTGCCCAAAGTGGAGGGAGCGGCCCTCCTGCGGCGAGGACTCGTGGCTGCGCGTCGCGGGCGGCTGAGGCGGGGGCGGAGGGGGCGCCCGCTGTATGACGGGGCTCGAGCTCTGCTGCAGCGCGAATTGCAGGAAGAGGCTAGTCCCATGGACGGAGGAGTCGGGCGTCGAGGAGACGGGGCTCGCGAGGGCGTTATAATGCTGCATCGGCGAGGCGGGCGGCTCCTTGAGCGCGTCCGGGTGGCTCTGGCTCAGGTCCATCGACGCGTGGTGCTGGTCCATCGACGCGTGGTGCTGCAGCATGGCCGGCAGAAGGAGGCGCCCTTGCTGAGACCAACGATGGGGGCTTCCGCGTAAGCGTCACCGTGTCGAAGGCAAGTTTCGTTTGATGATAAGCTCCGTAAACCTCCGATGAAACTGTTTTTTGTGTGCAGGTGCCGTTGACATAGCTGGAGCCTCTCTGCCTCCTGGCTAGCGTTGCGCCTCGCCGTCGTCGGCGACCTCACCGCGCGAATCGAAGACATGGCGTCGCCGCCGGTCGAGCCGACCTCACCGCGCGTCCGCGACGTCATCTTCACGCTCGTGCGTGGCGGCAGCAATCCGGCGACGGACTATTCGATGCTCAAGCAGTCGATCGCGTGCACGCGCAAGGCGATGCGACCGGTGGGTCCATTGGCGGACGTCGTCGGCTTTCACGAGGGCAATGTGCCGAAAAGCGTTGCATCATCGGTCGCTCCGCAGATTGGTAGCGGCTTCCGATTCATAGACGCGCGGATCTATGGCGGTTTTATGCTTCCCAAACACCTACGAAACCGCCTGCCAAAGATACGTGGGCCCAACGTGAATACGCTTGGCTACCGGCACATGTGCCGCTTCTTTTCGATGATTTGGTTTGTTGCGCTGCGCAAGTACGAGCTCGCGATGCGCGTCGACGAGGACGTTTGCATCCACACGCTGCATCACATGCCCGACCCGTTTGCTGCGCTTCGCCTCAATAACGCCGTCTACGGCTATTCGGCCCAGACAGCGGAGAAGCATCTGCCGACGACGCGGTCGATGCAAGGCTGGGCGCGGAGCTACATGGTGGAGCACGCGATCACGCCCGCGTCGCGTCCAGTCGACGTGCGCCGGATCTACTTTACCAACTTTTTCCTCTCCAGCACCTCGTGGTGGACCGAGCCACGCGTGAGCGCCTTTCTCGACGCCGTCGACCGCAACGGTTCGACCTACACGTATCGTTGGGGCGATGCGCCGATCCAGAGCACGGCGCTCGACCTGTTTGCCAAGCGCGAGCAGCTGCTATTCGTGCCCGTCGACTACACCCACATCTCCACCAACAATGAGATCTCTTACGGCATCGAGGTGCGCTTTGACAGGAATGAGCACGAGCCGAGCCCGCAGAAGAAGTTCATGAAGGCCTTCGAGTCGTGCTTCGCGCCGTGCGCGGTCGCCAACGCGCGACAATTGCAAGGCTTCCCGTTCCGCACGCTGAGCGGCAGCATACGCGGCCTGCGCCGCGCGCTCGCGCCCGCGCTCCCGGAGCCCGATCTCGTGCGCGAGTACCTGGAGGCGGAGCTGCCGACGATTGTACAGCACGACCTCTTTGGTGCGAATGGGCCGCTGCCGGCCGACCACATCGCGGGCTTCGCGCGCTTCCGCAAGTACGCGGCGCTCGTCCTCGAGGCTGCCGGCACCTGCAAGGCGCCATGCACCGACTCGAAGTTTCAGGCGGTGCCGTCGAGGCTGCGCTCGCATCAGGGGTTGTGGAGGGCGTTGCTTCGCTACCCGTGCTGCAAGGGACGCTGGTGGCCGGGCGCCGACGCCGAGGCGGCGAAGCGGCAAGCGCTGAGGCGGACGAGCTTTGGCAAGGTCTTTGGCCGGTCTGGCCGGTAATGTGTACAGCCGTATTGTGATAAAAGGTTCGTACGGTAGTCACAGTCCCGCACGCGTGCACCTGCAACTAACACTACACTGCACTCGCCGCCGCCAGCTCGTGCAACAAACCCTCCCAACGGTCTGCGCGGTAGCAAAAATGGTGGCAATCACAGCGAGCGCCATGATAGTTCTCCTGATAGCCCGGGTGTAGGTCGTGCCACTCGAGCGTCGGCTTGAAAAAGTCGAAGAGCCGGACGCGTTGGGCGGCGTGCACGGCCCTCCGAGCCGCGTTGACGTGCCATGCATTGCCCGCGGCGGCCTCTGCCTTGGTGCCGCACGCCGACCTCGGACGACTCGTCGAGTTGACCTCGCGCCCGCATCGATCAACCACGGCCTCGGAAAAGGTGCCAGTCCCGCGAAAGTGCTTGGCGCTGGTGGTGGCCAGCACGCACACCACGAGCTCCGACCTGCAAATCTCCTCGAGATGCGCGACGGCCTCGGCGAGGTGCTGCTCGAAGAGCCATTGGCGCGGCTCGCTGTTCTTCGTGTTGCCAACGTATTGAGGCTCGCGGTACCACGCTCCGAAGCAAACAATGAGGAGGTCTGGATGACTTTTGAACCGTCGCGGCGCGCCAATCTCATGCTCGCTGGTCATGTTGGCCAACGAGGCTCGGCTGTAAAAGTTCATCCATCCAAAGCTGATCGCCTGCCAGTCCCAAAACAGCCGCGGAAGCGGAAGTCGCGGCATGTTGGTTTGTTGTTTGGATGACCACTTGAATCGTTCCGCATTGCATTTGAAGGCCGCATACAGCTGGCCGGCCATCGAGTCGCCCGCAAACAGCACGCGTTGGAATCTGCCGAAGCGAAGTGTTGCGTTTTCTGTGTGTCGATGGTTCAAGCACCGACCGACCGGACACGCGGTCTTCACGTTGGTCCAGTGCATATCGTTGCATGAGTGGCAGCTGGTGGTTGGTGGCGAAAGGTGGTGCGCGCGTTGTGCAAACGGGTTGGTGAGCGGCGACGGCGTCGCGCGCTGCATCCAAGGATCGACAATCGATCGCGGTTGGGCCGAAGCGGTGTTCCCGAGATCGCCGTCGGGGCGCCGCGATGAGCGCCCTTGGCCCGTCGCGCCTTTCGACGTCGCACCCACCCGGCCGAGGAGATGAAGAAAAGTTGTCGGTACGCAAACTCAAACATAGCGAGATCGCAATCAAAGCGGAGATCGACGCGCGCGACGTCCACGCGCCACCACACCGCAATAATACAAAATGGCCGGCGATGAAGGCTCCGGCGGCGGCGAGATCGTCGATTTTGTGCTCTACATGTTTGTCCTCGGCCCGGCGGTCGAGTGGTGCCTCAAATCGAAGAAGGTCAATCCGCACCGTCCGGCGAGCGTGCAGGGCATTGCGCTCGCGGTGCTGCTGCTCGCGGCGATCGCCGGCGTCAAACTCTCATGGGAGTACGTCGGCCGCGACAATAACCACTACGAGACGCTCGGCGTGCGCGTCGACTCGCCGTCTTCGGAGATCAAACGCGCGTACAAGACCATCTCTCTCAAGTATCACCCGGATAAGAATCCCGACGACCCTAATGCCGCCACGAAATTCATCAAATACCAGTCGGCGTACGAGGTGCTCAAGGACTCGAATAAGCGCGACACGTACAACAAGTTTGGGCAGGCGGGTTTGGACGACAAGTCCGGCTCGCAGGACACCTCGTCGCAGCTGTGGTCGCTCGCCATGTTTTATATTATCTGGCTGATTGTCGGGTACCTGTTAACGATGGGCAAGGCGTCGGAGGATGGGCGGACGTGGGCCTTCTCCGGCCTGCTCACGCTCGCGGTGTTTGAGTACCAGACGAAGATATTATCGATTGATTATCTCGCTCCGCTCTTCCCGCAATCGACCACCCACGAGAAGGTCGAGATCCTCCACAAGCTCTTCCCGCCCTTCCTCCACGGCGCGCGCATGATCTCTCAGGTCATCTTCACCGACGTCGCGCTCGTCAATCGGCTACGCGTGGAGGAGATGCACGTCAAGTGCGACGACCTCTTCCGGCAGGTGATCCACATGAATGGAGGGAGCAGCTTCGCGGGGTTGTCCGCGAAGGCGAAGGGGGTGGGCAGCGCCGAGATTGCGCAGATGGCGGAGGAGACGGGCCAGCGGCTCGCAAAGGCCGGGCAGCTTTCGAATGCGACCGCGCCGCAGCATCCGGCCAACAGCGCCGCGGCAGCCGCGGGTGCGGTGGCGGGCGGCGCCGTGCAGCCGGCGGCAGGGAGTGCGGCCGGCGCGGCGGCCGGCGGGAGCGCGCTCAGCCCCGAGGAGCAGGCGACGGCGCGCGCGATGGTGGCGGACGCGCACGCGGAGGTGGAGCGCAACAAGAGCCGGATGACGAATGTTGCGGTCTTCTTTGTGGGGTATGCGGTGTTCAAGTACGTTGCGGACCACGAGCTGCTGTGAGAGAGGTCGAGGAGGTGTAGGAGCAGGGCTGGGGTGTGGGTATAAATAGAAAATCACACTCTCCGGTGCCTGCGATCGGCGCTTGAAGTCTGGCCGCGTGGCGGCGCGTGCTCTGTTGTACAGCAGCAGCAGACGACTGCTCGCGGCTCGCCGCGTCGAAGGCTCGCTCGCTGCACAATTCATGGGAAAGAACGATTACCGCGTCGGCGGCACCCGCGGCGGTCAAGATCAGTTCAATTGGGACTCGGTGAAGGACGACAAGCACCGCGAAAATTATTTGGGACATTCCGTAAATGCGTCTGTCGGTCGGTGGCAGCGCGGCAAGAACCTCAATTGGTATGCGAATGGCAAGAGCAACGAGGCGACGGAGGACATGCTGAAGGAGGAGAAGCGGCTCGCGCGAGAGGCGGAGGAGGACATGATGCGCAAGCGTCTCGGCCTGCCGCCGATTAATCGCGAGCGTGCTGCGCCTAACGTACGCCTCGACGAGAAAGAGAAAAGGGACTTGCTCAAGCGCGGCGGAGCGCAAGCGGACGCGGAGATCTCGGCGGAGGCGGCGTATGGGCAGCAGGGCGACGAGCTGTATGGCACCGAGAAGATTGGCGGCCTTGGCTCGTTCAAGCCCGCGCGACACGAAGGCAGCGAGACGGTGATTCAATCGAGCATGGCGCCGCAGGATCGCTTGGAGGGCAGCAGCAGCAACAAGCGGTTCGCGGCGAGTGGTGGAGCGCTTGGCGATGATTGGCAGCGCGCGTCGAGCAGCGGTGGCGGTGGTGGCGGCAGTAGTGGGCGGCGTTTGGGTCCGGAGCGGCCGCCAGGGTCTGGAGGCGGTGGAGAGGAGGAGGAGAAGGAGGAGGCGGACGGCGGTGAGGCACGCGAGCGTAAGCATCACAAGGAACACAAGCGCGAGAAGCATCATAAGCGCGACAAGGAGCACAGGAAGCATCATAAGAGGGATAAGGACCACAAGCGCGACAAACACCACAGTAGTAGGCGTGATCGTGAGGAGGAGGAAGAAGGGACGAGGCGGAGGCACGACAGTGACGATGAGGACGAGCCTGCTGCGCCGGGAAAGCGCCAGCGCCACGATAGCGACTCGGACTGAGATGCGTGCATTGAATTTGTTCTTTGTATAAACTCTCTAGGCTACTGAATTTCCGCCGCCGGCTCTCGCCGCGTCCACCGATTCTGTCGTCCCGCGCGCGCTCTCCTGTCAAAGAAGATGATGAGCGAATACCGCGGCATCTGCCCGGCTCGCGTCGAGGCGACCGCATGCAATAGCTTTGATGAATGCACGGTCGCGCTGCCCTCGCTTCGTGGCATCGATTGCACCGCACCGCCATAGACGCCAAGCAGCCTTCCGCCGCCTTCCGGATCGTCGTCGCTCAGAGCCACATTGCAAGTGACCTCGTACGCGTCGGTATGAAAGCCAATCCACGGCCGCGTCTCCATCGTATAGCGGCGCACAAACATCTCCTGAAGCTCGCAGAGGCACGATGAGCCGTCTTCTTGAGCCTCCTCTTCAGCCGTTGCCGCTGGCTCCATCTCAATCAGGCTCCTCGCCTCGTTCAACAGCTCAATCGCACGAGAGTGCTCGCCCTTCCTCTTGCTCGCGAGCGCCTCCGCACGCAATGCCGCAGCGCGTGCGCGGTTGTCTATGCCCTCGTGTGAGGTGGATCCATTCGCTCGTGGTTGCTGCGGTGGCCGCGCGACGGCCGAACGCTGCCGGAATTCGCGCGGAAGCCTCATCAGCCTCGCAGCCTCCTCCGCACCGATGAGCAATTCGAGCGCTTGCACCGAAAGATTCAATTGATGCTCTGGGCAGGTGTCGACCGAATCCGCGGAAAGTCGTCGCTCGCAGTCGACGGCGCTGCGCAGAGCGGCGCACGCCTTTGGCGAGAGCGCAGCTGGTGCGTGCAGCACGTCCGCCTCGCGCGCCGACGCAGCGAGCTCGTCCTTGTTGAGCGCCGAGAGAAGAGCCTCCACCGTTACCGTCGATGGGTCCGCATTCTCCACGAGGAGAGATTTTACAATTGGAGGCATCTTCGCCGCGGCTGCCTCAAACTCTGCACCGAGCGCACCGTCGAGCGTCAGGCTGCCGTCCTTTATTGCGGCGTCAAGAAAATCGGCGAGCTTTGAGCGGGTGTCGAGATCGAGGCCGCGGATTTTCATTTCGGCGAGGAAGGCATTGCGCCCGAGCTGAGCAAAGAGCGCCGCATCGGCTTGCATCACGTCGCGGACGCGACCAAAGTTGCGGCGCGCCGTTGTGGCCACTTTGTCTTTTAACCGTTGCTAAGCGCACCACTCCACCTCTCCACTTCATGCATCTCATTCCTACTTCATGTCATCCCGTCATGTTCATCACCGCCAAGAGCGCTGGGTCCACGGGCGGCGGATAGACCCGATCGTAGACGAGGCGTGCGAAGAATGCGCTCACGCCGAACCCGACTGAGGCGAACAGCACGACGGCCTGCTGGATCAAGAACTGCCGGACGCCCTGCAGGCGGTCAATCGACGCGATCTCGGAAGAGATCTTCCGCTTGTAATCGTACGCATGGTTTTTCAGGTGCTTTGCCGGGCCCGTCTTGAGCAGATGCACAAGTTGATCACCTCCACCAATGGCCAGATTGAGATGTTGCACGGTGCCGAGGCAATCGATGGCCTTGCGGTCGGAGAGAATGGCATCGAAGATCGAGTGTGCGCAGTTCGATTCCATCTTACCTCTTAGCATAAGCAGTGACGAAAACGACTCGAAGAATTCCTGCCACGTCTCTTTCGTCAGCTGCTTGCCCTCAAGCTCTTTCAATTTATCCTGCACATAGATGAGCTCGTTCTTGTGCTTTGCGGTCACGACCGGGTCGGTCCAGAACAGAGCATTCCATGTGAGCTGAAGCAGGTATGTGATACCTCTCGTAGTGGCGAGCTTCGTATAGACAGAACGTTGCTTTGCGCGGCTCGAGCTGATGCTGTCCACAAGCTTGTACGAAAACGAACGCCCGTCACCCAGGCTCTCCTTCAGGTTGGTTCCAGGCTGCTTTCCGCGTGTGTTCACTCCCAGCGTGCGCCTGAGAGCGTCTTCGTAGTGGCTCGCGACCTTACCGACCGTCTCGAGCTTCTCGTGCAGCTTGTACTTCTCAAGCTGGCGCTGGGCGAGGTGAAGCATCACCATCTTTACCAGATTGCCAACCTGAATCGTCTCGTCACCGCCATCGTCGCCGCCGAGCATCTGCTTCAGCATCGGTTCGAGCGCTGCCGCTAGCGCCTTCTCGACCGCACCTTTTGGATCCTCCTTCGCTTGCTGCTGTTTTGTCTCCAAACGTTTCTTGGTAGGGCTCTGGAGCAGCGTCGACGGTTGCGCGGGCGTCGGTGAGGACGTGTTGCCGCGGGGTGAAGATGACCCATTCGATCCCTTCGGATTTGGGGCAACGGCTGCTGGGCCAACAGTCGCCGAGAACAGTTTGGTCGCCGCAAGGAGTTTACCCTGTTTTCCCTGTAATCCGCGCAACGCCTGCAGTTTACTCCTTGCTGATTGCCATCGCCGCATTGCAATCGACTGCGCCGAGCCATAACTGCCCTGGGTGATGAGCGAACGGGCGACGCCCTCACCAAGCCGCCTGATCAGCCTCGAACACAGCCGCTCCATGATCAGCGTGACAGCGCCCTTCGCGCCCTTCTCGCGCTTCCTACCTTTACCATTTGCATCCTCACTGACGAGCGTCCACTTTTGCTCCAATTTTGCTTCTGGCCCACAGCACGCCTTCCACCGGCCGAGCCAGGTTGCACGCTTGGTGCCCTTCTCGATTTTGTTCTCGTCTGTAAGATCGATTTTGATGTCGATCTTCTTCTCAATCTTCTTCACCGTGCCAGCCGTAAGAACGGCGCTGAACACCCCGTTTAGCGCCTCTATGATTGCATTAGCGAGCTTCTCCTCGTTCTTCGACTCGAACGCTTTGATCGCATCTATCAGCAGCTTCGAGTTGCTATCAGCTACATCCGGTTCAAAATACCGTTCGCCCGCCTTGACGTAATGACCACGACGCAGGTTGCTGACGCCAAAATCATGCCATTCTTGCATTGTGAAGTGTGTCTGCTGCTCCCGCAATCTCGACGCGAGCTTCTCATTCCTGAGCTCTACGCCACCGGCGGGCCGGGTCGAGCCGACATCGTTCCATTTTGTGCCATCTACGTTCTTGCTCTCTGCAGGTTGATAATAGTTGCCGTCCGAAGTCATGATGTAATGATCACGACGCAGGTTGTGGATGCCAATATCACGCCATTCATTCGCGTCGAATTGTTGCTTCGTCTGCAAAGCCGTCGCAAGCTTATCATTCGTGAGCTCTGAGCCACGGACAGGTGTCACCATGCCTTTGTTTTGCCACTTCAAGCCATCTGCGCTCTTGAAGATCACGCTTACGTATTCACTCGGGTTACGGCGCGCGTCCTTGATTGACTTGAGCACCGCAGTGCATAAGAGGTTGATGTCTTGCATCTTTTCTGCAGCCATCTCCGCCATCGTGTCTAAAACGTCAGCGAAGGCGTTCTCCCCCATGATCTCCTCGAGCTCTTCGAGACCTGTCTCGACGGCGTCCTCAACCTCCTCAAGAGCGCCTTCGACCTCCTCTTCCGCGTCCTCCCCTTCCGTGCTGATAGTAGCCGCTGCCGTCTGCATGCCGAGCCGCATTAACATCGTCTTAGTGGATAGCTTTGTTTGGCGCTTTGATGGCAGCTTGAATGGGCCGAAATCGGCACCATCAAAAACTGTGGCATTGCCTAACTGCGCTTGTTCGAAGGTTGCGCCTCGCAACTTGGCCATTTTGAAGCTCGTGCCACTCAGATCTGCATTCTCAAATTTGCACCTAGCAGCGTCAGACTGCTCGATGTCCGCGTCGCGCATTTTCACGCCGCGCATCATCGCGTTGCCCAAGTTCGCCTGGAAGAGGACAGTCTGATTGAACTGGCTTTTGCGAAAGTTGCCTCCCATCATCAGCGCGCGGCTTATCTTGGAGCCGCTGTAGAAGGCATCATTGCCAACGACTTGATAGAGATCAACAACCTCGCGCGCGTCTTTCCAGCCATTCCGAAATTTCAGATCATTGCGCCACTTGCTGATCACATCGTCACGTTCCTCCTTATCCGACTGTATGACTGCCCTCTCGTAAGCTCTCTCGGAGCTCTTTGTATCCGGCCTTATAAGATCCTTTACCTCGAACTCGTATACTCCGATTAGCCCTGCGAGCTGCTTGTCATTGTAATCGTTCGGTGTGACCATCTTTCTCTTCACATTCTTCTGCCAGGCCTTTTGGCCAGGTTCGCCATCGCAGAGGATCAGCCGAGCCCTTTCGAGCGACGCGAATGCCAGCTTCGCGCCAACGATGCGCGCTTGAAAGAGGCACGCGCCGCGTAAGTCAACACCCGTCATGTCCGCAAGGGCCAGATCGCATCGCGTCAAATTCGCGCATTGCAGGTTGCATCCGGTGAGGTCAGCACCATAAAAGTCTGCACAGCTCAGGTCAGCGTAGGAGAGGTCGCCCGTGATCTTCATGTTGCGAAAGTTCAACGTCCGCGCGTCTCTTAGCTCGGCGCATGGCTTCACGTTTTCCGGGGACAACAACTTCTGATCTTCATGCCACCTCTTCTGATCTTCATGCCACTGTTTACCTTCTTCGTAGTCATCCTTGACCTGTTTGGCCGTCCTGGACGTTGGTCTCTCGTCCGTCTTTGGAGCTTCCTCAGGTTCGTCGTCTTCCTCCGCGTCAGGATCGTGTTGCTTGTCTGTTGCCTGCGGTGTCGGCTCGGGTTCGCTTGTCCGCTCGGGTTCGGCTTCGGCCGACGATGCAACGTACATCTGGGCCTGGACCGATCTTTCTAACGTTGCTTCAATCGTCGCCGCTGTATCCTTCAGTGCGATCGTAGCCGCACCCAGTCCCGTCGTCGCCTCGCCTAGCTTCCCTGTCGCCGCCCCCATTGCCTCCAAAGTTGCTCGCGGTGGCAGTAATCCCTCCAGGAGCTCCCGAATGCCGCGCAACTCCTGCACTAGAGCAGGGTCCGAAGTCGCCGGAATCGCCCCAACAAAGTTGTTCACCTGCGGCTGGATCGGAACTGGCTTGGGCCGGACAGCGATTGGCGGTGGTGGCGGCTCTATCGGAGCTGGCTTCGCTGGCGCCGGCGCCGGAGCGGGAGCGATTTCGACAGCGGCTGGGGGTTCAGCGGGAGCTGGCTCGGGCTCGGGCTCGGGTGGTGGTGTTGCCGGAGCGGGTGGCGACGGAGGCGGCGGTGAAGGCGCCAAGGACGGTTCCGACCTCACGGCCGGCGGTGGCTCCGGCTCCTTCACGATCTTTGGCGGACTTGTCATCTCACCTTTGGCCGCCCATGCATCTGCCAAGGCTCTTGCCCTTTGCGCCTCTTTCATCTCGGTCACACTGTCTGCCGTTTCGTCGCCCACCTCACGAACCATCTCTTTCCAATTCCGTGATGACGAGCGCTGTTGCGAGGCGAGGCTGCCTGAGCCGCCGCCCGAGCCGCCGCCTGTTCGGCCCGGAGACATGAGCCGCGCGGTCTCCGCAAAGGTCTTTGCGGCTTCCTGGCCGCGCCAATACGGCTTGTTTGGCGACTCCGCGGAGCCGTCGCCCATTGTGATGGCGCTTCGGAGCCGTCCGATCGCGGACGTTCACCAGATCTCCTCGACGCACGCGTTGCGCTTACTTTCCCTTTTTGGCAGATAAGCGTCAAATATGCTATCGACACTACAGCTGTACATCACATCGTCACATCACACGCCCTCCGCAGTGCAGGCAAGGGGCGCCAACAAGCACCAGACAGTCACAACTCTACAACAAACCGCGTCCATCACCTGTCCGCTCTCTCGAGCTAGATCACGTAATGCCCGGGCCCAGGCGCCCTCTCCTTTGCAAACGCGTCCGCAAAGCGCTTCGACGTGCCCATCCCCCATGCCGCGCTCGACTTGCCGTATCCCGACGACACGACCTTCGCCCCCGTCATCGCACCCACCTTGTACTGTCCGGGTCCCGGCATACCCCGATCCAGATTGCCCGTCACCTTACCATGCTCGTGTGAGATGAAGACCTTCGCCGCCTGATCTCTTGTGCCCGAGCCAAAGCCATACCGCGGCAGCGACGCCTTTCTGGACGACACCTGCACGCCGACCGCCGCCGTGATCTTATACTGCCCAGGCCCCGGCTCATCTCTCTGCTTGTCGGCGTCAAACCGCTCCGCCTTGCCCAGCACCCATGTGGGCGGCGAGGCATTCTTCAGATGGCGGTTGTAACCGGTCGGCCCAAAACTCTGCGGCTGCTTCCCAATCGCGGGCTTCAGATTGTACTCGGGGCCCGGCGCGTCGCGGCCGCCGGACAGCTTGTCGTGGTCGGCGCTGATGTAGACCTTGCTCTGATCCGCACGCGTGCTCGAGCCAAAGCCATACTTGGGCATCGTCGTCATCCGGCTGCTCACCTGCTTGCCAATGCCGGGCTGGTCCTCGTAGATCGGGCCCACCGAGTTACGGCCGCCCGAGAACTTTTCGTGCTCCTTGCTGATGTACACCTTCGCCGCCGTATCGCGATCGCTCTTGCCAAACCCATACAGCGGCGACGACTCCAGCGCACCATTCACCTGCGGGCCGATCGACGGCCGCTGTTCGTACGTCGCTGGGCCGGGCGAGCGCGTCTCAGAGTCGGCCAGAAGAGAATGCTCGTGCGAGACGAAGACCTTTTCTCTGTTCGCCCTCGTGCTGGTGCCAAAGCCGTACATTGGAGCCGACTCGCGAGCCGCCTGCGGACCGAGCGTCGAGCGCGTGCCGCCGGGAGGCGCGAGTTTATTGTCCCCTTTTTCCGGCGAGGCGCCGGGCGAGCCCTTTCGAGGCGAGGGCGATGGTGACATGCTGTCGACCGCGAGGTGGCGGACGGCGGCGACGGCGTCGGAATGGAACCGCAAAAAG
>JACLAC010015627.1_pt1 | contig 23197 bp, 21 predicted proteins | sample 8027881 | NCBI WGS metagenome assembly JACLAC01 (sample SAMN15725517, study PRJNA655200) | protist metagenome | isolation source: fluorescence activated cell sorting (FACS) single amplified genomes of... | place: Spain: Blaines Bay Microbial Observatory, Mediterranean Sea | collected 2016-01-19 | reverse complement strand
TTGTAATCGTTTATTGGGGCTGTAGCGATACCCAAAAGACTTGAAGATGCAGAAAAGGCGGCATGTTAAATCTCTAGATCATAGATAAAAAATGTGAAAGGGATGAATAAATGCAACCAAGATATCTGCGGTTTTAAGGATGAAGGGTATAACAGTTACAGCACGAAAATCTGCTTATGGCATATGCCAAGCAAAGTTACTCAGTTAAATCTGAGTCCGTTTTGAGGTTAAAGTACAATGCAAGTTACTGTTGAAACCACTGAGGGCCTAGAGCGCCATCTAATTATTACTGTTCCTGCTGACAATATTGAGAAAGCGGTAACAGCAGAGCTTAACAAGATTGCTAAAACCCGTCGTTTTGATGGTTTTCGTAAAGGCAAAGTGCCTTTGAAAATGGTTTCTCGCATGTATGGTAAAGCCGTACGTCAAGATATTGGGTGACGTGATGCAGCGTCATTTTATTGAAGCCATCATTAAAGAAAAGATTAATCCAGTGGGTGCACCTACTTTTTCTCCTATTGACGTAGAAGAAGGTCAAGATCTTATTTTTAAAGCTTCTTTTGAAGTTTTCCCTGAAATTACGTTAAAAGATCTAGAAAAAATTGCAGTTGAAAAACCAACGGCAGAAGTGAAAGATGAAGATGTAGCTGAAATGCTAGAAACGCTTCGTAAACAACAAGCGACGTGGAAAGAAGTGGATGCGAATGCAGAAACAACAAGCCGTGTTGTTATGGATTTTAACGGTACGATTGACGGTGAAGCCTTTGAAGGCGGTAAAGCTGAAAATTTCTCATTAGCTATGGGTCAAAATCGAATGATCCCAGGCTTTGAAGATGGCATTTTAGGTAAAAAAGCAGGCGAAGAATTTACGATTGATGTTTCTTTCCCAGATGATTACCACGCGGAGAATCTAAAAGGAAAAGCGGCACAATTTGCTGTTACATTGCATAAAGTAGAAGCGCAAGAATTACCAGAGTTAACTGAAGAATTTATTTCACGTTTTGGTATTGAAGAGCCAACGGTTGATGGATTAAAAGCGGAAGTTCGCAAAAATATGGAACGCGAATTGAAGCAAATGATTAAAAATCGTATTAAAGAACAAATCATTGATGGTTTAGTGGAAACGAATACTTTCGATGTACCAGCTGCAATCGTTGATCAAGAGATTGACGTGCTTCGTCAACAAGCTGCGCAGCGTTTTGGTGGAGATATGAAAAATGCGCCTGAGTTGCCGCGTGAATTGTTCGAAGAGCAAGCAAGACGCCGTGTAATGGTTGGTTTGTTACTAGGTGAAGTGATTAAATCTGAAGAGCTAAAAGCAGATGAAGCGCGTGTCATAGCGCTAATCACAGAAATGTCTACAGCGTATGAAGATCCTAACGAAGTAATAGAGTATTATCAAAAAGATCAACGCTTGATGGAAAATATGCGAAATATTGCTCTTGAAGAGCAAGCGATTGAAGCTGTGCTTGAAAAAGCCATTGTTTCGCAAAAAGAGCATAAGTTTACTGAGTTAATGAACCCAGTTCAGGGCTAAGTGCTAGACTTGTTGAGTGAAAATGCATAAGCAGTCATTCATCTAATAACAGTGGTCCGCATGAAATTATTTCATCCGGACCTTTTATTTAGGGAAATAACAAATGAATTCACAAGATAAATATGGATTGCCTGGAATCATGGATGCATTGGTGCCGATGGTGGTTGAACAAACTTCTCGCGGTGAAAGATCTTATGACATTTACTCTCGTTTATTAAAAGAACGCGTTATCTTTCTGACAGGGCAAGTTGAAGACCACATGGCAAATTTAATTGTGGCTCAATTGCTGTTTCTTGAATCTGAAAACCCAGAAAAAGATATTTTCTTATATATCAATTCCCCCGGTGGTTCAGTTACTGCAGGAATGTCAATTTATGACACTATGCAGTATATCAAGCCGAATGTGAGCACTGTTTGCATGGGGCAAGCATGCTCTATGGGTGCGTTTTTACTTGCAGGCGGTGAGAAAGGTAAGCGTTTTTGTTTGCCCAATTCTCGTGTGATGATCCATCAACCTCTTGGTGGTTTTCAAGGACAAGCGTCTGATATTCAAATTCATGCTCAAGAAATTTTAACCATTAAGAATAAATTGAATAAGTTGCTGTCTGAACATACGGGACAACCACTAAAAACCATTGAACGTGATACAGACCGTGATAATTTCATGGCAGCGGATGATGCGGTTGAGTACGGAATTGTTGATAAAGTGATTTTCAAAAGAGATTAATGCGATTTGTTAAACAATAAAAAAGTTTAACTTAACTTTGTATTAAATGGCTTTCGGAAATTCCTATGAGTTGATATAGACTCAAATATAAGAAATTTGGGTGATGGTCTTAAAGAGGTTAGCTAATGACAGACAAGCGAAAAGAGGGGGGCAGCGGAAAGTTGCTTTACTGCTCTTTCTGCGGCAAAAGCCAGCATGAAGTGCGAAAACTTATTGCAGGTCCATCGGTGTATATTTGTGATGAATGTGTTGATTTATGCAATGATATCATCCGTGAAGAGATAAAAGAAGTTATACCAAAACGCGACGGTGATGAGCTTCCAACCCCTCAACAAATACGTGCCCATTTAGATGACTATGTTATCGGCCAAGAAAAAGCCAAAAAAGTGCTTTCTGTTGCTGTTTATAACCATTACAAGCGGTTACGTAATGGAGATAAAACAGAAGAAGGTGTGGAACTTGGCAAGAGTAATATTTTACTGATAGGTCCTACGGGAAGCGGAAAAACACTGCTCGCTGAAACGCTTGCTCGTTTTCTTGATGTACCTTTTACTATGGCAGATGCCACCACATTAACCGAAGCGGGTTATGTGGGGGAAGATGTTGAAAATATCATTCAAAAACTACTGCAAAAATGTGACTATGACGTTTCAAAAGCTGAACGTGGTATTGTTTACATTGATGAAATAGATAAAATTTCTCGTAAATCTGATAATCCTTCTATCACACGTGATGTATCGGGTGAAGGGGTGCAACAAGCTTTGTTGAAACTTATCGAAGGCACGGTAGCTTCTGTTCCTCCACAAGGAGGAAGAAAGCATCCACAGCAAGAGTTTTTACAGGTTGATACCTCTAAGATTTTGTTTATTTGTGGCGGTGCATTTGCAGGTTTAGATAAAGTTATTGACCAGCGGATTGCACAGGGCAGTAGCATAGGTTTTGGTGCGGATGTTCGTTCAAAAGACGAAACGGCGACTTTAAGCGACCTTTTTGCTCAAGTAGAACCGCAAGATCTGGTCAAGTATGGGCTTATCCCTGAATTTATTGGTCGTTTGCCTGTTTCTGCTATTTTAGGTGAGCTTGATGAAGAAGCATTAATACAAATTCTTTGCGAGCCTAAAAATGCATTAACGAAGCAATACGCTGCTTTATTAGATTTAGATGGTGTTGAGTTAGAGTTTCGTGATGATGCACTTGCAGCGATTGCTAAAAAAGCAATGGAAAGAAAAACCGGTGCGCGTGGATTACGATCAATTGTAGAAGCTGTGCTTCTTGATACTATGTATGATTTGCCATCCAGTAAAGAAGTATCAAAAGTAGTAATAGATGAATCTGTAATTCGAGGTGAATCTGAGCCACTTTTGATCTATGAAGGTACGGAACAAGCAGCGGGTGCTGAATAGTTAAGCACCTATACCCTGAAAACGGAAGATGCAAAAAAACGCTCAATTCATCCATCCTATGAACGGAGAGATACCCAAGATACTTGAAGATGCAGGAAGGCGACAAATAATTCTTACCTCCTATGAGCATAGATAAACGATGTGATGAAGGTGAATTCGAGCTGCCACGCATCTGTAGTTTCAAGGATGAAGGGTATAAGCAATGTAATTGGGGAGGGGAATGAGGCAAGTCAATGCATCTGCAGTTTCAAAGATGAAGGTATATAACTTTAAATCTAAAGGGTATATACAGAATCTTTGCATTTTATATGTTCAGGGTCTTTGTTAGCTCGCGAGCTCGCCGAACTTTTACGTTATTTGGGGATACCCACTTTCGAAAATCTGCTTTTTGAAACGAGGGAGCATAGGCTCCCTTTATTTTGATGAGCGCCTTGTTTTTATACCCAAGTACAATGGGTGTACCTATTGTCTTTTTAGTTGCAGCAACTTGATTTAATTGCACTCACTCTATTGCATTTTTGCAGTGTATAAAGATTTCGATTGTTTGCTGTCTCGCTGTATCTTTAAGTATCTTGGGTATATATGATTGAAACAATCAAATTTATCCCCATATTATTCATCAATATCAAATACGGAAGAGAGAAAAATATGAACTTGGAGCGTTCCGAGCGCATTCAGATTCCGGTTCTGCCATTGCGTGATGTGGTTGTTTATCCTCATATGGTTATTCCATTATTTGTAGGAAGAGACAAATCCATCCGATGTCTTGAAGCGGCTATGGATAATGACAGACAAATTTTGTTGGTTGCACAAAAAGATGCGGCAACGGATGAACCTAGCACAGCAGATCTTTACAAAGTAGGTACTGTTGCATCTGTTTTACAGTTATTAAAGCTTCCTGATGGTACTGTGAAAGTATTAGTTGAAGGTTTGCAGCGTGCTGAAATAAAAGAATTTAGTGAAGACGATTATTTTATTGCTGATGCCCATTATTTACCAACGCCTGAAATGGACGAAAAAGAAGAAGAAGTTCTCGTCCGTACAGCGATTGGTCAATTTGAAGGCTTTATAAAGTTAAACAAAAAAATTCCACCTGAAGTATTAACGTCATTAAATGGCATTGACGATGCAGCGCGATTAGCGGATACAATTGCAGCACATATGCCATTAAAACTTAATGATAAACAACAAGTTCTTGAGTTGTATAACATTAGTGAGCGTTTAGAATTTTTGATGACAATGATGGAGTCAGAAATTGATCTGCTACAGGTTGAAAAACGTATTCGCGGACGCGTTAAAAAGCAAATGGAAAAAAGCCAGCGAGAGTATTATCTCAATGAGCAAATGAAAGCTATTCAAAAAGAATTGGGTGAGCTGGATGATACGCCGGATGAATTTGAATCGATTAAACAAAAAATCGAAGATTCAAAAATGCCGCAAGAAGCCCGTGAAAAAACAGAGCAAGAGCTACAAAAATTAAAAATGATGTCGCCTATGTCAGCAGAAGCGACGGTTGTACGTAGCTATATTGATTGGATGGTTTCTGTACCTTGGGTTAAGCGTTCTAAGGTAAAAAAAGATCTGGCAAAAGCGGAAGAGATATTAAATGCGGACCATTACGGTCTTGAGCGGGTTAAAGAACGAATTTTAGAATACCTTGCTGTTCAAAACCGTGTTAATAAATTAAAAGGGCCTATTTTGTGTTTGGTTGGGCCGCCTGGGGTGGGGAAAACATCTTTAGGTCAATCTATTGCAAAAGCAACAGGGCGTAAATACACGCGTATGGCATTAGGTGGAGTTCGCGATGAGGCTGAAATTCGAGGACATAGAAGAACTTATATAGGTTCTTTACCGGGTAAACTTGTACAAAAAATGGCAAAAGTAGGGGTTAAAAATCCGCTTTTCTTGCTTGATGAAATTGACAAAATGTCATCTGATATGCGGGGCGATCCCTCTTCTGCATTATTAGAAGTGCTTGATCCTGAACAAAATATTGCTTTTAACGATCATTATCTTGAAATTGATTATGATCTGTCAGATGTTATGTTTGTTGCAACATCTAACTCGATGAATATCCCAGGTCCTTTACTTGATCGTATGGAAGTTATCCGTCTATCAGGTTACACCGAAGATGAAAAGTTAAACATTGCCAAACAGCATTTGCTTGATAAACAAATTGAACGTAACGGCTTGAAAAAAAATGAAGTAGTTATTGAAGATTCTGCCATTATGGGAATTATTCGTTACTATACGCGAGAAGCCGGTGTGCGTAGTTTAGAACGTGAAATTTCTAAATTATGTCGAAAAGCGGTAAAAGAGATTTTGCTTGATAAAAAAATCAAGCAAATCGTGATTAACCAAGAAAATTTAAAGCATTATCTTGGTGTACAACGTTTTGATTATGGTAAAGCAGACGATAATAATCGTATTGGTCAGGTAACAGGGTTAGCATGGACGGAAGTAGGTGGTGATTTACTGACCATTGAAGCCGAATCAATGCAAGGGAAAGGAAAATTAACCCAAACAGGTTCACTTGGCGATGTAATGCAAGAGTCAATTCAAGCGGCTTTAACCGTTGTAAGAACCCGGGCTGAGAAATTAGGCATTGCGGCTGACTTTCATGAAAAACGTGATATCCATGTGCACGTACCTGAAGGGGCAACACCGAAAGATGGCCCAAGTGCGGGTATTGCAATGTGTACCGCTTTTGTTTCAAGCCTTACAGGAAACCCTGTACGCTCTGATGTAGCAATGACAGGTGAAATCACATTACGCGGTGAAGTGCTTCCTATTGGTGGATTAAAAGAAAAGCTCTTAGCTGCGCACCGAGGTGGTATTAAAACGGTTATTATTCCCCATGAAAATGAACGAGATCTAGAAGAAATCCCTGAAAATGTGAAAGGGGATTTAGACATTCATGCGGTTAAATGGATTGATGATGTTTTAGTGCTTGCACTGGTGAATAATCCACTTGGATTAGAAGTGGTTAAAACAAAAAAATCGAGTGCGAAGCAAAAATAAATAATAAAGGCTGACATTGTTAACATTGTCAGCGTTTTTTATTGAATGAACAGGAAAAACCGTACTAAACATTAAGTTCGCACTTCACATTAAATTTGTTTATTGCCTACATGCAATACTGCTTTATGTCCAATAAACTGAGAAATGCAGAAAGTGAATGTCAAATTTGTGAACAATAAATTTGAATAGCATTAGCAGGTAGTTTGGTGAAAAGAAAATTTTTCATAACCTTTTTTCACATAGAAAAACGATGTGATTATAGGCTTAGAGCACTGCTAGTGCATCTGCAATTTCAAAGGGACAAAAGGTATTGTGTTATTTTGAAATGGATATTTGCTTTTTAAAGGGGATGTATACGTGAACAAATCACAGTTAATAGAAAAAATTGCTGAAAAAACAGATTTATCAAAATCAGCTGCCGGTCGCGTTCTTGAAGCTTTTACTGATTCAATCTCTGAGAGTTTGGTAGAAGGTGAAGCGGTTCAAATTTTAGGGTTTGGATCGTTTGAAGTACGTTCTCGCGCAGCGCGTGTGGGCAGAAATCCGAAAACAGGCGCTGAAATTCAAATTGAAGCTTCAAAAACAGCGGGTTTCAAAGCGGGCAAAGCACTAAAAGATGCATTGAAATAAAGTGAGTAAGAGGTTGCTTTTTAGTTTTGTACCTTTTGAGTATTCGCTGGAAAGTTTACCTTATAAGCTTATAATCAGGCTCGTTCAGAATGTAACGGCGCATCTTGAAAAGATGCGCCTTTTTTACTTTTATAAATCTTTATAAACATATAGGAGTGCCGGCAAATGATGATGGAGCGACTTCGTGATGGTGCAAATAGCCTCGTAGTTAAGATCATCTTGGGCCTAATTATCTTATCTTTTGTTTTTGCTGGTGTCGGTGGATATGTAACTGGTGGTTCAGTTGCTCCCGCTGCAGAAGTAGGCGAAGTAGAAATTAGTCAGACTCAATTTGAGCAAGCATACCAAAATGAACGCCAGCAAATGCTATCTCAAGCAGGTGATTTTTTCACTTCATTGTTGAGCGATCCAAATTATCTCGCACAATTTAGACAAAACGTGTTGGATAAAATGGTAAATCAAGCGCTTTTAGATCAACATGCGAAATCATTAGGTCTTAGAGTGAGTGAGGCGCAAATAATAGAAGAAATTCGTGGGATCCCAGCTTTTAGTAATAATGGTATTTTCAATAATGAACAATATCTAGCTACTTTAAGACGTGCAGGTTTAACGCCTGAGCAGTTTGCGCAGTACATACGTCAAGATATAGAACGCCAATATCTTGTTGGTGCGCTTCAAGATAGTGAATTTGTTCTTAAAAATGAATTAGAAAGTCTTTATAAGCTAGAGGGGCAAGAAAGAGTTGTTCGTACTTTAATTGTGCCTGTTGAAGATTTTGCCGAAAAATTAGAAGTAACGGATGCGCAGAAAAAAGCGTATTACGAGCAAAATCCGAATCAGTTTATGCGCCCAGAGCAATATAAAGTCAGTTATATTGAGTTATCCGGTAACAGCATTGCAGAAGGCACGATTATTTCTGAGGATGATGCGAAAGCCTATTATGACGCTAATAAAGCCAATTATGGAACTGCAGAAAAACGCGCGGTTAGTCATATCATGCTCCAGCTTGATTCTGAGGATGCAAAAATTAACGCCGATAATCTTCTTGCTAAATTAAGAGACGGTGCAGATTTTTCAACCCTTGCAAAAGCAAATTCTGAAGATACATTCAGTGCAGAGCAAGGCGGTAAACTGGATGAATTTGAAAAAGGTGTCATGGATCCTGCTTTTGAAAATGCAGCTTTTTCGTTAGCGGAAGTAGGTGATATATCTGAGGTTATTGAGTCGGAGTTTGGTTACCATATCATCAAGCTTGAAGATATTAATAAATCAGATGTTAAACCATTTGAAGAGGTTAAAGCTGATATTTTTGTTCAATTGAAACAGCAAAAAGCAGCTGAGCAGTTTTATGATTTATCAACGCAAATGGCAAATAAAGCATTTGAAGTTGAAGACAATCTTGATGAAGCCGCTGAACTTGTTAATGCAAAAGTCAATACGACAGATTTTGTATCTTTGAGTGCGTTGCCGGGTGTATTAGCGAATCAAAGTGTACTTCAAGCATTGCAAAAATCAGAAGTGATTGATGAAGGGCTTAATTCTGAAATTGTTGAAATTGCCCCTGAGCATGTTGTTGTTTTACGTATTGAAGAATCACGACCTGAGATAATTTTGCCTTTTGAAGAGGTGCAACCTCAAATTACAGAGCAGATCAAGCGTATAGAAGGTGAAAAATTAGCCAAAGCCTTAGTTGATACGTTAGAAGCAGATCTAAAAGCCGGTGAACAACAAAGTGTTACTGACTCAGGTTATGTTTTTACCCCTGCACGCTCTTTAAAACGTGACGCCTCAGAGCGAGAAGTAGCTCAGTTAGCATTTACTATGCCAGCAGTAATAGAAAAAACGGTCTTTGCTTCAGCACGTGCTTTAAACGGTGATTATATTCTAGTGGCATTAGATGAAGTTAAAGAGCCGCAAAAAGAAGAAGCGCTATTAAAGCAAATGTCTGAGCGAGTTCAATCTACTTATGCGAATGCGGATGTATCTTCTGTTATCAATCAATTAAAAGAAAACACAGATATTACCTATTCACAACAAGTGATAGAACAACAAACCCCTTAAAAGTGATAAATGAATGCTTTTTTGTGCAATAAAATGAAATAATTAAATATATTAGGGTGCAAATCGCACCCTTTTCTTTTAGTGGTTTATTTAATTGTCTGTATTTTCATCTGGCTTCTACACTTCTTTTTCATCCATAAAAGAAAGGCTGGTGGTTATGTACAAAACAATGATTAAATCCTTACTTGTTTCTTTCGCGGTTTTTTCAGCACCTTTATCCCTTGCTGATGAAACGGTAACACCCACAACATCTACAGCAGAAATGTCAGTTAATATTAATACCGCAGATGCTGATGAGCTCGATAAGCATTTAATGGGGATAGGACAAGCAAAAGCTAAATTAATTGTTGATTATCGTAATGATCATGGTGATTTTAAAAATATTAAAGATCTCGAAAATATAAAAGGTATCGGTCAGAAAACTGTTGAGCTTAATAAAGACGTGATAAAGATTGAATAAGCGCGCTGGTAACGTACCTGCAGTTTTAAGTATGACGTTATGACTTTTTGATACGGGCTGTTTTATGGCATAAGAGAGAGGATATCCTCTCTTTTTTTGTATATTTGAAATGAAAATGTACGTATGATTTTAAATTAAAACGCTAAGAGGATCAAAAATGCAAGCTCAAAAAAGTCATTTTTTTGCTTATTTATCAAGGATGAAGCTAATTTATCGCTGGCCTTTAATGCGAAACACAGTGAAAGAGAACATTTCAGAGCATAGCCTACAAGTTGCTTTTGTTGCCCATGCATTAGCCTTAATCGAAAATAAACATTTTTCAGGCTCTTATTTACCAGAACGTATAGCATTGTTAGCGATGTTTCATGATTGCAGTGAGGTGATCACAGGGGATCTACCCACACCGATAAAGTATTATAACCCTGCTATTTCTGATGAATATAAAAAAATAGAGCAAATGGCAGAAGATAAACTTATTCAAATGCTTCCTGCTGAATTTCATGAAGATTACCGTGGACTCATCGACAGTGATGCCATAGATCAAAATGATTATCGATTGGTAAAACAAGCTGATATTATTTGCGCCTATTTTAAGTGTTTAGAAGAAATTGCCGCTGGGAATCATGAATTTGTTCAGGCTAAACGGCGAATTGATAACACATTAGAAGAGCGCGGTTCAAAAGCGGTGGATTATTTTCTTTCAACCTTTGGTGAAAGTTTCAAATTAACCTTAGATGAAATATCAGACGGCGCTATTTAGCCATTTCAGCGTCTTTTACTATGGAGTCTGTGTTTTTTTATAATGCTGAATGTAAATATCATTTGGCATTTGTTTTATCTGAAATTCAATCATGGTATTAAAGGCATCTATTAGCGGGATGTAACGGTTCTTATTTTGGGTTAATGTCGACAGGGCTTGGTAAATGGCTTCAACTGTTGCAAGGCTATTTTTCTTAGATGATTTTCGAATTTGATAATTGCCTTTTTCACTGCCTGTAAGCATTACCTTAGGTAAAGGGTGTAAATTTTTGGAAAGAGACCATATTTTAAATGCTTTTTTCCATGTGCCATCAATCACGATGAGTCCTATTTTCTTTTCTTTTTGAATTTCTTTTTTGTTTGTCATTATTGTGGCGATATCTATTGCATTTTCATGAGGATAAAGAAGCATATATTCGTATTCCCCCTCATTTATTTTTTTGTTTAGCGCACTGTGCGTTGTAAAATCCTCACCACTATAAATCGTACAAAGTGGCAAAGAAAGACTGGCTATTTTAGCAGTGCCTATGGGCTTTTTAGCTTCGCTAGGGTGTTGTAAAATGAGGATGGGAATATCACAAGGAATGTGTTTAATTACATGACAAATACAGGCTTTTTTTGCTTTTTGGCATAAAGGGCAATATCTCGCGTTTAAAGAAGGGGTATTTAACATAGTGGCGCTCTTTATTGGGGGACGGAGTTTGGCTTTAGGTTTTACTTTAGTCGTCATCGGTTTAATACTGGTTGCACAAATTCCAATGGTGCAAGAGGTCTTTATTTGGGAGCGAGCGGCTCTTGAAAAAGGCCAATGGTGGCGACTTATAACAGGGCATTTTACTCATACAAACATCACGCATATGGTCATGAATATCAGTGGATTAGTCGCTCTTTTCTTATTGCATAAAAAATATTACCAAGAGAAAACGCTTCTTGTTTTGGTTTGGTTTATGATGCCTGTTATTGGTGTATTGATGTATTTTACCCCTTACTCTTCTTATGCAGGACTATCAGGGATTTTGCATGGATTGTTTGCATGGGGGATTATAAAAGACATTCAAAATAAAATACCATTTAGTTATGCATTATTTTTAGGTTTTATTGTGAAATTGGTGTGGGAATATTTGAGTCTTGGTGGGCGTTTTACCTTCGATTTAATTGAAGCACATGTTGCCTATCAAGCTCACTGGGCGGGGGCTTTAATAGGCATTTTAGCCGCGTTACTGTTAAGAAAACCGGTTTCTCATTTTTAATGGGATAGGCGAAATTTTTAGAACTATACCCAATGAACTTGAAGATGCTAGAAGGCGCAAGTGAATGAATCCCCATGCGCATAGATAAACGATGTGATTGGGGTAAATTCACGCCGCCAATACATCTGCAACTTCAAGGATGAAGGGTATAATTTATTGACTATAGCCTGATAAGAAACGTTCAAAACGGCCAATTGCAATTTCTAAATCATCCACATGAGGTAAAGTAACAATTCTAAAATGATCGGGTTTTGGCCAATTAAACCCTGAGCCATGCACCATTAATACTTTTTCTTGCATTAAAAAATCGAACATCATTTTTTCATCATTGTGAATGCGATAGCGTTTTGTATCAATTTTAGGGAATAAGTAAAGAGCGCCTTTGGGTTTCACGCAGCTAATGCCAGAGATTTGATTGAGTAATTCCCATGCTTTATCTCTTTGCTCTAATAATCGCCCCCCGGGTAAAATTAATTCATTGATGCTTTGATAACCACCAAGCGCGGTTTGGATGGCGTGCTGCATAGGGACGTTAGCGCATAAACGCATAGATGAAAGCATTTCTAAACCCGCAATATATCCTGCGGCTCTTTTTTTCGGACCCGATAATAGCATCCACCCTGAGCGAAATCCGCACACGCGATAAGATTTTGATAGCCCGCCAAAGGTGACACAAAATAGCTCCGGTGCTAAAGGAGCAATGGAATGGTGCAGTGCGCCGTCATATAAGATTTTATCGTATATTTCATCTGAGAAGATAATCAAATTATGTTGGCGAGCAATGTTTGTTATTTCAAGTAAAAAATCACGACTATAAACAGCACCGGTTGGGTTGTTAGGGTTTATTAGTACAATCCCTTTGGTTTTTTTAGTTATTTTTGCTTTTATATCATTAAGATCGGGATACCAATCAGCTTGTTCATCACACATATAATGAACAGGGTTGCCTCCTGATAGAGAGATGGCAGCAGTCCAAAGTGGATAATCAGGGGCAGGGACCAGTAATTCATCACCGCTATTAAGTAATGCTTGCATTGACATCACAATTAACTCAGATACCCCATTTCCTAAATAGACATCTTCAACATCTAGATCTAACATGCCGCGTTTTTGGTAATGTTGTACAACGGCCTTACGAGCAGAGTAAATGCCTTTTGAATCGCAATAGCCTTGTGATGTAGGTAAATTTCGAATGACATCAACCAAGATTTCATCAGGGGCATCAAAACCAAAAGAAGCGGGGTTGCCAATATTCAGTTTTAGAATTTTGTGACCTTCTTCTTCAAGACGCTTTGCTTGTTTCATCACAGGACCACGGATGTCGTAACATACATTGTCTAATTTTGATGACATTCCTATATCTTGCATTTTCTTACCTAAAGATCCATAAAGTAGATTTGTGATAAATTACACGATAAAAACAACATATTTAAGTATTTCAGACAAGTTATTTGGGGATATCCCCCAATAAAATGAAGTTATTGAAAGGGTCTTATTCAATTAAAATGGCTGGAATATACCCAATAAACTTGAAGATGCAGGAAGGCGGCAATTTCATTAATCCCCATGAGTATAGATAAACGATGTGATAGGGGTGAATGAGCAAAGCCAACACACCTGCAACTTCAAGGATGAAGGGTATATGTGTTATTTCTATGTGAATGCTTGTTATTGTAATGGTGATGTCTTTTTGTTAATTATACCCAAGTACGCAGGGTTTGATATAGATTGAAATGAGGTTAAGTTGCAACAGTTAGATCAAGCAATAGCAGCAATGGATGCCTTGTTATCCAAATTATCGGCTTTACCAAGCCAGTTATCTATAGAATTTCAGTGGGATAGCGATACTGATAAACTCAGCTGGTTTGAAGCCCAATCTGTATTTCCAAAATTTTATTGGTTTGCAAGAGAAGGAAAAGAAGAGGTTTTCGCTTTAGGTCAATTATGCAGTTTTGCCGATCCTTGTATTATAGAGCCTGTACTTAATGAAAAACAGAGAATATGGGGCGGCGTACCTTTTATAAGTGCCAAAGATCAAAATGAACAATCCCCTTTCTTTTTTTTACCGCAAATTGAAATTGAACGCCAAAATTCAAAATGGATGTTAACACTAAATACATCTGAAACCGTGCAAGAAACAAGAAAAGCATTAAAAAAATTAACAACCTCTTATTGCATATCTTCAGAAAATCATGCGCTTATCAAAGATATTTGTTATGAGCCAGATTATAAGGAATGGTGTGATTTAGTTGATCGTGCGCTTTGCTCTATCGCAGAAGATGATTTTCAAAAAGTGGTGTTAACGCGAAAAACCCGTTTGAGATTAGCGAAAACCTTATCCCCTATGCAATTGCTTCGTCGGAGCCAGAAAAAAAATAAGGCATGTTATCATTTTATGATGACGTTAGAGGGAGCGACTCATTTTCTTGGTTCAACGCCTGAGCAATTATTTTGTCGTCAAGGACAAGTTGTGTTTACAGAAGCACTGGCAGGGACAATAAGGCGAGGTGAAAATGATGAAGAAGATAAAGCACTAGAAAATTGGTTACGACAAGATGATAAAAATAATCGAGAAAATCAACTTGTTGTTGATGACATTTTTCAACGCCTTACCCCTTTTTGCTCCCATATGCACGCAGAGCCGATTGCAAAGGTGGTTAAATTACGCAATGTGCAACATTTAAAACGCGCTATTACCGCTTCTTTACATACCAATATTAGCCATTCTCAACTCCTAAATAGCTTACAACCGACGGCTGCAACTGCGGGATACCCTCGCGATCCTGCAATTGAATTTATTAGTGAAAATGAGCCTTTTGAACGTAATTGGTATACCGGATCTGTAGGGTATATTTCACGAGAAAAAAGTGAGTTCTGTGTCGCTATTCGTAGCGCTTTGATCTTTGAAAAAAAAGTGGATCTTTACGCGGGAGCGGGAATTGTTAAAGGATCGCAAGCAGGATCAGAATGGCGGGAGTTAAACTGTAAAACGGCCACATTACAATCTTTATTTGTAGTAAAAAATAAGCTTGTATCTATACCTGTGGCTGAAGGTTTGGCGGAAGAAATAGTCGAAGAAGTAACAGTGAATGAGTAAGTTGATATGATAGATCCTAGCATGAGGCAATCTAGCACAACGCTATTTAAAACAACAAAGCAAGCCTATCCCAGTGAAATAGGACAATACAGTTTAAATCGGATCTGGGCTTTACTTATTTTACGTGGTTTATATCGTTCTGGCGTTAGGCATATTTGTATTGCCCCAGGCTCGCGTTCAACCCCTTTAACATTAGCTGCGGTTCAATTGAGTCAAGAACAAAAAGATCTGTGCTTACATACCCATTTTGATGAGCGGGGCTTGGGCTATCTTGCTTTAGGTCTATCAAAAGGTAGCCCTGCTTTAAAAGAAAAGATAGCCATTATTGTCACTTCAGGTACGGCGGTTGCCAATGTATTACCTGCTTTTGTTGAGGCTAATTTAACGCAAGGATCATTAATTTTATTAAGTGCAGATCGCCCTGTTGAACTGATTGGCTGCGGTGCTAATCAAGCAATTAATCAAAAGCAATTATTTGGCTCACATGCCAATTATTTTATTGATTTACCCTCCCCTTCCAAAAGGATATCACCCGCATGGCTTTTAAGTGTTTTAGATGAGGTGTTGGCAAAACAAACCCGAGAAAAAGGTACGGTTCATATTAATTGCCCTTTTCCTGAGCCTTTATACGGGGAGCTTGAAGATACGAGTGTTTATTTAGCTCCTTTAAAGGAATGGTCAAACAAAAAAGCGCCTTATCTTAATATTGTTTATCCAGATTTAGACATCACTGCTTTTTTTCCTGACTGGTCTTTATTGTGTGCACAAAAGGGTCTTTTACTTGTTGGACAAGTTGAGGGCAAAGCACGACATGCCATAGAAGCCTTAGCAAAAAGACTTGGCTGGCCTATTTTGGTGGACCCTCAAGGGGGGATGGGCTCTGATTATAGCGCTTATGATCTATGGCTACATAATGAGAAAGCGGTCAATATTTTATCTAAAGCCCAATGTACGATCCAGTTTGGAGCACGTTTTGTATCAAAACGTCTTGGGGATTTTTTACAAAAATTTGAAGGATCTTATTATTTGGTTTCTTCAGAAGAAGGACGGTTAGATCCTTATCATTTATCAGCGAAACGCATTATTGCACCTTGCGATCAGGTCGCTATATATTTAGAGCAAAAAACAGCGCTGTTATTAGCTGATCTTAACCGTAAGGATCTGATTTTAAATAATGGCTGGGCAGATAAATTAAAACCATTTAGCCAGATCTTACTTTCTAGATCTCAACAAGATATGGCGAAAAGATCTTTTGCATCTGAAGTCGGGCTTGCCACGTCATTGGCTGATATCTTACCGCCTAATAGCGATTTTTTTATAGGCAACAGCATGGCGATCCGCTTAATTGACATGTGCAGTCAATTGCCAGATCTTGCTGTTTTTACGAATAGAGGCGCTTCAGGGATCGATGGTTTGATAGCAACGGCTGTTGGGGTGCAACGATCAAGAAAGCGGACTCTTTTTTGTTTGTTAGGGGATACCTCTGCTCTTTACGATCTTAACAGTTTGCCTTTATTAGCATCGGTTGATTTTCCTTTTATTTTATTGATTGTAAATAACAACGGCGGAGGCATTTTTGATCTCTTACCTATTCCTGAGCAAAATAAAAAAGCGTTTTATCAAATGCCTCATGGGCTTGAATTTTCAGCTGCCGCAGAGCTTTTTGGGTTGAATTATTCAAAAGCAAAAACTCATGAAGAGGTAGAAAAAGCCATTAAAAAAGCCGCGCAGGTTGAACTTGCCACTGTGATCGAAATGACTGTGGCTGAGGGGCAAGCTCAGCAAGATATTAAAACCTTAATAAAAATAGCGAAAGACATACATTTGTCTGTGAAAGAGGTAGGCACAAAAAATTGAAAGGATGCAATAAGATGCAAACAAAAAAAATGCCTTATCTTGTTTTTTTACATGGTTTACTCGGAAGTAAAAAAGATTGGCATGGCGTTATAGCCGCGTTTTCATCTATTAGTGCTTCTCAGTGTATTTTATTAGATTTACCTTTGCACGGGCAGCGCATGCACAGCCGCTACACGAAACATTATACAGCGGAAATGGTTTTAGATGATCTGCATCAGCATTTAATGCACTTATCCCATCCTTACTGGCTTATTGGTTATTCCCTCGGAGGAAGGCTTGCGATGCAATATGCGATTAGAGCAGGGCGGGATGAACAGACTAAATTACAAGGGCTTATTGTTGAATCTGGACATTTTGGTTTGCCAAAAGAATCGCGTAAAGCGCGTTTTATGCAAGATGAGGCGTGGGCCGTTCGATTTGAAACCGAGCCTATGTGTGATTTACTCCTAGATTGGTACCAACAAACTGTTTTTTCGTCATTAAATAATGCGCAAAGACAAAGTTTAATCGCATTAAGAAGCGATAATCTCGGCGCAAAAGTTGCGATGTTATTACGGGCTACCTCATTGAGTAAACAAGACGTTTTATCTGAAAAATTACGTGCGCTGCCTTTTCCTTTTCATTTTATTTGTGGTGAAAAGGACGAAAAATATTGTCAATTAGCTCAAAACTCAGAGCTTAATTATCATCTTATTAAAAAGGCAGGTCACAATGTTCATTTTGAACAGCCAAAGCAGATGGCGGATTTGATTGAGCAATGCATAGGCAACGTTTAACGTCCTTACCGGTTTTAATTAGATGTAAAGGTTTTATACATGGCAGTTACTACAGGTCTTACCCAAGATGAGCTTTACGCTTCAATAACATGGCAAGATAATTCCCATTCTTTTAGTGATATTCTCTATCACACATCCCATGAAGGCATTGTCAAAATAACAATTAATCGCCCGCAGGTAAGAAATGCATTTCGCCCACACACCGTTAACGAAATGATCCAAGCATTAGCACAGGCGCGTTATGACGAAAAAATAGGCGTTATTATTCTAACGGGGATTGGCGAAAAAGCATTTTGCTCAGGAGGAGATCAGCGTATTCGAGGCGATTACGGTGGTTATCAAGACGAAAGTGGGATGCATCATTTAAATATTCTTGATTTTCAAAGACAAATAAGAACGTGTCCTAAACCTGTTATTGCATCCGTTGCAGGTTATGCCGTTGGTGGTGGCCATGTGTTACATATGATGTGCGATTTAACGATAGCAGCAGAAAACGCTCAATTTGGTCAAACAGGCCCTAAAGTGGGATCTTTTGATGGAGGATGGGGCGCTTCTTATATGGCGCGCATTGTTGGGCAGAAAAAAGCGCGCGAAATTTGGTTTTTGTGCCGTTTTTATGATGCAAAAGAAGCACTCACTATGGGGTTGATTAACCACCTTGTGCCAGTGGCTGAACTTGAGCGTGAAACCGTTCGCTGGTGTCGTGAAGTTTTACAGCATAGCCCAATGGCGCTGCGCTGTTTAAAAGCGGCATTAAATGCAGATTGTGATGGTCAAGCAGGGCTTCAAGAGCTTGCGGGTAACGCCACTATGCTTTTTTATATGACAGAAGAAGGGCAAGAAGGACGCAATGCTTTTAATGAAAAAAGACGCCCTTGTTTTGATAAATTTCCTCGAAATCCGTGATTAAACATTGAAGATAAAAATAAAAGCCATGGATGTAAAAATTTTCAAATTTGACCTACTTGTATGCAGGGTTTAGAGGGGAGTGAACGGTGCTTTCTAAACGCTCTGTACGTATTTATCACTATTCCTTACCAATGAATTCAGGGATCATTTTAAAAGACACTCAGCTAAAAAAGCGTGAAGGTTTTATTCTTGAATGCATTGAAAATGATCACATTGGAAGGGGTGAAATTGCCCCTTTACCGTCTTTTAGTGTTGAAAGTCTTGCTGATGCCTTAGCACAAACTAAAAAAGTAGCAGCGCGGTGGTTAAATTATCAATCTATTGATTGGGAAACTTTATTTGCATCCGTGGCATGGGGTTTTTCACTGGCATTGGCCGATCTTTCTCATCTCTTTTCAGATGCAGTAAAACCTGCCCAGATAGCTCCCCTGGTGGGGTTATTTTCAGGGCAAGAAAAAAGCCAGATTGAAAACGCCTCTTCAGAGGTGTTTAAAGTAAAGCTTGGTCGTTATGCACCTTTTCAAGAAGCAAAAAAGCTATATGAGCTTTTTTCACCAATGCCAAATTTGAAATTACGGTTAGATGCTAATCAAGCATGGTCTTTAGCTCAGGCGCGGATGTTTTTCTCCTCTTTGCCGACAGATTTTTATACTCAAATTGATTTTATTGAAGAGCCTTGCCATACCCCTACATTGTCTTTAGCCATAAGCCATGAATGTGGCGTTGGGATTGCATGGGATGAATCCTTGCGTTTAATACCAACCCTTTCTTATTTATGTGATCCTTATGTAAAAGCGTTGATTTTAAAGCCAATGCTCATGGGCGATATAGCAAGAGTGCGATCTTGGGTTGAAAAAGCAAGGTCGAACAAAAAACAAGCGATAATAAGCTCAAGTTTAGAATCAAGTTTTGGATTAATTCACTTAGTTAAAATAGCGCAACACATGAAGATAGAAACCCCTTTAGGAATAGATACTGCGGGCTTATTTTCAGCCGAACTTATCGCGCCTTTAACTTATCCATTTATAGACAAAGTGATAGATAAAGAACGTTCAATTATCACATTAGAGGAATGTGAATGTGTGTATGTGATGGGGCATTAAAAGAAGTAACCACTTTAAAGATGACTGAGCCGAGTGCTTTTTTTTATACTTTCCCTTGGCTGCATTGGCAAAGATATAAACCTAATGCCATAGCCCTAAATAATGAAGGGCAATGTATTACATGGCAAAAGCTTAGTGAAGATATAAATTGCGCTTGTCACAGTATTCGTTTTTCTAAAAATAAAGCGTTATACCAAAATAATACCTTCGCAATGAAAGGCGACACTTGTTATAAAACCTTGGTTATAATGCTGGCAGCATGGCAATTAGGAAAATCGACATTATTGATAAATCCTGATTTTTCTGAGAAGTATTGTCAGAAGCTTATTGAAAATATTGGAGTAAATTATTTTTCAGATCAAGATATTGATAAAACAGCTACCCGAAATGTATTTTCTTCAAAAATGCCTTCTTTTTATGCTAAGTACGATCCTTTCCTGCCGCTAACAATAACATTAACCTCTGGTTCAAGTGGTTTTCCTAAAGCCATTGTGCATAATGCGAAACAGCATATTGCCAGTGCAGTAGGGTTATTTTCAGCCATGGCGTTTGAAGAAACGGATGTGTGGCTATTGTCCTTACCTCTTTATCACATATCAGGGCTTGCTATTATTTGGCGTTGGCTTGTGAAAGGGGCGAGTTTAAAAATAGCAAAAACAAAAGGTGAGTATTTACTTTCAGCGCTTAAAGACGTTACTCATGCATCTCTCGTTCCTAGTCAACTCTATATGTTATTAAAGCATCCTTTACCAAATCGTTTTAACTCGGTTTTGCTTGGCGGTGCTCAAATACCTTTATCTTTATCTCAACAAGCGGAAGAAAAAGGAATTAAAGCTTGGTGTGGATACGGCATGACAGAGATGGCTTCAACCATAACAGTAAAACGGGCTAATTGCGTGTTTTCAGTGGGGCAGGTTTTGCCTTATCGAAAGATCAAAATAACGTCAAATGGAGAGATTTTGGTGAGGGGAGAAACACGCGCATTAGGGCAATATAGTGCGGGGAAAATCAAACCCTTTAAAACGGTTTGGTTTGAAACGAAAGATAAAGGTTATTGGCTTTTTGAGAGTAAAGAGCTTGTGATAACGGGGCGCTTAGATAATGTATTTCAATCTGGGGGAGAAAATGTGCAACCTGAAATAATAGAAAAGATATTGAGTGAATATAAAGGTGTTAAGCAGATCTTTATCTTTCCTATGCCGGATAAACGTTGGGGAAATGTGCCCATCGCCGTGCTTGATGGAGAGATAGATGAAACAAAATTTTTAGCGTGGGGGAAAAAAAAATTGGTTAATTATCTTCAGCCTAAAGCTGTTTTTTTGATGCCGAACAAGTTTAAATTAAATGGGATCAAGGTTTCAAGAGTGAAATTAGCCCAATGGGTAAAACAGCATTGGACTTTTTCTTAAAATAAGTTCATACATTTTTTGAATGCATAAATGCTAACCAACAGGTTTAAAAGGGCAATGATCAGGAAAAAGTCAGGAATTGACAAATGAAGAACACTTAAAACAAATATCCCCAAAATAGCGGCAATCACCATAAAAAGAGCATTGTAAATGTTAAGCGCGGCAATAACTTGCGAGCACTCTTTTGGATCTGAGCGCGTTTGTATGATGGCATAAAGAGGAATAATAAAGAGACTCGCGAAAAATCCAATCATAAATAAATCAAAAAAGACCCACCATAAAGAAGGCTGGCTAATAAAGGCAGTAAGAGACGTTAGAGATTGAAAGCTTGACGGGGTTGAGAAAAATAAATCGATACCAAAAAAACTCAGTCCTAAAGCCCCTAAAGGGATAATACTTTGCTTAATATGTTGATCAGAAAGCTTATTACACGCAAAAGCACCAAGGCTGATACCAAGAGAAAATAAAGCCAATAAAAAAGAAACAGTGCTTTCACTTCCACCTAAGTAATTTTTTGCATAATTTGGAAATTGCGTTAAATAACAAGTTCCTAAAAACCAAAACCAGCTTGTTCCTAAAATACTTTGTAATACAAGCTTATCTTTGTGAGAAATGGAAAGTGTGTTTTTAATTTGCTGTAGGGGCGAAAAGGTTATCTTTAGATCTGGATTATTCGCGGGTGAAACAGGAATATTGCGGGCGCTGACATAACCACAAATAGCAATAAAAACGACAAAAAATGCGGATATTTCTTTTGCATAAGAGTGGGCAGCAATGATCCCAGCGAGGAGTGTGCCGAATAAAATGGCAAGGAAAGTACCGGTTTCAACCAGCGCATTACCTGAAATTAATTCATTTGTTTTTAATGTTTGTGGTAGTAATGCATATTTTACTGGACCAAAAAAGGCCGATTGAGTACCCATTAGAAAAAGCAAAAAAAGTAAAATAAAAAACTGCTCATAAATTAATGCAATAGAAGCCAAAGACATGATGATGATTTCAGCCATTTTAATTTGGCGAATTAAACTCGATTTTTCAAATTTATCTGTTAGCTCACCGGCAAAGGCTGAAAAAAGAAAAAAGGGAAGAATAAAAAGAGCGGCGGCGGCGTTAATAAATAAATCAGTACTTATGTTAATGGTGTTAGGTGCTGAAAAAGCCACTAAAATGAGTAAAATGTTTTTATATACATTATCGTTAAATGCCCCGAGGGATTGCGTTATAAAATAAGGCAAAAAGCGGCGCTCTTTTAATAAAGAAGAATTTTTAGGCATGTACCCCCCCTAAATACAAAAAAGGTGAAATAACCAATTTGGAATACTCGTGCTAAAAGAGCGGTAATAAAACGATAGAAATGAAATTAATATGCTGAAATACTTTTTTATATACCCTTTATTCTTGACGTTATTGATACGTTGGCTTTTTTATTCACCCCAATCACACAAATTTATTATGTTCATGGGGAGATATTTATACCCTTCATCCTTGAAGTTGCAGATGCGTTGGCTGCCTTCATTCACCCCAATCACATAGTTTATCTATGCTCATGGGGATGAATGAATTTGCCGCCTTCTTACATCTTCAAGTTTATTGGGTATATTTAACCAAAACGTCTTGAATTTTTTTCTGATATCTGTGAGTTAAGGGTGCAAAAATCATAAACAACCCCTAGCAAAAAACCGCCAAAGGTACATAAATAGAGAATACCGCTGATCCATTTTCCTTGATACATTCGGTGAAAACCAAGTACACCAAAAAAAGTTAAGAGTATCCAAGCGACAGAATAATCGTATCTACCCGTATTGAAACGAAAATTAGCTTCTCTGTCCATTGATGGGATGAGAAAAAGATCAATAAGCCAGCCGACTAAAAATAGACCGCCAGTAAAAAACCAAATAATCCCCGTAATCGGCTTACCAAAATAAAAACGATGCGATCCCAGAAAGCCAAAGATCCAAAGAACATAACCAATAAATTTGCTGTGTGTATCTCTCATAATGGAAACTCAGTTGATGTTCAACACAATGATTTTAAATCAGCTAAGAGAAAAAACCCATATAAATACAATAACTCAGATTATTAGATAATCGAATGTTGAATTGGTTCAATTATTTGTTAATAAAAACAAAGCAAAATGAATGCATTGATAATAAAAATAAAAATAAAGAAACAAATAAAAAGGTTTGATAATTAAATGA
>JACLAC010020555.1_pt1 | contig 23204 bp, 19 predicted proteins | sample 8027881 | NCBI WGS metagenome assembly JACLAC01 (sample SAMN15725517, study PRJNA655200) | protist metagenome | isolation source: fluorescence activated cell sorting (FACS) single amplified genomes of... | place: Spain: Blaines Bay Microbial Observatory, Mediterranean Sea | collected 2016-01-19 | reverse complement strand
CTTGGAAATATGGCATTGAATTAAATCTTGATACCGAGGCTTTGCAATTTCTGGATTTTGTACTCGTCCAAGTTTCTCAAACCCAATTATTTAAGCAGCTTGAATTAGACTTGCAATTGAACACACAATGATCCTGTGGAATCATGAAGTACAATATTCATTTAATACCATAGGAAAGGAATCGTTGATATATTTGAATCAGAAGAGTTGGTGATTTCATGATTACAAATACCATAAGACAGCCCTTAAACTGAGCTGCAATAAGCAGGCAAAAATAGAATACTCAGTTCGTTGTCAAGTTCCAATTTGAATAAGGCTAAACTTATTATCAACCGTTTTCTGCTACACTATAGGTTGGATGTAACTTCTGGGATGAAAGACAAATATCGTTAATCTGGCTGGTATCCTTTTTTCTAGAATTTTCTATGGCATCTTATATCTATTCGCTAACCCTGTTTCTCAAGCTCGGTTTCCGACTAATCATTCATATCTTGAAAAGATCCTCTTAAGTTTTTCAAAAGGAAATTATGAAAATGCCAAAACTAAAATTTACCAACAGTTTGTTTGTTCTTAATATAATTCTGCTCAATATGATATCTCTAACAGTTTGGTCAGGCATATTCGTGGATAATTTTAATGACAAAAAAGCCGATGGCTGGAAACAGGTAGGCATAAAATGGAAATTTAAAGATGGTGGCTACCATGGTATCAACCCTGATGGTGTTGAAGGTGCTGCCTTGATCGGAGACCCGAAGTGGGGACCAGACTATTCTATTGAGGTAAAGGTGAGAAATGCAAAAGGCGTTTGGCTAGGTATTCATCTGCGATGGTTAGATACTGATCATCATTATGATTGGTGGATTGATATGAATAATAAAAAAGCCTGTCTATATATCAAGAAAGGAGCTTATACTCAAAAAACCATCGATGATATTCCTCTTGATATAAACAAGGAATTTACCATTAAACTTGCAATTGAAGGGTTTATTTTAAGTGGATACTTCAACGATAAATTAGTTAATAAATGGCAAGATGAAGAGCAATCTTTTAAAACAGGTGTCATAGGATTAGATGTTTGGGAAGCAGAAGCTACGTTTGATGACATTGTGATAGAGGGTAAGAATGTTCCAGGGAATTTAGCTGTCAATTCACAAAAAAAACTGGCTCTTACTTGGGGGAGAATTAGAAGCGATTTCACCATTGATTTCTAGGACAAGGAAATATGATCCTACATACCAGTTATAAGGGAAAAAAGCTTTTGGATGTTTTGTTGAATGAATGCGTAATCAAGATTAAGGCTTATTGATTCCAGGTAGACCATTAGTTCTCTATTTCTTGTACCTTCGTCAAAAAACCAATTGTAATTTTTGAACAAAAAAGATTCCTTCAGTTTGTTTCATAATAGTGTCACTTCTTAGATCAACCAACTTCAAAACTATAATGACACCAGGTAATTAGGCAATGATTCAATTACTCAAGCTAATTATGATCCTTGAAAATAGCAGATTTGTTCGTTGGGTAACTCTAAATACATACAAGATATTTTGGGGTTGTGTCTGTTTGAATCTCTTTTTCAATACGGTGGAGTTAATAGAAGTAATCAATATAAAAGCTGGAGAGATGAAACTGAATAATAGTGAAGGGATGATAGAATTGAACTGGTCAAAGATCATCATTGACCACTACCAGATGAGTTTGATTTTCTTTGAAATTAGATTAAGAATAAAAAAGGGATTAAAATAAGGCAAATATCAGTAGAAAAAGGCTCATAGTTGACATCACACCAAAAGGTTGATACGGTGGATCTTGTATCACGCTAAGAATCGTTTAAGACTAAGGGGCTAAAGGTTTTCTACTGATATTAGAGAATCACTTATGATTCCAAAAATCCTAAAAAAGAGACTCTCTCTTCTCCCGCCATTTTCTTTTCAATCCTTTTCATCACATGGGTTGGGGATTAGGTGATACGGTTACATTCTTGTTTTTGTTCGATTTGGACACACTTGGTATCATGTCTTCTACCTATTTTGTTCTTCGCAAGTCTGGTTATTCCTTTCTTTTTCGCTCCATTATTCCCAAAGATTTACAGACTCAATTAGGATCCAGACAATTCCAACTGTCTTTAAAATATGGAATTCGTCATCAAGCTAAATCTCTGGCTCTTCATCTCTATAACCTAACTCAACAAATCTATGCTTCTATCAGGCAAAGTCCAGCTGAGGAACAACTAACTCCTCAACAAATCAAAGACAGATTGAAATTGGAGTTAGAACATTTAAAACTTCCCAATCAAGCTATAACTGACAATCAGAAGCCAATTGAAAAGGAAACTCAGTCAACAAACATCTTTACAGCAACAAACTCATACTGGTATTTCTCTCGCTGAACTTTCTGAAAGGTACTTACAAACTAAAACAGAGGCTGGTTATCCTGAGAAGACAATCAAAGGTTATCCAGATAGCCATCAGTTAATGCTAGAAATCTTGGGTAATTGGGTTGTTGATTCTCTCACGCATCAAGATGATAGGAAATTAGTAGAAACCATCAAGAAACTGCCAGCTAATCGATCTAAATGTCATCCCAAACTGACTCTTCAACAATTACTTTTGCTGGAAGATGCGAAGTTGCTGAGTTATAAGACAATCTTAAAACATGTAGAAAGAATATCCAGCTTAATCAATTCGGTAATTAATCAAGGGTATACCAATCAAAACGTGTTTAGGGGCAAATTAGAACCGATTAGAAGCCAGCAGATAATAGAGAAACACTTCACTTCAGATGAAATGAATCTGATTCTGGGTGAGAGATTGAAGAAGGAATCACTAGAACAAGATAAACCTGAAAGATGCTGGATCACTTTACTATCGGCTTATTCTGGAGCTAAATTGAATGAGATTTGTCAATTGAATGTGGATGATATTAGCAAGACAGATGGAATTTGGCCTACGAATAGTAATGGTGATTCTGTTGATAAAAGTACCAACACCAAATCAGGAAACAGAGTGATTCCACTTCATCCTAAATTGCTTAGCCTTGGATTTTTAAATTATCTCCATCAAATCAAAATCAAGAAAAACTATTTTCATAACTGAAAAAAATGAGAAGCACAGGATCTAGAACATTAATCAGTTGCCGATTTAGCCGTTGCCTGAAGAAATTGGGAATCAAGCAAAAAGGTAAGAGTTCCCATTCATTTCAACATACAGTGGTCAACAAATTGTCAACTCAACAAGTCTATGAGCCCTTTATTAAGGAATTAGTCGATCATTCTCATGACTTATTAATGACGGATTTTTATGGAGTCTACAAGCCCATTCAAGCATTATTGACGGAATATGTAATCAAAATTCAGTTGAAAACTATTTGTGGTTTTTTGATAGATGTAAGGTAAATAACCACAAGAAGGATTACAGAAGTTGAGGGGTAAAGATCCCTATAAGAATACTTATAGAGGCTCTTACTCCTTGTGGTTTGCTCCTTATCTGAAAGGGCCTATTACATAAATGGGTAAAGGCTTCCATTCATTTGACGGAATTTTAGACTAAACCTGTAAGGCCAATAGTCTGTTCATAAGTATGTATCCTTTGTTCATTAGGATATCACCTTTGCAGAATGTTAATGAAGAATCTTATTAGTAATGTTACGGCTAATAGGGTTCTTCATTACTCCATTTGGTTTTTACTAACCAGTATGCGTACCACCGAAGGGAACTCGAAAGTTACCAGTTACTCTATTTTTTGCTTTGAGAAAAATATTTAATGTCATCTGCCAAAAAATATTATATAATTCGCATCTGCTTAGGCAGTACTATAATCATTGCTGACTTGTACGAGATCGTATAAACCTTTCTGAGATAAGAGATTACTTCTAACATAACTATTTAGAGAAAGTTGCTTGAGATAATGCTTAGTTTCAGTTCGATCGGTCTATATCAATTAGGCGTCTATCGGTTTAGATTTGCTGGGAAAGATTCCACACTACTCTTGGAGAGCTAGCGAGGAATCTAATCCTTAGCCGATAATTAATGTTTCTTGTTATTCTCAGCTAAACACTTTAGGAAAAGGTAAAAACTAATGAATATTTATGTCGGTAACCTCTCATATGACACTGATGATCATGCATTAAGACAAGCATTTGAAAAATATGGATCTGTAGATAGTGTCAATATAATTTTTGACAAATTTAGTGGCAGGTCCAAAGGATTTGGCTTCATAGAAATGCCAGATAATTCAGAAGCCCAGAAAGCGATAGACGAGTTAGATGGGCAAGATTTGGATGGAAGAAATATAAAAGTAAATCAAGCCAAACCCAGAGAAGAACGTGGTGGCGGCGGTGGCTATCGTGGAGGAGGAGGTAACCGAGGTGGTGGAGGTGGTGGAGGTTATGGCAATAGATATTAGCCACAGCCACTAAATAACCCAAGTAAAAAACTAAGTTACCAGTGTATTGATCTAATTTGAAGAGAAATAAGTAATTGGGATCATCTAATCCAAACCAAGTAATTCTCTGGACTCCATGCAGTGCTGTTGATGCCGCATATGACTTTCCTGCTGACGAATAGCATCACATCGCCATTGTTTCAACTGGTGTTTCTCTTACAATGTATTTTGGCGGGCAACAAACAGCTCAAACCGAGAAAGATTGTAGTAAAGATACACAATGGATCTTCCGATTTCGGTGTGAATCTGGTGGAGGAGGTATTTGGGACGCTACAGGGAACTGGTTTACTGGTGCTATGGACGAAGTAGCTATCTGTCACAGCGCCCTTAGCAAGGCGGATGTTAATAAAATCATGAAAACCGGATTTAAAGCCATGACAACCTCTGTAGATCCAAGAAATCGGTTAACCTCAACTTGGGCCCAAATACGTAAAGAATAACGGTAGTACAAAATACTATATTATCAAAAAGGCCCTAAAACTTTCTGTCTTAGGGCCTTTTTGATAATATATGCGTAATTCAGAGAAATACCTAATTCACTTTCTCTCAACTGATCATATCTTGAACTTTTTGCTTCAATCTTACTAACCGGTAGTAATATAAAACAGAGGTAGATTAAGAATAAAAAAATCTCTTCATATTCAATCTCTTCAATCTCTTCAATCTCTTAATTCTAGAAACAGTTTATTCGCAATGTATGACAAACGGATATCTCATATAGGGGAGATGTCTGAGTCTAGGAAAAGGATAGTTAAAAACGACTGGGGAATAGTTACTGAATTAATAATAGTTCTTATCGGTCGTGATCTGTCCAACTGGTAGTCAACAACCACAATATTCAGTAGCTTAGTTGCCATTTTCAGTCCCAATAATAACGGGCTGGCATAAAGATAAAAACTACCAAGAGTAAGAGTTCTTCCTACCAAGGGGGTCAAGTAGTTAAGGTAAATCCACATATCGAAAACCGTTTTCGACCTATCCAGTTGATCTTCATGGCTTAATGGTACAACAAAAATCCTAGATCCATCCTATCGCTCTTACGGTGGTGAAAATTTTAGATTACTTTGGTTCTAGGTGTGTGGCTGATGTCAGGTAAACTGACTATTAACGATTCTGTCATACTCTATCTGACAAAATCTATTATCAGACGTTATTACCAAGTTTCTCACCTTTACACTTATGTGTTATATTTTCACTTAGTCAATTGAATAAGTAATCTAATTTAAAAAATTAAAATAAATCGAAAAAAATATTTTTTCTAACTTTTTTCACTTTTTTGTCAATATCTATTTTGTCTAGGGGTGCAGATATTAACAAAGATCTCTTTCTTTATCTACCAATGGACGAAGGTAGTGGAAATGTCAAAGACTACGGTCCCAATAATTTTAAAACGAAGATGAGTGAAAATACGCCTAAGTGGTTGGTGGAAAAAAAGATACGTTCGGAAAGGCACTGCAATTCGATGGCCACTCAAACTTTGTTAAAGTTGATGCTACCAGTCAAGGTTATGACTTTGATGCTCACTTCGACAAATCTAAAGGAATGACCATATCAAAGTAAGGGAAACTGGTACAGATAAACACGGGCAAATGCGACAACCTATTGTGATGAAAGGTGGATTAAAAGAATGGGAATTTGCTCTGTATGTTTACGATAGTTTACAGCCAGGATTTCAGTATGGGGTTGTAAAACGGGTGGGGGTGATACATGGGGTGGAAACTTAGGTAATGAATGGCATTATCAGTGTGGAACCTACAGTATAAAAGATGGGATGAAGCTATCTCTCGACGGTACAGAAAAAGTCATAGCTCAGGGTGATAATGTAGGTGATCCATGTGCAGAGGGAAATCGCCCGATTTTTATTGCTCATCGGGAAGATGGTCAGTGGCTAAATGCTGAGATTGCACAAGTACGAATGTGGGAAAGAGTTATCACCGTTGCAGAAATGGCACTAGCGATGCACACTAACTCCCTAGCTGTTCGCCGCTTTAATAAGCTACCCGTTGCTTGGGCAGAGGTAAAATCGAAATTATATAACCTCTCCATTAAGCCTGAAGGCTATTCAAAAACTTTTAAGATAACCTACGAAATACTTCCAAATAATCTTTTTACCTTATAATACATTTAAATAAATATAAAGAGTCTTATACATAGTTTCCTTACTTGTGTAATGAGTTTAATGATCTTGCTCAGTGATAGTTGCACACCAGTTATTTCTTTGAAAGATAATCGGGGCCATCAATATTAGATTGAAACTCGGATAACTTTTTCTCAATCCGCTTGTACAACTCTTGTCCACATTCAATGTCCTGTAAACTTGACAACATCACTTGCTGAACCTGATGTCGAATATCTAATATAGATGATTTCGGAAAAGGTAGATCGTGATCTAGAGATAGGTCTTTTTGAAGTTGGATGTATAGTTCTGTCTGGATATCTATTAGATTGCTAATACAAAATTCCACATTATCAACTACATTATCCGCCATCTGTTTCTGTGTATTCATACTGTTGATCTTCCATAGCCAACACTTTTAGATTTATTTTGACTTCGTTGCTTGTAAATGCTCCTCTTTCCGAGAGAACAAGAGTAATTAGGGTACATCCGATACACATCGAAATCCGATCAAGGGATGCCTAATACTCGGTAGGCTGTTGAAGCGATAAGCGGCCCGCAGGCCGTCGGGTGTAACATGAGCCCAGGAACCACCTCGCAATACTCTCATTGAACCAGTCTCTGGCCCCGTCGGATCGCTAGCTGGTGAACTACTATAATAGTTCTCTCCATACCAGTCCTGACACCACTCCCAGGCATTACCTGCCATATCATAAAGTCCATATCCATTGGCCTCAAAGCTACCTACTAGTTTTGTTGTCCCATTTCCATCATTCCAATTGTCATAGTGGGCTTTTGCATTATCAGTTTCATCTCCCCAGGGATAACGCTTCCTTTCTAAACTGCCTCGGGCTGCATATTCCCATTCCGCTTCAGTTGGTAGTCGCTTACCTGACCATTCAGCATAGGCGGTAGCATCATTCCAGTTGACATAATTGATTGGATAATCATGACCCGGTGAGTACAAAGCTACCTGTCCCCAATCACCTTGATAGTCATAACCACTTTGATTCACAAATTGCTTGAACTGATCTACTGTGACTTCATGTGTATCTATATAAAAAACATCCAAGTTTACCCTGTGAACTGGTAGTTCATTTTCTTCACCTTCACTAAAGTGATCACCCATCTCAAAAGAACCAGCAGGTATCAACACCATCTCTTTTCCGTCTGTTTCCCAAGTTATTTTCTTTCCTGGCTCTGTATCAAAAACTAACTCATCTTCAACTAAATGCTTAACAACTTCATCTTCACTAGAAGGCTCATCACCACAACCCAGAAAGACCAACGTAAACAAAAAGAAATAACTAATCTTTTTCATTGTCAATTCCTGTAATGGCTGATAATGAGCCGATATTATAGATCAACATATCAGTAATTAAAATCGGTACCTCCTCTCGCTTCAGCCTGGATTGGGATATCACCTATACCCTGAGGCCCCTCATAATTAACATGACACCGAATTAAAAGACTTACCAAGAAAATCCCAAAAGTTATTATCAGGTAGTCGTTAATGGTTTTGTTTTTTTATATAAACCATTAACGAATGTATTAACAGCCCAGTTTAATATTCGTATATAGGGGTTCAGCACTATATCTTTCTGAATATCTATATCTGTAGTTCCTACAGCCGATTGATGTCTATAATAACCCCCAGACCACTTTTTTCTTTTTTCAGTCTCGTGTTTGGCTAAACCCTCTGTCAATAATCTTTTTTGTTGGTGTTGATTATTTTTGGATTGGTTGTTCGTGTAAGAAAGGCATCATTAGTCATAGAATCCACTTCCCATCAGGACCACACCTGGCTTTTGGTTAGCTTTTTTATCAGACCCTTTCATATTATCTTGTCCTTTCTGAAATGACTTTTCGATATCTCAATCTTGGGCCTCCCCACATATTTATATCGCAGATGAGACAATTTTGCATGTCTACAGTATAAGTGATTATGTGATGTAAAAGATGTCTAAATCTATGAAAAGGATAGTTGAAAAGGCTGCGAATAGCCACTGGATTACTAACGTCTAATAATGAAAATTATCGGACGTTAGTAATCAATCTGTTAAACTCCAAATACAACCCCTAGTATCAACACTGCCAAATCAGCATCAAAAACCACACAAACAAAGGTCCGATAGCTATCATAGGTGTGGCGTAAGTTCCACTACTAGGAACAGAGGCTTATCTATCGATCTTTGAGTCTATAATTTGCTTAGCAGTTATACAATAGATTTTTGGCAGGAACTGACAGAGCCGATTAGAATTTAAAAAGAGAGATACACGGTATACGAAGAGTATAGAAAATTGAAGAGTGTAAACTCTTGTTCAGGTTTCTATTTTTTGCGAATGGCTAATTTTATTTAGATAATTTATTAATTTCTGTCGATAGTTTGAAGTAATACTTCTTCGGGAGAGTAATAGAGGAAATAAAAGTCAAAACTACTGCTTCAGCTAAGGTTTTGGTAAACGCTGAATTGACAATGAAAAACGACCAAATAACTCACATCGCCTGAGTTAATAAGTAACGTGGAGTTTTTGGTCGTTTTAGAAATAAACGTTACTGAATCAATACCTGGTTATTAATTCAGATAGGCGACTAATATTTTAGTTTCATTGGCGTTTGATGGAACCCCAAATTGTAGTAAGCTTTGATTTTGGATCTACTTGTAAAAGAACATCAAAACCTTCTTGGTATTTCTTGATCTCATTTACTGTCAATACTTTGTTGGAAATAAAAAGCTCATCCATGAACCCCTCAAAGTAGCAGTCAGCTGATGTTCTTCGGAAACCTATGTCTAGACTTGGCTCCTTCTTGACATCAATCACACCACCACCTGCAATGGGACTGCCTTTGACCTCCTCACCATTTATATACATTTTGGCTTCCTTACCATTCCATGTTGCAGCAACGTGAGACCACTCTTTGTCTTCAACTGGCTGAGTAGTTATAAAATCTTTGACGAAGTATGTTGTCCAAACTAAGGCTTTAGAGTCATGAAAACCAAATTTCCATCCTGTCTTGCCATCCATTTCTACGATATTACGCCATCCTCCTAATATGTCAGGTTTGAGCCAAACACCAACACTCATGGGGTCTGTCAATTCGCCTAGAGGTTTTGCATTCTTGACCGTAATACTGGTCTTACCATCGAAGTAAAACGAATCACCAAATTTTCCCTTTTCTATCTTACTTTTACCAACAGCTAAGCCGTGATTTCCGTTGCCTGATAAATCAATGATTTCATCACCTTTAATCTCATCAAAGGTCAATAAAAAGACAATATCTTCAGGTAATTCTGCCTGTACTACAACAGCAAAGAATATGAGATAGAAAAACACCATTTTTCGCATCATTTTTTCAAACTCCGATTTGAATCGATTCCACCAAGTTGGGCGAAATAATCTAAAGTAATTTAATTGCACACCTTCAATTTACTACGTGATAATTCAACGGTACCTAAATGTAATTTAGTAACTCTTTATATTAGCCCAAGTTGTTGCTAATTTAGCTAGAGGGTTAACAGCAGTTGCTGAAACTTTGAAACCCGCTTGATATTTGGTGATTTCTTCCAAACTCAATACTTTGTTAGAAATAAAAAGCTCATCCATGAAGCCCTTAAAGTACGAGGCTTCTGCTGTTCTTCTATAACCTATATCGAGGCTAGGTTCGTCTTTTACGTTTATCACTCCGCCCCCTGAAACTGGACTACCTTCAGCTTCTTTGCCGTTGATGAACATCGTAGCCTCTGACCCGTCCCATGTTACTGCAACGTGAGACCAGACTTCTTCTTCAACAGGTTGCGTAGCCATAAAATCTTTGACGAAATACGTTGTCCAAACTAAGCCTTTGTCGCCGTGAAAACCGAGCTTCCACCCCGCACCTCCATCCATTTCAACTAGATTAATCCACCCTCCCAAAGCGTCTGGCTTAACCCAAGCGCCAACGCTCATGGGGTTTGTCAGCAGACCTAAAGGTGCAGAGTTCTCGACCGATATATGCGTTGCTCCATCAAAATAAAATGCTTTACCAAATTTCCCATCATCAACTTTCCCTTCGCCAAATACAGTACCGTTGTTGTCATTGCCTGAAGAGTCTATAACTTTGTCATCTTCCATTTCGTCAAAAAGCATCAAAAAAATAATGTCTTCGGACAATCCTGCATGATGATCTGCTTGGGCAATAATTATTGATAGAAACATAAGAGTGAAAATGAATATTTTTTGTTTCATGGTTTTAAATCCTGTTTGATATTTGTTTTTTATTAAAGTTGTTAGTGATTCGATAATTGATTAATTAATTATCAATCTCAAAGATCTTGGAGTAGATTGTACTTCATATGAAACTGTTCTCTTCTATATAGGAAGAAAAATTAATTTCTAATGTTCACTTTTCTCCTTAACCCAACCATTAAATGAGGCAAGAATTATGCCATAAATCTGAAGGCTGATTTCTCTACTCCACATCCACAGTATTAAAGATTATTCACCATCTATAAATTTTATTTTTTACTTTATGCAAAAAAATTGCGCGTAATTATGCTTAATCTTTTGACTCTTGTTACCTTGAACTTTAGGAATTAGAAATACAACAACTGGATCAAGGTTTACCCTGCAGATCCAGATGGTTATCAAAGCCTGAAGTAGTTTTTCAATTGTTTTAAGGGGAAGGTAAAAACGCTTGATCGATGAAAGTGTAGATTGGAAGGGGCTTATGCCAATTAAGTGTTAGTCCTTGCTTCAGCATTATCAACACAAATCCTAGTAGGGGATTGATAAGAGACAGGAGATTTGAATATCTAAAATTGGAAACCACAGAAGGATTTGTATTAGGCAGAAACCTCCATAAATATACTAGGTAATCTACCTGATAGAATGAACTCTTGGTCATGTGGTTTCTTTGATTTAGACGTTCAAAGGATTAGGTTCCTATAAACATGAAGACCAATTGAATGACCATTCTTATAATTTCTGTATAATCTACTACTTAAATCTGATAACAGTCAGCATCTGAAGAGGCAACTTCTTTAACTCTACTCTCGATCTCAATAGAGAGTAGAGTTATGATCTATGACATTAGTAATTCACTAATCTAACCTCAAACTGCCTTTCGAAAATTATATTAGCCATTCCTTGAAAGATACCGTCTTTGACTGTTGCTTGCTCTACTTGACGCTCATTGAAAGAAAATCAATATTGCCGCATAATACAATAATCTCTAAATGTTCATCCAATTGATCGTTAATTTCCACTTGGCTAAAGTGATTTTAACTCCTTCCATAATCTTTCGTTCAAAGCCATCGACATCAATTTTGATTTTAGTCAGTATAGGAATTACTTAATTTTTTATAAGCCAATCAATGGTAGTGGAAACACTACCTTAGACACAAGCTGTCTTGATGGCTCTAATACAAAACTAGCACTTTCACCTGAAGAATTAGTTTTGCTTATATCAATGTAATAGACCCGATTAAATTAGACTTTGAACGGGGTCGCACCATCGTTCATCTGTGAAAACTCCTACTTTTATTTTTTACGACTGTCTTATAATAAATAATAAATAGTGGCTGTGAAATAGATAAGTCCTTAAAGGCAACAATACCAACACTTCCCTTCCTATGGTATTACATAAGTACAGTGGTTATTGCTTCCACCCTAGATTCTCTGCCTAGCTCATATTAGTTCTGCAGCTGAAATGATTAATATAGAGTCGGTAGTAGATTAAAACAGTATCAATTCTAATAACCTTAAACTTGAATTGCCTTTATGGCGGCCGACAGAAAGAAGAGGTAAGAAATACTATAAATACTTATACTAATCTTTAACACTTTTGATTAATAAACAGAAGGGTATGATCTTACCCTTTTGACAAATAGATACTAATTACATGTGAAATATCGGTTGGATGATATAATTCATCTACGACGACTGATTAGAGTTTTTTTACCTGATAATTTATCAGTATTTGATCGAAAAGTACTCTGTTTCCCATGAGTTCGTCTCTTTTGTGTTTTCGACAAACAAGATTCACCGCAAAATCTCACCTTAGATGCCACATAATTCTCACACTTTTCAGCCAAGCAAGATTTGAATGACCACTTCTTACGCATTAATTGCTCAATATTTTCTATAGCGTAATATCTCACCCAGTCATGCAATGGTGTTATTTTTTTTAGAAAAGATGGATTAAAGGAGAAGTTGAAGTTGTAAGGTATTAACACAGACATGTCATTAGATGATTCATTTAAAGGTAAAAGGACGTCAGGTTTCCTACTTATCGAGGTAAATAGTTTGTGTTCTCCCGAATTAAAAGATGATTTTTCATGCCATCTATTTAGTAGAAATTTGAGTCCATATAGTGAGATTCTAAAATGATCAACATCAAGCGATTCAAATTTTTCACTATATTTTGATAAGTATTGTTCAGGGAGAAAGGACTTTGATGCTGCATCTGTGAGTTGGTTAGAAATTTCCAGAGTGGTTTGAAAGTCGCAACGATCCCTAAAATCCGGATAAATTAACTTTTGCTTTGATTCTTCCATAAAATACTACGCATACCATTTGAGCTTTTATACTCTCTGATTAAAACATAAAATAAAGGAAATAGTGTAGGAAAAATAAACGAAATTGACCTTCGATAGAATAACTAAACTTTTATGGAATTAACTAATGATTAACTATCATTGAATTCTAAATAAATGATTCTGTTTAGAGACCTAGCTGTTTGGCAAAGAATATTGGATTTAATAACTACCAAGGAGAGGAAGGAATTAGACAGTCGGGGTTATTTGCTGGTATTTTCACCTTTTGTTTTATACATGTTGTTCAGATTATTGATGATTGAAGTCTGTCGACACTACGAAAGATGAGTATGCGAAGCTCACCCCTTATTAACTTAAAAACTTAAGTCTCGAATTTTGTTGATTGAGCTTATATCTTCAGTCAAATGTGGTGATCCTGATATATACAAATAGTCAATTCATATACAAATTTTACTTTTAGTATTTTTGGAGTTCGTTGCCTGTCTATGTTGATAATGAACACACAGAGATAAATATAACTCAGCACTAGTATAAATCAAGATTTTTGGGCTTGTGATTATAGGATAGACCCTTTTTGGCTTACTACTCTTGTCTAGTGATACTAACGATATCACCTCTTTTATATAGCGTTTGTTACCCAACTCACATATGGAGGTTTTTCGACAGAGTCAGATTCTAGAGTGGTCAATCTCGATTGACCTATTCGTAATTAAATTATTAGTACTCTGGCGTCTGTATAATATTACCAAAATCGTGGACTTTTTTTAGAAAGCTCAATTCAAAAAGTCGAGTTAATAAAAATATGGGCTCTTTTTTGGCTTAAAATCGTCTGTGCTGTTTTTTTTAGTTTTTTACTAATATGCCACTTCCAGCTAAATTCAAAGGTAGCTACTTTTCTTGATTTGGATTGATCGTGCCGATGTTGACTTGGGTTGAAAGCGGGCATGGCTGCCCGTCGATCATGAACACGTACTCACCAAATAGAGCTACGTATTGCTTCTGATGAATTTCCACTTGACCTCGGAAACCGTTCTCCTTTTCTACAACTGGTACGGATACCCAATTGGCCTCTCTAAAATCTCGTTTAGTCGATGACGTGATCCATAAGCGGGTTTGAGCCGGTTTTTGGCTAGCAGAAAACTGGAGATAGAGATTGTCTCCCTCTTGGTGGTATGACCATTCTAGTTTTGGCAGGGGTTGACCTGAAGCAATATAACGGTAAAAACCGGTCACGCCGGCAATGGTTCTTTCCTGATCATCCAAGCCGTGTCCAGAATTGGGAACATAGAGTACATAGTTGGGTTTTGCGAGATCATCCCAGTAGAGATTCAGTGCATCTAAAACCCAGTATGGATCGTTAGTACCAATTACCGATAGCTTGGGCATGGTCAATTGTGAACGATAGCTATAAGGATCGACCAAGGCCGTCAGAGACTTCTCCTCTCCTGTGCCTAGTACATCTTGCAACCCACGCTCAGTATAATCGTTAATTTGCTCGCTATAGTGGCCCCATGTTGCTTTCTGATACTCCATTTGGGCTGGCATGTTGAGAACATCAATTACCAAAGGAATCGTGGCCTTAATCCGTGGATCAACGGCAGCGGTCAGCCAACTGGTCCATCCGCGTTTAGAGGCCCCAGTGATCACAAAGTTATCGATTTTCTGAGAGAGTTCCTGTTGCGTAAATTGTGTTAGGGCCGTCATAGCCTGAGTGGCACTCTTCACCATTGGAAACAATAGCAGCCAGCTACTATCTTCACTTTCTAAGTACTTCTCGAAGGTATGAGCGATCAAGTCATCTTCTTTTCTGCCTCCGTAAAGCGGTTGGTTAGGCACCTGATGTAAGACCGCCAAGACAGAACCGGCCTTTCGTGCTAATTCGATACCGATTGCATTATCATTATCCGAAGGTTGGCTACCTGTTGATCCACCTGTTACTAATATTAACATTGTTTCTGGGTAGTAAATATCTGCAGGCACAAAAACTTGTAGATTATGTTCCCACTGAATCTCCTTCCAAATTTGCGAAACAAGGCGCAGATTATAGATTTGACCATTGTCATGCTGAAGGTGACCGGTCTGTTGCCAAGCAAAAGCTGATTCTGTTTTTTGTATGTATTCAGCTAAATCGGGTTGAGGCGCACTAACCACCATGGTCATATAAAGCGAAAGCCAACAAAGTTGCATAATTTATGATCCCTGAATTTTTCTATTAAATAATGGTACGATGTCTGCCGTTTAATAACTAAAAATCATAATAGATCGTCTACCGACAATTAACTAACATAAATAAAAACCTGATAGCAAGGAAACTTTAGCAGGGATTTCGGTTCCATAGGTTGACTCTTATACTTGTAATTACAAATTGACTGAGAGAAAAGATTGTACGATAGCTCGGGCTGCTATGTTCAGATATCAGAATTAGAATATATTGATTTGCATCAGGCAGTAGTGGTTAACAAAGAGATAACTGACCAAGTTAAGATAAAAGCCTGAAGCAAAAAGGTTTTATAAATCCTCCTGTCGCAGGTTTTACTTTTTTTGTTTGCTCATATTATCTAGCTAACTAGTCAAAGACCCTTTTGTGACTTTTCGAAATAATGAACTCAAAACCATCCCAAAAATCTCATTCTGAAAAAGAAGCCGAATAGACTACACAGAAATTAAAGAATTGAATTTGGGATTGTTGTAGAATTGAAAATACAGAATTTGGATTAAAACTGACTAAGTGAATTCAGTCAACTAGAATTGTTTATTTCCAAATCCTGTAGCCCAAAATATGAAATCTGAAACCAACGCTTTGATTGCTACCTCACAATAAATACATACTACTACTTAGTAATTAATGAAGTCTTACGAGAAAGAATAGATTTTTTTGATATTCTGGATCAAAATACCAACCGATGGACATCGTAAAAATAACAAGCAACCCAAGACAATTTTTTGAGTTTGAGGTTCATATCATTCATCGCTGAAATAATGGTTCATGTGATTATTGTCAAAAATTACAAGAAGCGAAAAAATCTGGACAAACTGGATTGTCGATGGATCAGTTTTTCGTGAATTAGCTTGTCAATTTCGAGACGAATGTGAATTTCTGGTTATTTATTTCTATTCTACTAATATGTTGACAACATTTTCGGGTCATGCTAGGATCGCCTTAGGTGTTCAATTGTAGTCGATTTATTAGTTCAAGGAGTGATTATGCTACGAAGCATCCAATTTTTAAAGTTACTGGTTTTAGTGATTACGTTGGCTGGTGTTGTCTCTATTTCATCAGCAGGGACTCAAGTATGGGATTTTGAAAACGGAGCTAAAGACTGGGAAGTAGCCAATGGTGAATGGTCCGTTACAGATGGCGTCTACCAAGAAACCTCAGGGAAAGAAAAGGCCGCGCACTCCATCGTTGGTGATGTAAAGTGGGAAAATTATACGGTCGAAGCCAAAGTTCGCTTTGATGACGGTAAATGGGCAGGACTTATTTTTCGTGCACAGAATGAATTCGAATATTACGTCTTTTATCTGAATCAACCCGATAATAAGACTGAGTTTTGGGTACACAAAAAAGGTGCTTTTGACACTCGACAGGGTGGTGAGCCACAAAACTTCGAAGCCAAAGGTGGAGTCAAAATTGAAAGCGGAAAATGGATTCAGATGAAAGTTAAAGTCGAAGGGCAGGAATTCACCGTCTTTCTAGATGGGAAAGAACAAGGAACGGCAACTTCGGCTATAGAGTATAAAAACGGTATGGTTGGTGTCTGGGCTTGGGAAAGCAAAGCCAGCTTTGATAATCTTACAGTGACAGGCGAAGGTATTAGTGGTGGAACAACGGCTGTAAATCCTCGCCAGAAATTAACTACTACCTGGAGCCAGTTAAAACGAGATTAGTTATTTTGAAATGATTGATTGTTTTTGAGATTGAGCGGATAGGCCCATATGGTTACTTTAGCGTAGTCGGGTATGCATGCAAAATGAAATTTAGTAAAAGGAGAAGTCGATGAAATCAGCAATAACAGGTATTTGTCTTTTTCTGATGATAGGGTTCGTGTCCCCAACGATAGCGGGTTTTCAGATTTGGGATTTTGAAGACGCTGAACGGAATAAAGAGTGGAAAGTTGCTAATGGTAAATGGAAATTCAACAATGGTGTTTATCAAGAAACCTCTGGTAATGAAAAGGCTATGCACACCATCGTTGGTGAAGTTGGTTGGGAAGATTATACGGTTGAAGCTAAAGTTCGGATGGACGAAGGAAAATGGGCGGGTTTAATTTTCCGAGCACAAGACGAGTTTGAATACTATGTTTTTTATCTGAATCAACCCGACCAAAAAACCGAACTTTGGGTCCATAAAAAAGGTGCTTTTGATAATCGTGCAGTAGGGAACCCACAGAATTTCCCAGCCAAAGGCAAAATCAAAATCAAGAACGGGGACTGGAATCACATGAAGATTGAAGTTAAAGGTGAAAAGTTTACCCTGTTCATCGACGACATAGAGCAAGGCGAAGGTACTTCCAACGTCAAATATGATAAAGGTATGATTGGATTGTGGTGCTGGGAGACCAAAACGAGTTTTGATGATGTCAAAATTACTGGAAAAGGAGTGAAAACCTTACCCGTTAACCCCAAATCCAAGCTGGCGTCTGTTTGGGGCCAATTTAAAAGGGAATGAACGGAATTTGACCACTAACTATCGTTGTCAAGCCCACAATTAGCGAGATGAATCGTTGGTTGTGGGCTTGTTGTCTACTTCCAGATAACCCTAGCCCTATCGGGAACCAGAATAATTTCCTTCATCAATTCTAAACCTTCTCTTACTTATCTAATTTGGGACCTGCACAAAAATTGGAAGCTCTCGCAAAAAATAATCCCTAGGTAATATTCACTATTCGGTATATTTATTTTTATTCTTGTTGATCCTATCTTCGGACATAAAAGGTTTTTTGTGGTATGATTTTTCCACTACTAAAAGTCTATCGAGTCTACCTATAAGATCAAATCTCATAAATAATTAGATTACGCCCCAAAGTGAGTCTTGAGTTAACTTTCGATCTCGAAAACACGCCGAATCTATTGACATTGACTAGACAGAGAAGAGATTTGTGATTTTGTGCTTATTCTTTAGTAAATACCTCAGAGATTAACCATGCAAATTAAAGGTCGCTTACAATTGGCCTTACTGTAGTATACTGCACGTTTTTCCTGGTTTAGCCAACAAGTATCTTTCTCGTTTATACTGTCGGACTGACACTTACCGTTCTTTTTATTCTCGATCATTTGATTAGAAGTTATCTGCCAAAGGTAGCATTAACACAAATCTAACTACTGATGCCTTATACGATACTCCACATACCTGTTTCGATTCGTATCACAGACTTGGCTTGTTCGACATAAATTAGTAGTGTGATTATCAATAAGACAGTCAGAAAGACAATAATAAATTTAAGTGGTTTCGTAAAATCTCCTAATTTAATTACAGGTTCTGGATCTCATTGCTAGTCAAATGGAAATTTTGATTAAAATGTTGTCAACAAACTTTCGCAAATCCATCCAAGCGTATTAAATCACTGGCTTTTAGCTAACTTTTCTGTAATTTTTTCTATTCCTATTTGATAACTTTGATTCTCAGGTTCTATAGCTAAGGCGGCCTGAAGAGCTTCTTGAGCCAGATTATAACTTTCAAGTTGGTAATATAGAAGTGCTAACGTGTTATGGTATTCGGCTTTCTCAGGTTCTATTTTGATAGCTTGTTTTACGAGGTAAATAGCTCTTTCTGGCTGCTCTTTTTTCTGCCCATATAACCTGGCTAGAGCGTGGAGGCCTTTTGCTAAACTATCATCCATTTCAATTGCTTGAATGTAAGCTTTTTCGGCAGCAATTTTGTTAGACGAATGATTATATGCCTCAGCTAACAAGAAGTAGGTTTCTGCCAAAGACCTATTTTCTGAACTAGATCTTAGCCTAATCGACTCAAGATAGGAGTCTATAGCAGATTTCATTTTGTCCTGGTAAGCCAGTGATAGACCGAGGTTATGGTAATTATCAGCCGAAGATGGATCAATATCTAAAGCTTTTTTAAAGGCTACTTCAGCTTGTGCGTATGATTGCTGACTAATGTAGATTAATCCAATTTGTCGTTGAACATCAGCCACCCCTGGTTTAAGTTTTATCGACTGTTGGTATGCTGAAAGAGCTAAGTCAATTTTATTTTGTTTGAGGTAAATCAGCCCTAGCGAAGAAAGAGCTTCAGTTAAGTCAGGTTGTAAATTCAAAGCCTTTTTTTGATTAAAGATAGCTAATTCATAGCGATTGAGCATCGCATATGCTAAACCTATTCCGCTATATGCAATCGGTAGTTGAGGATCAAGACCAATCGACTTTTGGTAGTATTGAATGGCGGTTTTGTATTGATTATTCTTTAAATAGGCCCGACCAATATTGGCTGAAATTTGGGCTTTCTGTTTTTGGTCGTTACTTCGTTGAAATGCGCCTTTTAAGCGAGCTATCTGGTCAGATTGTTTTTTCTTGTTTTGAAAACTGCGTAGATGTATTTCAGCCTTGTCTGGGGCGCCTTGCCGGAAATAGGCTTGAGCCAAATTGTATTCGGCTTCGACTAGTCCACTATCTAGTTCGATAGCTTGTTTATATGCGGTGATTGCCGAAGGCCAATTCTGGGTTTTTGCATAGGCTAACCCCAGTTGGAGATGTGCAGACGCAAGTCTTGGTTCAAGCAGTATTGCACGCTGTTGATGTTCGATTACAAGTTGAGGCCTATTACCCTGTTTTGAAATTATATTGCCTAATTGATGATGGATCATAGCATCGTCAGGAAAAAGGTTGAGTGCTTGTTCATAAGCTGTCTTTGCCTTCTCGTATTGATAAAGCGATGCATAGGTACTGCCTAGTGCAGCGTAAATATGTGCTTTACTTTTGGCGTCGCTTTTAGCATTTGATTGCCTAGTATTCAATTCTCGATGAAGAGATTCAATTGCTAGATCGAATTTGGATTGGCCTGAATAGGCTAAACCCAATCCATAATCCACATTTGGATGGTACGGGGCAATTGACCGCACCTTTTGGTATTGATCGATAGCAAGATCGAAAGCTTCTATTTGTAGGTATATCTTGGCCAGAGCCAATCTAGGCGAAATTAGATTCGGGTCATTATCTATTTGGGTTTGGTGAAGTTGAATTCGATCCGGGAAACTAAGCTCTAAATCAGGTTCAAGTTGACTGTGTAATCCAACTTGTAACCATAATAAATACCAAACGAACCAACCCAAAAAAAGCTTTCTTCCGAAGCGCGATAATTTCCCGTACATCACCTGATTCCTAAACCGCCTATCAAGGTTTTATTTTCCCGCGATAACTATAAACAGATCGACCAGTGTTCCCAGCAGTTGTCCAAGATGTCGTACCATATTTCCTACGTTTTGATCTAGTACCAACGGCCAAAAACTCCAATCCGAGGAAATTTTGAATCCTGACTGAACCATCATGGGATAAAAATCACGCCAAATTGATAGTAATATTGTTCTCACTAATGCTGACAAACAGTTCAACTCCGGTTGCAGACTGATCGGTTGGCCTGATTACCTAAGTATCATACCGAAACGTGTCAGTTAAGATCACGATGATATTTTCATCTATTCTTCCTCTACTACAGTTAAAAATTGATTGGCTTTGACCTGTTCCATAATTTGTTGATTGCCACTAGCCCATTTAATTTCGAGACGGTCAACTATTTTTGCTTTCCCCAAACCGAAATGTAAACGCAAGTCGTTTTGACTAGCATAACCCGATCCACTTTTGACCTCACGGCTTTGCTTCGACCAACTGATTGATGAGTCATTCAAAAAGATTGTAAGATTAGAGCCAATAGCGCTCCGGTTGCACTGAGATCCGATTAATTTAACTGTCAGCCAATTATATCCATTTTGGTTGCTAGCAGAATTTCGAAATATAGTTGGTTGGTCATTTAGATTGACTACAACTACGTCTACGTCGCCATCATTATCTAGATCCCCGAAGGCGCTTCCACGACTAACTTTATGATCATCGACTAAAAGTCGTTCAATGAAAAAATCTCCTTTCTGATTCCAAAAAATTTGATTAGGTTGTTGATAAGTACCAACTGGATCAATCTCTTCGATATTGTCGTCCAAATGGCCATTGGCAATGAATATATCTAACCAACCATCATTATTCAAATCAGCAAAGTCCACCCCCCATGATAGATAAGGTAAACTGCGTTGTCCAATACCCGATTGGAAACTAGTTTCTGTAAATAGAAAGCTTCCATCGTTTCGGAATAAGTGATTGGTTTGATCTTGAAAATTAGTGACTATAATGTCGAGATCCCCGTCGTTATCGTAATCTCCAGTATTACAACCCATTCCACTCAATGCTTGGCCAGATTCACTGAGACCAACTCCTGTCATTAGGCCGATTTCTCGAAAAAATTGGCCGCCGGAATTTTGGAGTAAAAAGTCGGGCGTCGTGTCATTAGCCACAAAAATATCTGGCCAATTATCGTGGTTAAAGTCGCCAGAAACTACACCTAACCCTTTGCCTTTTTTTGAGCTAACATTAGTTAATTCACTGACATCAGAAAAGGTGCCATCAGTGTTATTACGGTACAATTTATCAGCTTCGGCGTCGAAGATCTCGGGAGTGCAATAGGTCTGTTGGTTTAAGTGCTTACAGGAAGGATTATTGCTTACATCAAATTGGACATAGTTGACAACGTACAAATCCAGCCAACCATCTTGGTCGTAATCTATAAATGAACACCCACTACTAAAACCTTTAACATCCACACCAACTGTCTGGCTCACATCAGAAAAAGTGCCGTCAGCGTTGTTTTTATATAAAACATTAGAACCATAATTAGTCAAGTACAAGTCAGTCCAGCCATCGTTGTTGTAATCACCCGTGCAACAACCAATACCATAACCAGTATGCCCAGTTTGAGTTTCATCAGTTACATCAGTAAATGTGCCTCCATCGTTTCGGTAAAATCGGTTGGATACTTCTTTTGTTTGTTGACGCAGATCACAACCATTGACAAAATATAAATCTAGGTCTCCATCGTTGTCGTAGTCAATCATAGCCAAGCCACAACCAATAGGCTCAATAAAATATTTCAAGCCAAATTGCCCGTCGGTGTGTTGAAAATCTAGACCATATTTTATTGGATTTTCAATATTGAACTGACTCTTAGCATTTGATATAGGTGGTATAAATAGAGCGATAAAAACTGTTAAAAAAGTCAGGTTCATTTAGCAAAAAATTGGATTTGAAAATTTAAACGGTTGACCAGATGTTAGAACAGCGGATTTGGTTCCCTATGAGTCGTTGTGCAGAGGGGTTTAATATTTTAGTGCGCATCATTATCTGGCCAATCAACCTATGAGAGATCCACTATTTCGATGATAACCTTTCGTTTCCTAACCTCCAACATGATTAATTATCGAATCGGATTTATTATGATCAAATGCGAAGATCTTCCCAATAACTCTTGGTTTGCTTCCTGAGCTATTTTGTAATTACTCATTAGTTGATCCGAAGGGACTACTATTACTTCTTTTTATCGGTTGCCTCGACGGAAGTAATGTAATCTAATTTAGTTACAAATGTTATTGAAGAATATATTCCTGTATTACTAGTACATTGATCAAAAGTCATAGCCTTGGTCGGAAGATTTGCTATTATTTCAATTGCAGCAGGTAATGCATAAAGATCGTTTTTGGCATGTTTTTGTCCTGCCTTAGCCCACTGAAGTCTACTGACTAGATATAAAACCGGTACAGCGAAAAGCAAACAACGTATCCCATAAATGGCTTAATGCCACCGCCTTATCTTTCTGCCCGTTTTTCTTTCTCACGGACTTAAAAATTAGTAGCCTACTTTTCTAAATAAATATTGAATCCATAAATGCCAGAATAGTGTTTCAGACACTCGTCTGTTCGATCAACTAATTACTACGAAAATTAATTATTAATAGTTCTTTGGCAAATATCAGTAAGCAGGTAATAACGGACACGTACTTGCCCCCCGAATTGGTGGCCATTTTCTTTTTCCTAAGAGCCCTCATAACAATCAAAGTCTCTTAGT
>JACLAC010020267.1_pt1 | contig 23208 bp, 18 predicted proteins | sample 8027881 | NCBI WGS metagenome assembly JACLAC01 (sample SAMN15725517, study PRJNA655200) | protist metagenome | isolation source: fluorescence activated cell sorting (FACS) single amplified genomes of... | place: Spain: Blaines Bay Microbial Observatory, Mediterranean Sea | collected 2016-01-19 | reverse complement strand
CCACCCCTTTTACCCCGTCCAACAACATGATGGCTGAGTCCACGGCCATCAGGGTCCGGTAGGTATCCTCCGAGAAGTCCTCGTGACCCGGGGTATCCAGAAGGTTGAAACAAGTGCCGCCCCACTCGAATTTCAGGGCACTGGATGTGATCGAAATACCTCGAGCCCGTTCTATTTCCATCCAGTCCGAAACCGTCTGACTCCTGTTGGCTTTTTTGGTGATCATCCCCGCTTTTTGGATGGCCCCCCCGTAGAGCAGCAGTTTCTCACTGAGTGTGGTTTTCCCCGCATCCGGGTGGGAGATAATTGCAAAAGTGCGTCGTCTCCGGATTTCTTCTTGAAGCACGGTCATTTTGGCTTTACCTTGTTTTTTTCTTTGATGGGGATCACCTGGTTTTTCGCCGGGCTCATTCCATAGCCGTCCGGGAACCCCGAAGTCGTCATCTTTGAAAAAGTAGAAGAAAGACTTGAAAACCTCGGTTTCGGGCTCGGAACGGGCGGTTCTCCCGAAAAACGGGCCATTGTACCACAAAATCCAAGAGTCTGATCCAGTCATCCAGTAAATCCTCCGAACGCGGCCCGGTCCAAAACCCCATTCAGTAAATCCTCCGGCCGCGGACCGGTCCAAAAACCGTGCCCGGTAGCGAATTGCATTCGGGCTGGGGGAGTGCTACACTTTGGCGAAGTTTTGGCCCCGGGTCGGGAAGGAGGATTGGGTGCCTTTCGCACGTCTTATTCGATCCCTTTGGTGGCTGCTCCTGCTGTGCCTACCCCTCCATGCCCAAAGAATCGTGAGTCTTGCTCCCAATTTGACCGAGATCACTTGTAGCCTGGGCCTATGTGATCGGTTGGTGGGTGTGACCGATTTCTGCCTCTACCCGCCGGAAGTACAAGACCTGGCCAAGGTAGGCGGGTACATAGATCCCAACCTGGAAATTATCGTGGCTATGAAGCCCGACCTGGTGTTGGCCCTTCCGGAACATCAGAACACTACACTCAAACTTGAAAAGTTGGGGTTGCGGGTTGAGACTATCCGCAACTGGAGTATTGCCGATATTCACGAATCCATCCGTGTTGTGGGCCAGGTAACAGGTAGGGAAAAAGAGGCGGCAACTGTACTCGCTGACCTCGAGATACGCCGGCGGGAGGCCACGAGGAAGAAAGCGGGAAACCCCAAGTGTCTGCTGGTGTTGGGCCACGAGGTAACGGGGGGAAAGATAAAAGAGGTCTATATCGTCGGGACCAAGGGTTTCCTCAATGAGATGTTGATTCTGGCGGGTGGCACCAACGTGTACGAGGCTCAGGAACCACATTTTCCTAAATTGAACCAGGAAACTTTGCTTCAGCTCGATCCCGACGTGATTATCGAGTTGATCCCAGTCGAGAAACCGCTACCCAAGGATTTGGCAGGAAAACGAAAGGCCTGGGCATCGGTACCCCATCTCAAGGCCATCCGCCAGGGCCGGTACTACATCATCCATGGGGACCACATTCTCCAGGCAGGCCCTCGTTACGTGGTGACCCTGACCGCTTTGGTCGAGATCTTGGACCGCTTATGACACTTATCAAGCTCGAGAATCTTCAACTCACCTTGGGGGGACACCATATTCTCAAAGGTATCGATTGTTTGGTTGGCCATGGGGACTTCCAAATTATTATCGGGCCCAACGGCGCCGGTAAGAGCTCCATTCTCAAATGTATTCTCTCCCTGTTTCCCCGCTACCGGGGCCGGATACTCTTTAATGACCGTTGTAACAGTGAACTCACCAGCCGGGAGCGGGCACGACTGGTGGCCTATGTTCCCCAATTCCTCGATCTTCAGTTCAACCTGGACGTTTACTCTTTCATGGAATTGGCTCGATATGCCCACGACGAAGAAACCTTGGCGGTTCGCGAGGAAATCATCGACTCCAGCCTCAACCAAACCGGGACTCACCATCTGAAATACGCGTACCTGGACGAGTTGAGCGGCGGTGAACGGCAACGGGTAATGATCGCCTCGGCCCTGGCCCAACAGCCCAAACTGCTTATCCTCGATGAGCCCAGCCAGTCCCTGGATCCCGAGCATCGTGTGGATCTGGTCAGGCTTCTGGAACGCCTTTACCGCACCCAAGCGCTCACCGTCATTCTGGTTACCCACGATTGGAATGAGTTCATGCATCTCCAGCCCAATGTGCTCGCGGTCAAAGAAGGCAGGGTGGCCTTTACCTGTGCCGCCGCCAACCTGAGCACACATCTGGACAGCTTGTTCGGGTGCGGTTTCCATCACCTGACCGTTGAAGGTCGAACCTATAGCATACCCAAGTTTTGAGTACAGTTTCCCGGCTATTCAACTTATCACTATCCAAATGATCAGCACCTTTTTCTTTTCCGGGTGACCACCCTCTGTTTTTACCGGTGATGAAAACAAGTCAAATGGGTTATACTGTTTTTGCTTTTTGCAGTACCTTTGGACCAGGGAGGCGGGTATTGAGCGGGGAATTGAGGTCTATTTTCGAATCAACCGTGGGAATTCCCGGTGAGACCGGAACAATAGGAAGGCAAGCGCCTTCCGGTCCGGCCCAGATCCCAACCCTGAGTATTTTGTCCCATCCGGACACGCAACGAATCGGCGAGCGGGTATTATTGAGGGGTCTTTCCATTGGAAGGGAAATCCTGGTATCCCGAAGTGAACCCCATTTTTTGGTTCCCGGCAGTACAGAGGGCCAACCCCTGCTCGATGTTTTCCTGAGCCGTAACCCCTTTCATTTGGGTCGTGCGGAAAACCATGGTATTACCTTGAGACGGGGTCGGAGCCGGACCCGGATAAGGGTCCAGGGCGACTTTATTCAACAAGAACGCATTTTTTCCAAGGCGGAAATCGAGGCAGGCGTCGTGTTGGAACTCTCCGAACGGGTGGTTCTGTTTCTTCACCTCCTGGCCACACGGGCAACCGAGGACCTCAAACACTTCGACATGGTGGGTGACAGTGCCGGACTGACCAGGGTGAGAGCTGAGATACAGCGTATCGCGGATCTCGATGTTCCCGTTCTGGTGAGGGGTGAAACGGGTACCGGAAAAGAACTGGTTGCCAGAGCCCTACACGAATCAAGCCGGCGCCGGGGCAAGAAGCTGGTCAGCGTGAGTCTAGGCGCGATTCCCTCGGGCCTGGCTGCCTCCGAACTATTTGGTGCCCTGCGCGGTGCTTTCACCGGTGCGGTTCGTGCCCAGGAAGGTTACTTCCGGGCTGCCCATGGCGGGACCCTGTTCCTCGATGAGGTAGGTGAGACACCCCCCGATGTGCAAGCCATGTTGCTGCGGGTCCTCGAAACAGGGGAAATCTACCCCGTGGGTAGTCAGTCACCGGTCCGCGTCGATGTTCGCCTGATTGCCGCCACCGATGCTGATCTCGAGGAGCGTGCCCGGGGGGGCGGTTTCAAGGCACCGTTGCTCCATCGTTTATCCAGCTATGAGATCTGGTTGCCACCCCTTCGCGAACGGCGCGATGATATTGGCCGGCTCCTGATCCACTTCGCCGGGGAAGACCTCGCTCAGACCGGTGAACTCTCCCTGCTGGAGCAACCGGATCGTCAGTCAGTACCGTGGATTCCTGCCGAGCTGGCGGCGCGCCTGGTTAGGTACGCTTGGCCCGGTAATGTACGTCAACTACGCAATGTGGTGCGTCAGCTCATTATCGGTAGTCGGGGTCTCCCCCAACTGGAAGCCGGTCCCAAAATCGAACGCCTGCTACAGGAGACGAAACCTTCCCCCGTCCTGGAGGTCGCCGCCACCGTTGAGGCCGGGCCGGAATCGAAAACAGATAAAAAAACCCATCGCAAGCCATCCACCGTGTCCCAGAACGAGTTGGAGACGGCACTCGAAGCCAATGTTTGGGATCTCAAGACAACCGCGGCTCAACTCGGTATTTCCCGCACCTCCCTCTACGCGCTTATCGAGAAACATCCTTCCCTCCACACGGCTGCAGATCTTGCACCCGAGGTCCTGGAACATTGTTTTCAAGAGTGTAGCGGGGACCTGGAGACCATGGCCGTTCGCCTGAAAGTTTCCAAACGCGCCTTGAGTTATCGAATCAAGAAGCTTGGACTCCTTTGAACTGATCGTTTCCGGCGGACCATTTTATTTTCCTTGCTTGCCCGCCCTTTCTGGAGGGTTATATTTGGTGCGGGCATCTTCGGCTTTGGGTTTTGAACAGCCGGAATACTCGATACAGTCACGGCAGATTTCGAGCTTGATGCAGTTGGTGCCCAGCCGCCGGCCTTTCATGACCTGACCGGCCCCAAAGAGACCCAGACCCCCAAAAGCGAGATATCGAACACCCGAGATGAGGAACTCGCGACGTTTTTCCTGTTGCCTACCTGTCATGAACGCCTCCCTAAACTACCGCTTTTGGTGTGAAGAAACGGATGGTCCTCTGGTAGGGATCCATGGCCAATACTCTACCACGAGTGTCAACTGCCACGTCGAAACCCGCTCCGATCCGGCAATCCACACAGGCTTTCCGGGCCATTTCCTCGTCCTCGACCAGCATGTCGGGACCGGCCACGGCACCCTTGAAGCTGCCGTCGGGACGGTAGACGTTGATGCGTGCCAAACCCTTTTCGCTGGTAATGAAATCACCCGAAGGGGTCATGGTGAAGTACACGGGATTACAACAGCCACAGAAACGGTCGATTTTCATGCCAGGCTCACCCCAGGAGGATTCGAAACTGCCGTCAAGGGTATAGGTTTCCACCCGTAACCGTCCAGGATTGGCGATGCGTAACTTGCCGTCCGAAGCCATTCTAAGCTCAAAATAGGGACTGGGTACGGCGAAACCCGGATTGTTGCGTGCCGGATCCTTCTTCCCGAATTGATCCGTGATCTTGCCGGCCCGGTCACAGATGATTACCCGCCGGTTACCGGCATCGGCTGCATAGACCTTGTCCTCGTGGAGCAGCATGGAGGTAATGTATACTTTCGGGCCCAGACTCTCGGTACGCACTTTTAACTGTCCGTCCCCATCGTATATCTCAAAACGGTCCCTGAGACTCACGATCCATTCATCGTCACCAGAGGCAAATAAACCATGGGGTTGACGATCCAAAGGGATCTCTTGGGCCTGGTCACCATTTGATTCGAAAACCTTGATTGACCGGTCACCACCGACCAGGATCCGGTCCGATGGGGTCGTCGTCAGCCGGCCAACCCGGCCGAAACCGGTTGGGAAAACCTCACCGGGCTCGTATAAAAGCTGGCTTGGATCTGTTTTCTCGAATTCACTCAGATCGTATTCGAACCGGGAGACCAGCTCTGGGTCCAACTTCTTTCCGGACGGCCGGGGGTTCCGAAACCGGCCGGCAAACCAGCCGAGAAAACCTCCGAAACCCAGTAGGCTGGCTCCCATAAACATCCTTCGTCCCATTTTTTTTCCGTCACTCATGAAACTCTACCCTCCGAAAACTGTATACGCTTTAATGGTGGCTATTGATTCCACAAAAACTGACGGTGCAATGTCCGCTACCCTAAAATATGGTGAAAAATGAATAGAATTTCAAGGCAAAATGTTAAATTAGTACAAATGCTGGTTGAATTCTGGCTAGAATAAGAAGGGTTTTTTACAGACTGGACTTCCAGGAATCTTGATTTGAAAAGAAACATGAGCGCAATAGACAACAAAACGATCAGTGCCTTGATTATCGGGGCCATGATCCTTGGGGCGACCGCCGCAATCTGGTGGTGGATGAGTCTTACGCCTGCGGTAGTGGTGGAAAAGCGGCTTACCGATGTGGCCTCTGAGAAAGCCGCAGGCACCTACGGGGATGAACCAAAAACGGAGGCCGCGGTAAATATCGAGGGTTTTTTCGAGACGTTTGACGGCCAGCCATCTGGAACATCCAACACCTGGCCCAGGTTCCGGGGCGCGGATTTTTCGAATATACAAAGTGATGGAATCCCCTTGGCCGAGAGCTGGGATGAAGGTGGCCCCCCCGTTTTGTGGACCGTCAACCTGGGTGAAGGCCATTCGGGACCCGCGGTCTGGAATGGCCGGGTCTATGTACTGGACTACGACGAAGAGGAAGAGGGTGATTCCCTGCGCTGTTTTTCCCTGGCCGACGGGAAAGAGATCTGGCGCCGCTGGTACAAGGCGCCTACCAAAAAGAACCACGGTGTATCCCGAACCGTGCCCTCCATTACGGAAAAGTACACCGTCACCATCGGGCCCAGGTGCCACGTGATGTGTGTAGATACGGACACCGGGGCGTTCCGATGGGGCATCGACCTTGTCAAGGAATACGGGACCGTTGTCCCGCTCTGGTATACCGGCCAGTGTCCGGTCATCGACGGTTCGACCGCAATCATCGCCCCGGGCGGCAAGGCCATGATGATCGGTGTAGATTGTGAAACCGGTAAGGTACTTTGGGAAACACCCAATTTATTGAAGTGGAAGATGTCCCATTCCTCCGTGATTCCCATGACCCTCTTGGGCAGGAAGATGTATGTCTATTGTTCCATCGGCGGGGTCTACGGAGTTTCCGCGGCCGAAGAGAACCGAGGCGAGCTGCTTTGGAGCTCCCCGGCCTGGACCCATTCGGTTACCTCTCCCTCCCCCGTGGCTATCGATGACAGCCGGATCTTCCTCACTGCCGGTTACGGGGCCGGCAGTATGATGCTCGAGCTCCAAGAAGAGAACGGAGTTATTACCGCCGAACCCCTCTACACCCTGGACAAAACCATCTTCGGCTGTGAACAGCAGACCCCCATCTTTTACGAGGGAAAAATTTTCGGGGTCCTACCCAAGGATGCCGCTGCCCTCAGGGGCCAGTTCGCCTGCCTCGATCTCGATGGCAACCTGGTTTGGTCCAGTGGCAAAAAGGAACGTTTCGGATTGGGTCCATTCCTGATTGCAGACAACAAAGTGTTCATCCTCAACGACAACGGTGAATTGACCATGATCCGCGCATCCCGCGAAAAATACGAACAATTGGGTCGTGCCCGGGTCCTCGAGGGTCACGATGCCTGGGCGCCCATGGCCCTGGTAGACGGGTTCCTGCTCCTGCGGGATTCCACACGCCTGGCCTGTCTCGATGTGCGGGCACGATAGGTATGGATTGACTTTTGATGATAAAAACTACAAATTATTATATTAGGCTCTTACCTGGTGAGCGCAAAAAACACTCGGAGCCAAGAAAACCAGGAGGGAAAAATGGCTGAAGAACAATCTGGTATGGCACGAGAAGATTTCCTAAGGAAAAGTTTTAGCCGTGTAGCGACCTTTTTTCTGGGACTCATCGGGGGATTGGCCGTATTCGGCGCCCGGCGCAAAAGCACCGTTTGGCAGTTGGACCCCAATAAATGTGTGCAATGTGAGAATTGCTCCACTCATTGTGTACTCACGCCTTCGGCCGTTAAATGTGTACAATCCTATCCCATTTGCGGGTATTGTCGCCTCTGTTTCGGTTACTTTCAACCCAATGCACCCGAATTGACCTCGGCCGCCGAGAACCAGTTGTGTCCAACCGATGCCATTGAACGGGTTTTCGTGGAAGATCCCTACTGGGAATACAACATCTTCGAGGACAGGTGTATCGGGTGTGCCAAGTGCGTCAAGGCCTGTGAGGTGTTCGGCAACGCCTCCTTTTATTTGCAGGTCCGCCATGATGTTTGCGTGAATTGTAACGACTGCTCCATTGCCCGGCATTGTCCTTCCGATGCCTACCAGCGGGTTCCTGCCGATGAACCCTACCTGTTGAAGGTGTAGAGAATGTCACCTTCAAAAGTTACCGGAAAAGAATTCCGAACCAACCTGGCTCGGTTCAGATCCTTCACCTCCCGGCCAATATTCAGGCTGCTCCTGTTATTCTGCCTGTTTGGGCCGGCCCCTGTCGCCCTCGCCCAGTTCCGTTTTCCCGCACCTGAATTCGAAAGTGAATACACTTTTCCCGATACTACCGTGCCTTCCCACCAATCGGTTAGGCAACAGTACCTGGATGTGGGCCTTTTACTGGTGGTCCTGAGTCTGGCCTCTTACTTTGTGTTGGCCAACCGCTCCCGAAAAGGGTTATGGGTGCTCATGGTCTTTTCCCTCCTTTATTTCGGTTTCTATCGGGAGGGTTGTGTCTGTGCCATAGGATCAATCCAAAATGTAGCCCTTTCACTCTTCGATTCAAGTTATGCCGTCCCCTTCACCGTGCTGATGTTTTTCCTGCTGCCGCTTATCTTTGCCCTTTTCACCGGCAGGGTCTACTGTGCCTCGGTCTGTCCCCTGGGCGCCATTCAAGATCTGGTCGTGCTCAAACCCATCAAGTTACCGGCCAAACTGTCCCAGGTACTCCACATGATTCCCTATGCCTATTTCGGGACCGCCGTCCTCCTTGCCGCCACCGGGAGCGGATTCATCATTTGCCGCTACGATCCCTTTATCGGCTTCTTCCGCCTCAATGGGAATGCACCCTACCTATACCTCGGCGCCGTCTTTCTCCTGGTCGGTGTTTTTATTGCCCGTCCCTATTGCCGGTTCTTCTGCCCCTATGGCGTGCTGCTCGGCTGGATGTCCCGTTTCTCAAAATGGCATCTTTCCATTACACCCAAGGGCTGTATCCAGTGCCGGTTGTGCGAGGACTCCTGCCCGTTCGATTACATCCACAAACCCAATGTGGGCCAGGTTCGTGAACGGCGGGAGATCGGCGTCCGCCGTTTGAGTTATCTCTTCGTGGCTTTACCCCTCATGGTCCTGCTCGGTGGTTACGCGGGTTCCCGTGTGGCCACACCCCTTGCCGCGGTGAATGCGAAGGTCTACCTGGCCGAACGGGTTCTGCTCGAGCAGCAGGATCCCAACCTGGAGTCCACGCTCGAGACTCGCACCTTCCGGGCCATGGGCACCTCCGAACCGGAATTGATGGAACAGGCGGTCACACTTCGTTCCCAATTCAAACTGGGCGGCTGGTTGCTCGGCGGGTTTTTGGGTTTGGTGTTTGCCGTGAAACTGATCGGAATCTCGGTGGTTCGCCGCAGGACCGATTACCTTGTAGACAAGAACGCATGTTTCAGCTGTGGCCGGTGTTTCGAATATTGTCCCAATGACGAGCAGCATCTCGTCAACCGTATGGAGGTCTAATGCGGGTTGTCGAACGTAAAGTGGAAACCAGCTCGGTACTCTACCGGGTGACCAGGGGGATTGGGGTCGCTGCGGCCATCTTGTCCCTGCTGGTGTGCATCCTGATTATTGCCAATAACCTCCGGGTCAAGAGTCTGGACCCGATCCACCTGCCCGCCTTGGAGCGGTTGATCAAAGAATTGGAAAAGAATCCGGAAGACCAGGCCTTGCGCGAGGAGATTCAGGAACTCGACCTGTTGGCGCGCAAAGCTTTTTTCAGCAGTCAACAATTTAATAACACCGGGATCTGGCTCATACTGATTAGTCTATCGGTGATGCTGATTGCCTTCAAAACCCTCAGCAAGATACACCAGGAAGTGCCCTATCCGGAAGGTCGGGATCCCAGCGATGCCATGATAAAAGAAGCCGGTTGGCGGCGTTGGGCCGTGGGTGGCACCGGCCTGGTGTTGGTGGGTTTTGCCCTTTTCCTCGCCCTTACCACCAGAAGTGAATTAGATATGAAGATGGCCGTTGTGGACGCGCCGGCTACGGAACCCGTCCCCACGGCCGAGGCTGAACCCGCCGCCGCCTCGTTCCCGTCCCGGGAAGAACTATTCAAAAATTGGCCCGGTTTCCGCGGGGTTGATGGTAACGGCCTTGCGCCCGATGCCCAGGCGCCCCTGGAATGGGACGGCAAGGAAGGCACCAATATCGTATGGAAGGTTGCCGTTCCCAAACCCGGTTTCGGGTCCCCAGTGATCTGGGGTGATCGGGTCTTCCTCTCGGGCGGTGACGATTCTGCTCGTGAGGTATACTGCTTCAACAGGGCCAACGGCGAAATGCTCTGGCGCAAGGAGGTCAAGCTGGCTGATTCTCCCGCTGAGCCACCATCCGTCGCCGCTGACACGGGACACGCTGCCGCCTCGCCGGCAACTAATGGTTCACTATTCTTTGCCATTTTTTCCACCGGCGACCTGGTCGCCTATGATTTCGAGGGTAACCTGGCCTGGGGCCGCAACCTCGGCGTTCCCAAAAATCACTACGGCCATTCTTCTTCGCTCATCCTCTTCGAGAACCTGCTCCTGGTCGAGTTCGATCATGCCGAGAGCGGCCGTTTCCTGGGACTCGACGCCGCCACCGGCAAAACCGTTTGGGAAACAACCCGGGACATGGGCCTCACCTGGTCCTCCCCGCTGGTGGTCAACACCGGGAACCGGATGGAAGCCATCCTATCCGCCAACCCGCTGGTGGTCTCCTACGATCCCAAAACCGGCAAAGAACTCTGGCGCCTTGAATGTCTGGGCGGAGAGGTGGCACCTTCACCCGCTTTCGGTGACGGCCTGGTCTACGTGGCTTCCGACTACGTCAAGCTCGCCGCCATTGATGTGAACACCGCCAAGATAACCTGGGACCACGACGGTGATATTCCCGGCGTGTCCAGCCCCCTGGTCGTCAACGGGCTGATTTTCTACGGCCTCAGCGACGGCGGGATGCTCTGCCGTGATGCAAAAACCGGTGAAGAGCTCTGGTTCGAAGATACCGATTACGGATTCTACGCGTCACCGGTCCTGGTAGGTGATCGCATTTACCTCATGGACCGGGAGGGGACCATGCACATCTTTACCGCTTCAAGAGAATTCAAATCTCTCGGCAAACCCGTCTTGGGTGAGGAAGCTGTTTGTACGCCCGCCTTTATTGACGGCCATATCTACTATCGCGGCATCGAGAATCTTTATCGAATAGGGACGTGATCATGGAAAGAGCATACACCCCACCTGCGGAGTCCAGCCCGCCTACCCTCTTCGATCCGACCCATATCGATGAGATTGTAAGCCGGATCGGAGGCCGCCCCGAGAATTTGATCCCCCTCTTGCAGGCCATTCAGAACAAGTACAACTACCTGCCGCTGGAGGCCTTGGAACGTTTGTGCGAGATAACCGACATCGCCCCCGATGCAGTGACCGGCGTTTCTACTTTTTACCATCAGTTCCGGCACTATCCCGTGGGTCGCCACATCATCAAGACCTGTGTGGGAACGGCTTGTCACGTGAAGGGCGCCACTACCATAGACGACACCTTCCGCAAACAATTGGATATTCCCGACGGTGAATACACCGATTCGGACGGTATGTTCACCGTCGAGAAGGTGGCCTGCCTGGGTTGCTGCATGCTGGCGCCCGTGGTCCAGATAGACGAGGTGATCTACGGTTTCGTGGAACCCGCCCGCATTCCCGAACTAATCCGTGATTTTCTGGCCTCCGAGGAAACAGCTGGTTTGGAAGAAGGCGAGCTGGCCCCTATGCGTAGAGATACCGTGGGTGACGCCCGCATTTGCCTGTGTTCCAGCTGTGTGGCTGGTGGTTCCAGGGATGTCTACAATGAGTTGAAATACCAGGCCAAGGCCCTTGCCCTTCCCGTTCGGGTCAAAAAGGTGGGTTGCACCGGTTTCTCCTTTCAAACACCCCGTGTGGAAATCTCGCTCATGGACGGTAACAAGTACCGCTACGGCATGGTCAAACCCACTGAAGTGCGCGACCTGCTCTTGCGCCACTTTCAGCCCGCGAGTTTGATGCGCCGCTTCGGTGCCGGCCTGTACCACATGTTCGAGTACCTGCTCACCGATGAAGCCTGGGACCCGCCCACCCGATTCTCCAAGGACGTGCGTCAAAGTATGGACGCCCGTTTTGCAGGCCCTCAAATCCGCATGGTCACCGAACATGCCGGGGCCCTCGATCCCACCTCTATCGATGATTTCATCGCCCATGACGGCTTCAAGGCCATGGAACTCTGTCTCAAACACAAAACTCCCCAAGCTATCATCGATAAGGTCCAGGCCAGCGGGCTCCGGGGCCGTGGCGGTGCCGGTTTCCCCACAGGCCGGAAATGGTCCTTGACCCGGGCCGTGGAAAACCCTGTCAAATACATCATCTGCAATGGGGATGAGGGTGATCCCGGTGCTTTCATGGACCGGATGACCCTGGAGTCCTTCCCTTTCCGGGTCTTGGAGGGCATGGTCATCGCGGCTTACGCCATTGGGGCGAGTAAGGGTTATCTCTACATTCGCGCCGAATACCCCCTGGCCACTGAACGGATCATCGAAGCCATTCGGTTATGTGAAGAACGCGGTTACCTGGGCAAAAACATCATGGGTACCGATATTTCCTTGTCCCTCGAGGTCGTAGAGGGCGCGGGCGCATTTGTCTGTGGCGAAGAGACCGCTCTCATGTCGGCCATCGAAGGGGGGCGCGGCATGCCCCGTTACCGGCCGCCCTACCCGGCTCAGTCCGGTCTCTGGGAAAAACCCACCCTCATCAACAACGTGGAAACCTTCGGCCTGATTCCCTGGATCATCCGCAACGGTGCCAAAGCCTTTGCTGCCCACGGTACCGAAAAGAGTAAGGGTACCAAGACCTTTGCCCTTGCCGGTAAAATCGCCCGTGGTGGTTTGATCGAGGTCCCCATGGGCATGTCCATACACGAGATCGTCGAGGAAATCGGTGGCGGTATTCCCGATGGTCACAAGCTCAAGGCCGTACTCATCGGCGGCCCTTCCGGCGGCTGTGTCCCCGCCCATTTGGCCTACACACCCGTCGACTACGAGGCACTCGTCTCCGTGGGCGCCATCATGGGTTCCGGTGGACTGGTCGTCCTTGACGATACCGATTGCATGGTGGATATCGCCCGCTACTTCATGTCCTTCGTCCAGGACGAATCTTGCGGCAAATGTACCCATTGCCGAATCGGCACCAAACGGATGTTCGATATCCTTGACCGTCTCTGTGAGGGTCGGGGCCGCAAGGGTGATGTGGAGAAGTTGGAGGCCCTGGCCGGGATAACCAGGGAAGGCAGCCTGTGCGGCCTCGGCAAAACCGCCCCCAATCCCGCTCTCTCATCGCTCCTCTATTTCCGGGAGGAGTACGAGGCCCATATCAACGGCTTGTGTCCCGCCAAAAAATGTAAGCCCCTCATCAGGTATGCCATCAACGACAACTGTATCGGCTGTACACGATGTTCCCAGGACTGTCCTACCGATTCTATTCCCATGAACCCTTATTTAAAGCACATCATCGAGGTGGATACCTGTACCCGTTGCGATATCTGTTTACAGGTATGCCCCACCGATGCCGTTGAGGTGGTGGACCTGTGAAGCTCCTGATCGACAATCAAGAGGTGGAAGCCTCCGAGGGTATGAACATCATCCAAGCCGCCAGAACCGTGGGTATCGAGATCCCGGCCATGTGTTACCGGGAGGGTTACGATCATTTCACTTCCTGTATGATCTGCGTGGTCAAGGATAAAAAATCGGGCCAGGTTGTGCCCGCCTGTTCGGCTGAGGTGGCCGAAGGGATGGAGATCGAAACCGAAAACGAGGAGATCTTCACCGCCCGGCAGGCAACCCTCGATCTCTTATTGAGCGAGCATGTGGGTGATTGCGAGGCCCCATGCCAGCGGGTCTGTCCCGTCCACATGAATGTCCCTCAAATGATCAGGGAGATCATGGAAACCAAACCCAAAGAGGCCATAATCACCGTGCGCAAGGAGATGGCCATCCCCGCGGTCCTGGAACGTTATTGCAACGCCCCCTGTGAGAAAGGCTGCCGTCGCGGCAAGTACGATGAAGGGCTCGCCATTCGGCACCTGTCTCGGTACGCCGCGGATTGCGACCTGAAATCCGACCAGCCCTACCTCCCGCCCCGCGCACCGGTTACCGGAAAAAGAATCGCCGTCATCGGTGCGGGTACCACCGGTTTATCCCTGGTCAATTACCTCCAACTGGACGGCAACGATTGCACCGTTTACGAAAAAGCCGACCGGGCGGGAGGCCGGATCCACACCGAATTCGATACCCGGCTCATGGAGCCCTGGGTACTCGAGGGTGAACTGGATATCCTGCGGCGACTCGGTGCTCGATTCGAGTTCGGCATCACCCTTGGCGAGGGACTCTCCTTGGACCAGCTCCGCAAAGACTTCGATGCCGTTGTTCTGACCACCGGGAAAACCCCGCCGCAAGATCTGGAAAAACTGGGCCTTGCCGTTACAAAAAAAGGGGTCAAGGCCAATGCCAAGACCTACATGACCGGAATCCAGGGTGTTTTTGCCGGGGGCAGTGTCGCCAAGGCCGGTTTACCACTGATCAAATCCGCCGTAGCTGCCAAAGAAATGGCTGCCTGCGTCCACCAATTCGTCACCGGCCAACCCATCACGGGCCTCTACGAAATGTTCAACTTCAGTATGGGTCGCCTGCTCGAGGGCGAGGTGGAGACCTTCGTGGAGGGTGCCAGCCCCATCCCCCGTCTCCACCCCACCGAACTGGATGTGCGGGGTTTCGATAAAGACCAGGCAATGGAAGAGACCACCCGCTGCCTCCACTGTGACTGCCGGGAGGTGGACAACTGCAAGCTCAGAGTCTATAGTGACCGTTATGGCGCCAAACAACAGCGTTTCAAAGGTGAGGAACGGGCCCCTTTCGTCCATGTCAACCAGGATGCCGGCGCCGTTTACGAGCCCGGGAAATGTATCAAATGCGGCCTGTGTGTCCGGGTCACCAAGCAGAAAGACGAAAAGTTCGGGTTCACCTTTGTGGGTCGAGGATTTGAGCTGCGAACCGCCGTTCCCCTCAACAAGACCCTGAAAGACGGACTCGTGGAAGTCGCCGAGGAAGTGGTGGAAGCCTGTCCCACGGGCGCCCTGGCCGCCAACGAAAAGCTCAACCCCATCCCCCCGAACATGGAAGTTTGAGGGTGCTGCTTTTTTCTGTTTGACGGGGTGTTTGGATTGGCATCCAGGCCATGGAAACAGGAAAACGTCAAAAGTTGCCGGGTGGTAGCCAAATGGAATGAGCTCTTCCCCAAATGGCCGGTAACACCAATTTCCCGCGCTAATTTCAAGCGGGAATTTTTCTATTTGTTTTACCTGTTTTCAAGTTCTCCACAAGACGATCCTGGTATTTATTTTGGATCTGCTTAGCTGCCTCGCCAAGCTTTTTGAAGTCAGATTCGTATTCCTTTTCAATTTCAATACGAATACGGCGTGTCTCTTTGATAGTCATTCGAACTCAACTACGGGTATCACGAGTCAAAGGGAGGCCGGCAGAGCCACTGGTCGACATACTCCTTATAAATTCCCCGTTTATTCACTCACTCCTCGGCTCCGTATCAACGGCTTGGGTCCGGAATATCTCGAATGTTAAAGAAACCCATCGGGTGATGTTAGCGTAGATCCTTATTACTTGTGTTGATATCATTGGTGACAATTGTCGAGGAGGCCTTTAGTATGTATCATTCTCTTTTTTCTCTAACATTCGGGCTGCTCCTTTTGGTAGCTCCCCTTCTAGGCGCTACACCTGCGCAAAAGGCCGGCGACCGGGAAGTCCAAAACCTGCGTGCTTTTGCCAAACTTTACGGCTACGTCCGATATTTCCATCCCAGTGATGAGGCGAGCCGGATCGACTGGGACAAGTTTGCCGTCTATGGCGCCGGGCTCGTCAAGGATGCCAGGGATAGAGAAGAGCTGAAACAAACATTGAAGTCACTGTTCTTGCCCATCGCCCCGACGATCAGAATTTATGTTTCAGGTCAAGACCCGGGCCCACCCATCAAGAAACCTGTGGATACCTCGACATTGAAAAAGGTCGCCTGGCAGCATCGCGGTGTCGGTAACGATAATCACTACCCATATATTAGCTTCCGTACAAATCGTATCACCCACACTTACAGCCTCGGAAGAAATTTCGGGGGCATCGTGCAAAGGGTGGCGGCTACACCCTACCTGGGTAGGGAATTCAAGTTGAAAGCATCGGTACGATCGGAAGTGAGGGGGGAAAGGAATCGGGCCCAGCTCTGGTTGAGAGTCGATCGGAAGAACGGGCAAAGGGGTTTTTTCAACAATATGGGGGAAAGGCCGATTACTTCACCGGAATGGGCAAATTATCAAATTTCGGGTCGCATTGATGATGATGCCGCACACATCGTGTTCGGTGGTTTTTTAATGGGGGCCGGCAAAACATGGCTGGATAGTTTCGAACTATTGGTCAAAAATGAGCAGGGAGAGTGGGAACCCGTGGCACTCACAAACCCGGGTTTCGAGCAAAGTATAGATCATCCCCAAGGATGGGGGGCTGAAACACCAGGGTACAGGTTCCGGGTACTCGCGGGTGGGGCCCCTGAAGGCAAAAATGTTCTACTCATCGAGAGAATCAAGACCACCATTTCGGAACCCCTGTTTACCGCCACCCCCGAAATCGGTGAAATCGCACACAAAGAGCTCGGTTCCGGTCTTGCTTGCCATATCCCCCTCGCCCTTTACAGTGACGAAAACGGCACCATCGGCTCCAATTCCCTTTATCCCAACGAACCATTGTTAAAACGGCTGAAGAGCCTCGACCTAAGCACGCTCACCGGAAATAATGAATCCCTTCGCCTGGCCAATGTGGTGATTGCTTGGAATATCTTCCAGCACTTCTATCCCTATTTCGATGTGGTGAAGGTCGACTGGGACAGGGTTTTGACCCACACACTCAGGGAAGTCATTGCCGATAAGGACGAATACGGGTTTTATCAAACCATGAAAAAATTTCTCGCCCAACTGCGAGACGGTCACGCCTCTATTCATCATGACAAAACAGGGGCTACGCAAGGACGGCTCCCCTTTCTGGTTGACCTGATCGAAAAAAGGTTGGTTATCACCTATTCCCAGGACGATCGGTTTCACAGGGGTGATATCCTGGTTGCCGTGGATGGTATCAAAGCGGAACAGGTGCTGTCGGAAAGCCAAAAGTTTATTTCCGGGTCCCCGCAATGGCAGCGAAGAACTGCTCTTCAGTACTTATGTAAAGGTCGCAAAGGCTCACCTGTCAAAATAAAAATCGAGAGAGACAATAAGGTTCACGACATGGAAGTGGTTCGCGGCCGGATGAATTTCCTTCGGGAGGACCGGGGAAAACTCATCAAGATGTTGAAGGACGGCATTTATTACGTAAATCTCACTGTTGTGAATATGCAAGCGATCAATCAGGAAATCGATGCTCTGGCCAACGCGCGCGGTATCATTTTCGATCTAAGGGGTTACCCCCGCGGCAATCACCAAGTTATTCGTCATCTCCTCGATGAACCTGTCTTTTCCCCCAAATGGAATATTCCCCAAATCATTTATCCGGACCAGGAAAACATCGCGGGTTATTATACTGAAGGCCGGTGGTATATGGAGCCCAAAGTGCCACGCTTCAAAGGAAAAATCGTATTTCTCACCAACAGCGAGGCCATCAGTTACGCCGAGAGCTTTATGGGTATCATCGAGCACTATCGGCTCGGCGAAATCGTCGGGCAACCTACCGCGGGAGCCAACGGCAATGTCAATCATTTTTACCTGCCGGGTGGGTACCGGGTGAACTGGACCGGCATGAAGGTTCTCAAACATGATGATAGCCAGCACCATCTGATCGGCATCCAGCCCACGGTTCCACTTGAACTAACGATCCAGGCCGTACGGGAAGGCCGTGACGAATACATGGAGAAGGCCTTGGAGTTGATCAGCAAACCCGGTAATTGATGAAATTGGGCTCCCCCCGGCTCGGGTGAGATAATTCACGGGCTCCCTCGATTGGCTGGAAGTCCCCTATCCTCCCTATGGCGCTCCGCCACAAGGGTGAAGGCGCCATAACCCCAGCACTTCACGACACCCAACTCTTTATCGGCTGCTTTGTTCCCCCTTAGAATTCTCCTTTACTCAAGGGGATCTTCCAACGCCAACCAAACCAAACGGGAACCGGCGCCTGGCCCGGAATTCTCAACTGGTCGTCGCCCCCTTCGGGAAATTCCCAGGTTTTACGGAGCCTATTCATGTACCTCCCTATCCTTTGGAGGAGGATGGCTTCGTTGGTTTCTTTCTCCAAAAACGGCGCCAATAGACCTCTTTCCCCCGCGAACCGGGCGATTGAAGCCGGGGAATAATTCAAACTATCATCCAAAGCGGCAATGATTCCAGCATATTTGAGACGTCTAGCTACTGGTTTATTCATCTTTGTTCACTCCATCTTTTTGTGATTTCCTCGCCTGCCGAGCATCCTTCCCAGGTGGTTTGGCCGTAATGGGTTAAGCAACACCCCCTTGGCCTGCTTCTTGTCAAAATCAGAAAAATCAGGGAACAGGTAGCCTTTGGTGGCCTGCAAATCCTGGCCCTCCCGGCATTGGCTTTTTTCCCTTCAGGATTTTCTTCCAGCGCCAACCAAACCAGCCGGGGACTGGCGCCTGACCCACGAGCCGCACCAGGCCGTCGCCCTCAGGGGGAAAACCGTAAATCTTGCTGCTCCTGATCATGGCAACGCGAATTCTTTTTTGAACCAGGGCTTCATTGGTTTCTTCCTCCAGTAGGGAACCCAACAGATCCTCATCCTTTGCGGTTCTGGCGATCAAAGCCGGAGAATAAAGGTCATGGTCATTCAAAGCCGCGAGGATGTTTACGTATTTGCGGGGTCTGCCCGCCGCACTTGCCACCGTTCCCCCTCCTTTCAACCCATTTGGTCCAGCTGCCTCTCCACCCAAGCAGCAGGCGAATGTAAGATATGTTTGATATGTTTTTTCCCATCGGCCAGGACCGCGACGACCTGTGAATCGTCTAGGGAATGGAGGTGACTTTTTGGTGATTTCCGCCTTCCAATACCAACCATGCCAAGCTTATACCGGTGTTTGGCCTTCAAGCTTGAAACCCTTGCGGGGCTTCCTGGAAGCCCCGATTAGCGCTGAATTGAGCCGGGTTATTTCTGTTTTTTTCTCTTTCTGCCTCGGTAAACAACCCCAACCTCAAGGCCCGCCGGACTTCTTTTCCCGCGGAAGATAAGGTGTTGTCATCGAAATCTTCGATCAAGTTCCTCATTGTTTCTGAAAACGGCCTTCTTGCCATGGGATACTCCTCCTTTCGTGTTGCCCATCGAGGATACCCGGTCCGGCCCACGGGGAAAATGGGAGGAACGAAGTTGAGCGCCGTTTCTTTTTTAGTTTACCTAAGTTATTGAATCTTTAGGCTTTAAGGAAAAAACTAAAAACTATGTGGGTATTTTTCCTTTTTCCTGTTATAAAAGTCCAATAACTGAAACGGGTAATTTCCCCGGGTAAGTCGTGGAAACAAACCAAAAAACCGGCGGCAAAGGATGGTTAACAATAAAACGGAGGCAAAGATGATGTTTAGAAAAAATCATGCGGAGACAGAAACGAAAGTTCTGTCCCCCAGCGAGATGGCAAGAGTTCTGGGCGCCGGCACACCAGCCAACCCTCTACCCGAAGACGAACCCAACCAAACTTAAGGGATGGGAAGCGCGGAATCTTTTAAAAAAACTTGGAGGGGGCCGGATGTGGAACCAAATTCAAGCGAAAACCTCCAGGGGACGAACGGTTCCCTGACTCGAAAAATACCCGGAAACAGCAAAACAACTTTGATAGAGGGAGGCGAAAAATGAGCAGAATTCATGGGATATCGGAGATGATATCACTTACCGATGAAGATATGAAAAAAATCCTAGGGGCCACCGGGGGTCCTGGCAATCCTTTGCCCGATGATGAGCCCAACCAAACCTAGGGGCGAGAACTTGAAAGTATTCTTTCAAGAATACAAAATTTCGGCTGCCTAAGAAGGGAGCCGAAAGCCCCTCAAAAAACGGCGCCTTCAATACAAGCGGCCTAGATGGGCCCTTCACTCTCCCTTAAAACCTTTAAAATATTGAGGTAGGCCAAAAGATAATTGAGCCTTTTGCTGTCTGCGTACCCTGTCACATCATCAAGAGAGCCGCCAACTAAAAAGGCCTGCCTGGCCTGGTGATGCATTTTTTGGGCTTCTGAGCCAAACCGGGTCACGAGGTCAAACGCTTCAGATTCAAAAGCCAAGGCCAGGCCCTTTTGGCCTACAAGAGTAGCGGCCACGGAAATATCCCCCAAGGCCAAGCCTCGGCGGGCCTGGCTCCCCTGTTTCGTATAGATATCAGCTTCTTTGATGGCGTGGACTAAAGCTTCTTCAAAACGGCCTTCTGAAAGACAGGCCACAGAACTTATTTCATGGAACACAGGGAGGTAAGCTTCTTTATTCGGGAGCTTGGACAAATTATAATAAACCAGCCCATCGGACAAAAAGCGCCTGGCCTCACTCGGATCGCCCCGGATAACAGCAGCCCTCGCTTTCTCATTAAAATAATTAAATTTTTTTAGGGCTCCAGGTCTATTCTCAAAAAAAGAGTAGTAGCGATCAAGGTAGGCTTCCGCCAGGTCAACCGACCCGGCGAAATTTTCTATCATACCCAAATAATAAAGACACATTGCCTCTTGCTCTTCCGTTACAGCTGGGTGGCCAGCTGCCCGATGAAAGGTCTTCTTGGCTTCGGCGTACAAACCACGGGAAAGATGGCCATATCCCTCAGCCATGATCCCTTGTGGTGTTTCGTCGGTCCAAAATATGGCTCCAACCCCTTTTTCCCGCAAAAGCTGCCACATCTCCACAGGGCTACCAATTTTTTGAACCGACACAAAACCCGTGACGAAAAAAGCGGCTGCAAGGGCCAACGTCACAGCACCCCGAACTCCACCTTTTTTTGGAAAGGGAATGATCATACCTTCTTTTTCGTGGTCACGCCTCGGTTCGGCGGCACTGGCCGCCTTGCTATCCGAGGCTCGAGCCTCACTCGAAACTTGAGGGACCAACAACCCCGTTTTATAAAGCGAACTCCGGAGTCGAGCACAACCCTGGGCCCTTACAACCAATGAGTCAATCCCAGGAATGGACTGAAACTCTTCAGGACAAACACAAGCCATCACGGAAAGAACACCCTGCGCCCAGTTCCTCTCGGGAAGATGTTCGCGGAGCCTTTTACCGTTCCAAACCCCACCGAGAGGTTTCCCCTGCCGCCGGCACCAGGAATATATGGAGTCATACGCTCTCTTGACATCAGGGGCGGGAACAAGACTGGCTACCAACTTCCTTATGTTCGGGAAAGTTTCCTCGGGATCGGCTAGAACCATGATGGCCGACGTAAAGGGACTCATGGGACGGCCACACCCCGAAAGGACGATACAAAGGTCAGGCAAGGCTTTTATTTTCACGAAATCTTCCCTGATCTTTGTTAGGTATCCAGCCATATTTACATTCCTAAACTAACCTAACCCCATTTATTACCTCTTTGGGAATTTCTTGTCAAGAAGAAAGAGCTATTAAAAGGCCAGGACATCCAGGTTACCGTGCTATGGCTGTCGATTGACCAGTTCGAATCAACCACGGCAGTGAATGAAGCACAGGTCCAGGTGTATCAAAATCGAACTCGAGTTTTATGGCGATCCCAGGATTGGTGGTCCGGTCCAACCGTTTGATTTGTTCCAAGGAATCCTGCTGATGGGAACAATCCTTGCCGAATAGGCTAACCATCGGAAGTCCTCCTGGCTTGTCCCGCAACCCCAGGCTGGGAGAATCCCGTTAGAAGAGCCTACCTGCAGGCTCTTCGCCACCCGACCAACTTTGCCTGAGGTACCGGGTAATAGGTAGCCCTTGGTGAAAAAGGTGCCTGAGGTAACCTTTGAAGAAAAACGAATTCATAAAACCCTTTCGCTGCCATCTTTTACCCACCGACTGAAAATAACCAAAAAGACCTGTTGACAAAAATCCGCCTACCGTGTTACTTTTCGTAAAGCTTTACACCTTAGGGGGAATTTATGAAAAATTGGTTATCATTGTTCATTCTTGTCTTCGTCCTATCATCAACGAATAATCTCAGTGCCCAAATTTCGGATTGTGGCGATAAATTCCTTTGTTGTACACCGCCCAGCTGTCATTATGTCGTAAATGTCTCCTGTATCAATGGTACCGTGGTCTCCTGTCAAACGTCCCCGTGTCCTGGGGGTTGTAATAGCGGAGGGGGTGGTAGCTCCGGGTGTATCGACACACTAGGTTGCGACCCTTGGCTCTACTGATGCATTTATTGTAGGGGCCCCAGTAGAAACGAACCCTCACGCAAAGAACTTTGAACAGATTCACCAACTATCTGAGTTGATAGGGCTTGCCGTGAATATATATATTTTGGTAGTTGTGCAAAATTAGGACTATATTATCTGGGAGTTTAAATTGAAGTGTCAAATTATTTTAATACTGGCCACTTGTAATTTGTTTGCCCAAGATATTTATGATCTGACAACATGGACTCACCCAATATATTATGGCAGCAATCCATTTCTTTATTCAAAAAGGCTCTATATTAATGACAAGTTCGACAATAAAATCAAGGTGTATGATGTTTCTGAAGGCTTAAAAAAGAATAGATTTCTTTGGAAGACCCCAGGGGCTGGACAGGGGCCCGGTGAAATTCCCAAGGATACGCCAATCAATAATCTAACCGTTGACCCTGCCAGCGGTGAACTATGGGTGAGTCATGGTGTAGGGTTTTCGGTTTTTGACAAGACAGGGCTTTTCCGGAAAAAGATTAATATGCCATATAACCGCTCGTATCTGGTGGTAGAAGGTAATCGTTGGTACATGACCAGCTCCAATCCATGGGGTCGGCGACAGATTATCACCAATGTCAAGGTTGGTGTCAAGGAACCACTCTGGGTTATTGACAATCCAAAGGGGATTCCAGAAACCAAAGACGGTCGCTTCATAAAAGCAAATCCGGAACTGTTCACATTTGAAAATCTTTACTTTTATTATAATTCCAGTATTGGGGAACTGGTCATCGCCGATACCAAGGGTGACATCCAGCTCATCACCTACCTAAAACAGTATTATACCGAGCTGTTTTCGGTAAAAAGGTTTAATGACTCTTTTGAATTCGGCAGAGAAAGCTTCACTATGTGTAACATTCCTTATGCTTATTCCGGCCTGGTAATAGATGGAAATAAACTCACACTCTTGAGACTGGCTTATGCCGATGGGGTGGTGACAGAAAAGGGAAAAATCAAGGCTGGGCGATTTGAGAACGGCGATTACAAGCCAATTAAAATTATTACTGAAGTTTCCGTTGAAACCGGTGCCATTGTGGGGGAATATGTGCATGCAATAAGCCTCCAGTGGCTTTATCTCCTGGGTATTGATGACAACTTGTTTTCCTTTTTCGACTTGGAAACAGGTGATAAAATTTACCAAATCGAGAGGAAAGAGCTTCAAAGGCT